>Ga0315540_10002582_pt1 | contig 10181 bp, 7 predicted proteins | sample SalMarSW160110MG_FD_203677 | JGI IMG/M metagenome (GOLD analysis project Ga0315540, IMG submission 203677) | Salt marsh sediment microbial communities from the Plum Island Ecosystem LTER, Massachusetts, United States - Salt Marsh Sediment SW1601-10 ... | reverse complement strand
TCGACCAGGAGCTCGAGAAGGCGGTGCGGCCGAAGGTGTGGTTGAAGTCGGGCGGCTACCTGGTCGTCAACCAGACCGAGGCGCTGGTCGCGATCGACGTCAACACCGGCAAGTTCGTCGGCTCGACCTCGCTCGAGGACACGGTCTTCAAGATCAACCTCGAGGCGGTGCGGGAGATCGTCCGCCAGCTCCGATTGAGGGATCTCGGCGGGATCGTGGTGGTCGACTTCATCGACATGGAGCAGTTGGAGCACCGCACGGTGGTCTACGACGCGCTCGCAGCGGAGCTCGGCCACGATCAGGCCCGCACCCAGCTGCTCCCGATGTCGGAGATCGGGCTGGTTCAACTCACCCGCAAGCGTACCCGGCCAAGTCTCGACCGGACCTTGACCCGTGAATGCCCCTACTGTGCCGGCTCGGGACGCATCAAGTCACTGCCCACGATCTGCCTGGAGATCCGGCGTGCCGTCCTCGCGGCCGCGGAAGGCGGCGAAGAAGGACAGATCTCGGTCGTGGTCCACCCGGAGGTCTCGCACTACCTGCAGGGGCCGTTCCGGGACATCCTGCGGGAGCTCGAGGAGATCCACCGACTTGCGCTCATCGTGCGTGAGAACCCGCTGTTCCACCAGGAGCAGTTCGAGGTCAACGCGTGAGGAGCACCGTCCCGGGTGCCCTGCACCGCACGAGGGAAGTGTTCGTTGGCGCAATCGCCCTGTGCGGCTCGGCCGTGGTGCTGTGGCTCTACCAGGCGGTCGATTCTCCCGAGCCGATGGCCCGTATCCTCGCGTGTGTGCTGTGGCTCGGCGTGCTGGCCGCCGCGTGGTGGGGCAGCGGAGCCGTGGTGTGGCGGATCGTGATCGGTCGCGACCAGGGGTCCACCGATGGCGTCGCGGTCCTGGCTCTCGGCGCAGGAGTCCTCGCGGCCTGGGCCGGGATTCTCGGCTCCGTCGGTCGGCTCGAACCGATCCCACTCGCCTTCGCGCTGGCGGTCGCAGCCGTCGTCGGCGTGTGGCTCCGGCCGAAGGGTCCCGCCCATTGTGAGCTGCGCCGATTCATCGTCCCTGCACTGCTGCTCTTCCTCGTCGCAGTGGCTACGTTTCTCACTCTGCCGTCGCTGTCGCCTCAGTACGACCCGTTCAACTACCACCTTGCCTTTCCGTTCCGCTGGCTCGCGACCCATCAGCTCACCGTGTTCCCCCGTCACACGTACTCGGCCCTCCCCGCGAACCTCGGCCTGCTCTATACCTACCCGCTCGCGCTGGTCGGGCCGTGGGGGGCCCAGGCGACGAATTGGCTTCTGGGAGTGCTCGCCGTCGCGGGCGCAGGCACGCTCGGATCCCGCCTTGCTGGCCCGAGGGCCGGCTTCTGGGCGGCCGCGGCGGTGGCGACGACACCAGCGGCGGCAGCAGTATCGACATGGGCGGGGGCCGACCTCGGGACCGCCGCGTTTGCCGTTGCTGCCGCATGCCTGGTCCTTCCGGCACCGGCGACCGCCCCAAGACGCCGGGTCGCTCTCGCCGGAGCACTCGTGGGCGCCGCCGTGGGATGCAAGCTGGTTGCAGGCCTCACCGTGGCGCTTCCGCTCGCGGTGCTGACGGCGCTGGCTCCGCGCAGGGTCCCAGTGCGCCGGCGGCTGAGTCGGGTCGCGGTGCTGACCGTAATGGCCGGTCTGGTCTATCTCCCCTGGGGACTCCGGGCGGCGAGCCATTTCGGCGACCCCTTCTATCCCTACCTCGGACATCTCCTGGGAAGACCCGGGACGAGCGAGGCGGTCGTCGCAGGGCTTGGCGGTTTCAGTCGGGGGACCTTCGATCCGGTTGCGGTCACGACCCTTCGCACGTTCGCCCCTCGCGGCGAGGCCGGCAAGATCGGCCCACTGTGGCTGGCCGCGCTTCCGCTCGCCCTCTGGTCAGCCTCCCGCGACCGTCGTCGTCTCGGCCTCGCCCTCATGTCGGCAGTCACGATCGGCGTCGCCGGCTGGACGGCCACCCCGCAGCTCGGACGGTATCTCCTTCCGGTACTGGTGCTCCTGGCGGCCCCCGTCGCGGCAGGCTGGGTGCGAGCTCTCGCACTGATCGGCACCGGGGCGGCCCGCCGCCTCACCGTCACGCTGGCCGTCTTCATGATGCTCTGGGGCGCTCAGGGCGGGCTGACGCCGGAGGCTGCCGTCCGTGCTGCGGCCACCCTCGGGCGGGGTGATGAACGGGCGCTGCTGGAGCGCTATGTGACGATCCTGCCCGGAATCGAGTGGTTGAATGCCCATCTCGGCGCCGAATCCAAGGTGCTGCTCGTCGGTGAAGCCCGTAGCTTCGGCATCGAGGCTGACGTGGTGGTCGAGGATCCCTTTCAGACCCCCTACATGGTCGAGCTCGCTCAATCCTCGTCAAGCCCGGAGGAGATGGCACGCCGGCTGGCGGCTCAGGGCGTCACCCACCTGGTCATCAACCACCAGGAAGCACGGAGGATCGCCGCTCTGAACGGCCGCAAGGAGTACTTCGCCCCCCTGGACGACGCGACACGGACGCGGCTGGCGGACTTCTTCGACCGCGACTGCACCGTGCTGGCGACCGTCGGGCCGGTGACGGTTCTGGCGCTGACGCCCGCACACTCGGACGGCAGCCCGAGTCGCTAGAGTGGCTCGTAGAGGGTGCGCCGCTGGATCGGTGCGCAACCGGCACCTGCAATGGTCCGCTCCATGTCCGCGCGGGTCATGCGGTGCTGGGCTCCGGCCGCCGCGACGACGTTCTCCTCGAGCATGATCGAGCCGAGGTCGTCGGCACCGAAGTACAACGAGAGCTGACCGATCTTCGGCCCCTGGGTGACCCAGGAACCTTGGACGTGGGCGAAGTTGTCGAGGGCGAGGCGGGAGACGGCCAGGGTCCGCAGGTAGTCGTATCCCCCGGACGGTTCGACCTCGCCTTCGAGGTCGGTGTTGGCATCCTGGAACGTCCACGGGATGAAGGCGGTGAAGCCGCCGGTCTCGTCCTGGAGCTCTCGCACCGCGAGCAGGTGGGCAACCCGGGCGGAGAACGGCTCGCCGACGCCGAACATCATGGTTGCGGTGGTCCTGAGACCAAGCCGGTGCGCGGTGCGGTGCACCTCGAGCCACTGCGCGGTCGACGCCTTCGCCCGTGACCAGATCCGGCGCCGGGTCTCGTCCTCGAGGACCTCGGCGCCGCCGCCCGGGATCGAGTCGAGGCCGGCGTCGATCAGGCGCTGCAGCACCTCCTCGAGGGGCCGGCCCTCGACCTTGGCGACAAACCAGATCTCCGGCGCCGAGAAGGCGTGAAGGTGGACCTCGGGGAAGGCCGTCTTGAGGCGCCGCAGCAGGTCCTCGTAGAAGTCGAGCCGCAGCGACGGGTGGACGCCCCCCTGGAGCAGGATGCCGGTGCCGCCGGCGGCAACCGTCTCGGCGACCTTCTCGGCGAGCGTCTCGAACGGCAGCACGTAGGCGTCGTCGGCGAGCGGGGTGCGGTAGAAGGCGCAGAACCGGCAGCGGTAGACACAGACGTTGGTGTAGTTGATGTTCCGGTCGATGATGTAGGTCGCGGTCGAGGGGTCGTTGCGCGTGCGACGTGCGGCGTGGGCGGCCTGGCCGAGCTCGAGCAGGCCGGCGTCGTCGAACAGCCGTTGGATGTCGCCGGCGCCGAGCCGGTCCCCGGCGACCGCGCGATCGAGCAACGAGTCAAGCATCTCCGCAGTCATCGACATTCAGTCTCACAAAACGCGCGCCGCCGGTCAAGCGACCCGAGCCAGGCTCCGCGCCCGCCACCAAGGCCGAAGGTTGCCCTGTGGTGCCCTTCTTGACGATTCGAGTAGCGAATCGAAAGGGATGAGCGGCATGGAGCCTGGACTGCTGAGCCCCCGTGAAAACACCCGCGGCTCCATGCCGCTCATCCCTGAGACATCGCCTCGAGGAACTCCCGGTTGCTCGGCGCCTTGCTCAACCGCTCGAGCAGCAACTCCATCGCCTCGACCGGCGACAGTGAGCTGAGCACCTTGCGCAGCACCCAGATCCGGCGCAGCTCCCACTCGTCGATCAGGAGCTCTTCCTTGCGGGTCCCGGACTTGTGGATGTCGATCGAGGGGAAGACGCGGCGCTCGACGAGCTTGCGGTCGAGGTGGACCTCCATGTTGCCGGTGCCCTTGAACTCCTCGAAGATGACGTCGTCCATGCGCGAGCCGGTGTCGATGAGCGCGGTGCCGATGATCGTCAGGCTGCCACCCTCCTCGATGTTGCGCGCTGCGCCGAAGAAGCGCTTCGGCTTTTGCAGCGCGTTGGAGTCCACGCCCCCCGACAGGACCTTTCCCGACGGAGGAACCACCGTGTTGTAGGCCCGGGCGAGCCGGGTGATCGAGTCGAGCAGAATGACCACGTCGCGCTTGTGTTCGATCAGACGCTTGGCCTTCTCGATGACCATCTCGGCGACCTGCACGTGGCGGGTAGCCGGCTCGTCGAAGGTCGAAGAGATCACCTCGCCCTGGACCGAGCGCTGCATGTCGGTCACCTCCTCGGGCCGCTCGTCGATGAGCAGCACGATGAGTGTGATCTCGGGGTGGTTGTGGGTGATGGCATTGGCCACCGCCTGCAGCATCATGGTCTTTCCGGTGCGTGGCGGCGCGACCAGCAGACCGCGCTGCCCCTTGCCGATCGGCGTCACCAGGTCCATGACCCGGGTGGTCATGTTGTCGGGCACCTCGAGCTTGATCCTCTCTTCGGGATAGAGGGGGGTGAGGTTGTCGAAGTGGACCTTCTCCATCGCCACCTCGGGAGGCTCGAAGTTGATCGCCTCGACCTTGATCAGCGCGAAGTAGCGCTCACCCTCCTTGGGCGGCCGGATCTGGCCGGACACGGTGTCTCCGGTGTGCAGGTTGAAGCGCCGGATCTGCGACGGCGAAACATAGATATCGTCAGGTCCGGGCAGGTAGTTGTACTCCGGCGCGCGCAGGAAGCCGAAGCCCTCGGGCAGTACCTCGAGCACTCCCTCACCGAAGATCAGGCCTTCGCGCTCGGTCTGGCGCTGGAGAATGCGGAAGATCAGGTCCTGGCGCCGCATCCCGGTCGGGTTCTCGACCCCGAGGGCGCGGGCTATCCCGGACAGTTCGTTGATGGTCATCTCCTTGAGCTGCTTGAGATCGAGCCGGCCGTCCTTGGCGGCCTCGGTCGATGCCTGCTCGTACTCCTCGATCTCGTCGTCGAGGTCGAGGGGGATGACCACCGGCTCCTGCTCTTGTGTCGTCGTCTTTTTTTTGCGTCCCATCTCACTGTCTCCGTTCGGAGGATCTCCAGCTCGTGACCAGGGAGTCGATGCGTGCCAGCAGCTCCCCGCGACCCTCGCCGCGGGCCACGCTCACCGCCAGTGGCGGTGACGGGAGCTCGAGCTCGGCGCGTACGCGATGCTGCATGGCGGCCCGCGGACCGCGACCGACCTTGTCGGCCTTGGTGAGCACGACCTCTCGCTCAAGGCCGATGCGTGCCAGCAGCGCCTGGAGGTCGAGGTCGAGGGGGGTCGGACCGTGACGGACATCGACCAGGCACAGCACGCCGGCAATGCGGTCGTCGTCGCACAGGTAGGCGTTGATCGCGGCGCCCCACTGCTCGCGCAGACCGCGCCCGGCCTTGGCGTAGCCGTAGCCCGGAAGGTCGACCAGGTACATGTTCCGGTTGATCAGGTAGAAGTTCACGGTTCGTGTCTTGCCCGGGGCCTTGGCGACGCGCGCCAGGTCCCGTCGGAAAAGCCAGTTCAGGAGACTCGACTTACCCACGTTGGAACGCCCGGCGACGACGACGTGCGGAAACGGCTCGGTGGGCCGATCCGCGGCCGCAAGGGCCGCCGCGCGAAACGTGACGCTGGCAATCTCCACATTCTGTCTCAGTGCGGCAGGGCGGGTTGGCCCGGCCGGTTCTCGGGCTCGTCGCCGGTTGCCGCAGACACCTCGCCCCCGACCGGACGCGCCAGGGCGTGCTCGAGCACGCGGTCCATGTGGTCGACGAAATGGAAGCTGATCTTGCCCCGGGTCTCGGCAGGGATCTCCTCGATGTCCTTCTCGTTCTCGTCGGGAAGCACGATTTCTCGGATGCCGGCGCGGTATGCGGCGAGAACCTTCTCCTTGATCCCACCCACCGGCAGGACCCGTCCGCGCAGGGTAATCTCGCCGGTCATGGCGAGGTCCGCCCGGACCGCTGCCCCAGTGAAGGCGGAGACCAGCGCGGTCGCGATGGTGATGCCGGCCGACGGCCCGTCCTTGGGAATCGCACCTTCCGGGACGTGGACATGGACGTCCATCTTCTCGAAGGTCTCAGGGTCGAGGCGGAGCTGCTCCGCCCGTGATCGCACATAGCTCAGCGCCGCCCGCGCCGACTCCTGCATGACCTCGCCGAGCTGACCGGTCAGCGTGAGGCGGCCGCTCCCGCGCATGTACGTGACCTCGGTTGACAGCAGCTCGCCGCCGACCTGCGTCCAGGCGAGACCGACCGCGGCACCAACCACCGGCTCGAGGTCGCGGCGCTGGGCGCGGAAGCGAGGCTTGCCGAGCAGGCTCCCGATCACCTCCGGCGTAACCTCGAGGAGCTCGCCGCGCGGGATCTTGTCCTTGAGCACGCGGCGCGCGAGCTTGCGGCAGATCGAGGCGATCTCGCGCTCGAGGTTGCGAACCCCTGCTTCGCGGGTGTAGCGCTCGATGAGGGCGAGCAGCGCGTCGCCGGTGAAATTGACCTTGAAGCGCCCGAGGCCGTGCTTGTCGAGCTGGCGCGGAATCAGGAACTGCTCGGCGATCGCCTGTTTCTCCTGGTGGGTGTACCCGGCCAGGTTGATGACCTCCATCCGATCGAGGAGGGCAGGTGGGATCGTGTGGGTGACGTTCGCAGTGCAGATGAACATCACCTTGGAGAGGTCGTATTCGACGTCGAGGTAGTGGTCGTGGAAGGTGTGGTTCTGCTCCGGATCGAGGACCTCGAGTAGCGCCGCCGCCGGGTCGCCGCGGAAGTCCGCGGCCATCTTCTCGACCTCGTCGAGCAGCAGGACCGGGTTGACCGAGCCCGCCTTGCGCATCATCTGGATGATCTGACCGGGAAAGGCGCCGATATAGGTGCGGCGGTGGCCTCGGATCTCGGCCTCGTCGCGTACGCCGCCGAGCGAGAGGCGGACGAAGTTGCGCCCGGTGGCGCGGGCGATCGAGCGTGCCAGTGAGGTCTTTCCGACGCCAGGCGGTCCAACGAAGCACAGGATCGTGCCGGTTGTCTTGCGCACGAGCTGGCGCACGGCGAGAAACTCGAGGATCCGGTCCTTGACCTTCTCGAGCCCGTAGTGGTCCTCGTTGAGCACCTTCTCGGCGCGAGTGATGTCGCGGATCTCGCGCGAGGCCTTCTTCCACGGCACGGCGAGCAGCCAATCGACGTAGTTCCGCGACACCCCGGCCTCTGCCGACACCGGCGGCATGCCCTCGAGGCGCCGGATCTCGACCAAAGCCTTCTCCCTCGCCTCCGCGCTCATTCCGGAGCCCTCGACCTGTTCCCGGAGCTGGTCGAGCTCGGCCTGTGAGTCGTTGCGGCCGAGCTCCTCATTGATCGCCTTGATCTTCTCCGAGAGGTAGTACTCCCGCTGCGCCTTCTCCATCTGCTTCTTGACCTGGGCGGAGACCCTCCGGTCGATGTTGAGCTTCTCGATCTCGACGTCGACGATGTCGTTGAGCCGCTGGAGCCTTTCGAGGGGCTGCAGGATCTCGAGCAGCTGCTGCTTGTCCGCGGTGGGCAGTGAGAGATGGGCGGCGAGGATGTCTGCGAACTGGTCGGGGTCCTGGGTCTGCAGAGAGGTCAGGACACCCTCGGCCGAGAGGTGGTGTGAGAGCTTCGCGTACTCCTTGAAGAGCTCGACCAGATGCAACATGTAGTTGGCAACCGCCTGGTCGGCGACGACATGGGGGACATAGGCCTCGACCTCGGCCATCAGGCAGGTGGGCTCGGAGACGAACTCCACCACACGGGCGCGCTGGAGGCCCTCGACCATCACCTTGATGTTGCCCGAGGCAAGCTGGAGGTGCTGGACGACGCGGCCGATGACGCCGATCGTGTGGATATCGCCGGCCTCCGGCTCGTCGACCTTCGGGTCACGCTGGGTGGCGAGGAAGATCCGCTTGTCCGGCCGTTCCAGTGAGCGCTCCAGGGCGACCACCGACGGCCGACGGCCGACCACGAACGGAGCCATCAGATAGGGGAACACGACCATGTCCCGCAACGGGACGATCGGCAGCTGCACGGTCTGTGGGTCTTGGCTCATGAGGCTCCACTCGGGCTCGGCTTAGCTGACCTTTCGCACGGCGGTGAGGGGCGGCACGCGTCGCTCCACCACGTCGCGCGAGATGACCAACTCCTTGACGTCGGGCACCGACGGCACCTGGTACATGATGTCGAGCATCAGCTCTTCGAGAATGATGCGCAGCCCGCGTGCACCGACCTTGCGGGTCAGCGCCTCGGTCGCGATGGCGGCGAGCGCATCCTGGGTGAACGAGAGCTCGACACCCTCGAAGGAGAGGATCTGGCGGTACTGTCGAACAAGACAGTTCTTGGGCTCGGTGAGAATTCGAACCAGGGCCTCGTGGTCGAGGTCGTGCAGCGTCGCCACAACCGGAATGCGGCCGACGAATTCAGGGATCATGCCGTACTTGATCAGGTCCTCGGGGTGGACGTGCTCGAGCAGCTCGGTCGCGCGACGCTCATTGCCGCCGAGATCGACGCCGAAGCCCATCCGCTTGCGGTTGAGCCGAGTGGCGATCACGTCTTCGAGCCCGACGAAGGCCCCGCCCGAGATGAACAGGATGTTGGTGGTGTCGATCTGCAGGAACTCCTGGTGCGGGTGTTTGCGTCCGCCCTGCGGCGGCACGTTGGCGACCGTGCCCTCGAGGATCTTGAGCAGGGCCTGTTGGACCCCCTCCCCGGACACGTCCCGTGTGATCGAGGGGTTCTCCGACTTGCGCGCGATCTTGTCGATCTCGTCGATGTATACGATCCCGCGCTCGGTCGCCTCCCGGTCGCCACCGGACGCCTGGTAGAGCCGGAGCAGGATGTTCTCGACGTCCTCGCCGACGTATCCGGCCTCGGTCAGGGTGGTGGCATCGACGATCGTGAAGGGGACCTGGAGCTGGCGAGCCAGCGTCTGGGCGAGGAGCGTCTTACCGGTGCCGGTGGGGCCGATGAGGAGGATGTTCGACTTCGCCAGCTCGACGTCGTTGCGGCCGCGGCCGGTGTGGTACTCGATCCGCCTGTAGTGATTGTAGACCGCGACGGCGAGCTTCTTCTTGGCGGCCTCCTGACCGATCACGTACTCGTCGAGGGTTGCCTTGATCTCGTGCGGCTTGGGCAGAACCTGCTGCCGCGTCTTGGCCTCGTGGACACGATCCTCGGCGATGATGTCGAGGCAGACCTCGACACATTCATTGCAGATGTACACGGTCGGACCCGCGATCAGCTTCCTGACCTCGTGCTGGCTCTTGCCGCAGAAGCTGCAGCGCAAGACGTCGCCGTCGCGATGGGCCATCCGGTCCTCCGAGCCCTATTGTAGCCTAGTCCCCACGGGCCTACTCCCTGGAAACCAGGATCTTGTCGATCACGCCGTAGTCCCGTGCGCTGGTCGCCTCGAGGATGAAGTCGCGCTCGGTGTCCGCGTGGATGCGCTCGATCGTCTGGCCGGTGTGGTGGGCGAGGATCTCGTTGAGGCGCTCGCGAAGGCGCACCAGGTCCTTGGCGTGAATGTCGATGTCGGTCGCCTGGCCCTGAAGCCCGTACATCAGGGGCTGGTGCAGCAGCACCCGGCTGTGGGGCAGCACGAAGCGCTTGCCGGCAGCACCCCCGGCGAGCAGCACGGCACCCATCGACGCGGCCTGTCCGATGCAGATCGTCGCCACATCCGGCTTGACGTACTGCATCGTGTCGTAGATCGCGAGGCCCGCGGTGATCGATCCGCCGGGGGAGTTGACGTACAGGAAGATGTCCTTTTCCGGGTTCTCCGCCTCCAGGAAGAGCATCTGAGCGATCACCAGCGACGCGACCTGGTCGTCGATCTGTGAACCCAGGAAGATCACGTTGTCCTTGAGCAGGCGGGAGAAGATGTCGTAGGCGCGTTCGCCGCGACTGGTCTGCTCGACCACGTAGGGGATCGTGAAGGTCATGTGCTCTCCTCCCCGCC
>Ga0315540_10002580_pt1 | contig 10185 bp, 9 predicted proteins | sample SalMarSW160110MG_FD_203677 | JGI IMG/M metagenome (GOLD analysis project Ga0315540, IMG submission 203677) | Salt marsh sediment microbial communities from the Plum Island Ecosystem LTER, Massachusetts, United States - Salt Marsh Sediment SW1601-10 ... | reverse complement strand
GTTTCCATTGGACGGCTGGCTGGGATCGCTCGGCTACGGCACGGGCGACCATCCCACCGGCATGGCGCTCCTGTCCGCGGTGCTGCTCGCCCTGTTCGCGCGCGAACGAAGCGGCCGCGGCACGCGGGTTTCCTGCTCCCTGCTCGCGAGCGGCGCGTGGTCCAACTCGGTCATGATCCAGGCCAGGCTGCTCGGGGCGCGGTTCCAGGATCGCCGCCCGCGCGAAGCGGCGCGCAGCTTCACCTCGGTGTACTACCGCGCCGGCGACCGGCGCCTGTTCAAGATGGCCGTCGTCGACTCGCAACGCGACTGGCCGAAGGTCTGCCGCGCGATCGGCCGTCCCGAGCTCATTGAGGATCCTCGCTACGCGACGCTCGAGGATCGGCTCAAGGAAGGGCGCATGCGAGAGCTGATTCGGCTCTGCGACCGGATTTTCGGCGAACAGCCGATGCCGTACTGGCAGCGCGCGCTCGACCAGGCCGACGTTCCCTATTCGGTGGTCGCCAACTTCGACGACGTGGTCGCGGACACGCAGATGGCGGCCAACGGCGTGTTCGTGGAGATCGACGACCCCGTGCTCGGGCGCGTGCGCACCGTGGATACGCCGCTGAAGATCGAAGGGAAGTCGAAGGTGACGCGCGCCCCCGCCCCGCGGCTGGGCGAGCATACGCGCGCGATCCTGGCCGAGATCGGCCTGGGCAAGCAGGAAATCGACTCGCTCGCGCAGCGGCGCGTCGTGGCGGACGGGGCCTTCCCTTCGGCGCCGATCCCGGGGCCGCAATGAACTGCGCGTCGAGAGGTGTCGCGCTCGGTACCGAGTTAGAAGGTGATGGGCAACCGGAGCGTCAACTGCACATCCGGTGCGGCGCGGGTTATGCCGGCCCCAAGGGTCAGATTGAAAGTCGTACGCGGGCTGACCCGATACGCTACGCCGAAGAGCAGAGACCCCACCTGCGTGGTCTGCGCGTTCTGGATCGTCTGACCGTTCTGCTTGTCCTTCAGAAAGGTCGTGTGGTCGTATCCGACGCTGAACGAAGCCCTGTCGTTGATCGCGAGACCCATGCCGAAATTGAAATTGATGCCGTCGCCGGGATCGTAGGTACCGATCGGATTGCCGTTCGCGTCCAATTGGTCAATGTTCCGCTTGATGTTCCAGATGTAGCTCACACCACCGAAGAAAACCGCTGGGTCCGACGGAACGAGAGCGGTTACTCCCGGCTGAAGGGAATAGAACCCGGTGCCGGTCGGGAGCCTGTCTTCGACGGTCAGGCCGGATACCGGGCTTGATGTCGATACTTCGAACGGGCCGGTCCCCGTCCGCGTCTTGAGCCGCAGCCAGCCGAGGTAGTAGGGCGGACGGTCGGTGAACTGATAGCGTGTCGCCAGCTCGACGTCGCCTAGATCGTTGCCCGAGCGGTCGAACACATTGTCAGTGACCGAAGGTGTCGCCAATGGCCGCGCCAAGGTCGAATCCGCGCGATAGACCCAGGGCACCTTGGCTTCCACTTCGAGGCGATCGGTGACGCCGTACCGTCCGGTCAGAGCGGCGACTAACATATCCCGATTCACGCTACGGATGTCGATCAAACCGATGGTGATGGCCGGAATGACCGTGAAGCCGACCAGCGTCACGCGGCTGTCGGACGAATGGCTGTATTGGAGCGAAGGCTCCAGCACGAACTTTCCGCGCGGGGTGAGCACCCCTACCCTTTCCGATAGCGGCGCGACTTCAGGCGGCTTGGTCGTCGGTTCGGGTGCCCGGCCGACCGGCGTCGACGTCGTGGCCTCGGCGACGCGGCCGCCGTCGCCCGTGCCGCGGATCTTCCCAAGATCGGCGTTTTCGAGATTGCTCTTCCCCCCGGAAATTGCGTCGAGCCGCTGTCGAAGCGCTTCGAGCTCGCGTCTCTGCTCTGCCAGTTCCTTCGCCTGCTGGTCCAGGAGCCGCTTCTGTTCAGCGAGACGCTCGGCCTGGTCCTGCTGCGCCTTTGTGAGCTGCGTCACATCCTCGAGGTTCGACCCGGCCGCGGCTTTCGCTGGCGCAAGCAGCGCAACCAAGAAGCAAACGGACAGGACTGACGGCGCAATAAAATTCTTCTCGCCCACGGTGTGGCCTCCCGAGGTTCTTGTCGATGCTTCGGCGATTTAACGACCGGAGGAAATCGTCGCACGATTTAGCAAATCGCCGAGAGCCATGCTCCGCAGGGCGGAGAGGCTGTTCGCGGTGATGTTGATCAGCGTGGCCGAGCGTATCACCTGGTCGTTCAGACTGTTCTGGATTACGGTGGGAAGAACCGCGATATTCAATCCGCCGGGCAGATTCGCGAAGTTGCCAGGCCCGTTTTGAACGATCACGGCGCTCAGCGATTGTCCGCCGCTGGCCGACACCGGCACGGTCGTCACCGTGGCGGGCGCCGCGTTGCCGGGCTGCGGCGATGCCGGAGGCCATGCTCCAGTGCCTGGGGCGACTGGCGCGGGAGCTGCTCGCGGCGCACCGGCGCTGCTCGCGATTTGTCCGCCGCTGGCCGACACCGGCACGGTCGTCACCGCGGCGGGCGCGGCATTGCCGGGCTGCGGCGATGCCTGAGGCCATGCTCCAGTCCCTGGCGCGACTGGCGCTGGACCTGCACGCGGCGCACCGGCGCTGCTCGCCACTTGATTCGCTTCCGCAGCGGCTTGGCTCGCCTGCGCGGCGAATTGATCCTGCGCTCCGCTCGCGTCCTTGGCGCCAGCCAGACCGGCAGCGACCGCGGCTTGCGCCTGCGCCCGAGCCTGTGCCGCGATTTGTGCCGCATCCGGAAGAACGAGTTGGCTCAGCGCAACAAGCCTGCCATTGATCGAAACAGCGCGTGTGATGCCGATCGAGATATCCAGCCGTCCCGCCGGCGTATCTATGGAGAACCCGCCCCGGATACGGTCGAGATCGAACTCGCTGAGCTTGCGGCACTGGGGCTCGTGCGCGCATGTACCGTAATCGACGCGGTCGTGCGCCGCTGCCAGGGTTGCCGCGGCCGACAGCGCGATGAGCACGCTGCCAATAACAATAGGTTTCATGGTCGTACCCTTAGAAATCGTTCGGCCCGGGCCGGAACAGAAGCATGCTCCCCAGGCTCTCGCGGCTCACCGCTTCGCCCAGCGGAGCCGCCATGTAGCGCCAGTCGGCGGCATCGTTGAAGCTCGCCTTGTCGCGCTTATTTGTGACCACGAAGACGATCCGATTCCGCCACAGCTTCTGAAATTCGTCGCGCGGGATGACGCGCGCACCGCGGGCAGGATCGCCGACCAGCACGTTTCCGTTTCTTATGCCCTTCACCACGACGAAGTGGTTGTAGCCGTTATCGCTGATCATGACTATCGCCGGCACGCGGGCTTGGGCAAGCTTGTCGAGACTCGTTTCGAAGCCGTTAGCCTCGTAGCCGATCGACTCGAGAAAACGCTTGATGTCGAGCAATGAGAACCCCTCGCGGCGGATCTTGGCCCGGTTGCCGTGGACGAACATGGCCCTCAGCACTTCGTGCTCCGTGACGGGGTGCCCGTAGTTGTAGGTGAGAAGCGTTGCGACGGCGGCCGACCCGCAGCTCCAGTCCATTTGTTGATGCACCGTGGTCGCGAAGCGCACCTGCTGCAGGCTCTTAACCTTGACTGAGTACACTCCGTTCCCGCCGCCCGCAAATCCGACGAGGCTCGCCTCGCTCGCTTTCGCAGCAGAGGCTCCCACCAGCCAGCACGCGAGCGCCAGCGCGCACCAACGAAAAGCGTTCTCGCCGTTCACTTGACGTTCATATTGAGGATGAACGAGTTCTGAATGATCACGTTGTTACCGGAATTCTGTACCGCAACCGGCAATCCGCTCGAATTGCTAAGCGCACCACCGGCAATGTAGTTTGATCCGTTGAGTGTGTTGATCGCCTGGTTGTCGTCCAGGTGAGCCTTGACGTCCATGAGATTCAAGTGGAGCTCCGCGCCAGCACGCTGCTGGTCGAGCACCTCCGCCGTAAGCGGCGCACCCAACTGCGCGCCGCTAATGGCTGAATCGTCAGCCCATGCAAATCCCGAAAGAAACAAGGCAGTCACCGCACCGAGCGACCAAAGCGAGCCGCGAAGCATGGCGTGTCTCCTACTTGCGCGAGTAGACTTCGCGGGGACCGCAGTCCCCGCGAAGTCGATCGCTGCTTCAGTGGATCGTCAGGTTGGCTTGGACGTTCGCGCTCTGCTGAATCAGGGCGTTGTGCCCGGTGTTCATCGCCGCGATACTGATGCCAGCAGCCTGGTTTAAGGCGCTTGCCAGCGTATTCGAGGCGTTGAACGTGCCGGCCGCGTTGGTGGCATTGCCGCCCGCGCCGCCCTGACCGCCTAGCCCGCCGTTTCCAGTCCCGCCAGCTCCGCCGTTTCCGACGCCGCCGCTGCCGTCGCCACCCGGCGCAGCCGCAGAGGCGGCATCCGACGACGCCGCGCCGGTCGTGTTGCCGCCGTTGCCAGCGGTCGCGTTACCGTTCGTTGCGCTGCCGTTGCTCGCCGAGCCGCTCGTGCCGCCATTCGCGTTTGCTACCCCACCGGTGCCGCCCGCAGCCGTCGGCGTCGCCGAGGCACTGGGATTGGCCGTCGAGCTGGCGCTGCTCGTCCCGCCGCTGCCCCCGGCCCCGCCCGTACCCGCGCCGCCCGTACTGCTGGTAGCAGCGTTCGCGGAGGACGAGCCGCCGCTTTCGCCGCCTGCGCCGCTCGTCGTCCCGGAGGAATCGGCGGTGTCCTTGCCTTTGCCGCTGGCATCGGCGCTGCCGCTCGCGGGGCCGCTGTTACCGCCGGTCGGCACCGTGGCGCTGATCGGCATCGAGGCGCTGTTCCCGCCCGAGGCGTTGCCGCCATCGTCGCCGTTGGCGCCGCTTCCACTTCCGGCGTGCGATGCGCCCATCGACGCCGCCCAGGCGCCGGCGTTGGCACCGCCGCCATCAGCACTGCCTCCGTCTCCGGCCCGCTTGGCGCTGGCGCTGCCGTTCGTGGCGCTACCGTTGTCGGCCGAACCACCATTTCCGCCGTCGCCGGAAGCCGCGGCCGCAGCGGCGTGTGCCGCAGCAGCGGCGTCGCCGCCCGAGCCGTCGCCGCCGTTGCCCGTGCCGCCGTTACCGCCCGTGCCACCGTAGCCGCCGTAGCCGACGGCGCCGTTGCCTGCGGTCGCGTTGAAGGCGTTGTTGCCGATGTTGGACACGGTGTTTCCGGTGACCGTGGCTTCGAGCCTGCTCATCGCTACGACCTTGGTGTTGAACGAGTCGGAATAGTTGGTGCTCTTGTCGTTCATGAAATCGCTCAGGTCGCCGAGCTGAATGGCCGTGGCACTGGCATGGTCCATCGCCGCAGGACCCGTGTTACTGGTCTGCGTGCCACTCTTGCTGTTCGAATTCTCGTTCGCCTGAGCACCGCTGTTGTTGTCCTGGGTGCTCCTGGCGGTCGCGGTCTGATTGAGATCCCCCTTTCCAGCCTCATCGCCGTTGTTGGTGGGATTCGCCCAAGCCACGGACGAGGCCCCGAACGCCAACGCAACGGCTGCAACCATCAACGTGAGTTTCATTGATCTAGCCTCCTTGAGATGATGATGCCCAGCGTTACGCTGGGGCATAGGCCGCTTCTGCAAGCTCTATTCCAGGGCAGTCAGCCATTTGATTTGCAAGCGATTGGCCGACTCCCAGTGGTGTCCTATGAACGCAATCAAGCACGTAGATGACACATGGGCGAGACATCGCAAGCGGACGAAGACCCGTACGCTTCCGCGCCAGGCAGTGCGCCATGCTCCACTGGCTCCATACAAGCGCTTGAATTGAAAGCACTAAGCGACTGACGGGGGCGCAAGTCAAGTCCCGGCCAGTCGGCGCTGAACGCTGCTCGTCTCGTTTCTGTGACAGCACGCGGACCCCGGTGTGCTTCGCCAGTCCTCGTGTAGGCGATTGCGGTCGCCGCGCCACGACCAGACGAAGGAGACTCAGAAACTTAGAGCGTCGCTTCGCGCCCAGGCGTGCGCCGGAAAGCGTGTAAGAAAACCGCGAGGGTGTCTCGGCTTTTGCCTTCGGCGCTCTTGCGGTGCTACCCTCCGACGAGGGGCGCCTCGGGTGAGCCCCAGCTGCAGAAACAGAAAGGAGGGTACCCGGCTAGCTTCGTCGCTTTTGCGCGTTAGAACTCTCGAGCGCGGACGATCCGGCCGCCAAGAATGATACGGTAAGAAATAACAAGAACGTGAACCGGCGCGGTCTTCAGCCATCCGAGTGCATGAGGGCCACGCAGTAGGGGGAAACACGTGCGACGCGCTTTGTTCTGGGCGCCGGGTGGGGACTTTGCTCCTCCTTCCGGTCTGCACGCGTATGGCTGGCACGTCGAGGCGGCGGGCGACCTCCCCGAACCGCAATCGGGTCCAAACCATGAGAAATTTGAGGTCGGGTTGGTAGCTTTCGACCCGGCGCAGGTGCCTTTGTCCGCGGTCCAGGAGATGGTGCTCGCCAAGCCATCGCTCGAGTGGATCGCCTTGATCCCGCCGAACAGCATCCACCATGGGGACGTCAAGAAAGCGATTGGCGACACCTTCTTCGATTACCACACTCTGCCTGTACAGCCGGAGTTGCTGGCGGCTTGCATGGGGCATGCAGCTGGAATGGCGGGACTGCGACATCGCGCAGATTGGGGAACCGACGAGGGCCACGGGGAATTTTCCATGGTCGGACGTAGCCCGCAAATGTCCCGGCTATATCGGGCCGTAAGTCGGATCGCAGCCACCGATGCACCGGTTCTTATATGCGGCGAGACAGGAACCGGAAAGGAGCTTGTGGCGCGGGCGATCCATGACGCATCGGCACGCCGCGCAGCCCCGTTTGTCGCCTTGAATTGTGGTGCCCTGCCCGAGACGCTCATCCAGGCTGAGCTTTTCGGCTATGAGAAGGGGGCGTTCACCGATGCCAAAACCAGGCACATCGGGCGCATCGAGGCGGCCACGGCCGGAACCCTGTTCCTGGACGAGGTCGGCGACCTGCCAGCATCCGTCCAGGCCGTTTTGCTGCGATTCCTCCAGGAGAAGACCATCGAGCGCCTGGGAGGCGTCAAGCTGATTCCTCTCGACGTGCGAGTCCTCGCAGCCACGCACATCGACCTGGAGCGCCTGATCAGCGGCAATCGCTTTCGCGAGGATCTGTACTACCGCCTCAACGTACTACGCATCGAAGTTCCGCCTTTGCGACATCGGCAAGGAGACATCGAGCTGCTTGCCAATTCAATGCTGGAGAAGTTCGCGAGTCGCGCAAAGAGGCGCATTCGAGGCTTTAGCTGCGCCGCGCTCGACTGGATGAATTTCTACGAGTGGCCCGGGAACGTTCGTGAGCTCATCAATCGCGTGCAGCGGGCGGCCGTCATGTGCGAGGGCCGGCTGGTATCGGTTGCCGACCTGGGATTCGAGCGACGAACGTCACCGCGCAGCGCGCTCAAGCTGGCAAGCTCCAGAAAACAGGCAGAGCAGGAAGCGATCCGAGACGCGCTCGCGCGGTTCCGTACCATGACTCAGGCTTCCGCCGAGCTCGGCGTATCCCGCATGACGCTGTACCGCCTCATGGCCAAGTACGGGATGACTCGCGACGGCAGTTCCGAGGCTTCCTGAGCGTTCAACGCAGCAGCATAGGATCAAGCCGTACCACCACCGCGGCGCTGGCGATGATCGTGATTTCACGCCCGCATTCGTTTGGAACGTCGAGCCATCCCGAAACGGCCCTCACCGTCACGTGCCCGTAGGGAAAGGCGTGCGCGACCTTGTCGCGATCAACTTCGTCGGGCGGCTACACGCTGATCGTCACCTCGACCTGCATCGAGTTCGGATCGACGCCGAGGCCGGCCAGGCCGACGACCTCGATCGCCTCGAGATAGGCGGCGCTCAAGTCGGTCCAGAGCAGGGCTTGGGTGCGCGTGGTCATGGCTACTGGCGCGAAGACATCGACGGGCGCTCGGCCATCGCGGCCCGCCAACGCTGCAGCTGCGGGTGCTGCTCGCCGAGCTTGACCTTGACCACGCGCGCGAAGTCGACCGCGACCACGGCTGTGATGTCGGCGATGCTGAATCGGTCCGCGGCGACGTAGTCGCGGCCCGCCAGGCGCTCGTTCAGCGTGACGAAGAACTGCTCGACCCTGGCCAGGCCACGCTGCGCGAGCTCGGGAATCTGCGCGTAGTTCACCGGCCCGGTCAGCGCGCGGTTGGCCATCGCGGGCGCGCTGTTTCGCATCGCCTCGGCGATCGCGAGCAGGCCCTCGAACTCGATGCGCCAGTTCCAGCTCGCGATCTCGGCCTTTTCGGCCGGTGTCGTGCCCAGCAGCGGCGGCTCGGGAAAGCGCGCCTCGAGGTAGGCGGTGATCCCGGCGTTGTCGGTCAAGACCAGGCCCTCTTCGGTGCGCAGCGCCGGCACGGTGCACTGCGGGTTGATCTTGCGGTAGGCCTCGCCGAGATGCTCGCCGCTTCGCAGGTCCACCTGGATCGTCTCGTAGGCGACGCCTTTTTCCGCGAGCAGGATGCGCGCGCGGCGAGGGCTGGGCGCCGTGGCGCAGTCATACAGGGTGATCATCTTTCAGCTTGTCCTGTGTCTTGGTATCGAAATCGGAGGCGTCGTGGCGCTCGTGCAGCTGGCTGGCCGGATCGCCCGAGATGCGGTTTACCTTGCGCCCGCGCTTGACGGCCGGGCGTTGCGCGATCTGGTCGGTCCAGCGCAAGACGTTGGAGTATTCCTGGACCTGCAGGAACTCGCCCGCTCCGTAGAGCAGCCCCTTCGCGAGCGCGCCGTACCAGGGCCAGGTCGCGATGTCGGCGATGGTGTAGTCGTCTCCCGCCAGATAGGTGCTGTCTGCGAGGCGCCGGTCGAGCACGTCGAGCTGGCGCTTGACCTCCATCGCGTAGCGGTCGATCGCGTACTCGATCTTGACCGGCGCGTAGGCGTAGAAGTGGCCGAAGCCGCCGCCGAGAAAGGGCGCGCTGCCCATCTGCCAGAACAGCCACGACAGGCACTCGGCGCGCTCGGCGCCGCCGGCCGGCAGAAAGGCGCCGAACTTCTCGGCGAGGTACATCAGGATCGCGCCGGACTCGAACACCCGCACCGGCTTCGGCCCGCTGCGGTCGAGCAGCGCCGGGATCTTGGAGTTCGGGTTGATCGCGACGAAGCCGCTGCCGAACTGCTCGCCCTCGTTGATGCGGATCAGCCAGGCATCGTACTCCGCGCCGCTGTGGCCGAGCGCCAGCAGCTCTTCCAGCATGACCGTCACCTTGACGCCGTTGGGCGTGGCGAGCGAATAGAGCTGCAGCGGGTGGCGGCCCACGGGCAGGTCCTTGTCGTGCGTCGCCCCGGCGACCGGACGGTTGATGTTGGCGAAGCGGCCGCCGTTGCCCTTCTTCCAGGTCCAGACCTTCGGCGGTACGTAAGCGGAAGTATCATCCATAATTGCAAGCTCCAATTCAATTTCGCTGCACGAACGCGGCGGCGTTCTTGCCGCGCGCTTTCACTTCGTACATCAGATCGTCGGCGGCGCGCAACGCCTGCGCGGGATTCTCAGGCGGCGGCCCGACGAAGGTCACCGTGCCGATGCTGCAGGTGACCGCCAGCCGCTCGGCTTGGAGCGCGGCCGCGAGCGCGCTTCGCGCCTTGTCGATCACGCTCTGTGCGCCCGCGAGGTCGGTGTTCGGCAGCAGCACGGCGAACTCGTCGCCGCCGAGCCTGCCGACCGTGTCGGTGCGGCGCACCGATTCCCCCAGCGTGCGGCCCACCACCGCCAGGGCGCGGTCGCCCGCGGCGTGGCCGTCGCGGTCGTTGAGCCGCTTCAAGTCGTCGACGTCGATGTAGGCGAGTGACAGCGGCTGCCCGTCGCGCGCCGCGAGGGCGAGGCCGTACTGCAGCTGCTCGTCGAAGGCGCGCCGGTTGGCGATGCCGGTGAGCGAATCGAGCCTCGCCAGCCGCCGTGCCGTGGCGAGCTGGGCGCTGAGCGCCGCGAGCAGCTCGGCGACGATCACCAGCAGGGCGATCCGCATCAGCGTGTCCCAGGCCATGACCAAAGGCTGGGCGAGGCGCTGCCCCGCGCTCAGGTCGGCGGCGAGCCAGGCCAGACCCGCGAGCAGCGCCACCGCCACCCCGGCGGCCTCCCCCGCGTACCAGGTCGCGAGCGCGACCGGCGCGAGGTAAAGGATCGA
>Ga0315540_10002577_pt1 | contig 10189 bp, 4 predicted proteins | sample SalMarSW160110MG_FD_203677 | JGI IMG/M metagenome (GOLD analysis project Ga0315540, IMG submission 203677) | Salt marsh sediment microbial communities from the Plum Island Ecosystem LTER, Massachusetts, United States - Salt Marsh Sediment SW1601-10 ... | reverse complement strand
GCGGCGTTGTCCGCGAGCAAGAGCTTTGCTGCGAGCGACTTGTCTTGACCCGCCTGATACTGGTTCGAATCATGATACCCCTCGTTGAGGAGCATCGCTGAGGCGGTCTGCCTCGCGCGAAAGAACGGGGTGCAGGCCCACCAACCGGGTAGTTCCTACTCAGTCCAGGCGCCTCTCCTGGGTACAAAGTACGCATTCCCAAGGAGCGCCGGAGGACTAGATTCGAGAGGTATGAGGGAGCTGTAGTGCGAGCCGAGGGAGACAGGCATCGGGACGCGCCCGCGGGCGTCGTGTGCCACGGGCGGCCAGCACCGCCGCGGTGGGGAGCTCTACGGACGGCGTTGCGACTGGGGTCAACGCTGTTCGCGATGGCCGGGTGGCGCCTCGAGCACCTCAACGCGGTGTGGGTGGCCGGAAGTGTTGTCTCCGTGTCCCTCGCCGACGTTCTCATCCGCCGCGCCGACTGGCGGCTCACTTTGCCCTACCTGCTGTTCACGCTGGTCTTCTACTACGGCGGCAACGCGGCGATCCTCAGATCCGACCTCCCCGCCCGCGCCATCGCCCGCCTCGGCGAGAAGCGCGCGTTCCGGGCCTACGAGACCCTGGCCGGGCTGATGTTCCTCAACCAGGGGCTGGGGGTCGGCTGCATGGCGGCGCTGCACATCCCGAGGTGGGAGCAGGCCCTGCCCGCACCCCTCGTTCTCGCCGCGGGTCTGACGCTGTTCGTGGCGGGCCTGGTCGTCAAGCTGTGGGCCACGCTCACGGTGGGCGTGGACGCGTACTACTTCCGCGACATGTTCCTCTCCCGCCCACTCGCTCCGGCCTGCGGAGGCGGGCCCTATCGGTTCCTGCACAATCCCATGTACTCCGTGGGGCAGCTCCAGGGGTACGGCTACGCGCTTCTTTACGGTTCGTTCCCGGGTCTCGCCGCCGCCGCCGCCGGCCACCTGCTGATCTACGCGTTCTACCTCGCGGCCGAACGCCCGTTCGTGCGCAGCACCTACCTCATGCCGCACCCGGCTCAGATGATCGGATCGGCCCCACCATGAGGGCAGAGCTGGCGGGACGTGGGCGAGTGCCTCGCGCTCGTGGCCGACCGGCGGCACGCCTCGGCCGCACCGTCTGGATCAGCGCGCTCCTTGTGGCCCGTGGCGCGACGCCCGTGCTGGCACAGGATCCAGTGGTCCCGGTGATCCCGGATGTGGCGGAGGCGGTCGTCGCCCCGGAACCGGCCCTGAAAACGAGCTCACGGCGTGTGCTCGATCAGATGGCCGGGTGCGCCGACAGCGGCACGTTGAGGCTCGAGATCGACCTGCACGCCGGGCGCATCCAGGTGGCTGACGGGTGGGACGTCGAGGTCGTCGGGACGCCGACGGCGGCCCTCGTCGCCAAGGCTGTCGCAGGGCGGGTCACTCGCCTCGACGCGTCGGTCACAGGCGGGATGCTGCTCCTGGATGGACGTCACCTCCGGCCCAAGATTCTCATCGAGAGCCTCCACTTCGAGGAGGGCAAGGGAATCACCCAGGCCGGCTACCGTGGCCGCGGGATTTGGAGACCCATCGTTTGGCTGTTTCGGTGTCTCGCCAGGTCGGCGCTTGGAAAGCTCGAGCTGCGGACGGACATCCCATCGGTCCTGCGCGGCGACGTCCTCGGCGCAAAGCGTGCGGCGTCCCCGGACACGACCCTGTCTCCTTCCGAGCCCCCTCGCGCGGCCTTCCTCGACCTCGTCACCGAGGTGCGCATCCACGACTCGGAGTTCGTGGCCTTTGGCGGCCGCCCCCTGAGCTTCGGCGACATGATCGAGCTTCACACCGCCGCGCAGCCGAGGGAGGGCACGCCGGTGCGGGTCGCGATCACCACGGGCCGCTTCCGGCCGGCGCGGGCAGGAATGCCGGCGCAGGTCGAGGTCGCCGGTCGGGTCGACGGGGAGATCGAGAACGGCGCCATCGCGTTCGTCGGGAGCCGCTGCACCTTCTCCCACGGTGAGTTGAGGGAAGGCGCGTTCCAGGTCGCATCGCGCACCGGCGGCACGGTCGAGGCGACACTGTCGGCCGCGCGCCTCGGCGTCGACCTGACCGCTGGTGAGCTCCACGTGCCGGGCGGCCCGAGAGTCGACGTCGAGGCGCCCTCGCACCTCGTCGTCCGCGATCTCCTGCTGCTGCCGGATGGTCAGTACTCTGGAATCCTGGACGCGGAGCTGTCCGGCAAGGCGGGTCGGATCGAGCGGGACGGGATCGTGGTCTCCTTGAGCGACGTGAAGCTCGGGACGACCGGAACGAGGATCGTCAACGGACGGGCGACCGGCGATGTGGAGCTGGAGTCCGAGTACCGCATGAACTACCCGTTCGTCGTGCAGTACCCGGTCGCGCAGGTCGGCGAGCGGCGGGTCGATCTTCTCTTTCAGGGGTCGTTCACGAGCGAGCTTCGCCTGCAGGACGCGAGCAGCGACGGGGGAGGCGCCGTCGCCGGTGACTACCGATTCACGGTGCCGTGGCCCCCGGTCGAGCAGGCCGCCTTCGAGGCGCTGCGTGCCACGTGGAGCCAGGACGTCACACCCGTCCTGCAAAACGTCGGTTTTGTGATCGAGCCGCGCCGCTTCGGTCCGTGCGGCGGAACCTGCTTCCTGGTCGACCTTGACGTGACGGTGGAGAAGAAGGACGCCGAAGGGAGTCTCTTTCGTGAGGTCTGTGACGCACAGGGCAAGGCGGACCTCGTCGTCGATGCGGCAAGCCGGAGCTTCCTGCTCCGCAACATACGGATCGAACCGCGATGCCGGGGCATCGCTGGCTGGGCGGTGAACGTCATCGGTCCGCTCCTGACGACGACCTACACGGACGTCACACTCTTCCAGATGCCCGAGGGCCTTCCGTTCACGGTCGAGTCGGTCGACAGTGGCACCGACTGGATCGCCATTGCGGGCAAGGTCGCCTGGGTACTAAGTACTCAGAGGACCGCTCTGGACAAGGGTAGTAAGTGCGCTTCTCGATAGTCTTTCAGCGACCTACGCTGTAGTTGCTGGTCCAATCGCCTGGAGGCTGACGTGAGCGAACAGGGAGTCTGGAACTTCGACCGCGGCGAGCTGCCCTACCAATCTCAGCTGTACTCGACGGCGCTTCGCCTGACCCGCAGCGCGGATGACGCCGAGGATCTGTTGCAGGACACCTACTTCAAGGCCTATCGCCACTATGGGAGCTTTCGCCCCGGCACCAACCTCAGGGCATGGCTGTTCAAGATCCTCAAGAACACGTTCATCAACGAATGCCGGCGGCGCCGAAGGACACCGGCCCACGTCGAGCTCGCCAGCATCGAGGAGACCCCGGAGTCGGCGTTCACGTCGCTCCACGGGTTGGCGGTCCGCACCCCGGAGGACGAGGTCATCGCTGCCTCGCTCGACGGCGACGTGCTGCAAGCCCTGATCGAGCTCCCGCATGTGTACAGGGTCGTCGTGCTGCTCGCCGACATCCAGGACCACGCCTACCGGGAGATCGCGACGATGCTCTCGATCCCCCTCGGCACCGTCATGTCGCGCCTTTACCGCGGCCGCCGGCTGCTCGAGCGGGCGTTGCTGTCCTTCGCGGTGCGCTACCACTACGTGATCCAGAGACCGCGCCGGCTGCGTTCGAGCGACCTCGATCTCGAGCGTCTCTTCGGCGCTACCGCCGCAGTCGGCGCGAACGGGCGGGGCATCGGCAGGGGAGGCCCAGCCTCGTGACCGTGGGTTGTCGGCCCGCTGCGTGGTTCGAGCAGCCGAGGCGGGGCACCGACGAGCGGAAAGGAAGGACAGGTGTCCGATGAAACGCGGAGAAGCGGGCGGTTTCCCTACTGCGTGCCGTGCTGAAGGCGGACCGCGTGCTTCGGTGCAAATCGATCCGGCTGCTCTCATGAAGCGGCACGTCCTCGTAGAGCTGCAGTGGCAGGGGAGGGGCGGGACGTTCCATCACATCGCTCTGACCTCGCGTGACGTGCGGCGGGTGCTGTGGACGTCGTCCGGCATGGTGTTGCTGCTTGCCCTAGCCATCGTCTCCGGGTTCTTCGCGGTGTTGAATCGAGCACCGGGGCCGCATGGCATCGAGGCGGTCCTGCGCGAGAACATGGAGCTGAAGGCGCGTCAGGAAGTCCTGCGCGAGCGAGTGTTCGACCTTGCCGACCAGCTTTACTGGCACTTCGACGAGGAGCGCAGGATGGCCCGATTGGCCGACACCGCGGGCCCTACCCGGGTGGCCGAGTGCCCCCCTCCGCCGGCGAGAGACGCCGGGGACGAAACTCTCCTCGCCTGGCTCTCGGAGCAGGGGACGCGCCTCGAAGCGCTCGGAAACACGTTGACAGCCAGCCGTGTCGAGATGCGCGCTCAGCAAGCGTCCGCCCCGGCGACGGTGAACGGGAATCGCGTGAGCGCGCGCGGCGAGCCGGCGCGCCGCCCGGCAGGTTTAGAACCAGCCAAAAGACACGCCGCGGCAGCGGCAACGCGCTGACGACCGCACTGGAGGCGATCTGTGTTCGGGCGGCGCCGTCCCAAAAGAGCCATGCCTCTCAGGGGCGAGCTCCTGAGCCTCGAGGGCCTCGAGGAGCGAGCGAAGACGCTCGCCGCCGCCTTCACGCTGGCGCCTGTCTCACGTTCGGTCGGGCTCCACGTGTTGCCGCGGCTGGAAGAGAACATCCTCGTCCTGAAAGCGGCCTACCGCTGCCTCGCTGACGACGTCCGTAGGGGCGTCGCTGTTCCTCCGGCCGCCGAGTGGCTGCTCGACAACTTTCACCTCGTCGAGTCGGAGGTGCGTGCCGTACGGCACGGCCTCCCCTTTGAGTACTACCGAAAACTGCCGAAGCTCGCGGCACGCGAGCTCTCGGGCGAGGCCCGCATCCACGCCATGGCGCTCGAGCTGATCCTGCACAGCGACGGACGGCTCGACGCGGATCGACTCACACACTTCCTCCTCGCCTTTCAAACCGTGGCGCCGTTGACCATCGGAGAGCTCTGGGCCTGGCCCATCATGCTCAAGCTCGCGCTCATCGAGAACCTGCGGCTCCTGATGGACGGAATCGTCGCAGGGCGGACGGCGCGCATGGATGCGGACGCTGCCCTCGCACGGCTGGAGAGAGGTGAGACTCACCGCCCTCTGCCCGACCCGCTCCCGACCGCCTTCGTGGCGCAGCTTCGGCAGCGGATGCGCGAGTACGACCCCCGCGCGTCCCCGCTCGCGGCCGCAGTGGAGCAGGCGCTTGCCGCACGGGGGACGACGCCCGAGGATGCCGTCCGTTCCGAGAGCCAGCACCAGGCGACCGATCAGGTCTCCACCGCCAACACGGTGACCAGCCTCAGGTTCTGTGCGACGCTCGACTGGAGCCGCTTCGTGGAGCTGGTCAGCTCGGTGGAGGAGATCCTGCGGCGGGACCCGGCCGGGGTCTACCCACGGATGGACTTCGCCAGCCGCGACCGCTACCGGCACGCCGTGGAGGATCTCGCCGAGCGGACCGGCGGGGCACAGGTGCGCGTTGCCCTGAGGACCGTCGAGAGCGCTCGCCGCACTGCACAACAGAAGGGGATCGGCGACAGGGCTGCGCACGTCGGTTACCACCTGATCGGCCCCGGCCGACGCGGTCTCGAGCTCGATGTGGCGTCCCGCCCGCGCGTCGCCCAGCGGTTTCGCCGTGGGATTTTCGCCCATGCAACCGCGGCGTACCTCGGCGGCATAGGTCTTCTGACCGGTATCGGCGTGTTCGGTGCGTACGCCTATGCCGGTGCCGTGGGGGGCACCGCGATGGCGACGGCGGCGGCCCTCCTCGCACTGCTCCCCGCAAGCGAGCTCGCGGTGCTCCTCGTCCAGCGGGTCGTGGCCGCGCTGGTGCCGCCACGCCGGCTCCCCCGCCTCGACTTCAGCGACGGGATCCCCGACAGCGCCCGCACGATGGTGGTCGTGCCCGTGCTGCTCGGCAGCGTGGGGGAGGTCGAGCGCCTCCTCGCGCACCTGGAGGTGCAGGCGCTCGGCAACCTCGACCCCCGGATTCACTTCGCGATCCTGAGCGACTTCAAGGACGCGCCAACCCTCGCGGTTGCCGGTGACGACGAGATCCTGGCCGCGGCAGTGGCCGGAATCGAGGCGCTCAACCGCCGCCACGTGCCTGATGGGAGCGACCGTTTCTACCTCTTCCACCGCGATCGGCGGTGGAACCCGAAAGAGAACGTCTTCATGGGCTGGGAGCGCAAGCGGGGAAAGATCGAAGAGCTCAACCGCATGCTGCGTTCCTCTGGTGACAGCGGCTTTTCGGTTACTGTCGGGGACCTGTCGATCCTGCCCTCGGTGCGCTACGTCCTCACCCTCGACGCCGACACGCGACTCCCGAGGGGCGCCGCAAGGACCCTGATCGGGATCATCTCGCACCCGCTCAACAGACCCGTGGTGGACGTCACCCTCCGCACCGTCACGGAGGGCTATGGCATCCTCCAGCCGCGCGTGAGCGTCAACCTCGGGAGCGCCGGCGGGTCGCTTTTCGCACGGGTGTACGCTGGGCACATCGGCGTCGACCCCTATACGACGGCGGTCTCCAACACCTACCAGGACCTCTTCGGCGCAGGCATCTTCACTGGCAAGGGCTTGTACGACGTCGACGCCTTCCAAGCGACCGTCGGCTGGCGCGTTCCCGAGAACGCGCTGCTGTCGCACGATCTCTTCGAGGGATTGCACGCACGCACCGCGCTCGTCTCCGACGTGGAGGTGGTGGACGACTACCCCGCCAACGTCCTCGCGCACGCCCGGCGGGAGCACCGCTGGGTGCGCGGCGACTGGCAGATTCTGGCCTGGCTCTTGCCGGTGGTCCCGACACCCCTGGGTTTCGCGAAGAACCGCCTGCCGCTGATCAGTCAGTGGAAGATCCTCGACAACCTGCGGCGCAGCCTCGTGGCGCCCGCGCTCTTCGCTTTCTTCGCGGCCGCATGGACCCTCCTGCCGGGGCACCCGCTGATCTGGACCCTGGGCGGTCTCGCGGTGGTCGGCTTCCCGCTCGTCGACTCCCTCCTCCAACTCCTCGAGCGGCACCCCGCGCGCGAGCCGGCTCGAGTCCACCTTCGCGGCCTCGTGGAGGATCTGAGCACCGCCTTCGCCCAGGCGTTCCTGACGCTGGTCTTCCTCCCGTTCCACGCCTGGCGGATGCTGCATGCCATCGCCCTGACCCTCGTCCGGGTCGTGATCACGAAGCGCCGCCTCCTTGACTGGGAGACGGCGGCCGCGCAGGGGGCACGAGCCGCCGGCCTCCTGCGGGAAGGGATCCGTTCCTTTTTCGTCGAGATGGCCGCGAGCCCGATTGCGGCCCTGGGGCTGCTCGCCCTCACCATCGCCGCACGTCCCGCCGCACTGCCTCTTGCACTGCCGTTCATCGCCCTGTGGACCGCGGCGCCCGCGTGCGCATACTGGTTCAGCCAGCCGATGGCTGCACGCCGGCGGGAGCTCTCGCCAGAGGACCGTGATCTCCTGAAGAAGGTGGCGCGGACGACGTGGCACTACTTCGAAACCCTGGCCGGCCCTGAGGATCACTGGCTCCCTCCCGACAACATCCAGGAAGAACGAGCGCCCACGGTGGCGCATCGGACCTCACCGACCAACATCGCCATGGGTCTCCTCTCCACGCTCGCGGCGCACGATCTGGACCTGCTGCCGGCAGATGCAATGGTCGAGAGGCTCGACCGGACGCTGACCACGGTCGAAGCGCTGGAGCGCCACGAGGGGCACTTGCTGAACTGGTACGACACTGAGAACCTCTCACCGCTCCTCCCTCGCTACGTGTCCACGGTGGACAGCGGCAACCTTGCGGGGGCGCTGCTCGCCCTCGCGGAAGGGTGTCGGCAGCTGGCCGCTTCGCGACCGGATCTGGCACCACGCCTGTCCGACGTCGCCCGTCGCGCAACCGCCCTGGCGGACGGGATGAACTTCACCTTCCTCTACGACCGCCAGCGTCAGCTCTTCTCGATCGGCTATCGCCTGGCGGACGCCAGCGGGCCGGGGCGGGCGGACCTCTCCTACTACGACCTCCTGGCATCGGAGTCGCGCCTCGCGAGCTTCTTCGCCATCGCCAAGGGCGACGTCCCGCAGAGCCACTGGTTCCACCTGGGACGGCTCGTCGTCAGCGTGGCAGGCGTCCCGACCCTCGTCTCCTGGGGCGCGACGATGTTCGAGTACCTGATGCCTCTCCTCCTGATGAGAACGTATCCGGGGACGCTCCTCGACCAGAGCTGCCGCATGGTCGTCAGGAAGCAGATCCGGTACGGCCGCGAGCGGCACGTCCCGTGGGGGATCTCCGAGTCCGCCTACGACCTGGTCGACCGGTTTGGCAACTACCAGTACAAGGAGTTCGGCGTCCCGGGCCTCGGGCTGAAGCGAGGGCTGATCGACGAGCTCGTCGTGGCGCCCTATGCAACCGCATTGGCCGCTCTCCTGGAGCCAGTCCGGGCCGCACGAAACCTGCGACACCTGACGCGCGAGGGAGCCGAGGGGCCGCTCGGATACTACGACGCCATCGACTACACGGTGCGCAAGCCGGACGAGACCGGCGACTCTGCAGGCGCGCCACTCGGACCCGGCGTCGTCGTGAAGACCTACCTGGCGCACCACCAGGGGATGACGCTGGTTGCTATCGCCAACGTCCTGCTCGGCGACGTGATGGTCGACCGATTCCATGCGGACCGGCGAGTCCAAGCGACCGAGCTCCTCTTGCAAGAGCGGATCCCGCGCGAGGCGCCTGTCATCGAGCCGCGACCGGCCGAGGAGACCCCGGCCGAGCCACCCGCGCTGGTGCGCGCACCGCGCCGGCTCCGCTCCCCTCACACGCCGTTCCCACGTGCGCAGATCCTGTCGAACGGCAGCTATGTCGCGATCGTCACGAACGGAGGCGGCGGAACGAGCTTCTGCCGCGGCCGCGCAGTGACGCGGTGGCGGGAGGACCGTACCCGCGATCCAGGAAGCCAGTTCGTCTACCTGCGCGATGTCCACACAGGCGCCGTGTGGTCGGCGGCCTACCAGCCTACGGCCAAGAACCCCGAAACCTACCTGGTGGAGTTTCTCCCCGAGAAGGCAACCATCGAGAGGCTCGACCACGACATCGCAACGCGCCTCGAGGTCGCCGTCTCACCAGGAGACGACGCCGAGGTTCGGCGCGTCTCGCTGACGAATCTGAGCGACCGCACCCGCGAGATCGAGCTGACGAGCTACGTCGAGCTGGGTTTGGGGGCCATTGCCGAAGACGTCGCCAACCCTGCGTTCGGGAAGCTGTTCGTCGAGACGGAGTGGATTGCCGAAAACACGGCTCTCCTGGCGCGGCGCCGGCGCCGCGGCCCCCACGACCCGACGCTGGTCGGATTCCACGTCCTCGCCATCCACGGACCGACGAAAGCACAAGTCGAGTGGGAGACCGATCGGATGCGTTTCCTGGGACGCGGGCGCGGCCCCGACAACCCCGAGGCCATGGACGGGCGCGCGCTTTCTGGGACGACCGGCGCGGTCCTCGACCCGATCCTGAGCCTTCGGACCCGCATGAGGCTGGCACCCGGGGGGTTCGCCCGCGTCACGTTCACGACCGGCGTTGCCGCCGACGAGCCGACCGCACGCACGTGTGCACAGAAGTACCACGACCACGGCGTCGCCGCCCGTGCCTTCGCCCTGGCGTTCACGCAGGCGCAGATGTCACTGCGACATCTCGACATCTCTGTCGAGCAATCCCAACTCACCGAACGGCTCGGTTCCCGTGTCTTCTTCTCCGACGCGTCCCTCCGCGCCGACGGGGAGACTCTGGCGAGCAACACGCTCGGGCAGAGCGGCCTGTGGAGGTTCGGTATCTCGGGCGATTTACCGATCGTCCTCGTCCGCGTCAATGAGCTGGACGACGTGCAGCTCGTTCGACAGGTCCTGGCCGCCCACGAGCACTGGCGCCTGAAGGGACTGAAGGCGGACGCGGTGATCCTGAATGAGCACTCGGCAGGCTACCGCGAGGAGATGAGCCAACACCTCGCACAACTCGTCGACGGCGGCCCGTGGAGTGCTTGGAAGGACAAGCCCGGAGGCGTTTTTCTTCTCCAGGCCGATTCGATCTCCGAGGCCGAGAAGGTCCTCTTGAGTGCGGTCGCCCAGGCGGTCCTCTCCGGCGACCGCGGCACCCTGGAGCAGCAGCTCGACCGCCCGGAGCCGGAGCCTCCCCTCCCGCTCGA
>Ga0315540_10002576_pt1 | contig 10189 bp, 7 predicted proteins | sample SalMarSW160110MG_FD_203677 | JGI IMG/M metagenome (GOLD analysis project Ga0315540, IMG submission 203677) | Salt marsh sediment microbial communities from the Plum Island Ecosystem LTER, Massachusetts, United States - Salt Marsh Sediment SW1601-10 ... | reverse complement strand
AGCCGGTGACGCGGCTGCCGATCCATCCTGAAGACATAGCGGAGTTCGAATAGCCGGCTCCGGTCGCTCAGCGCTCAGGCTCGGGCGAGCCTGAACGCTGCTCGGTTGTGTTCCTCGACCAGCGTTTCGAGTTCCACGTTGACAGGCCGGCCTTCGCTCACGACGGGCCTGCCATGCACGTACGTGTGCGCGGCGCGGGTCGAGGCACAGAGAAGGAGCGCGGCTACCGGGTCGTGCTGCGCGCCCGCGTACTCGATGCGATTCAGATCGAAGGCCGCGAAGTCTGCAGCCTTGCCCGGCACCAATGCGCCAATGTCTTCACGTCCGAGAACTCGTGCGCCACCGAGCGTCGCAACCTCGAGCGCAACTCTCACCGGCATCATGCCCAGCCTTCGAACGCGTGCGAGGAGCACGGCGAGTCGCGCCTCTCCGAGAAGGTCGTTTCCGTCGTTGGATGCGGAGCCATCGACCCCGAACGCGATGCGGACGCCGGCATCCAGGTACTCGGCGACGGGGGCGATTCCGGACCCCAGGCGCATGTTCGACGCCGGGCAGTGTGCAACTCCCGTGCCGGTTTCCGCCATTCTGTCGATCTGCGACTCGGACATGTGCACCGCGTGGGCGAACCAGACGTCGGGTCCCACCCAGCCAACGCTCTCCGCATAGGCCAGTGGAGGCATGCCGAATCGATCCACGCAGAACGCCTCTTCATCGATCGTCTCCGCGAGGTGTGTGTGGAGGCCCACACCGTAGTGGCGGGCGAGAACCGCGGACTCGCGCATCAGATCCGGTGTTACCGAGAACGGCGAGCACGGGGCAACGACCACCCGGATCATCGAACCCGGCGTGGAATCGTGGAAGGACTCGATGACTCTCCGGGTGTCGTCCAGGATCGCTTGCTCGTCCTCGACCACGGAATCCGGAGGGAGACCACCATCGCTCTGGCCGAGACTCATCGACCCTCGTGCCGCGTGGAACCTGAGACCAACGTCCCGGGCCGCACCGATCTCGTCGTCGAGACGTGTGCCATTTGGGAAGAGGTACAGGTGATCCGAGGAAGTGGTGCATCCACTCAGAGCGAGTTCCGTCAAGCCGAGTCGTGCGGAGACACGGATGTCATGAGGTGTGAGCTTCGCCCACACCGGATACAGCGTCGTGAGCCACTCGAAGAGCTCTGCATCCTGGGCGTACGCTCTCGTCAACGTCTGGTACAGGTGATGGTGTGTGTTGACCAGCCCGGGGACAACGACATGATCGGTCAGGTCGAGGACATGATCGGCAGATGAGGGGAGGTCTTTCGTGGGAGCGACCTGCTCGATCCACCCATCCCTTGCGAAAAAACCGCCGTCGCGAATCTCGGTTCGGTGTTCGTCCATCGTGACGAGGACGGTCGCATGGTTGACGAGCAGTGTGGTCACGTCGGTGACGATGCTAACGACCGGCGGGTAACATTCTGGGTTCATAGCCCGAGAGAGACATCACCAGTGAAGACCTACGTTCGAAGCCTCCCCAAAGCGGAACTCCACATCCACATTGAGGGATCGCTCGAACCGGAACTCATGCTGACACTGGCCAAACGCAACGATGTCGCTCTGCGCTTCAAGACGGTCGAGGAGATCCGGGCCGCGTATGCGTTCACCGACCTCCAGTCGTTCCTCGACATCTACTACGAGGGGGCCGCGGTCCTGCGGACCGAGCGCGACTTCTACGACCTCGCATGGGCGTACTTGAACAGGGCCGCCTCAGACGGTGTCAGAAGAGCGGAGATCTTCTTCGATCCTCAGACACACACCGCCCGGGGTATCTCGTTTGATGCCGTCATTCGAGGCCTGCACAGGGCAGTGGAGGATGCCTCGGATCTCGGCGTGTCGGCGGCTCTCATCCTGTCATTCCTGCGCCACCTCAGTCCGGAAGCCGCGGCGCACACGCTGGAGAATGGCCTACGTCATCGCATGAAGATCATTGGGGTCGGGCTCGACTCGTCGGAGATGGGCCGCCCCCCGTCGCTCTTCGAGGAGGTTTTTCGCCGTGCTCGCGACGAAGGGCTGCATGTCGTCGCGCACGCGGGAGAGGAAGGTCCTCCGGAGTACATCAGCGAAGCACTGGACGTGCTCCACGCGGAGCGGATCGATCACGGCGTGAGGGTGGAGGAGGATCCTCTGCTGGTCAAGCGTGTGGTGAGGGATCGGGTCCCGCTCACGATGTGTCCGCTTTCGAATCTGAAACTCCGAGTGGTCGACGACCTCGCACACCACAACCTGAAGCGGCTCCTCGACGCGGGGGCCGTCGTCACGATCAACTCCGACGATCCCGCCTACTTCGGAGGCTACATCGTGGACAACTACGTGGCGGCGGCGTCGGCACTCAAACTGACGGAGACGGACCTCGCGTCGATTGCGCGGTCGTCGATCGAAGCCTCGTTTGCCACCGGAGAGCAGCGGGCAGGATGGCTCGAGGAGATCCCTCAGGCCACGAGGTAGCGTTCGAGGACCTGCCAGACCTCGCGCCTGGCGAGCCGGGATCGCAGCGATGCGAGTGTGCGGACGAACGTTGGCACCGCCCGCGCAGGATCCATCGGGTTGGGGCGCATTGCGCCGAGCACTGCCGGTGTGGGTCTCAGGACGAGGGTGTCGGTGTCGGGCCATGCCGTCGCCACCGCTTGGAGTTCGTCGTGAAGTGCGGATCGGCCGACCCGGTCGAACAAAGCTTCGTAGAAGAGGGCACCGTTCCTCTGAGCCTCTGCCGCCATGGGCGCGAGGACGAGGAGGAAATCGAGTGGTTCGGGATTCCCGAGAACGAGGTCGGCGTTGGTCCCTGACGTGACACCACCGTCTATGTAGCTCTTCCCTTTGATGACGTGGGGATCGAAGAGCACGGGAACGGCGGATGACGCCGAGACCGCGTCCCGCAAGGTGACGTCGGGAGCACCGGTCGTTCCGAAAGCCATCCGCCTCCGGTCCTCGAGACTGTAGGCAACGACGACCGTCGGTCTCTCGGGCCACGTGTCTGCGATGGAAGGCGCCTGGGCGGCGACCCAGTCTCCGATTCCCGACGGGTCGAACCGACCGGGCGCACCGAACAGAGAGGTGACACCCGGATGCCGCAAGCTCGGGATGAGGCCGCGACGGATCCACCGCCCGACTCCGTTGAGTGGTTTCTTCTTGTAGACCCATGACCGGATCCGCGCTTCAACATCTTCTTGACGTTCGCCCGGACGGACGATGCTGTCGAGCGAGAGGCTGCCCGAACGAACGATCGCGGCAGCGAACGACCCGGCTGACGTCCCGACGATGACATCGGCCGTCGTTGGATCCCATCCAGTCGCCATCTCGAGCGCGAGAAGCGCTGCGAGATGAAACGAGGCGCCGGTAACGCCCCCACCCCCGAGGATGAGACCCACTCTGCTCACGGAAGCAGATTACTCAGACGGTGACTCCGAACGCTCGCCGGCAGTTCGGACATGCAGAATCGGATTCTTCGGTTTCCGCACCGCACCAGGGGCATGGCAGCTCCGTTGCGACTCGGTATACCTCCGCCCAAGCGTGCACCTCGAGACCCTCGTTGGTGTCTCGAAAACGACTTCCGGCGACCAGAATGAGCACCGTGATGATCGATGCTGCGACGAGCAACTGCGCCAAGGGTCCTCCTCTCGTCGCGAGTGTATGGGCCGCAGTCCCATTAGGGAAGGATTTCGCGATCTAGGCCACTGCGGACCGAGGTCTTCTCCGTCGTTCAACGGGCTTGCCGAACGTCCGCTCGTACCGAACAGGGGAGACGACATCAGGCTCCCACGCGATCCACTTGCCTCGAACCGACCGGAAGAGACGGGCTTTCACGGGAGAATCGTGTCGAGCGAGATCGAGATGAACGGCGCCGCATCGAGTACAGGTGGCCCGTACGATGCCGCCACCGACGGCGATGGACTCACTGAACTGATGCGCTTTGCAGCCCCGGACCACGACGTCTCCATTCGCGCCTACCGTGGTCAAAGTACCACCGCGCGCGGCCGGAATCCGGGACTCCGGCGGGCCAACCGAAGTTTGCGCCGGCCGAGCTAGTCATCTGGAAGATCGTGCCATAAGGAGATGGCACGCCGCTCGGAGCAGGATGGGGAGACGTCAGATCGCCGCGTCGAGTTGATCCACGTACGGGCGGAGATCATCGAGCCTGCCGTCCCTGCTCTCGGCCTCTCGAAGGAGGTGAGCGGTGATGTGGAAGACGATCCACGCCTTGAGGACCTCGGGATCCACCGTTGCGCCGTACCCACTCGCGAACGCGTCGCCTGCACCTTCATGCCTGGATAGCAGCCAGTAGGAGAAGGTGTAGTCCCACTCGGGTGGAGCGAGCGTGGCCCACGTCCAGCCCGTCAACGTGACCGTGCCGGCATCATTGATGACGAACGCCGAAGGAGATGGACGGGTGTGGCACCCTCGCGGTGGACCGGCCTTGGGGAACGAGAGATCGGTAGCTCGGTCGAACACCGCCGAGGGGACGTTGAGCCGGCGTCGGTATCGTTCGAGCCGGGCGAAGTTGCCGCGGAGCGCCGTCTCCATCCAGGTGGACCCGATGCCTTCCTCGAGATTCGAGAGGCGCGAGAAGTCTGCCTCGTGGAGGTGGCGCAGCAGGGCTCCGGCCTTGGAGGCGGCCTTGCTGTCTCCCGGAATCGATGCCAGGTTCCACCGACCGTGGTCTTCGAAACGAACCCAGTCCGCACCTTCGGTGGCACCCCACTCGATGATCGACGGCAGCCCTTCCAGGCCATCGAGCGCCTCGAGCGCCCTTCGCTCGCGTCGTTGGTAGGACGGTGATCCATACACCTTGAGAATGGATGTGCTGCCGCCGGTAGCCGTGAGGCGAAACACGCTGTTGGTGCCCGAGGACAAAGGGTGTATCCCCGCACCATTCGCGAGCAGGGTCGCGATCTGTCGTGCTTGCACCTCAACTCCCTCCAAAGCGATCGGCGATTGGAGCGCCTTCGTTTACGCTACACCAGACAAGAGCAATGAGGTGGGCGTGTCCATCGATATCGAGTTTCCCGACGGCTCCCGAAGGAGCTACCCCCAAGGCGTCAGCGGATTGGAAATCGCCGGCGACATCGGCCCACGACTTGCCGCTGCGGCAGTTGCGATCAAGCTCGACGGCGTCCTCGCCGACTTGTCCCGCCCGCTCGACCACGGTGGGAGGATCGAAATCGTCACCGTTGGGACGGACGAGGGCCGCCACGTGCTTCGGCACTCGGCGGCACACGTCATGGCCCAGGCGGTCCTGTCGATGTTCGAGGGTGCCCGATTCGCGATTGGGCCGGCCATCGAGGACGGCTTCTACTACGACTTCGATATCGGCCGTCCTTTCGCCCCGGAGGATCTCGAGCGGATCGAGGAGCGAATGCGAGAGATCGTTGCCGCCGACCAGCCGTTCGTGAGAGAAGAGGTCTCGGAGTCCGAAGCGCTCGAGATGTTCTCCGACCAGCCGTTCAAGACCGAGATCATCCAGTCGGTCGACGCCTCTGAGATGGGATCGGTCATTTCCGTCTACCGGAACGATGGATTCGTCGATTTGTGCAGAGGACCGCACGTGCCATCGACGGCGAGGGTGAGAGCCTTCAAGCTTCTTCGATCTGCCGGCGCGTACTGGCGCGGAGACGAGCATCGCCCACAGCTCCAGCGGATCTATGGAACTGCGTGGGAAGACCAGAAGGCGCTGGATGCCTATCTGCATCGCCTGGTAGAGGCGGAGCGACGGGATCACCGCAAGCTCGGGACGGAGCTGGACCTGTTCTCGTTTCCACCTGAGCTCGGGTCCGGATTGGCGGTGTGGCATCCCAGGGGCGGCCTGATTCGCAAAGTGATCGAGGACTACAGCCGCGGTGTCCACCTCGCGAACGACTACCAACTCGTCGTCTCCCCTCATGTCGCCAAGGCGCAGCTCTGGGAGACCTCTGGACATCTCGGGTTCTATGCCGACAACATGTACCCGGCTCTGGAGCTCGACCACGGCGACCCGTACATCGTGAAACCGATGAACTGTCCCTTCCACGTACTCATCTACAAGAGCCGGTCGAGGTCGTACCGTGAGCTGCCACTGCGGCTCTTCGAGCTCGGAACCGTGTACCGATACGAACGATCGGGCGTCGTTCACGGCCTGCTGAGGGCGAGGGGCTTCACTCAGGACGACAGCCACATCTTCTGCACCCTCGACCAGATCGGCCCTGAGTTGCAGAACCTCCTCGACTTCGTCCTCATGGTGCTCCGCGATTTCGGCTTCGAGGAATTCGAGGCCGAACTGTCGACGAGACCCGAGAAGTACGTCGGGGAAGTCGAGCTGTGGGAGATCGCGACGGCTGCGCTTGCGAAGTCCCTCGCCACGGCCGAGATCGCACACGACGTCGCCGAGGGCGAAGGTGCCTTCTACGGCCCCAAGATCGATGTGCACATCAAGGATGCAATCGGTCGTAAGTGGCAGCTGTCGACCATCCAGGTGGACTTCTCGACGCCGGAGCGGTTCGGTATCGAGTACACGAGTGCCGAGAACACCCGCGAGCGCCCGGTCATGATCCACCGTGCCCTGTTCGGCTCAGTAGAGCGATTCTTTGGGATCCTCGTGGAGCACTACGCGGGCGCTTTCCCGGCGTGGCTCGCTCCCGTCCAGGCGGCGATCATCCCCGTGGCCGATCGACACCTCGGCTATGCGGGGGAGGTGGCGAACTCGGTGAGCGCCGCCGGGATTCGTGTGGACGTGGACAGCACCTCGGAGACGGTCGGCGAGAAGATCAGGCGAGCGCTGTCGCTGAAGGTGCCCGTCGTCTTGGTCGTGGGTGACAAGGATGTGGCTGCCGGCAGTGTCGGATACCGCCGCTACGACGCCGAACACGAGGACCGCGGGGTACCGTTGGAGGAGGCCATCGCACGGCTCACGGCCGCGGCGCAACCACCCCGCTAGCTGCGATTTCTGCAAACTCCGGCAAGCACATATCCTGACCTCGTTCGGAGGGAGTCTCTGTGAAGCGATTGGTAGCCGCAATCTCCACCGTCGTTCGACGATGGCCGTGGTGGACGCTCGCAGTTGTTGTGTTGATAACAGCGGTGCTGGGGACGTTCGCGTCCCGCTCAGTGGTTGCATCCGGCCAAGAGGGGTTCGCTCCCGACACGCCGGAGATCCAGGCGTCGAGGGAGATCGAGCAGTTGTTCTCCACCGGCGGGAACGAGCAAACGCTCCAGATCATCCTCACCGGTGACAACGTGATCTCGGCCGACGGAGTCGCGACGGTGCAGAAGATCGAGGACGCGATCAGAGCGAGCGACGCCGGTCCCTATATCTCCGACCGAGCCGATCGGGCGGGCATCGTCTCCTACCTGTCAGGAGTAATCCAGGGTGCCACCATGCAGAGCATCCCGTTGGGATCGTTGAGCGACGCACAGGTGCAGCAGCTCTACGCGCTCAGCCTGTCGCAGGCTCCCGCCGGCCAGGCCGATTACCTCAAGGCGCTGGTTTCTACCAACACGAACTTCGACGAGACGGTTGCGCCAGCCGGGCTCGTGGTGGTCTTTCTGGATACGTCCGCGATGGAGGGCGGGAATGATCTCGGCGGGATCGTCGACGTCGAGCAGGCCGCAGCGGATGCCGCCGAGCAGTACACGAGTGGCAGTATCCATGTACAGGCCTTCAGCACCCTGTTGCTGTTCGGCAGCGAGTTCGACTTCTCCAAGGAGGTCGGGCGGCTGTTCATCAGTGCGTTTCTGATCATCCTGCTCATTCTCGGGTACGTGTATTGGGTGCGCCCCCGAGGCGGCCGTTCGCGCTGGAGCAGCTTGCGACGCACCGCAGCCGACGTGGCGCTGACGATGCTCGTGATCATGACGGCGATCGTGTGGATGCAGGGACTCGCCGTTCTGCTCGGCCCCGATCATCTCGATGTCGTCGGGAACCTCAACGAGATCACACAGATCATCCCCATCCTGCTCATCGGTCTCGGAGTCGACTACGCGATTCACCTCACCGGGCGTTATCGAGAAGAGATCAGCCAGGGGAGAAGCGTCGCCGGGGCCTCCACTCGGGCGATCAGCACGGTGGGTGTGGCCCTCATCCTCGCGACGATCACGACCGCGGTCGGCTTCCTCACCAACCTCATCTCGCCGATTCCGGGTCTGAAGGACTTCGGCATCCTGACCGCGACAGGAATCGTTGCAGCATTCGTGCTGATGCTCACACTGCTGCCGGCGATCAGACTCGTGCTCGATCGCCGCGCCGAGCGCGACGATCGGCTCCACCCCGAGTCGTTCGTGGCAGGCACCACCGAGCGGGCGTTGCCGCGAATCGCCGCTCGAACGGCCGTGCTCGCGGAACGCGTTCCTGTTATCACCCTGGTCGTTGCGCTTCTTCTCGGGGGACTGGGCGCCTACGGGCTCAGCCAGCTCAAGACGACGTTCAGCTTCATCGACTTCCTGCCTGCCGACTCCCCGTCAGTTGTTGCCTTCAAGACACTCGACAGAGAGTTCTCCGGAGGCTTCGGCGAGCAGACGAATGTGCTCATCAAGGGTGATGTGGCTTCGCCGGGGGCATACGCGGCGATGCTCGATGCATCGAACAGCCTCTCCGATACCCCGGATGTCGTGACGTATGGCGGGTTCGCCGCCGCCGAGTCTCCACTGAGCGTGATTGCGACGTTGGCCCGGTCGGGAGACCAGGCATTCATGCAGGCCGCCGGCGCGGCCGGGCTCCAACCGGACATGAGTGTTTCGTCGGGCGCAGACGTCTCTGCCATCTACGACGCAGCCATGGCGGCATCGCCGGAGGCGGCGGGACGCGTGCTGCACCGGGACTCCGACGGAGCGTATACGGCGGCCCAATTCGTGATCTCGACGTCCGCGGGGGAGGAGCGGGCGAGTGCATTGCTTGCCGACCTGAACGCGGATTTCACGCCGGTGAAGGACGCAGGACTGACGGCGACGCCCACGTCGACCAACATTATCTCGTCGGTGGTCATCGACAAGCTGTCGAGCTCACAGGTTCGATCGCTGTTCGTGGCGATCCTCGTTGCGATGCTGCTGCTGATCGCGAACTTCTGGTTCGAGACGAGGAGACCATTCCTCGGCGTGATCACGATTGCACCGGTGGCGCTGGTCGTGTTGTGGACGTTCGGGATGATGGCCATGTTCGGTATCTCGTTCAATCCGGTGACCGCCACCCTCTCGGCGATGGCGATCGGCATTGGCGTACCGTTCACGATCCATGTGACGCACAGGTTCGAGGAGGACCGGATCCGGTATGAGGACCAAGAAGAAGCGATCCGATCCACTGCTCGACACACGGGCGCCGCGCTGGCCGGCTCCGCGTTCACGACGATGGCCGGTTTCGGCATCCTGATGACCTCATCGCTCAAGCCGATGCAGCAGATGGGTGAGGTGACGGTGTTCGCGCTCGGCGCGGCGCTGGTGGCGTCGGTGCTGGTGTTGCCGTCGATGCTCGCTCTGTGGGATTCGTGGCATCGACGTCGCCATGCCACGACGTTCGACAGGGAGCGGCTCGCCGCTCACGGATTCTTGGAGGAGTGAAGAAGGAGGGGCGAGCAACACTCACCCCAGCCCTCCTTCGTATTTCGTACCACGTTGCGTCCTGCGAGGTGCGGCTCACCCCGCAGTCGGTTCACGCCAACGGTCGAATACCAGGTACAAGGCGCAGATGGTGAGGGTCCGTGGGGACCCTCACCATCTCGGCTAGGCCCCGGCGATCTCTTCAAGCATCGGCGTCGTCAGTGACTTCGGCCGCTCGATCGGGTATCCGAGCGCCCTGTCCCACACGATGTTCGACAGGACCCCGAGGGAGCGCCCGATTCCGAAGAGCACGGTGTAGAAGTCGTACTCCTGCAAGCCGTAGTGCCACTGGATGACACCTGACTGCGCATCCACGTTCGGCCACGGGTTCTTTGCCTTGCCCTGCTGCTCCAGGATCGGTGGAACGACCTTGTACAGGACGTCCACGTACTTGAAGATGGGATCGTCAGGGAGGTGCTTCAGGCAGAAGTTGCGCTGTTCTGCGTACCTGGGGTCGGTCTTGCGCAGAACGGCGTGCCCGAACCCGGGGATCACCTGTCCGGAGTTGAGGGTCTCCCAGACGAACTCCTTCATCCTCTCCTCGGTCGGCACCACGCCACCCATCTTGTCCATCACACCCTGGATCCAACGCAGGACCT
>Ga0315540_10002575_pt1 | contig 10200 bp, 12 predicted proteins | sample SalMarSW160110MG_FD_203677 | JGI IMG/M metagenome (GOLD analysis project Ga0315540, IMG submission 203677) | Salt marsh sediment microbial communities from the Plum Island Ecosystem LTER, Massachusetts, United States - Salt Marsh Sediment SW1601-10 ... | reverse complement strand
TTGCGCTGGTGACGCTGCCGCTGTTCCTCTTCTCTGCGACGTTCATACCGCTCAGCGTCTACCCGACATGGCTCCAGTGGATGGCACAGCTGTCGCCGCTGTACCACGGTGTGGTCGTGATTCGGTCACTGACGCTTGGCCAGCTCGAGTGGTCGATGCTCTACCACGTCGGGTTTCTCGTGATCATGGGCACCACCGGATTGATCATCGCGGCGCGGCGGCTGGAGAAGCTGCTGCTTGCGTAGCCAACAGCCGACGCCCGCCTCTACAGCGTCGAGACCGTCTTCCGTTTCCCCAAGAGATTCATGCGGGTATGTCGGATGACGTCCGGCTCCACCACCGAGCCGTCGTCGAAGCGAAACCGCAGCGCGTCGGTAGGGCACTGGACGATGCACGCAGCGCACAGGATGCAGTTGCCTGGTTTGGCGATCCGAACCTTGTGTGCGTGCCCGTCCATGACAAGCACTTCCCTCGGGCACACCAGCACACACTCGGCAGTGCCGGTGCACCGGTCGGAGATGAGTTCCACCTCGAAGTCACTCGGGTTGACCGAACTGGCCAGCACCGGTGTTGAACCCGCGACATCGATCGACGCGATCGCCGTTCCGACCATACAGGCCACCCCGAGCCATACGACTGTCGACGGCTCCATGAGGCCGGCCAGTGCGAGCATCCCTGTGCCGACGCCGAACCCTGCCGCAGCGAGAATTCCGTAGACCGGCAATCCGCGCAGTGTCTCGAGCGGCAACCACGGGAACAGCGCGTACAAGGCAAGAACGATGAGCGCGACCACCCCGGCGTCGATCGCAGCAGGACCGGCTCCTGTGACCGGCCACAACACCAGCCACAGGATCGGCACGAGGGGACCGATCCACATCGCTGCCATCTCCAAGCGATCCTGAAGCGGAAACTGAACCGAGCGTTCACTCCTGGCCGTGTGTCCGCCGCGGTCCAGAAACGAGGGGATGTCATCGGCAGAGGCAGGTCCCCACGCGGCCGTCCATCCGGTCGCTTCCTCGATCTGGCTTCGTTCAACCCCTGTTGCAGAAAGCTGCGGGAGGACCAGGTGGCGGTGATCAACTCGATTCTGCACCCCTGAGGTGCGAATCGCAGAGATCACATCGTGGTGGGTCAGGTGTCCGCCCCCGGAAGCGCACCACACGTTGACGCCCCTGCTGTCGGCAACGAGCAGCCAGGCATCTCGTCCTGCCAGCGCTCTCGTGACGCGGCGAACGGTCTCCGTGTAGTTGCCGGTCACCAGCACCGGCGACGACCGATCCGGATCACCGATCGGCACGAGGCCGGTGGGAGCTCGGTGTGGCAGCGTGCGAAGGGCGAGATCGAAGAGAGAGGTCATGACGGCTTCCTTCCCGTGCCGATCAGGAACGAGGGCCACGGGCGCTCGGTCTCGATATTGGTGAACCCAGCGCCCTGGATCGACGGCGCGAGGTCTCGCACGGGTCGTGTTCCGGTTTGGGTGAGCAGCCATGTGGCGGCAATCACCGGTGCTCGCCGAGCTCGGTAGAGCAGACGCCTTCCAGCCTGATCCGGTTCGACCTCGTCTGCGATCACCAGGATCCCCCCTGGGCGTAGGCGGACAAAGGCTGTCGACAGCACATACCTCTGGACATCCGAGGACATCTCACTGAATGCGAGACACGAGACGAAGGCGTCGAGCGACTCGGGGTCGAAGTGATCTTCGATCTCGGTTGCGTCCCCCTCGATCCAGCGGACCGCGGTGGACTTGGAGGCTGCGATCTCCAGCATCCCCGCATCCCGATCGATGCCGGTCACCTCTGCCCCCCGCTCGGCACAGGCGATCGAAACCCCGCCGGTGCCGCATCCGACGTCGAGTACCTTGGCGTCCTGAAACGCAGCCAGTTCTGCGATTCGCCGGTACACCGACGAGATGCGGCCGCCGCTCAGCATCTCGATCCCCCGGTCATACCGGGAGGGAGTCGACTCGAGACGCCTCATGAACGCGTAGGTCATGGGGTTCGGGCTCCTCTCCCAATCGGTATGGCTCGCATGTCTGTCATCGGGCCGCCTCCTCCGGTCGTGGCTCGTCGATGCCCGGGGTGCGAGCGTTCGCACGGTCCTGAATCTGATCGCCCGAATACTCAATCGAGCGACAGGCGGCACATTCACGGGAAGCGGCGGAATGGTTCATGGCTTCTCCTCGTACTGCCGGCGGGAAGCGGCGCCGTCGAGGAAGGACGTCACAGCGAGTTCCGGGATCTCGTCGAGTGTGGGCCACGCTCCGTCCGATCCCCAGTGCTGGACATAGAGCAACGACAGTGTTCCGACGAAGAGCAGCGCCAGTTGTTCGACAGGTGTGTCATCCCGGATCTCCCCCTGACCGATGCCGTCCCGGAGGAGGCCGGCCACTGCGATCACGTAGGGGGCCAGGCGGGCCTGGATGATCGGATAGGTGTCCGGATGGAAGCTCATCGCCTCGCGAACCAGGACCTTGACGAACGCTTCGCTCTCGCGAAGGACCGACACATCTGCTTCCGCAACGGCGAGGAGTCGCTTGCGCACCGAACCGCCAGTGTCGAACTCGCCGAATCGTGCCGCGGCGCGGCGGGCTCCCTCTTCAACGACCACACCGAAGAGCTCCTGCTTGCTCTCGAAGTAGTTGTAGACCGTCCCCTTCGCAAGGCCGGCATCCTGTGAGATGGCGTCGATTCTCGCCTGGGCGAAGCCGGCCGATCCGAAGTGCACGGCTGCGGTCTGGATCAGTCGCGCTCGGACGATCCCCTGCATCTCTTTCGACAGCCGAGCCACTACCACCTCCGAATATGACTCACTGTTCATTATATGGGTGTCCAGTCATATTATCGAAGCGTCTCCGTGGGGCTCACGACTGAAGATTCATGACTGAGACTGAGTCTCCCGACTCACCTAGCCTGCTCGGTCGAAAGGAGTCTTCCGTGAACGAACATCTGCGCACTCTCGCCGACGAGTATTGGGACTATCAGATGGAGGTCAACCCGACCGGGGCGTTGATGCTCGGCGACCACCGGTTCGACACCAAGGTCGAGGAGGTGTCCAGGGAGGCGGAGGACGCTCAGATCGCACGGCTGCGCGAGTTCTCAGCACAAGCTCGCGCCTTCAAGGACCTCGATTCCGAAGATCAGATCACGCGGGATGTGATGATCCACGAGGCATCCACGGCAGCCGATGCACTCGAAACCCGAGCGGCCGAGTTCGCGGTGAACCACGCCATGGGGTTCCAAGCGATGATTCCTGTGGCCATCCCACAGCTTCCGATCGAGACATCTGAGCAAGCCGACGCGCTCGTCGAGAAGTACCGAGGGTTCGGACGTATGTTCGACGAGGCTGCCGGGCGGCTCGAAGAAGGGCTGGCGAATGGACGGACCCCTCCCGCGCTGACGACGCAAAAGACGGTCGAGCAGCTCGATGCGCTGCTCGCGGCACCCATCGATGCAGATCCGTTCTTGAGGGCGCGGGTTCCCGCCACCTTCGATGCTGCCCAGGCCGAGGCATGGAAATCTCGTCTTGCAGCCGAGGTCGAGAGCTCAATTCGGCCCGCCATGCAGCGGTACCGGGATACGATCGCCAACGACGTGCTGCCCGCTGCCCGGCCGGAAGAGCGCAGCGGTGTGACGTGGGTGCCGGGCGGTGATGATCTGTACGAGAAGGCGATCTTCCAGTACACAACGCTGGAGATGACCGCCGATGAGATCCATGAGATCGGTCTGGCGCAGATCGAGCGGCTCGAAGGCGAGTACCGGTCGCTTGGCATGGAAGTGCTCGGAACCGACGATCTGACCGAGATCTACACGAGGCTTCGCGAAGATCCCGATCTGCACTTCACCAGCGGACCCGACGTGCGCCGGGCAGCCGAAGTCGCGCTCGCCAAGGCCAAGGCGGCGATGGGGGACTGGTTCGGCCGACTCCCCAGGGCGGATTGCCTCGTCGGTGAGACGCCTTCAGGCCCGACCGCCTTCTATTTTCCGCCGGCCACCGACGGATCACGGCCCGGCACGTTCTTCGTCAACACATCCGATCCGGCCGATTGGGGCCGCTTCGAGTTGGAGGCCATCGCCTACCACGAAGGGATTCCTGGACATCACCTCCAGCTCGCGATCGCGCAGGAGCTCGATGACGTGCCGGAGTTCCGCAAGCATGCGATGGTCACGTCGTACGCGGAAGGCTGGGGCCTCTACACGGAACGGCTCGCAGACGAGATGGGGTTGTATTCCGGCCAGCTCGAACGGATTGGGATGCTGTCGGCCGACTCGATGCGAGCAGGCCGATTGGTCGTCGACACGGGCATCCATGCCAAGGGGTGGAGTCGAAGCAAGGCGATTCAGTTCATGGCCGACAACTCGCCGATGAGTGTCGGGACGATCTCCAACGAAGTCGACCGGTACATCGGCATGCCGGGTCAGGCCCTTGCCTACATGATCGGTCGTCTCGAGATCCAGAGACTCCGGGCGGAGGCCGAGACAGCGCTCGGCCCGGCGTTCGATATCAAGGGATTCCACGACACGATTCTGGACTCCGGAATGGTCACACTGCCGATCCTCGGACGTCTCGTGCGAGATTGGGTCGCCTCCAAGCACTGAAGCAGATCGAACGGAGACAGGATTGGAGGCCGGTCCGGCCGTGTCCGAAGGTGCCCGGTATCTACGTTTCGACGAACGTTTTCAAGCCGGCGAGCATCATCCCCCAGTTCTCTTCGGAGTGTGCCCGTGCCTCTCGTGTCGGGTTGTTGTCTTGTGCAAGGGAGACCAGCGTGTGGGACCCCTCGCCACGGAGTTCGATCGTCACCGTGTGGTAGTTCTCCGGCCGGTCGGGGAGGCCCGAGAGGGGACTGAAGTGCGTGTATTCGAGGAGTCGGCCGGGTTGGAGTCGGAGGATCACGCCCCTGTCCTCATAGGTTGCGCCCTGCCACGTTCCTTTCCACGTGATGGAGCTTCCCTCGTGCCAGCCGGAGATTGCATCGGCGCCGAACATGTATTCCCTGATGGCGGTCGGATTGACGAGCGCATCCCAGACTTCGTCTATCGGGGCGTTGATCGTGTTGGACGCGTGTGCGATCAGGTCCGACACGGCTGTTCCTTTCTCAGCGCGGGCTACGAGGAGGCAGCAGCACGACGTGCAGCGTCCTCGGGCCGTGCACCCCGAGCGTGATCGTCTGTTCGATGTCTCCCGTCCGGCTCGGTCCGGTGATCACCACCATGTTCGAGCCGTTCGTGACCGTGTCTGGTCGTTCGAACAGGAAGTGGCTGAGTGACCGGTACATCTGATCGGTCGTCGCGAGGGCGATGTGTGTTTCAGGTATCAGCGACGCCATCCTCGGAGCCTCCCTGCCCGACGTCACCACGATCGAGCCCGACTCTGCGAGAAGCCCGTCGACGCCGGTGATCCCTACTTCGAGCGACTCATACTCGAGTTGGTGGCGTCGGCGTTCGGCGGGATCGGTTGGCACGTCGGAGTTGACGATGTGGTAGCCGTCGTGGATCAGGCGTCCGGCAAGGCCCGGGACGGGCAGGTTCCCTCGGGCCATGAATGTGCGGTGCCCTTGCATCAGATCGAGGACGACTTCGAGTGCCTCGTCCACGGTGTGGACTGGATGTGGTGTGCCTGCTGCTGCGGTCAACTCGTCACAGAATCGTTTGAGAAGATCACCGGTTGGTCCTTCGGGAACCAGCGGACCCGGGTCGGCGGTGGGAGCCTCGGCGAAGGTCCCGACTGCCGCTCGAAGGAGGAAGGCGTCACGATCCACGGCGCGTCCATCTCGCATGGAAGCTCCTGCGGGGCGCCATGAGGTCGCGGGCATCGGTCCAGGCCGCGCCACGCCACGGGAGCCTCTTGATCCAGCCCGATCGAACGAGGCGTCCGAACAGACCGCCGAGTGAGAGAAAGAGACGAAAACGGCGAGGGTGCGTGGCAATGGATGCGTAGAGCCGAAGCGGACGCTTCATCCACATGGGGCCAACCTTCGCGTCGACCGCGCGCCGCCGCTGCTCCAGCAGCAGGCGTGGAATGTCGATGCGGACCGGGCAGACCTCCAGGCATGCCCCACACAGCGTCGAAGCGTACGGCAGATCGGCCCACTCCTCGAGGTCGAACAGTGACGGAGTGAGCGCCGCTCCGACCGGCCCTTGATAGGTTGTGCCGTAGGCATGGCCTCCCACGACCTTGTAGACGGGGCACGCGTTGAGGCAGGCTCCGCAGCGGATGCATGCGAGAATCTCGGCGGTGGTGCCGGAGAGCACGTTGGAGCGGCCGTTGTCGACGATCACCACATGGAGCTCGTCGGGTCCGTCAGGTTCGCCTGGACGCCTCGGTCCCGTCAGGATGTTCGTGTAGGAGCTGAGCTTCTGGCCTGTTGCGCTTCGTGCGAGGACTTCCAGAATGACCCCGAGATCACCGACCGAAGGCACGATCCGTTCCATGCCCATGACGGCGACGTGGATGCGTGGCGCAGTGGTGGAGAGTCGACCGTTCCCCTCGTTCGTGACCAGGCAGATGGATCCGGTCGACGCAACAGCGACGTTGACTCCGCTGATACCCATGTCGGCTGTCAGGAAGCGGTGCCGGAGGTACTCCCTCGCGATGGCATTGAGCGCTTCGGGTTCGTCGGTATAGGGGACATCCATCCGGTCGCGGAACAGCTCCCCGATCTCAAACCGTGTCTTGTGGAGCACAGGCGCGATGATGTGTGACGGCCGATCGTTGGAGAGCTGCACGATCAGCTCGCCAAGGTCGGTTTCAACCACTTCGATTCCGAGCCGTTCCAGCGCGTCGTTGAGGTGGATCTCTTCGGTGAGCATCGACTTTGCCTTGACGATGCGGTGAACGCCTCGTTCTGTCGCGATACGAGCGATGTAGTCGTTCGCCTCGGTCGCGTCGGCGGCGAAGTAGACATGGCCACCGTTGGTGGCGACGGCGTCCGCGAACTGGTCGAGATATCGGTCGAGATTGGCGAGTGTGTGGAGCCGTATCGCACGCGCTCGGTCCCGCATGTCGTCCATCGGCGCGTACTCGGCCACGGCCTGCTCTCGGTGTGTCTGGAAGCGACGCGCGCCGGACTGGACCGCCGTGATCGGGGCCGTCCCGATGTCGGCACGGGCACGTTCGAGGAAGGATGTCATGGACGGAGGACCTCCGCGATGTGACGTGCCTTGACGGCACTGCCACGGCGGTGGAGCCCGCCGGCGATATGCATGAGACAGGAGATGTCTCCGCCGACCACGACGTCCGCTCCTGTCGCCTCGATCGCGTCGAGCTTCCTGTCGAGCATTGCCGCCGAGACATCGGGCATCTCGATCGCGAAGAGACCTCCGAACCCGCAGCACTCGGTGGCGCCCTGGAGCTCAACCCGTTGGAGCCCGTCGACGGCGTCGATGAGGTGTTCTGGCTGGTCCTTGATACCCAGGTTGCGAAGGCCGTGGCACGAATGATGCACGGTGCAGGATCCTTCCCCCGTCGCGCCGGTGCTCTCGATGTCCAGGTCCTCGACGAGGAACGTTGCAAGCTCGCGCGTCCGTGTTGCGACTCTGGTGGCAGCGTCGTGCAGATCGGGATCGTCCGCGACGAGTTCAGGAATGTGGTGGATGATCATGTCCGCACACGACCCTGAAGGCACGATGATCGGTCCTTCAGTTGCGTCGAGGACGCGGATGGTGTGGACGGCCATTCGTCGGGCCTCGTGATCGAAGCCGGCGTTGAAGGCCGGTTGACCGCAGCACGTCTGATCCGCCGGGAACTCGACGGGGACACCTGCACCTTCGAGGAGGTCGACGACAGCTTCACCGACGGACGGTGCGAACGCATCTACGAGACAGGTGACAAACAACTGCGCCATCGGTGCGACGTTACTCGACTACTGCTCGTTCGTCGGTGGTTCGAGCATGGCGAACATGACACCGTTCGGATCGAATGCTTGCGCCAGGGTGCCGACGCCAGGGATGGGTGACGACTCGACCGCGATGGTTCCACCAGCGTCTCGGACGCGCCTGACGGCATCGGCCAGATCGTCGACCTCCATCGTGAGGACGACCTTCTGGCCGTGATCCTGCACCGGTGCGAGCGCGCCGTCGATCCCAGGCCCTTCTCCGGTCGTCGCGAGCCAGTACGGAACCCCACCCCACCGCTCGATCGTCCAGCCGAACACGGAACGGTAGAACGCACTTCCCGCCTCCGGATCGGGGCCGTGAATCTCGAAGTGGACGGGACGTGGCATGTGTACCTCCTCTGTTCGGATCCCCTCCCGCACGCTACTTGACCCGAGCCCCTCGTGTGGTCTGGTGTGCGTAACCCAGTCCGTCAGGAGCAGGCTTGGTCGGATGCTCGCAGACGTCCGAGCACGTCCGCCAGGACCCGCCGTTCGTGGTCCGACATCCTTCCGAAGTACTCCCTCTCGAGGTCTTCAACGTGGACATCGAGTGCATCCCTCAGCTTCCGCCGCCCCGCATCGGTGATGGCGACGTACTGAATGCGGCGATCTGTCGGGCATGGGCGGCGCTCGGCGAGACCTTCCGCGGTCAGTCGATCGACGAGTCTCGTCACGCCTCCGGAAGTGAACAGGATCTGATCTGCGAGCGTGCCCATGGCCATGAACCCGCCCGATCGTTCGATGCGTAGCAGCGCCTCGAACGATCCCTGTGAGATTCCGACAGCGTCGCGCAGGTTGCGGTCGAGTAGCTGGCCGAGGCGAGTGAGCGCTCCCAGTGCGGCGCCGAACTCGACAACTCGCCCATCTGTCGATCGATCGAGTTGGGGTGGAGGCGTCGCCGGCTCACTCATGGATATCACTTTACATCGCATTAGTTGACAACTCAACTAATGCCGGTAATATACCTGACGGATCAACTACTGCGATGTCAGGTATACATCCGTCTGGCATCGAGAGGAGGTACTCGGATGAAGACACTCACTCTTCCAGAGGTCGGGACGTGGTCAATCGATCCGGCCCATAGTGAGATCGGGTTCGTGGCCCGGCATCTGATGGTCAGCAAGGTTCGCGGAAGCTTCGGAACCTTCGACGGGACGATCACGATCGCCGAGCCTGTTGGGGACGGCTCGGTCGAAGTGGCGATTGATGCTGCGAGCTTCAAGACCGGCGCACCAGACCGCGATGCCCATATCATGAGCGCCGATTTCCTCGATGTCGAACGGTTCCCGCAACTGACGTTCCGGTCCACCTCCATCGAGGATCTCGGAGCAGGGAACTACGAGATCGAGGGAGATCTCACGATCCGCGACGCCACTCGACAGGTGACGTTGGCTGCGATGTTCGAGGGAGAGGTGGCCGATCCGTGGGGAGGGACGCGGGCAGCGTTCACCGCCTCGACGACCATCAACCGCGAGGACTGGGGCCTGACCTGGAACGTGCCGCTGCCAGGCGGTGGGGTGCTGGTCGGCAGAGAGGTCACCATCGAACTCGAGATCCAAGCCGTGAAACGGTGAGTCCGCTGCCGTGGGGTCGGATCGGCCCTACGGCAGTAGCTTGCGTCGCTTCGCAGCCTCTTCGAGTTCGTCGTGGAACTGGGGGGCGGCGATGGAGATCAACGCCTCTGCCCGTTCACGCAGGTTCTTGCCGAACAGGTTGGCGACGCCGAACTCGGTGACCACGTAGTGGACATCGGCTCGGCTCGTCACCACTCCCGCCCCCTGCTTGAGGAACGGGACGACTCGTGAGAGCGTTCCGCCTTTCGCCGTTGCCGGCAGTGCGATGATCGGGCGACCACCGTTCGACTTGGCCGCACCACGGATGAAGTCGACCTGTCCGCCGAACCCGGAGTAGATATAGGGGCCAATCGAGTCGGAGCACACCTGCCCGGTCAGATCGAGTTCGATCGCCGAGTTGATCGCGACCATATTGTCGTTCTGCGCGACGACGAAGGGGTCGTTTGTGTGATCGACAGGGTGCGCCTCGATGAGCGGGTTGTTGTCGAGGAAGTCGTAGAGCTCCTCACTGCCCATGGCGAACGTGATGACGACCTTCCCAGGATGCAGCGTCTTGTGGGTGCCGGTGACGACCCCTCGCTCGATCGCCCGCATCGCGCCGTCCGAGAGCATCTCGGTATGGATGCCGAGTTGGAGATCTCCTTCCATCGACTCGTACACGGAGTCGGGAATCCCGCCGATGCCCATCTGCACGGTGGAACCGCGTGGGATCAGGTCGAGCACGTGAGCGGCGATCTGGCGTTCCACGTCGGT
>Ga0315540_10002573_pt1 | contig 10204 bp, 11 predicted proteins | sample SalMarSW160110MG_FD_203677 | JGI IMG/M metagenome (GOLD analysis project Ga0315540, IMG submission 203677) | Salt marsh sediment microbial communities from the Plum Island Ecosystem LTER, Massachusetts, United States - Salt Marsh Sediment SW1601-10 ... | reverse complement strand
CGGCGCCGACCACACCATCGATTACAAGCGCGAGGATGTCGGCGCGCGGGTGATGGAGCTGACCGACAAGCGCGGCGTCGATGCCATGATCGAGATGGATCTGGCCACCAATGCCAAGCTCATCCCGGGCGTGCTGCGGCCCAAGGGCAGCGTCATCATCTACGGCACCAACGGCGACGCTACCCTGCCCGCGCAATTCTGTCTGACCCAGTCGATCCGGCTGCAATTCTTCCTGGTCTATGAGCTCGACGCCAGCGAGCGTGAACGGGCGGTGACCGCCATCAACCGCGCGCTGGCCGAGGGTAAGCTGATCAACCGGGTGGCGCAGCCGACTTATCCTTTGGCGGAAATCGCTGCCGCCCACGAAGCGGTGGAGCGCGGCAGCATCGGCAATGTCATCGTGACGCTGTGAGGCAACGCATGGGCGCGGCCTCGCACCGTTTCGGCTGGTACCTCGCGGTCCTGCAACTGTTCTTCACTCTGTGCTGGACGGTCTATGCGCTCTATCTGCCGCAGCTTGCCGCCTCCGCCGGCATCGCCGCCGGCACCATCATCCTGATCCTGATGCTCGACCAGGCCGTGTTCACGGTCTGCGATTTCTTCACCGGCATCGCCGCCGACAAGGTAACGCGCGTGCTCGGCCGGGTCGGGCCCCTGGTGGCGGCGGTCACCGTGATCTCCTGCATCGCTTTCTTGGCTATGCCGCTGGTGGCGCCGGCGGGCGCCGTAGCCTTCATCGCGGTGACGATGGTGTGGACCATCACCTCGTCGGCGCTGCGGGCGCCACCGCTGATGCTGCTCGGCAAGTATGCCGCCAAGCCCTCGCTGCCCTACCTGTCGAGCCTCGCCATGCTGGGCTTGGGGCTCGCCGGTGCGGTCGGCCCTTATCTCGCGGTGACGCTGCGCGGTTTCGATCCGCGCTGGCCCTTCGCGCTGGCGAGCCTTGTGCTGGTGCTGGTGACATTCGGCATCATCGCGGCCGAGCGCGCGCTCAAGCAGGACCCCGCCCGGCCTGCCGCCAGCGCACAGGAGCGCCCGTTCGGCACCTTCAGCCGGCAGGCCATCATCTTCGCGCTGGCGATGATGGTGCTGGCGATCGGCTACCAGGTTCATTTCGCGCTCGAGAGCCGGCCGCTTTACCTGCGCTTCGCGCCGAAGTCGGACCTGCAATGGCTGATGCCGGTGTTCTGGATCGGCTTCAACGTCGCGATGTTTCCGGCCAGCGTCATCACCAAGAAAGTCGGCGGCTACGCAGTGATGGGCGCGGCCGGGCTGATTGGAGCGCTCGCCATTCTCGGCGCCCATGCGGCGCAAGGCCTCAACATGCTGGTGGTGGCCCAACTGGCCGCCGGCGGCGCCTGGGGCACGATCCTGATGAGCGCCTTTACGGTGGCCTTCACGGTCGGCGCCAACGGCGGCGAAGGCCGCATGTCGGGGCTGCTGTTCTCGGCGCTGGCGCTGGCGACATTCGCTCGCATGGCGGCGGTGGCGACCGACATCAACGCCGATCCGGTGCTCCATGCGGTGCTGCAATGGGTGCCGACCGTGTGCTGGTCGGTGGCGGGCGCCGCCCTGCTCTATCTGGCGGCGTCGAGCGTCCGGCGCTGGGCGGCGCAATGACCGCGGAGAACGAAACCGAGATCGCGGTGCGCGCGCGCACCATCGGCCAGCTTTTCAATTCGCTCGATCCGTCGCCTTACCGCGAACGGGATATCGATGCGGGCGTCGAGGAATTCGTGGTCGGCTGGGTGCGCGAGCTGCCGCTCGGCGCACCGTTTGCGATCGCGGTGTATCTGCCGGCGGAGGAAGCGGCCAAGCCCGAAGCGGCCGGAATCGGCGAAGCCTTCGCGCACTATTTCGAGGATCGCGCGCGGATGACCGAACGGGAGCTGCGCGAGCTGTTCCGCATCGGCCGACGCTCGCTGGCGATCGGCGTGGTGGTGCTGGTCGCATGCTTGGTCACAAGTCAGCTGGTGGCGGCGCTTGTCCCCGGAGTGGTCGCGCGCGTGCTGGAGGAAAGCCTGATCATCGTCGGCTGGGTGGCGAACTGGCGGCCGATCGAAATCTACCTGTACGACTGGTGGCCGATCCGCCGCCGCATCCATTTGTTCCGGCGCATCGCTGCGGCCAAGATCGAGGTGAAGGCGGGTTAAGGGGCGACCGCTGCGTCCTTGAAGCCGGCGGCGTCGAGCACGCGCCGCACCACGCCGGATTTCTTGGCATCGGCAAGCAGATCGCTCACGATTTTCAGCGCCACGGCGCGTCCCTTGGGCACCGCGATGCCGATACCGGTCTGCTGAAAATTCCCCGGCAGGACGCGCGCGCCGGGCAACTTGGGCAGCAGTCCAGCCAGTGAATCGTGGGTCAGCGCGAAAGCGTCACCCTCGCCCTTGCGCGCCCGCTCGACCATCAGATCGACGCCGGTGACTTCCTCGAAATCCGCCTGCGGCGCGGTGCGGTGGGCGCTACGCCCGGTAGTGGTGTTGGCGACGGCGACGATGCGCACGCCCGGCCGGTTGACCTCGTCGATGCTTTGGATCGTGGAGCCGGCCGGCACCAGATAAGTGCTCTCGATGACGAAATACGATGGGCCGAAATCCACCTTTTCCGCGCGCGCGGCATCGTGCGGCATGAAGGCGACGTCGCAAGCGCCGCCGGCCACCGCCTCGGTAACCTGGCCGGAATTGTCATAGACCTGGAGCGCGAGCGGCAGCTTCAGCGCGTCGGCGAAGCCACGCAGCAAATCGACGGTGACGCCGCGCACCTGTCCATCGGCGTCCTTGACGGCGAAGAAAGTGGAGGCGGCCGGCGCGGTGACGACGCCGCCGCGCAGTTGACCGGTCGGGGCGAGTTGCTTGAGATCGTCGGGGCTGGGCATGATGACCGCAGCGTCTAGCATGCGCGGCACAGGCATGCCACCCGCGCGGCGCCGGATCACACCAGCAGGTTGACGCTTGCGGGCCGATCGTCGGTGTTGGCCGGCGCGGCGGCACTGGCGGGGGTCACCGCGTTTGCCGTGGCGAGGTCTTTGAGGATGCCGCCGAGCACGGTGGCCGGCTGGCCTGCTAGGCCGGAGGCATGCTTGGCGTCAACGCCCGGCGGCGTGCCGGGCGGCGCGTTCGGGTCCTTGCCCTGCTTGGCCTTGGCCTCGTCGCAGCAGCTGGTGCAGACGTAACCGTTGACAATAGTAATCGACATGACGCGTCCCCGCGCCCACGAACCTAGGCGTCGATGGTAAACGAGAGATGTAGTGCCGATCACAGAGGCGTGAGTAGCGTCGATATTGTGGGCGCGGCCTGAAGTCTCGGCGGCGGCGGCAAAAGCCGGTGTCACCAGCCGGCTCACCCTCGCTTTAAAACGAGCGGTTGGTATTGCCGCCGCCGTCGAACGCGATCTTTCATATAGGCCGCGCTCAGAATTTCTCCACCCAGGGCCTGAGCTCGATCTCATGCGTCCAGGCGCTGCGCGACTGCTGCAAGATATGCAGATAAGTCTGCGCGATGGCATCGGGATCGAGCAGCGAGTCCGGCTTGTCCGCCGGCACCGGACGGTTTGCGCTCCGGATGCCGCCGTCGATGACGAAATGCGCCACGTGAATGCCCTGCGGCCCCAATTCGCGCGCCATGCTTTGCGCCAAGCCACGCAGCGCAAACTTGCCCATGGCGAAGGGCGCTGACTGGGCATAGCCCTTGATGCTGGCCGAGGCGCCGGTGAACAGCATGGCGCCGCGCCCGCGCGGCAGCATGCGCTTGACCGCCGCCTGCGCCACCAGGAAGCCGGCGAAGCCCGAGACGATGATCGCCTTCTCCACCTCCGCGGGGTCGAGATCAAGGAAGGGCCCGCGCGTGCGGTAGCTGGCGTTGTAGACCACGACGTCGGGCGCGCCCGCGCCATCGAGCGCGGCGAACAGCTTGTCCACGTCGGCGCGCTGGCTGGCGTCGCAGGCATAGATCTGGGCGTTCGTTTCCTTTGCCAGCGGTCCGAGCTTGTCGACTGTGCGGGCGGCGAGCGCGATTTTCATGCCGGCCTTGGCGAAGGCGCGCGCCACCGAGGCCGACAGGCCGGAGCCGGCGCCGACGATGAGGGCGGATTGGTAGGTCTCGGTCATGCGCTGCTTCCCTCCCTTGGCCCGCCTTGATGCGCGGCGGCGGCCATCTTATGTCAAAGCCGCGAGGACCGCATGGCACGCTTTCTAATTTTTCTTGGGCTGGCGCTGGTGGTGAGCGGCCTGCTCTGGTGTATCTTGCCAAGCTCGGCATCGGCCGGCTGCCTGGCGACATCGCCTTCACGCGCGGCAACACCACGATCTATATCCCGATCATGACCTCGATCATCCTGACTATCGTGCTCAACGTGCTGCTGTGGACGATCGGGCGCTGAGAATTATTCCTTTTCCTTGCATTCGCCGATGCGCTTGGCGTCGATCTTCTTGTCGGCGCTCAGCGTCATGGTGCCGATCTTGAGCGATGCCTTGATGAAGCCGCTGTAGTGCTGCGGCGTGTGCAGCGTGAAATTTGCGCCGATGTTCACATTGAGGCCTTGCGTGCCGCATTGCAGCCGCAGGGTGAGATTGTCGCCGCTGCGCTTGTAATCGAGCGCCTTGCAATGCTTGCGCAGCACCGCATCGAACACCACGGCCTTGCCCGGCTGCTTCGCCTCCTCCGCCGTCATGCAGCGCGTCGAGGTCTCGCTCTTGGCCGGCCGCCCATTCTCGCTGCCGGTTTCCGTCTCCTGCCAAAGGCCGGGCTGCAGCGCGACTTCGGCGCGGGCATGGGCCGCCGCCAGCAGGCAGGTGGCGGCGAAGACGACGTGAGCGGTCAAGCGTGGGATCGAAGACATTGATCGCCTATTTGCGTCAGAGCTCCCGACATTGCCGGCGCCTTCACATCCAATACCATCTTGGCGCCCGACTTTTTGCGAGGGTTACGACATCGGATCTGCCGGTAGTCCAAGCCGAATCTTGCCGTGATTCTCGTAAGCCGTATCACTCATGACCTGGTGCAGACCGGCAGTGTTGAGGTCGCGCAAGAGCCGGCCGAGCACATGCGGATGATGGAGCCCGGTATTGCCGGCGAAGTGAAATGTCTGGGTGGCCACCCAGACCGCAAGATCGGTTGCGTAGACGGCGATAGCGCGAACGTCGGCGATATCGGCCGCGTCCAGCTGTTGGCCCGCAAAGACCTTGTCGTAGAGCGCCGCATAGCGCTCGTGCATCAGTGCGCGTGCGCTACGCAGCTTGAGATCGGCCTCGCCGATGAAGCGATGCACCACCTGGCGCTCGTGCAGCTTGGAAGCGCGAAACGTGCCGCGCGTGGTGGTCGCGATGGTGATCAGCTCGTCGAGCGCACGCCGCGCGGCGCCGATCGCGACGCTGCCGTGCTCTTTGGCCACGTAAGCAAAGGGCGGCAACAAATACGACGGTCCGCCGCGCAAGGGCTTGGGATGCATAAGGTCCCAAGTGAAGGTCATTTCACGAGGGACAAAAAGGTTCTCGACTGAACAGTCGCCCGAGCCGGTGCCTCTGAGGCCGGTGACGCCGCCCCAATTGTCGTAAAGGGTGACGTCCTTGATCGGGAACGCGACCAGGATCGCCTTCGGCCGGCTGCCGTTCTCGGATTCGCTGCCTTCAACCAACGAGCCGCCGACCGCCCATTCGGCGTGGCGGATACCGCTGTTGAACCGCCAGCGGCCGCTGACGCGGAAGTCCTCGCCTTCTGGTGTCGCCCGGCCGGCAGGGAAAACCGAAATCGACACGGTTGGGATCTTGCCGTCCTTGAAAACTCGCGCGACCGCACCGGTGTCGAGGAACATGCCAAGCAAGGCCAAACCTGTGGCGCCGACCATGGTGCACCAGCCGCTGGTGAAGTCGTGGTAGGCGAGGCGTTCGAGCACCAGCATTTCGGTGAGCGGGTCGGCCTCGGCGCCGCCCAGTTCCGCGCAAAGCTTCAGCCGGAACAGGCCCGCCTCGCGCAACGCCTTCACCGCCTCGGGCGCCAGCGTTCCTAGCTCTTCACTCTTCGGCCCCGACTGCCGCAGCGTCGGCGCAATGCGTTCGACGGTGTCGAGCAGCATCTTGCGTTTGGCTGCGGTCTCTTTGGGAAATTCTGCGGTCATCCAAAGGCGGCTTCTTTGCTCACATCCTGAACACGCCAAACCGCGTCCCGCGCACCGGCGCATTGAGCGCGGCACTGAACGCCAGCGCCAGCACGCGCCGCGTCTCGCTCGGCACGATGATGCCATCGTCCCACAGTCGCGCGGTGGCGTAATAAGGGTTGCCCTCCTCTTCGTACTGGTCGCGGATCGGCGCCTTGAATTCCTCCTCCTCGACTTCCGACCACTGGCCGCCACCGGCCTCGATATTGTCGCGCTTGACGGTGGCCAGCACCGAGGCGGCCTGCTCGCCGCCCATCACCGAGATGCGCGCATTCGGCCAGGTGAACAGGAAGCGCGGGCCATAGGCGCGCCCGCACATGCCGTAATTGCCGGCGCCGTAGGAGCCGCCAATGATGACGGTGATCTTCGGCACGGCGGCGCAAGCGACCGCGGTCACCATCTTGGCGCCGTCTTTTGCAATTCCTCCTGCCTCGTAGTCGCGCCCGACCATGAAGCCGACGATGTTCTGCAGGAACAGTAGCGGGATGCGGCGCTGGCAGCAGAGCTCGATGAAATGCGCGGCCTTGAGCGCGCTTTCCGAAAACAAAATGCCGTTGTTGCCGAGGATGCCGACCGGCATGCCGTGGATATGCGCAAAGCCAGTCACCAACGTGGTGCCATAGAGCGCCTTGAACTCGTCGAACTCGGAAGCGTCGACCAGGCGCGCGATCACTTCGCGAACGTCGTATTGCTTCTTCAGGTCGACCGGCACCAAGGCATCGAGCTCGGCAGTGTCGAGCGCCGGCTCGCGCGGCGCCAGCAGCGGGATGTCGACGATCTTCTTGGTGTTGAGATTGGCGACGATGCGGCGGGCGATCGACAGCGCGTGATGGTCGTTCTGGGCGTAGTGGTCGGCAACGCCCGATTTGCGCGCATGCACGTCGGCGCCCCCTAAGTCCTCGGCGCTCACCACCTCGCCGGTCGCCGCCTTCACCAGCGGCGGACCGCCGAGGAAGATGGTGCCCTGGTTCTTGACGATGATGGTCTCGTCCGACATCGCCGGCACATAGGCGCCGCCGGCGGTGCAGGAGCCCATCACCACGGCGATCTGCGGGATGCGCAAGGCCGACAACCTCGCCTGGTTGTAGAAGATGCGGCCGAAATGCTCGCGGTCGGGAAACACTTCCGTTTGGTGCGGCAGGTTGGCGCCGCCGGAATCAACGAGATAGATGCAGGGCAACCGGTTCTCGCGCGCGATCTCCTGCGCGCGCAGGTGCTTCTTTACCGTCATTGGGTAATAAGTGCCGCCTTTGATGGTCGAGTCGTTGCACACCACCATGCATTCACGGCCCTCGATGCGGCCGATGCCGGTGATCAGCCCGGCGCCGTGGATTGCGTCGTCGTAGAGGCCGTTGGCGGCGAGCGGCGACAGTTCCAGGAACGGCGCGCCGGGATCGATCAGGTTCATCACCCGCTCGCGCGGCAGCAGCTTGCCGCGCGCCACATGGCGTTCGCGCGCCTTCTCCGGGCCGCCGGCTGCGGCCTCGGCGCGGCGCGCCTTGAGCTCCTCAATGAGGGCACGCATGCGCTCGGCATTGGCGCGGAATTCGGCCGAGCCCTGGTCGATTGATGACGCCAGAATCGCCAACGTTGCCTCCCTTTACGGCAAACGTGCCTTGCCGCACCGGCGAAGGCAATGGCAGCGGGACTTTGCGCCGGCCCACCGCGGCGCCGTTGCGACTACGCCGCCGGATCGCGACCATGTGACCAATGGGGTCGGGCGGCCGTGTTAGTCATGATCGGCGCCGGATCGCGATATCACCCGGAGCCTCCTGGATAGCCATGTCCCACCGCACCGAGGTCAGCGCAGGCATCCTGGCTTTTCGCCGCAGGCGCGGCCTGGAATTGCTGCTGGCCCATCCGGGTGGGCCTTATTGGCGCCTAAAGGACGCGGGCGCCTGGTCGATCCCCAAGGGCATGGTGGAATCCGGCAACCTGCTGGCCTGCGCCAAACGTGAGTTCAACGAGGAGACGGGCTTAACCGCCGCCGGCGATTTCATCGCGCTCAAGCCGATCCGGCAGAAGAGCGGCAAGACGGTGCACGCCTTCGCGCTCGAGGGTGATTTCGACCTCACCGGATTCGCCAGCAACGAATTTGAGATGGAATGGCCGCCGCACTCCGGCAAGATGCAGCGCTTTCCGGAAATCGACCGCATCTCTTATTTCAAACTGGCGACGGCGCGGCGCAAGATCTTGCCCGCCCAGCGGCCGTTCATCGACGAACTGGTGCAGCGCCTGCGTGGAGACGCGTCACCCTGAGATTATTTTTATTTTTCGCACGATCTGGTCCGAAAATCGGTTCCTCCCCCAAATCAAGAACATGTGTTTCGGGATCATGCGTAGGCCCAGGATGACGCGCTCCCTCCCACGCACTTACGCCCTCACCTCCTGCCGCTGGAACGCAACATAGCCGCCGACGAACAGCAGGATGCTGGCCGCGATCAGGCCAACGATCTGCGGCCAGGCCACCATCACGCTGTCCCACAGCGGCAGCGGCGCGCCCATCACCGCGCCCTGCAGCTGGCTGAGATAGACCGGCCCGAGCGTACGGGTGGTCGGATGCAGCAGCGCCAGCACCGTTTCACCGTAAAGCGTGGACGGCGACAGCCGCGCCAGCATCTGCGCGGTGGTGACCAGCAACGCCTGGTCGTCGGCCGGCACGAATGCCTCGGCGATCGCCGGCGCCAGCGACGTCCAGATCACGCTGAGGAACAGCCACAGCCCGAGCGTCACCAGCGCCGCCGTCGCCGGCGAGCGGAACAGCACCGAGAACAGCATGGCCAGCGCCAGCCACACGCCGGCATAGGCGATGGTGACGCACAGGAAGATCAGCGCGCGGCCCATCTCAGGCCCGTCGGGCGGCACCCCGAGCATCAACAGGCCGAGGCCGATCACCAACAGCCACAGCACGATCAGGCTGATGGCGAGCGTCGTGAGGCCGGCTATGAATTTGCCGAACAGCAGCGCGTCGCGATAGATCGGCTGCGACAAGATGCGCGACAGCGTGCGGCGGTTGTGCTCGCTGTTGACCGCGTCGAAGCCGAGCCCGATCGCCATCAGCGGCACCAGGAAGCTGAGGAACGCCACGAACGACGGCAGCGGCTCGCGCGCGGTGGTGAACAACCGCAGGAACAGAAACGGATCCTGCGCGGTCACGTCGCGCACCTGCGTAATGGCGGCGAAGACCGCGGCCAGCGCGATCAACACCACCAGCAATTCCAGCACGCGCATGCGTGCGCCGGCGAGATGGTCTGACAATTCCTTCAGCACCACCACACCGAGGCCTTGGAAGGCCGAGCCTTCACGCTGCATGACGGGCCTCCTCCTGTGCGCTTTCGAAAAAGCGGGTGTAGATGACTTCGAGGCTCGGCTGATCGAGCGAGAGCTGCTTGAGCCGCCCGCCCGCGGCCACCACTGCGGCCGCCGCCTCCGCGCGCAGATCGCGGTCGCAGACCATGCGGAAGCGGCCGGGCGCCGGCGTTTCGACGCTGCGCACGCCCGGCAGTGCGGAAAGCCGCTTGGCGATGCCGTCGCTGCTTTCGGCCTCCACTTCGACGGCAAAGCCGCCGCCCAGCACGTGGCGGCCGAGCTCGGCGACCGAGCCCATCAGCGCGATCTTGCCGGCATTGAACAGCGCTACCCGGTCGCACACGCTCTGCACCCGGTCGAGCAGATGCGAGGACAGCAAAATACTAACGCCGTGCTCTTTCAGCGAGCGGATCAGCGCCAAGAGCTCGATGCTGGCCTGCGGATCGAGGCCGTTGGTCGGCTCGTCGAGGATGGCGATGCGTGCGTCCTTCATCACGATCTCAGCAAGGCCCAGCCGCTGGCGCATGCCGCGCGAGAAGGCGCCGACTTTCTTTTCCGCCACCTCGGATAGGCCGACGCGCGCGAGCGCGGCGGCGATTTTTTCCCTGCGCTCGGCCGCGCGCATGCCCATCAGCCGCGCCGTGTAATGCAAATTATCGGCCGCGGTCATGTTGTCGTAGAAGCCGACCGTGTCCGGCAGATAACCGACCAGGCGTTTGACCGCGAGCGGCTCGCGCATTGG
>Ga0315540_10002572_pt1 | contig 10205 bp, 7 predicted proteins | sample SalMarSW160110MG_FD_203677 | JGI IMG/M metagenome (GOLD analysis project Ga0315540, IMG submission 203677) | Salt marsh sediment microbial communities from the Plum Island Ecosystem LTER, Massachusetts, United States - Salt Marsh Sediment SW1601-10 ... | reverse complement strand
CTTGTACAGTGGCCGAGGTCACGCCGGCCGGCGCAGTCCAGGACGTCGTTCCCGGTGTCGTAAAGGGCACCGTCGTCTGCGCCTCGACGGTGCCCGCGAGCAAAACCCACAGCACGGAAAACGGGATCAGCGCGAGCCGGTTCAGGCGCATGACGACCGCATGACGTGCTCGACCGGGGGTGCTGCGGGTCGGCGCAAGATGTTGCTTGGGCCTCGAGGGGGTGCGCGGCGCACCCCCAAGCTTAGTATCTTTCGCGCTGGAAGATAAGGCTATCGGGCTGCGAGCCGTAGATGCCGAAGGCGGCGCGCGCCGAGGGGTTGTCGTCATACATAGTACTGCCGATCCCGTCCGGGTTCAGCAGGTCGTTCCAACGCCCCAGCAGGTAGGGCAGCACCGCGGCCGAGGCGGGAGTCTCCCCGCTTGCCGCGCCGCTGCAGAAGTTCCCGCTCGCCACCGTGCCCAGGTTCGGCGTCAGGCGCACGCTGCCGCTCACGCCGGCCGCCGGCGCGGCGAGCGTCAGCGTCCCGACCCCGGCGCCGAAGGCCACTGCGCTCTGCTCCACGAAGGTCTTGCAGTTGCCCCCGCCGGGCGCGAGCGTGCCCTCGTAACCGTCGAGGACGATCGCGCTGCGCGGGATCCGGGTGCAGCTGTCCAGGCTGTTGGTCGCGAAGGTCGCGCCGTTCCAGTACTCGACCGCGATCGGCACCGGCACCGTCACCCCGTCCGGCCCGAGCGCGTTGTCCAGCGCGAGGCGGCCGAACCTGAGCTGGGTGTTCGCGCCGACCTGCTGATGGTCGTTGAGCGCGTTGTTGTCGACGTCCATGTTCAACGCCGCGCCAGCCAGCCCCACGCCGTCCTCGTCCGCCGGCGCGACGCCGATTCTCACCGCGCCGAACGGGCCGTCGGGGTTGTCCGGGTTCGCGCGCCCGACCGCGAGCGTGTAATCGACGTTCGCCGCGCCCGCGTTCCAGGTCAGGCTCGCCACGTTGCCGAGGTCGAGCCGCGAGCTGAGGTCGGTCGCGCCGCTCGCCGCGCCGAAGCCCATGCTCGAGGCCGGGCTCGCGTTGAGCGGCGCCTTGGGCAGCTTGGCGTAGCCCGACGCTGTGGTGTAGTTCTGCGTCACCGCTCCCGCGGCGCTGTTCGCCGTCAAGCTGTATTGCAGCCGTATGCCCTCGCCCAGGTAGCTGAAGCCGGACGCCGGCGCGCAGGCCGCGGCCGCGCGGTTGGTCAGCACCCCGCCCGAGAGCGTGAAGTGATCCGGAATGAAGCGCCCGACGCCGGTCAGCCCGGCGCTCGAATTGGTGACGTTCTGGCCGCTGCCGAGGTAGCTCGTGCTCTGCGCGTGCAGGTCGATGAACCCGACCTCGTCCCAGTTCACCGGCTGGGTCTTGGCGCCGGCGCTGAAGCCGCTGAAGCTGGTACTGCCGCCGAGGGTGCCGGCGTTTCCGCCGGCGGGCGCGTTCAGGCTGTGGCTGAGCGTCGCCACCGCATCGAAATTCGGCGTCGCCGCGTTGGAGGCGATCTGCGCGTCGCTGTCGGGAACGCCGTCGGCATTCGCGTCGTCGCCCGCCTTCCACGCCACCGCGGTGACGGTGGCATTGAAGCTTGCGCCCGCCTTGGCGAACACCGGACTCGCAGGCGACGGGCTGGCCGCGGTCGTCACCCCGCTCACGCGCAGCCCGAACGGCCTGACAACGAAAGCGTTGCTCGAGCCGGTCATCGTCGTGGCCGCCGGCGGCGCGGGCAGCGCGTAGCTCGCGTACAGCTGCACGCTGCCCGCGTCCGGGTAACTCACTACCAGCGGCGCCTTGGACTGCGCATCGAACGCAAGCGACACGTTCGTATACGCCCCCGGCGCGCCGGCACCCGTTGCCACCGCCTGCATGCTGCCGCCGCTGTTCAGCACGCTCAGTTGGCTCGCACCCCCGGTCGGGTTCAGGCGCGCCCCCGCAAGCCCCACGCTCACGGTCTGGTTCTGGAACACGGTCGTGCAGGCGCCCGTGTTGGTGTCGGTGCGCATCGCCTGCAGGTAGCGCGTCTGTGCACCGAAGCCCGTGTTCGAGGGCTTGCCCGAAATTTGCGTGCCCAGCGTCGCGACCGCCGTACCGCCCGCGTCGGTCACCCGGATCGCGGTATCGGCGAAGGTCAGGCTCGGGTCCTCGGTGCTCGCCTCGTTGCGCCCGCCGTTGTCGAGCAGGTTCACGCTCAGCGTCGCCGGCGTGTTCTGCCGCAGCCGCACGGTGAAGTTGGTCTCCCCGCCCGGCCACGTGTAGGTCGCCTGGCCGTTGTTCAGCCCCGAGGGCGTCCAGCTCCCCGTGCCGCTCACCAGCCCCGCCACCCACACCCCGGCCCCGCTCGAAGTGCTCAGGTTCAGCACTGTGCCCGCCGCCGGCGCCACCCCCGCGTGACCCGAGTCGTGCGCCGCAATGCGCACCTGCGAGGGCTCGCAGGTCAGCCCGGTCGAGCCACCGGGAAGGTTGATTGCATAGTGGGTGAAGCTCGCGCAGGGATGCGTCAGCTGCTCCACCGCCAGCAGCTGCGCGGAGTCGAATGCGCTCTGATACACGCGCAGCTCGTCGATGTTGCCGGAGAAGTAGAACGCCGTGCTGTTCTCGCCCGAAGCGTTGGTCTCGCCGCCGATCGACGCCGGACCCGCGTCGCTGCCGAACGAGGCCTCGGTCCAGGCCGCGCTCACCTGGCTGAGCAGCGCGCCGGCCTGGCTGAAGACGTAGATGTACTTCGTTTTCGCGCCGACATCGGCCACCGCGGCAACGAAGTACCAGGTGTTATTCGCGATCACGCTCGGCGTGTCCAGGATCAGCGCCGAAGGCGTCCCGCGCGAGAAAAAGCGCAGCCGGCCGGCGCCGCCGTCGCCGAGGCTGAAGCCCCAACCTTGCGTGTTGCTCTGGTCGTCGATCATCACCCGCTGGCCCGACTGGCTGTTGTCGGTGGTGCGGATCCATGCGGCAACCGTGAAGCTGCCGGTCAAGTTCGGGAAGCTCGCCGGCAGCGCCACGTAGTTCCGGCTCGCGCGAGCGAATGCGCCGTAGCCGCAGGTGCCGGGGCTGCCCGCAATGGCCGGCGACACGCTGGCGGTCGCCGCGCCGTTGGTCGCGGTGCCGTTGTAGCCGTTGCCCGAGTCGTCGGCGACCTCGCCGGCGGCGCCCGTCCAGGCGCCTTCGTCCATCGCGTAGTGCAGCAGGGGCGCCGAGACCGTAAACGAAGAGCTTGCCACACCCGCGACCGAACCGTCGGTGGCACTGATGGTCGTGGTCTGGGTGGTGTTGATCGTGGTCGCCAACGTCGTGGTCGAGACGCCTGCCGAGAACGCCACCGAGGTCGTGTACGAATTGGTTCCCGTCGGCCCCGAATAGGAAATGGTCTTGCTCCCGGAATAGCCGCTGTCCACATTGCCCCACTGGTCGGCGACCACCAGCGAAACCAGATTGAATGCAACGCCCGTCAACTGGCTCGCGGGCGTGCCGCTCACCCCGCTGCAGGCAGCGAAGCTCTGTCCCGGCAACACCGTATACATGCGCGTCGCGCCGATCACCTCGCTTAGCGTCCCCAGATTCGGGCTGCTCAGCGCAAACGACGAACTGCCACTCTCGGTGATGTCGCCCGAGGAAAGCGCGCAATGCGCGGTGGGGCGCAGCTGGATACCGCTCCAAGTCAGGCTGTTGTGGGTGCTGGAACGGCTCGTGCGCCTTACGCGGACGGTGATCGTGGTCGCTGTCACTGCGGCGCTGACCGGGTTGCCGCGGCCACCGAACAGGTCGATCTGATTCCCTCCGGAGCCGCTGCCCGAGACAAGCCCGATCGATACCGTGACGGTCGCCGCGGAGTTGAACTCGAAGCCCGCCGGCGCGTTGAGAACGATGGTCCCGGTGCCGAACGATCCGTTGCCGCCGTTGCTCGTCTCGTCGAGCTCGGGCCCCGTGAGAGCTGTCCAGGCGCCGCCGACGCTGTCGGCGGAGATCGCGCCGCCGCCCGTCGCCGCGATCACGTTCACTTGCGCCTGCGCGGCGGAATACGCGCTGGCGCACAAGAGCGCGAGCGCGCAGCCCGCCATGCGCAGCAGCGTCAGCTTACGGCGTAAGACCTTCATCGCTTTGGAATTTACACCAAGCCCGCGCCTGCCAAGCCGCCGTCCGTCGCCCGCTGCGAACCGCCGGAGAGGAATTATCGTTTCATTGCAAACGCGCCGCGCCCGCGGCCGTGGCACAATTTCCGCCGTGAGCGCCAACTCCATCACCATCAGGCTGGCCGAAGCGCGCGACGCGCAGGCGATCGCGCTCATGTCGCGCGACCTGGTGGAGTCGGGGCTGGGATGGAAGTACGACGCGCCGCGCGTGCAGCGCGCGATCCGGGAGCGCGACACTGTGACCCTGGTCGCCTGCGAGCGCGCCGCCGTGGTCGGCTTCGCGATCATGGAGTTCGGCGACGAGCGCGCGCACCTGGTGCTGCTCGCGGTGCACCCGTCGCAGCGGCGCAGCGGCGTCGGCCGGTGTCTGCTGCAGTGGCTGATCGAATCGGCCCAGACGGCGGGCATCGGCAGCGTGCACCTCGAGCTGCGCGAGCGCAACGAGGCGGCGCGCGCGTTCTACCGCGCGATGGGATTCTCGGAATCCGTGCTGGTGCCCGGCTACTACCGCGGCCGCGAGGCGGCGCTGCGCATGCTGCGCGTGTTGCGCGTGCCGGGGCCGCCGCCTTACGTCTGGCAGCCGCCCGCCCTCGGGCAGAAATGACCCCGCTCAACGAGCTGCGGGCGAGCGCGCTCGTTGCGCGCCTTGCACGCGGGGACGCTACGGCCGAAGCGCTCGCGCAGGCTTGCCTGGAGCGCGCCGCGCTGCGCGAGCCGCAGCTGCGCGCCTTCGCGCGGCTCGAGCCGGAGCGGGTGCTCGAGGCCGCGCGCGCGCTCGACCGCGCCGGCGCGCGCGGCCCCTTGCACGGCCTGCCGATCGGGGTGAAGGACATCATCGACACCTTCGACCTGCCGACCGAATACGGCTCGCCGATCTACGCCGGGCACCGCCCCGCGGCGGATGCCGCCTGCGTGGCGCTCGCGCGCGGCGCGGGCGCGCTGGTGTTCGGCAAGACCGTGAGCACCGAGTTCGCGACCCATCCGCCGGGCCCGACCACCAACCCGCACAACGCCGCGCACACGCCGGGCGGCTCGTCCTCGGGCTCCGCGGCGGCGGTGGCCGACTGCATGCTGCCGCTCGCGCTCGGCACCCAGACCGGCGGCTCGGTCATCCGGCCCGCGGCGTTCTGCGGCGTGGTCGGCTACAAGCCGAGCTTCGGCCTGCTGCCGCGCGCCGGGGTCAAGCCGATCTCGGACAGCTTCGACACGGTCGGCGTGTTCGCGCGCGCGGTCGAGGACGCCGCGCTGTTCGCCGCCGCGCTCAGCGGGCGCGACGCGCTGCGCATCCCGGCCTCACTCAACGCGCCCAGGCTCGCGCTGTGCCGCACCCCGCAGTGGCCCGCCGCGCTGCCCGAAACGCGCAAGCTGTTCGACGAGCTGCCCGGGCGGCTGGTGCGCGCGGGCGCGCACGTCGGCGCGCTCGAGATGCCGGAAGCGTTCGCGCCGCTGGCCGAGCTGCACGGCACGATCTGGGACCACGAAATCGCGCGCTGTCTGGCCGACGAGCAGCGGCGCCACCGCGACCGCATCCGCGAGCCGCTGCGCGCCCAGCTCGAGCGCGGGCGTGGGGTGGCCGCCGAGACCTACGACGCGGCGCAGCGCACGGTGGGCGAATGCCGCCGCCGGCTCAACGACGCCATGCACGACTTCGACGCGCTGGTGGTGCCCTCCGCGCCGGGCGAAGCGCCGGAGGGCCTCGCCTCGACCGGCGACTCGGTATTCAACCGCGTCTGGACGCTGCTGCACGCGCCCTGCGTCAACGTGCCCGCCGGCCGCGGTCCCAAGGGCCTGCCGCTCGGCGTGCAGGTGGTCGGGCGCATCGGCGACGACGCCAGGGTGCTCGCCTGCGCGCACTGGATCGAACAGTCGTGACGCCGCCGCTGCCGTCGATCTTCATTTCCCACGGTTCGCCGATGCACGCGCTGGAAGCCGGCGCCGCGGGCGAGGCCTGGGCCGCGCTCGGGCGCAAACTGCCGCGGCCGGACGGGATCGTCATCGTCTCGGCGCACTGGGAAACCGATGCGCCCGCGCTCACCGGCAGCGCGCAGCCGGAGACGATCCACGATTTCTACGGCTTCCCGCAGCCGCTCTACCGCCTTCGCTATCCGGCCCCCGGCGCGCCGCGGCTGGCGGCGCGCGCCGCGGCATTGCTCGGGCAGGCGGGCCTCGCGGCCGAGGTCGACCCCGCGCGCGGGCTCGACCACGGCGCCTGGTCGCCGCTGCTGCACGCCTACCCGGACGCGGACGTGCCGGTGGTGCAGCTGTCGCTGCAGAGCGCGCTCGGCACCCGGCACCACCTCGCGCTCGGGCGCGCGCTCGCCCCGCTCACCGGCGAAGGCGTGCTGTTGATCGGCTCGGGACACATGACGCACAACCTGCGCGACTGGGTGCGCACCGGGCGCGAGGTCGCGCCGCTTGCCTACGCGCTCGAGTTCCAGGCCTGGGTCGCCGCGCGCATCGTCGCGCGCGATCTCGAGGCGCTCGCGGACTATCGCGCGCGCGCGCCGCACGCTGTCCGCGCCCACCCGAGCGAGGAGCACTTCCTGCCGCTATTCTTCGCCCTGGGCGCCGCGGCGCCCGAGGGCGCCTCCGAGCGGCTCTACGACGGCATCGAAGGCGGCGCGCTGGCGATGGACGCCTGGCTGTTTGGGCCGGGAAAAGCCTAGCGCGCGTCGTACAGCTTGATCAGCGCAGTGCTGTCGAGCTCGGTGTGCCCGAGGTGCGCCAGCATGCGGTAGAGCGACAGCGCCTGCGCGGTCATCGGCGTGGGCGACTTGGTCGTCGCGGCGAACTCGTGCACCATCTCGAGGTCCTTGAGCAGCTGGCGCACGTAGCCCTGCGGCGCGAACTCGCGCTTGACCATGCGCGGGTAGAAGCGCTGCATCAGGTTGGAGTCGGCCAGGCCCCCGGCGAGCGCCTGCGGCACCTGCGCCGCGTCCAGGCCGGCGCCCTCGGCCAGCACGATCGCCTCGGCGAGCATCGCGTGCCCGATCCCGACCACCAGCTGGTTGATCATCTTCGCCGCCAGTCCGCTGCCGATCGGCCCCAGGCGCGTGCAGCGCGCCGAGACGTCCTTCAACAGCGGCAGCGCGCGCTCGATCTCGGCCGCCTCGCCGCCGGTCATGACCGTCAGCGTGCCGTCGCCCGCGGCGGGCGGGCCGCCCGAGACGGGCGCGTCGATCCATCCCGCGCCGCCCGCGGCGCGCAGCTTGCCGGCCAGCTCCCTGGCCTTCGCCGGGGGAATGGTCGAGAAGTCCAGCACGAGCTGCGGTGCCTTGAGCACCGCCGCGGCGCCGCCCTCGCCCAGGACCACGCTCTCGACCGCCACCGTGGTCGGCAGGTTGAGCAGCAGCAGGTCGGCGCCGCGCGCGGCCGCGGCAGGCGAATCCGCCGCCTGCGCGCCGGCGGCGCGCGCCGCCGCCATCTTGTCCGCGGCGATGTCGTACGCGGTCACCGCGTAGCCGAGCGACACCAGCCGCTTGAGCATCGGCAGGCCCATCAGGCCGACGCCGACGTAACCGAGCTTGGGTTTGGGCACGAACTTCTCCTTCCACTCTGAATTGCGTCGAGTATACGTTTCCGAGCTGGCAGGTTGCCCGCGCGGGATGCTAATCTGCCGCGAAACTCGGGAGCGGGATCAATGAAGGAACTCGGCACGGCGATCACGGGCTCGGCCTCGGCGATACTCGACCGCCTGGTGACCTACCTGCCGAGCGTGCTCGGCGCGGTGCTGCTGCTGTTCGCCGGCTGGTTCCTCGGGCGGCTGCTGCGCGCGCTCACGGTGCGCGGCGCGGTCCTGGCCGAAACCCTGCTGGCGCGCTTCGTCGCGCCGCGCGCGGCCGAGAAGCTGCGCTTCGGGCGCTCGGCCGCGGTGCTCGGCACGGTCGTGTTCTGGGTGGTGCTGCTGTTCTTCGTCACCGCGGCGACGCAGGTGCTGGGTCTGCAGACCTTCACCGACTGGCTTGCGCGGCTGCTGGAATACATCCCGACCTTCGCCGCCGGGCTGCTGATCATCGCCGTCGGCTACATCGTGTCGGGCTTCGTCGGCGACCTGACCCACGCCGCCGCCACGCGGCTCGCGCCCTCGCAGCGCACGATGCTCGCGCGCGTGGCGCAGGGCGCGATCCTGGCCGCCGCGATCCTGGTCGGCGCCGAGCAGGTCGGCATCCGCATTACTTTCCTCGCGATCATCGCCGGCGCGGTGTTCATGACCGTGGCTGGCGGCGTGGCCATCGCCATGAGCCTCGGCGCGCGCGGCTACGTCTCGAACCTGATCGGCGCGCATTACCTGCGCCAGTCCTTCGAGGTCGGACAGCGCGTGCGCGTCGCCGGCCACGAGGGACGCATTCTCGAAGTCACCACGACCGGCCTGCTGCTCGAGGCGGACGGCGGGCGCGTGCTGCTGCCCGGCAGGATCTTCCACGACGAGGCGATCGTCCTGCTCGCGCCGGAGCACGGCAATGGCTGATCCGGAACGGCTCACCCTCACCTACCTCGACGCGCATCCGGGCGATGCGGCGCGCGTGCTCGAGCGCATGTCCGCGCAGGAATGCGCCGGACTGCTCGCGCGCATGCCGGCGCGCGTCGCCGGGCCGGTGATCGGCGCCATGCTGCCCACCGCCGCGGCGCGCCAGCTCGAGGCGCTGGACGACTCGCCGGCGATGGCGCTGCTCGCCGCGCTCGGGCCGCAGGCCGCGGTGACCATCCTGCGCCACGTCGCCGAGCCGCGCCGGCTGCGCCTGCTGGAAGGGCTTCCGACCGCGACCGCGCTGACTTCGCGCCTGCTGCTCGGCTACGAGGAAGACGCGGTTGGCGCATGGACCGATCCGGAGGTCACCGCGCTGCTGCCCGACACGCGCGTCGAGGAGGCGCTCGAGCGGGTGCGCAACGGCGGCGCCGAGCGCGTCGAGCGCGTCTACGTCGTCGACCCGGAGCAGAAGCTGCTCGGAATGGTGGAGCTCACCACGCTGCTGCGCGCGCCGGCCGCGAGCCGCATCGCGGATCTGGCGACCAAGCCCTCGGCGCCCATCGCCGCCAATACGCCGCTCGGCGCGGCGGTGAACCACCGCGGCTGGGGCGCCAGCCCGACGGTGGTGGTGGTCGATCGCAGCGGGCGGCTGATCGGCGTGCTGCGGCGCGAGGCGCTGATGCGCGCGCTGGCGCGCAGCCCGGCCGCGCAGGCGACGGCCGCCGAAGCGACGGTCGCCGGCTCGCTCGCGCGCGGCTACTGGGCCGCGGTGTCGGGCCTTTTCGCGGCCTGCCTCGCCGCGCTGCCGGGCGTGCGTCCGGTCGGCGGAGCAAACGATGAGCGCTGACGCCTCGATCGCGGTCGCCGCGCTGAACCAGCGCTACCTGCTCGACTATCCGCACGAGGCGGCGCGCCAGCTCGAGGCGATGCCGGCGCAGGACGTCGCCGAGCTGCTCGCGGCGCCGGCGCCGCACGCGGCGGCGCGCGCCTGGCAGGCGCTCGCACCCGACGTCGCGGCGGCGGTGCTCGAGCTGGTACCCGAGAGCCTCGCGCGGGTCATGCTGAGCGAGGCCGAGCCGACCATGGCGGTCGCGGTGCTGGCGCAGCTCGAGCCCAAGACGCGCGCGCACATGCTCAAGCTGCTCGAGGCGCAGGTGGCGCGCGAGCTGCGCGCGCTGCTCAAGTACCCGGACGATTCGGCCGGACGGATCATGGACCCGCAGGTGAGCCCGGTGCGCGAGGACCATACCGTGGGCGAGGCGCTGGCGCGCCTGCGCGCGCTCAAGCGCCGCGGCCTGCGCGAGATGTTCGTGGTCAACGCCGACGGCGTGCTCATCGGGCGGGTCGAGATCCAGGACCTCGCGGTGAGCGACGACGGGCAGAAGGTGCGCGAGCTGGTGCGCGGGCTCGGCGCGACCGTGCGCGAGCTCGACCCGCGCGAGGAAGTGGTCGCGGCGATGCAGCTCAGCCCGACCTCCTCCCTGGCGGTGGTGAACCACGCCGGGCGCCCGGTGGGCGTCATCCGCCAGGCCGCGCTGGTGTCGGCGATCGAGGAGGAGGCGAGCGCCGACCTGCTGACGATGGTCGGCGCG
>Ga0315540_10002571_pt1 | contig 10210 bp, 8 predicted proteins | sample SalMarSW160110MG_FD_203677 | JGI IMG/M metagenome (GOLD analysis project Ga0315540, IMG submission 203677) | Salt marsh sediment microbial communities from the Plum Island Ecosystem LTER, Massachusetts, United States - Salt Marsh Sediment SW1601-10 ... | reverse complement strand
GAGCAGGACGCTCATGGCGTAGATCTCGGCGGTGCCGAACTCGTGCTCGAAGGTCTTGATCATCAGCTCCCGGAGCATGAACACGATCGCCGCGTCGACGATGAACGTCAGACGCAGCCGCAGGGTGTCGAAGTACTCCACCAGCGAGCGCGAGAGCTCCACCAGGACGAACAGCGTCAGGATGTCCGACACCATCGCCAGGTAACGTTCCGCCACCCCCGGCTCCGAGATCAGCTCGAGCACGGTCAGGAAGAGGCGCGTGGTCCCGATCACCATGCCGAGCATGATGAAGACCAGGATCACTCCGAAGATGACCCCGGTGATCTGGTCGAACCAGACCTTGGGGTTCAGCCGGAGGTGGCGGAACGGGCGCTCCATGGGGGAGCTATGTTACCCCAAGCGGGGCGGCCGTCAGTGCCCGGCGGTCACCGTCCCGCGGTCATCGAGCTCCACACGGGCTCGCCGGCCATGTCCTTCAGGTCCTTGGTCCAGGACGCGCGCACCATGTCGGCCACGGATTCCGGCATGGGCACGTAGTCCAGGGCCAGGGCGGCGTCGTTGCCGTTCTTGTAGGCCCAGTCGAAGAACTTGAGCACGGCCTTGGCCTGGGTCGGGTGCTGCTGCTTCTTGTGCATGAGGATGAACGAGGCACCCGTGATCGGCCAGCTCGTCTTGCCCGGCTGGTCGGTCAGCACCAGGTAATAGCCCTTCGCGTGGGCCCAGTCGGCGCCGGCGGCGGCGGCCTGGAAGGCCTCGGCGGTGGGGGCCACGAAGTTGCCGTCGTGGTTCTCGAGCAGGGCGGTGGTCATCTTGTTCTGGAGCGCGTAGGCGTACTCCACGTAGCCGATGCCGCCGTTCACCTTGCCGACGAACGCGGCCACGCCCTCGTTGCCCTTGCCGCCGACGCCCGTGGGCCACGAGACGCTCTTGTTGTTGCCGACGTCCTTCGCCCAGGCCTTGCTGACCTTGGTCAGGTAGTTGGTGAAGATCCAGGTCGTGCCCGAGCCGTCGGCGCGGTGCACCACCGTGATGTCACCGGACAGCTTGAGCCCCGGGTTGATCATCGTGATGCGCTTGTCGTCCCACTTGGTGATCTTGCCCAGGTAGATGTCGGCCAGCACGTCCGGGGTGAGCTTCAGCTCGCCGGGCTTGATCCCCGGCAGGTTCACCACGGGCACCACGCCGCCCATGATCATGGGGAACTGCATCAGGCCGGCCTCGTCCAGCTGGTCGGGCTTCAGGGGCGCGTCGGAGGCGCCGAAGTCCACCGTCTTGGCCTTGATCTGCTTGATGCCGCCGCCCGAGCCGATGGACTGGTAGTTCAGCTCGACGCCGGTGACCTGGTTGTAGTCGTGCGCCCACTTGCCGTAGATCGGGTACGGGAACGTCGCCCCGGCACCGGTGATCCTCTCGGCGGCCATGGCCGTCCCGGCGCCCGCGGCGACCAGGGCGCCCGCCACCAGCCATGTGGTCAGATGCCTCTTCATGACGAAAATCCTTTCGCGTGAATGTGGAGGCCGGGGGCCCCGACGGGTTCTGTTTGCCGTGCCGGCCTGAGTTTCCGCGGGATCGTAGAGGGGCAACGTTAATGTTTCATGAAGGGCCGGTGAGGACCGCGTGCGGACCGTCGCCCGAGGCGCGGAGGGGGGGGCCGGGTCAGGCCACGGGCAGGTGGATGCGGAACGTGCTCCCTAAGCCCGGGGTGCTCTCGACGCTGGCCCGCCCGCCGTGGGCCAGGCAGATGTGTTTCACGATGGCGAGCCCCAGGCCCGTGCCCCCCAGCTCGCGGCTGCGGGCCGGGTCCACCCGGTAGAAGCGCTCGAACAGGCGCGGGAGGTGCTCCGGTTCGATGCCCCGGCCCCGGTCGATGACCTCGATGACGCACTCCCCCCCCTTGGCCACGCCGTGCAGGGTCACGACGCCGCCCTCGGGGCTGTACTGGATGGCGTTCTGGAGCAGGTTGATGATCGCCTGCTCCAAGAGGGGCGGGTCCATGGGGGCGGTGAGGTCGGCCGGGCAGTCAACCTCCACCCGCACCTCGCGCGCCAGGGCCTGGGGCTCGCAGGCGGTCTCGGCGGCGGCCAGGACCTGGGCCACGGGGCCCTCGCCCAGGTGCGTCGCGGCGCCCGTGTCCACCTGCTGCTCGATGCGGGCCAGGCTCAGGGTGTCGGAGATCAGGGCCGCCAGGCGCTCGGACTGGCGCCCGATGATGGCCAGGAAGCGCTCTCTCGCGGGGGGGTCGTCGCCGGCCCCTTCCAGGAGGGTGTCGGCGGCCCCCTTGATGGCGGTGACGGGGGTCTTGAGCTCGTGGGAGACGTTCGCCACGAAGTCGCGCCGGACGTTCTCCAGCTCCCGGATGCGGGTGATGTCGGAGAGCACCACCACCGTCCCCAGGCGCCGACCGCCCCGGTCCGCCAGGCGCGTGCCGCCCACCCGCAGGTGGCGGGCCCGGGCGCCGGAGCCGAGGGTCACCTGGGTCTCGGCCGGCGCCCCCTCCTTGTCGATGCGCTCCACGAAGCGCAGCAGGTCGGGGTTGCGCACCACGTCGGTGAGCGCGCGTCCCTGGTAGGGGACGCCGGTCATGCCGAAGATGCGGGCGGCGGCCGGGTTCAGGGTGAGCACCCGCCCGGCCGTGTCCACGGCCAGGACGCCTTCCGTCATGCTGGCGAGGATGGCGTCCTGCTCGGTGCGCTGGCGGGCCACGTCGCCGTGCCTGGCCTCCAGCTGGCGGGCCAGCTCGTTGAGGGCCTCGTTGAGCTCGGAGAGCTCGCGGATCGGGGCCGACGGCAGGCGCAGACCCCCCTCGCCGGCCGCCAGGCGCGCGGCCTCGGCGGCGGCCTCCTCCACCGGGCGGGCGATGCGCCAGGCGGCGAGCAGGCCCACGGCCCCCGCCACCAGGCCCGCCACGCCCACCACGGCGCCGATGCCCGACTTCCCCGTGCCCCCGGTGCCCCCCGTGCCCGCCGTGCCAAAGACCAGCACCACGGCCAGGGCCCCCCAGGTGCACAGGAGCACCGCGGCGCCGATCCGCCAGCGGAGCCGATCCTGCACGGCCTACTCCCGGACGCGGTAGCCGACCCCGCGCACGGTCTCCACCACGTCCCCGGCGGCCCCGAGCTTCTTGCGCAGGGCCGCCACCTGTACGTCCACGCTGCGCTCGGTCACGGGGTGCCCGATCCCCATGACGGCGTCCACGATCTGGTGGCGGGTGAACACCCAGCCCGGGCGCCGGGCCAGGAAGTGCAGGATGCGGAACTCGGTGGGGGTGAGCGGCACGGCCTCGCCGTCCACCTCCACCCGGTGCCGGCCCGGGTGGATCGTCACCCCGTGCACCGCGAGGGGCTGCTCCGGGCCGGGCTCCGGCCCCCCCACGCGCCGGAGGAGCGCCGCCACCCGGGCGAGCAGGACGGCGGGGGAGAACGGCTTGACCATGTAGTCGTCGGCCCCCAGGTTGAGGCCGGCCACGATGTCGGCCTCGGTGCCCCGGGCGGTGACCATCATGACCGGGACGTTCTGGGTGGCGGGGGTGCGCTTGAGGGCCCGGGCCACGGACAGGCCGTCCAGCCCGGGGAGCATGAGGTCCAGGACCACCATGTCGGGGGGCGCCTCGCGGCACAGGGCGAGGCCCGCCTCGCCGGTGGCCGCGGGGGTGACGCGGTACCCCCCCTTCTCCAGGTTGTAGCGGATGAGCTCGAGGATGTCCGGCTCGTCCTCGACCACCAGGATGCGCGCTTCGGCCATGGTTTCCGTCCTTGGGGTGTGCGGGGCGCATGATCCCACGACCACGCCCCGGTCGTCGGTCCCGCACACAAACCGCACCGGAACCGAACCGGATTCTAACAGCGTTTCCCGGGCATCGGGAGCCGGGGGGCCGGGATCAGGGCACGGTGAAGTTGAGCGTCGAGGTGTGGGTCGGCCCGCCGCCCACCTGGGTGTGGGTGAAGACGATGGTCACGTCCATGCCGCTGATGGCGCCGTTGAAGTCGAACTCGTCGAAGGTGTAGGTGCCGCCGGCCGGAATCTGGACCGTCTTGCACAGCGTGGTCAGGCTGGCGGGGGTGGACTGGTCGCCGTTCGGCGTGCCGCAGCTGAAGTTGTCCCACACGTCGGTGCCGCCGTTGCAGGAGGAGGCGGTGCCGCCGCTCTGGACCTGCTGCAGGTCGCGCCAGTTGTAGCTCCAGCTCACGTCGATCTGGGTGATCTCGATGTCCACCGTGTCGTTGTTGGTCAGGACGAAGGCCGTCTCGTCGTTGCCGCCGCACTGGTACAGCTCGCCCGGCACCATGGTCAGCACGTCGTCCGAATCGCCGCCCGAGGCGCCGCTCCCGCCGCCGCCGGGGGGGCTCCAGACCATGGCGAAGTACACGTCGTCCCCCGTGGGCCCGGTGCCCACGCCGGCACCGTCCGGACCCAGGCTGTAGACCACCGCGGACTCGTCGTTGTTGTAGGCATACATGAGGCTGTTGCCCCAGGCGTCCGTCTGCCAGGCGGCCGGGATCGTGTAGGCGGAGGGCGCCAGGGTGGGGCTGGTGCCGTAGACGTCGCCCGCGACGAGCTTCAGGCGCTCGTAAGTGTCGCGGATCCGGCGCTCCACGGTCTCGTAGTCCTGGACCACCGTGAGGGCGATGTCGTCCGTCGTGCCCGCCGTCTGGTCCTGCCCCGGGCTCGTGAGCACGGCGGTGGGGTCGCCGGCGGTGTAGGCGTAGTCGATCAGGCCACCCCAGGCGTCCAGGGCGTAGTCGCCCGCGGCCCACTGGGCGGTGAGGTAGGGGCCGCTCCAGCCCGGGGCGCCGATGGTGTCGGCCTGGAGCTCGCCCAGGTCGGCCACGTCGTCGCCGGTGTCGGGGGGGAAGGCGTCCACGTCGCGGTGGTAGGCGCGCAGGGCGTCGGCGATCAGCTCCAGGTGGTCCTCGGTGGCGAAGCGCCGCTGCTGGTCCACCCGGGCCGCGATGAGGGGGGCCAGGGCCCCCGCCAGGACGGCGAGGACGGCGATCACCACGATCACCTCGATCAGGGTGAAGCCCGCGCCGCGGGCGGTTCGGCGCGGTTCAGGCGGCATGGCCGAAGCCGGTGCCCGTCCCCGCGGTCGGCACGGGCGTCGGCGCGGACGGGGCCTCGGCGGGTCGGGGCGGCGCCGGGGTATGGGCCGCAGGCGCGGCGTCTGCCGGTGCCGTGCCGGCGGTTGCGGATTTGCCTTCGGGCCCGGCCAGGAGGGCGTCGATGGCGGCGATCCGGCGCCGCACCTGGAGGACGAACTCGGGGTCGCGCTCGCTGATCTTCGGCAGGGCCGAGACGTACAGCATCCGGGCCGCCTCCAGGCCACCCTCGGAGAGCAGGATCTCGGCCCGGTCCACCACCGCCTCCACGGCCTGGGGGTCGATGCGGGCGGCCTCGGCGAAGGCGGCCTCGGCCAGCTCGGGCTGGCCCGCCCCCAGGTAGGCGACGCCCAGGTTCGTGATCAGGCCCGCGTTCTTGGGGAAGTACTCGATGCCCTGCTTGAGCACGCGGATCGCCGGGTCGAACGCCCCGGCGGCGGTGAAGGCCAGGGCGATGCGGTTGACCCCCTGGGCGTGCTCGGGGCGCGTCTTGGCCAGCTCGGACCAGAGCTGCAGGGCCCGGGTGGTCTGGGCCCGCTGGGCGTACAGGAGGGCCAGCTGGAAGCGGGCCTCGGAGAGGTTCGGGTCCAGGCGCAGGGCCTTCTGCCACTCCTGCTCGGCGCGCTCGCCCTCGCCCTGGCGCGCGAACCCGGTGCCGGCATCCAGGTGGTAGCGGGCCAGCCCCGAGCGCGTGACCGGGCTGAAGCCGCCCCCGGGGACGGGGGGCGTGCCCCCGGCGGGAAAGCCGAGCGGGGCGAAGCCGCCCGTGGGCGATTCCTGCACCAGGTCGAAGCTGCGCCCGTGGAGGATGCCGAAGTGGAACGGCCGGGCCACGTCGGTCAGGCCCTCGATGCCGTCCGAGACGGCCTGGGCGATGCGCTGGGTGTCCAGGACCGTGGGGGTCAGCAGGATCAGCAGCTCGACCCGGTCCTCCTTCTGGTCCGTGCTGCGGAACAGGGGACCGATGAGGGGCAGGCTGCCCAGGCCCGGGACCTTGCTCACGTCCTCGGTGCGGCGCTTCTGGATGAAGCCGCCCAGGACGATGCTCTCGCCGTCGCGCACCTTGAGGACCGTCTCGGTCTCGCGCTCGTTGAGGATCGGCAGGGTCTGGAGGCCGTCGGGGGTGGTGATCTCGCCGGACACCTCCGTCACCTTCGGGTGGACCAGGATCGTCAGGCCGCCGTCGGCGCCGATCTGGGGGGTCACCTCCAGGCGAATGCCGGCCTCCTTGAAGCTCACGTCGTAGCGCGCGATCGTGTTGGTGGGGTCGATCTCGCCCGAGAGGACCTCCCGGCTGACCACGGGCACCTGCTCGGTGACGTGGATGACCGCCGGGTTGTTGTTCAGGGTGGCGACCCGGGGCGAGGACAGCATGTTCACCTGGCCCTGGGCGTGCAGGGCCTCCAGCAGGGCGGAGAAGTCCCCGGTGCGGAACAGGCCGAACTGGATGCCGTTCACGTTCGGGGCGAAGGACTGGAGCAGGGCGTTGCCCCCTGCGGCGGCGCCGGAGACGCCGGGGCCGATCCCCAGCGCGCGCGGGAAGAGGCCGTAGTTGACCCCCATCTGGAAGCTGTCGTTGAGGGTGACCTCGATGACCTTGGCCTCGATCAGCACCTGGCGCCCGATGATCTCCTCCAGGTGGTGGAGGTGGGCCTCCACCTGGTCCAGGTTCTCCGGGCGGTCGGCGACGATCAGCGTCCCCGTGGCGGGGCTCACGGTGACCTTGCCCTCGGGGGTGAGCAGGGCCTTGACCTGGGTGCCGATGTCGTCCCACAGGGCGGTGTAGCCGGCGCCGGCCACGTAGTCCAGGTGGAAGACCCGGCGGTCGTTCTGGCCGATGCGGGCGTAGCCGTCCTGGTAGGTCATGGCCAGGCCCTGGCTGCGCAGGACGGCGGCCAGGACCTGCTCCGGGGTGGCGCCCAAGAAGTCGGCCGTGATCCGGCCCTGGACACCGTCGTCCACCATCACGTTCATGTCGCTGCCCTTGAACAGCAGGCGGATGGCGTCGGCCACGGGGGTGTCGCGGAACCGGAACTTGCCCGCCGTCCGGGTGGGCGCCGCGGGGGCGGCGGGCACGGTGCCGGGCGGGAGGGCGTCGGCCACCACCAGGGGGGTGAGGGGCTTCGGCAGGTCGGGGCCTTGTGCGTGGCGCGGGGCCGGGCCGTGGGCGCAGCCCGACAGGAGCACGGCCACGGCGGCCCAGAGGGCGAGGATGCGCTTCAGGGCGGAGGTCAATTCCCGTCCTCCTCCGCCTCGCCCGACACCGGGGGGAGGGGGACGCGCCACACCCGGCCGCCCCGGGCGAGGGTCACCCCGTTGTCTTGCACGCGCACCACTTGGATGTCACCGACATACCCCCCCTCGCGCACCGGCTCGCCGTCGATCAGCGCCGCTCGCACGCCGCCGTGGACCGCGATCCCCTGCAGGTGCACGGGGTCGGTTCCCTTCCCCATCGTTTCGGTCGCCCGCACCGGGAACTTGCCCCGGAACTGCTCGCCGGCGGTCATGAACGGGTTGCGGGCGTCGTCCGCGAGGGCCGTGGGCACGGCGCTCGCGACGGACGGCTGTGCGGGGTGCCACGGCAGGACGGCCGGCGCCGCCTGCGGCGCCGTCCGGGTGACGGGCTGGGCCGGGTTCTTGCGGGCCCGGAAATGGTGCAGGTCCCACGCTCCCACGACCACGAGCAACAGGATCAGGGCCCCGATGAAGCGCCGGTCGCGCAGCATCTCAGGCGCCCCCCAGGAGGTCGAGGCGCAGGGCGACCTCGATCCGGCCGCGGTCGGCGCGCTCCAGGTCCACGCCGATGACGGTCACGGCCGGGGCCGACGCGGCGACGTCCGCCAGGACCCGGGCCACGGCGGGGAAGCCGGCATCGAAGAACAGGGTGAGCGGCTGGGCGGAAATGCTGCCGCGCGGGACCCGCTGGCCCAGCCGGTACTGCACGTCGCCCACGCCCTGGCGGCGCACGGCGTCCACCACGGCGGCGGCGCCCGCCGGCAGGGCCGCGGCGGTGGGGATCGGGACCGTTCCCGGCGCGGCGGCGGGACCGAGCCCGGCGTGGCCCCGGTCGCCGAGGTCGGCGCCGATCCGGTCCGCCTCGGCCCGCAGGGCGTCGGCCTTGCGCGGCAGCAGGTACACGCCCGACAAGGCGAGGCCCAGGGTCAGGACGGCCGTGACGCCCAGGACGGAGCGGATGGCGACGCTACGCGGGATCCGCATCGCCGGGCTCCTTCAGGGTGAGGTGGACGGAAAAGGGGGTGACGCCGCCCGTGTCCGGGGGCCCGCCCTTCGGCCCGTTCGTTGGACTGTTCATGGGGCTCAGGTCTACGGCGGCGAAACGGCCCGTGGCCTCCAGGGCCGAGACCAGCGCGCCCACGGCGCCCAGGGCCTCGGCGGGCCCGGCCAATACCTCACCGCTCGCCGCCACGTGCCAGGCGCCCTTCTCCCAGGTGACGTAGGCCGTCAGCAGCCGGGCCGCGGGCGGCATGGCGGCCCCCAGGTCGGCCAGCAGGGCGGTGGCGGGCAGGGGCGCCGGCAGTCCGTCGGGCAGGGGGTGGCGGACGCCGTCGGGGGTCACCAGGGGCGTGGGGCCGGAGGCGCCGGACCGGGCCGCGTGCAGGCGCGCCTGCTCCGCCTGGAGCGAGGCCAGGCGGGCGGCCTCCTCGCCCACGGCGCGGGCCTGGAAGACGACCCCCATCCCGGCCGAGAGCAGGGCGAAGACGAGCAGGGCGGCGGCGGCGTAGGCGAGGGAAGTGGGCACCTCGCGCCGGCGCAGCTCCTCGGGCACCAGGGTCACGGCGCCGGAGGGCCGCGTGAGCCCCGAAAGGGCCGCCCCCATGGCGATCACCATGCGCGGGTCCGGGGCGCCGCGCCAGGTGATGTCCGGGCGGTGGCGGAGCAGGGGGAGCACCTCGGCCCGCAACTGGCGCGAGAGCCATTCCACGAAGGGGGCATCGTCCGCCACCGCGCCGGTGAGGACCACCCGGGCGACCTCCCCCGCCTTGAGGTTCTTCTTGGCGTACAGGTGGGTGCGGTGGATCTCCTCCGTCAGGCGCTCCCAAGCCGCGGGGATCTGCGGGGCGGGGGCCGGGGCGGGCGCCGCCTCGGCCGCGGCGAAGGGGTCCGCCGGCGCCTCGGCGGGGGGCTCCGGCGGTGAGGCCGCGCCGGTCTCGGAGGACCCGTCCAACGCCGTAGGTCCGTCCAAATCAAACGCGAGGTCGATCTCGCCGAACATCTGCGCCACCTCCGCGTCCAGGTCGGAGGTTTCCGGGGCGAGTGCCTGGGGCTGCGGAGGGGACACGTCCTCGCCGCGGCGGCCGAGGATGCCCCGGTTCATGTGGCGGTCGTACACGTGGGCGCCGGAGCGGGTCAGGATCAGGTCGGCGTTGTGGTCCCACACCTCGATCAGGGACATCAGCTCGCCCGTCTCCCGGTCGGCGGGGCGGGTCATGGCCATGATGAACGAGGTGGCGTGGGGCACCACGTCCGAGAGGCTCAGGCCCGCCTCGGTGGCCTCCGCGGCCAGGGTCTCCACGACGTTCCGGGGCATGGCCCGCACCTCCACGTCGCGCAGGCCGTCGCCCCGCGCCCGCCGGACCGTCCAGGCCACCGCGTCGCCGGGCCGGGCCCCGGCCTCCCGCGCCACCACCCGGGCCAGGTCGCGCCGCGCCAGGGCGGGGACGGTCACGGTGCGGTGGCGGAAGTCGGTGTCCACCAAAGAGAAGGTGGCGGAGATGCCCTTCGCGCCCATGTCGGCGGCCACCCGCGGCAGGGTGGCGCGCTCGGCGGCGGCCAGGATGCGGGTCGCCACGACCTCGTAGCCGGCGCCCTTGCGCGCCACCAGGCACAGGTTGATCCAGTGCTTGCCCACGGCCACCCCCAGGTGGCTCTGGGCGCGCCCGCCGCCGGGTGTCAGGCGGAAGGCCATCAGCGCGCGCCCCCGATGGACGAGATGATCGTATAGAGGGTGTAGAAGACCGTCAGGGCGATGCCGCCCACGACGACGCCGAGCACGATGATGATCGCCGGCTCCAGGATCGACAGGGCCAGGCGGATGCTGGCCTGAACCTCACGCCGCAGGAACTCGGTGGCGCGGAACAGGGAATCCGGCAGGC
>Ga0315540_10002568_pt1 | contig 10221 bp, 7 predicted proteins | sample SalMarSW160110MG_FD_203677 | JGI IMG/M metagenome (GOLD analysis project Ga0315540, IMG submission 203677) | Salt marsh sediment microbial communities from the Plum Island Ecosystem LTER, Massachusetts, United States - Salt Marsh Sediment SW1601-10 ... | reverse complement strand
GGGACGAGGTGCACGAGGAGGCGGAGCGGATCGAGCACGCGATGTCGCCGGTGCTGGAGGAGCGAATGCGGGCGGCGATCGGCGATGCGACGACCTGTCCGCACGGCCACCCGATCGTCGAGGGCGCCCGCGAGACCGGCTCGCTGCTCGCCGACGTCGAGGTCGGCGCCAAGGTCCACGTCCTGCGCTTCGAGAACGAGGCCGAGGAGCTGCTGCACTACCTCAAAGCGGCGGGCCTGGAGCCGGGGGTCGAGGGCACCGTGGAGAGCTCCGACGCCGACGGCGTGACGATCGCCTCCGACGCGGGCTCCCACGAGGTCTCGCGCAGCGTCGCCGAGACGGTGTCCGTCCGCGCCGACCCGGCGCCGCCGCCGCGCGCGGCGATCCCCGAGCAGCTCGTGCTGTCTTCGGATCGCTACGGGCGCTGAGGCGGCGAGAACCGGCGCTTGGCTTTGCCCTCGCCGCCTCAGAACGGTCAGGTTCAGGACGGCTGCATCGGGAACGGGCCCTTTTCCGCGCCCCCCTGGATCGCGCAGAGTTCGAGGCGTCCGCCCAGCTCGGTCGGTCCCGGCGGGTCGGCGAATTCGACCATGACCTGAACCGGCGTGTTGGCTTTGACGCTGCCGGTGCATTTCACGGACTGTCCGTCGACTTCGCACCCAATTCCCGATGCGGGAGGAACCTGGAATTTGGCGATAGTCGGCGGCGGCGGACCGTTCAGCTTGATCCGGAAGCCGTCGACATCCTGGTCGAACTGAACCTCCATCTGAAGCTGTTTGGGATCAAGGGTCAGCTGGTTGTAAGAGCCCGTGCCGCTCACCGGCGGCGGCTGCTGTTCGCCTTCGCCGCCGCTCGGCGCCTGGCCGCCGCTCGGCGACTGCCCGGCGCCGGGCGCTTGGCCGCCGCCTGGGGCCTGCGGTTGGCGCGGCTGCACCGGCGCCGGTTTGTGCGGTTTCTTCGGCTTGACGATCTTCTCGTGGATCACGTTCACCGCGCACTTGAGCACCTGTCTGACTTTGCCGCGGACGAAGCTGAAGCTGATCACCTCACGCTCGACCGGGTTGGCGCGCGCGTCGCGCTTCTTCGACCTGAAGCTGAATCCGGCGGCGCGGAAGTAGCCCCTCGGCACCCCTTTTTGATTCGAGTGCCGGAGGATCCGGGTCCGGTAGTCCGGGGTGCTCTTCTTGCTCAGCGTCCTGCCGAAGATCGGGCCTTTTCCTTCGTCGACGATGGAAAAGCGCACCTTCGCGGACTTGCCGTGCTCGACGGTCGCCGGGTTGGAAAGGCAACTGACCTGGAACGGGCCGACTTCTTCTTCTTCCTTTTCCCTTTCTTCTTTTTCCTTCTTCTTTTCCTTCTTTTCCTTCTTCGTTTCCTTCTTCTTGCCCTTACCGCGGTCGTCGGGGAATTCCGGCGGTGGGCCGAACCCGCCCCGGATCAAATAGTCCTCGGTCTCGCCGTAGGCGTACGGCGAGTCGGTCGCGCCGCCACTGCGGGAGGCGGCGTCGATCGGCAGCTTCTGGCCGAGCGTCAGCGTGACGCGGGTCCAGAACTCCTGGCTGTGCAGACCCGCCTTGAACTTGATCGAGAAGGCCCGCACGCGCTCCTTGAGGAAGGCCTTGCCGCTGATCCGCTGGTTGACGATCGCCCACTCGTTGTTGCGCAACGGGTCGGCGTTCGGGCAGCCGTTCGTCTCCCCCCAGACGCCGCTGCGGTCCCAGTCGAACCATGAGTTCAGATAGAGGTCGCGCTTGCGGAGCAGGCGCTCCGGGATGCGCCGCGTGTCGATCAGTACGGTGAGAACCGAGGTCTTGCAACGACCGAGCCTTTCGAGTGAGACGCCGTCGTCGAAGCGGTCGCGGTCGACCTGCTTGGAGTCACCCTCCTTGTCGCGGCCGACACCGAGCGAGGGCCCGGAGCTGTTGTGCCGCGGCCCCTTTGAGGCAAGCAACGAGGGGAATTCGCCGGTCACCGCGATCGAGTAACGAGCGCCGGCGCCGTCGGGCGCGTCGCCGTAGTCCATCTTCGCCGCCGCCCCCGCCTGGGCAGCGAGCGTGAGTAGCGCCGCCACGGCGATCAATCCTCCGGCGAACAGGCTCCACAGGCTCGGACACTCGGAACGTCGGTCAATGCGCATCGTTCTCCCCCTACGATCGTTGGTCTCCCCACCGAACGGGCGCCATCATAACCGCGATCCCGGGCCCTGGCCAGGGCCCGGCCGTCAAGCGGGAGAGGCAGCGCGAATGCGATCCAGCGCGCGGGCGATCCGGGCGACGCCCTCGGGAATCCGCTCCGGCGGCACGCTGGCGAAGGAGAGGCGGAGGCTGTTCTCGCCACCCTCGATCATGAAGTCGGGGCCGGCGACGAAGGCGACGCCCTCGCCCTTCGCCTCCGCCAACAGGGCGGGGGTATCGGTTCCCTCGGCGAGGTCGAGCCAGAGGAAGTAGCCGCCCCCGGGGACGACGAACTCGGCCTCGGGAAGCTGCTCGCGCAGCGCCCCGACGAGCGCGTCGCGGCGATCGCGCAGGGCGCCCTTGACGAACTCGATGTTGCGGTCCAGCGCGCCGGACCGGCAGAGCTCGAGCACCACCGACTCGGCCAGCATGTTCGGTGAGATGTAGGTCTCGTTGGCGCGCTTGGCCAGCTGCGCGACCTCGGTCGCCGGGCCGGCGAGGTAGCCGACGCGAACGCCCGGGCTCACGGTCTTCGAGAAAGACGAGGCGTGCACAACCCGTTCGGCCGTGTCGATCGAGAGCATCGACTCCAGCGCCTCGCCCTCGAAGGGCAGCTCGCGGTAGGGGTCGTCCTCGAAGATCCAGAAGCCATGCTCGGTGGCGAGCTCGACCAGTCGGGCGCGCTTGGCGGCCGAGAGCGTGCAGCCGGCGGGGTTGTGGAAGTTGGGGATGACGTGGGCAAGCTCGATCGGCCCCTCGGCGAGCGCGGCCTCGAGCTGCGCCACATCGAGCCCGTCCGCCTCAAGCCGCACCGGCACCAGCTCGACCCCGAGCCGCTGCAGCATCAGCAGCGTGCGGTCGTAGGTCGGCTGCTCGACCACCACCCGGTCGCCGGGCTCGAGCAGGTGCTCGAACAGCATCCAGCCGGCCTCCAGCGAGCCGTTGGCGATCATCACCTGGCCGGCGTCCAGCCCCCCGTGCCGCTCCGCCACCCACTGACAGAGCCCCGGGTGCCCGATACCGGTCCCGTACGAAAGCGCCTTTTCCCAGTCCTCGGAGAGAGCCCGACCCGCCGCCTCAGCCACCGCCTCACGAGGCAAAATGTCCGCACTAGGAGCTCCCCTGGCGAATGAGATCGTGTCCGAAGCCATTGAAGAGCGAGCCTAGCAACGGCCCTCGTCAGAGGGGGTGGGGGTGTCCCTCCCTCGCAACGCCCCTACCCGCGCAGCACTTCGACGGCGATCTTCGCCGTCTCGGTGGGGCTTTCGCCGACCCGGACACCCTTCGCCTCCAGCGCCTCCTTCTTCGCCTGCGCGGTGCCGGAGGAGCCGGAGATGATCGCGCCGGCGTGGCCCATCTGCTTGCCGGGCGGGGCGGTGAAGCCGGCGATGTAGGCGACGACCGGCTTGGAGATGTTCGAGGCGATGAACTCGGCGGCCCGCTCCTCGGCGTCGCCGCCGATCTCGCCGACCATCACGATCAGCTCGGTGTCGGGGTCCGCCTCGTACAGCTTCAGGATGTCGATGAAGTCCGAGCCGATGATCGGGTCGCCGCCGATGCCGACGATCGAGGAGTTGCCCTCGCCCGCCTGCTTCAGCTCGTTGCCGATCTGGTAGGTCAGCGTCCCCGACTTGGAGACGACGCCGATCTTGCCCGGGTCGAAGAACTGGGCCGGGATGATGCCGACGTTGGCCTTGCCCGGGGAGAGCACGCCCGGGCAGTTCGGCCCGATCAGCCGCACGCCGGCCTCCTTGGCCTTCCAGTAGGTGTTCAGCATGTCGAGCACCGGGATCCCCTCGGTGATCGCGATCACCGTCTCGACCCCGGACTCGATCGCCTCGTCGATCGCCGGCGCGGCGAAGCGAGCGGGGACGAAGATCATCGAGGTGTTGGCGCCCTGCTCCTCGACCGCCTCGCGGATCGAGTCGAAGATCGGCACGCCCTCGACGTCCTGGCCGCCCTTGCCGGGCGTCACGCCGGCCGCCAGGTGCGTGCCGTAAGCGCGGTTGCGCAGGCCGTGGAAGGAGCCCTCGCGGCCGGTCAGGCCGGAGACGACCAGCTTCGTGCTCGCATCGACGACGATCGACATCAGCCGTTCGCCCCCGCCAGCTCGACGACTCGCTGGGCGCCGCCGAGCATCGTCGTCTCCTGGTGCAGGTTGGCGAGCCCGGCGTCGGCGAGGATCGCCAGGCCCTCCTCGGAGTTGGTGCCGTCGAGGCGGACGACCAGCGGCACCTGCAAGTCGAGCTGCGCGGAGGCCTCGACGATGCCCTTGGCGATCTCGTCGCAGCGGGTGATGCCGCCGAAGATGTTGAAGAGGATCGCGGTCACCTTCTCGTCGGAGGTGATCACGGTCAGCGCGTCGACGATCGCCTCGGCCTTCGAGCCGCCGCCGGCGTCGAGGAAGTTGGCCGGCGCGCCGCCCGCCTGGGCGACGACGTCGAGCGTCGACATGCAGAGCCCGGCCCCGTTGGCGAGGATGCCGACGTTGCCGTCGAGCTTCACGTAGGTGAGCCCCTTCTCGCGCGCCATCGCCTCCTGCGGGTCGTCGATCGACTCGGCGTCGATCTCGGCCAGCTCCTCGTGGCGGTAGAGGGCGTTTCCGTCGATCGTCACCTTGGCGTCGAGGGCGACCACCTGGCGGTCGGCGGTGACGATCAGCGGGTTGACCTCGATCAGCGTCGCGTCCTCGGCCATCGCCGTCTCGGCCAGCTTCGCCAGCACCTCGGCGGCCTCGTCGCGCACGTCCTCGTCAAGGCCGGCGGCGTCGACGATCGGCCGCGCCGCGGCGGCCGTGAACGGCCGCGTCGGGTCGATGTGCTCCTTGACCAGCGCCTCTGGGTCCTCCTCGGCGACCGCCTCGATGTCCATGCCGCCCTTGGCGGAGACCATCGCCAGCAGCTTCTTCTCGCCGCGGTCGAGAATCACCGAGGCGTAGTACTCGACGGCGATCTCCGAGCCGCCCTCGACCCAGACGCGCTCGACCCGGAAGGGGCCCTCGCCGTGCGGGCCGCGGATGTCCATGCCGAGGATCGCGCCGGCGTGCGCCTCGGCCTCGGCCCGGTCGGCGGCGATCTTGATCCCGCCCGCCTTGCCACGGCCGCCGATCAGCACCTGCGCCTTGATCGCGCAGGGGTAGCCGATCCGCTCCGCCGCGGCGACGACGTCCTCGACGGTCGAGGCGACCTCGCCGCTCGGCACGGCGATGCCGTGCGCGGCGAAAAGCTGCTTGCCCTGGTACTCGAGGAGGTCCATGGAGTCGGCACCCTGCCGGGGCCGCGCGGCAGCCTATAAGATGCCGCGCCCGTGAGCCAAAGCGAGACGGCATCGAAATCTGATTCCTTGTCCGTCTCGCGACGCGAACACCCCTGACCATGGCGCTGCCCGCATTGAAATCCATCACCTGGGTGACCACCGACTGTTACGGAACCCTGATCGACTGGGAGAAGGGCATCGTCGAAGCCTGCAAGAAAGAGGCGGCGAAGGACGGCTTCAGCTTCGAAGAGGGGCCGTTCCTGGCCCGCTTCTTCGAGGTCCAGGCCGAGATCATGGCCGGCTCCTACGAACTCTACGCCGAGGTGCTGCGCCGCACGATCGTCAAGGTCGCCCGCGAGGTGGGCTGGGAGATCGAGCCCTCGCGCGCCCAGTTCCTGCCCGACAGCGTCGCCTACTGGCTGCCCTTCCGCGAGGCCAACGCGGCAATGGACCGGCTCGCCAAACGCTACGAAGTCGGCATCCTCTCCAACGTCGACGACAAACTGCTCGGCATCTCGCGCCGCCACCTGCGCACCGAACTCGACCTCGTCGTCACCGCGCAGCAGGTGCGCAGCTACAAGCCAGATCCGGTCCACTTCAAAGAGTGCGCGCGGCGGATCGGCGGCAAAAAGGGCTGGCTCCACATCTGCTCCAGCTACGACACCGACGTCGCGCCGCTGCTGAAGATGAAGGTGCCGGTGATCTGGGTCAACCGCCACGGCGAGAAGCTGGAAGGGCGCAAAGCGCCCAGCGCCACGGTCAAGAACTTCCGCGAAGCGGCGAAAAAGCTCGGCGCGTCCTAGCGGTCCTCTAGCGTTGTCGCTTCGCAACTTCGGCCCCTGGCCGCGGTTTCGAGTCTCGATGGGCAGCCTCAGCCACAGCCGAGCGCTCGCGCGCGCCCGCCTGCCGCTCGCCGCGGCGCTGCTCATGCTGCTCTGCGGGTTGGCGCTGAGCGTCGGCCGCGCCGGCGCCGTCGAGGCCGAAGAAGCGCCGCTCGACCCCAACGCCGAACCGCCCAGCTTCGTCGTCCTCCAGACCGACGACTCGACGCTGGACGAGCTCTACGCGACCTTCCGCGCCTACCCGGGCGCGCCGAACCTGCGGGCGATGCCGAACACGCTCGACCTGATCGCCAAACGCGGCGAGACCTTCAACCGCTACTACGTCTCCTACCCCCTCTGCTGCCCCTCCCGGGTCAGCCTGATGACGGGGCGCTACGCCCACAACGACGGCGTCAAAGGCAACGTTCAGCCCAACGGCGGCTACTCCGGCTTCTCCTTCCGCGGCGCCTATGACCACAACATCGCGACCTGGCTGCAGGGCGCCGGCTACCGCACGATCCACATCGGCAAGTTCCTCAACGGCTACGGCGACGAACCGTACAGCGACGGCAAGAACGTGCCGCCCGGCTGGAGCTCCTGGCACAGCGTGCTCAACGCCGACACGCACCACTACTTCTACGGCTACGTGCTCAACAACGACGGGACGATCAGCGCACCGTACGGCAACTCCGGCACCTGGGAACCGCGCGAATACACCGAACGCGACCCGCCCGGCTGCCCGTATGCGCCCGAAGAAGGGCGCCCCTGCGTCTACGCGACCGATGTCTTCAACTGGATGGCGCGCGAAGAAATCAGGGCGACCTCCGCCGAACAGCCCTTCTATTTGCAGCTCGACTACACGTCCCCGCACGGAGACTTCCGCCGCCCCGCCGGCCCCGAGCCCGCGCCGCGCCACTACAACTGGTTCAGGGGGGCGCGGCTGCCCCACAACCGGGCGGAAGGCTTCGACGAGGGCAACGTCAGCGACAAGCCCTCCTTCATCCGCGAAGCCGAACACCTGACGCCGAACATCAAGCGCACCTACAGGGTCTATTACGACAAGCAGCTCGAGGCGCTGCGCTCGATCGACGACGGGGTCAAGCAGATCGTCGGCACGCTCGCCGAAACCGGCCGGCTGAAGAACACCTACATTCTCTTCACCTCCGACAACGGCTTCTTCTTCGGCGAGCACCGGCTGATCGGCGGCAAGTTCCTCTCCTACGAGCCGGCCACCCATCTGCCCTTCCTGATCCGCGGGCCGGGCATTAAACCCGGCACCGAAACCGGGGAGCTGGCCGCCAACATCGACATCGCGCCGACCGTCCTCGACCTGGCGGGAGTGGAACCCGACAAGAGCGTCGACGGACGCTCGATCGTGCCCTTCCTGCGCGACCCGGAAGCGCGCACGCGCCGGCCGATCATCTTCGAGTCCTTCGTACAGACCAACGACGTCGAAGCCAACGGAGCGATCGCCTCGACCGGCGAAGGCGACGGCGGCGTGCCGGGCGGCAACGGCAGCACCGACCCGAAGCCGCTGGAGCCCGAGGCGGGCGTCTCGAGCGCACCGCGCACGCAGGGCGGCAGGGCGCACGCCTCGATTCTCGCGCCGCCGCTCAACTACGAGGGAATCCGCCTCGGCCCGTACAAGTACATCGCCTGGCCCGACGGCGAGAAAGAGCTCTACGACATCAACAAGGACCCCAACGAGCTCAACAACCTCGTCAAGGTCCCGAACCTCTACCCGATCCGCAACTTCCTCCACCGCCAGCTGCGGCGCTACGAGAACTGCGTCGGCCGCGAATGCCGCGAACCGGCGCCGCCGATCCCGATAACGCGTCGCGAATTCCAGAAGCTTCAGGCGCAGAAACGGCGCGAACAGCGCGAACGCGAACGCGAACGCGAAAAGGAACGGCGCGAACGCGAAAAGAAGCACCCGGGCAAGAAAAAGCCCGGCAAATAGGCCTGCCGCTACTCGATGACGGCGAGGACGTCGCCGCTCGAGACGGCGGCGCCTTCGGCGACGTTGAGGACGGTGACCTTGCCGGAGCGGTGGGCGGCGATCTCGTTCTCCATCTTCATCGCCTCGATCACGCAGATCAGGTCGCCCTCCTCGACCGAGGCGCCCTGCTCGACCGCGACTTTGAGCACGGTGCCCTGCAGGGGCGAGGGCAGCGACTCGCTCGAGGCGCTCGCCGCCCCGCCGGCCTTGCGCTCGCGTTTCGGCGGGCGCTTGCCGTTGCCGGCCGCAGCGCCGCCCGCGGCCGCCTCGCCGATCACCTTGACGTCGAAGAGCTTGCCGGAGACCTCGACCTTGTAGTCGCGGGCGACGACCTCGGCCCCCTCCGGAACCTGCGGCGCCTCGGCCTCGGCCGGCGCAGTGGTCTTCAGCCACTTCTTGTCTTCCATCAGCTCGCGGCAGGTCTCTCCTCTGGCCCACTGCTCGGTCGCGAGGATCGCTTCGTGAAAGGGGATCAGCGTCGTAAGGCCGCCGACCTCGTACTCGGAGAGCGCACGCAGCATGCGGCGCGTCGCGTGCTCGCGGTCGACGTCCCAGACGATCAGCTTGGCGACCATCGGGTCGTACATCGGCGTCACCTCGGAGCCGGCCTCGACCCCGGAGTCGACGCGTACGCCGGGGCCGGCGGGCTCGCGGTAGGACGTGATCGCACCCGGCGCCGGGGCGAAGTTCTTGTGCGCCGCCTCGGCGTTGATCCGGCACTCGATCGCGTGGCCGCGCAACTCGACCTCCTCCTGGGCGACGGTCAGCGGCTCGCCGGCGGCGACCAGGACCTGCTCGCGGACGATGTCGACCCCGGTGACCATCTCGGTCACGCAGTGCTCGACCTGCACCCGCGTGTTCATCTCGAGGAAGAAGTACTCGTCGCCGACCTGCATCCCCTCGACCGTGCCGGCGCCGCGGTAGCCGACGGCGGCGGCGGCCTCGGTGGCGATCCTGCCGATCCGCTCGCGCATCTCCTCGTCGACCTGCGGCCCGGGGGCCTCCTCGATCACCTTCTGGTGGCGCCGCTGCAGCGAGCAGTCGCGCTCGCCGAGGTGGATCGTGTTGCCGTGCGAGTCGGCCAGCACCTGGACCTCGACGTGGCGCGGGTCCTCGAGGTAGCGCTCGACGTAGACGCGCGAGTCGGAGAAGAACTTCTCGCCTTCGCGGGCGGCGCCCTCGTAGGCGTCCTGCAGGTCCTCGGGCGTCATCGCGACGCGGAAGCCCTTGCCGCCACCGCCCCCCGCCGCCTTGCAGGCGACCGGGTAGCCGGCATCCTCGGCCTGGGCGCGGGCGGCGTCGAGGTCGGGGGCGGGCTCGGTCGCGCCGGGGACGATCGGCACGCCGGCCTCGGCCATGATCTCGCGCGCCCTGGTCTTCGAGCCCATCGCTTCGATCGCCTCGGCCGGCGGGCCGATGAAGACGATGCCGGCCTCGGCGCAGGCGCGGGCGAAGTCGGCGTTCTCGGCGAGGAAGCCGTAGCCGGGGTGGATCGCCTCTGCGCCCGCCTGCTTGGCGGTGTCGATGATCTTGATGACGTTCAGGTAGCTCTCGGCGGGGGTCGCCGGGCCGATCAGGAAGGCCTCGTCGGCCTCGCGCACGTGCGGGGCTTCGCGGTCGATCTCCGAGTACACCGCGATCGAGGAGATGCCCATCTCCTTCAGCGTGCGGGCGACCCGGATCGCGATCTCCCCGCGGTTGGCTATCAGGACCTTCTGGAACACGGCGGCGCAGTCTATTCATGCGCGGGGCGGTGCGTGGGCGGGGTCCGGCACCCCCTCGCCTACGCCTATCACCGGCCTTCGGCCGGTGAAATCTTGTGCCGCTTCGCGGCTGAGGAACACTCTGCGGAGCCGCTTCGCGAGGCTAAGAGTCCATCCGAAAACCAGCGTGTGCGGCTGGCGAGCGCCGGACCAAGCGGGGCAAGGACGCAGGGAGGCCGAATAGCAGCGCTATTTGGCCGACTGAGGAC
>Ga0315540_10002567_pt1 | contig 10225 bp, 6 predicted proteins | sample SalMarSW160110MG_FD_203677 | JGI IMG/M metagenome (GOLD analysis project Ga0315540, IMG submission 203677) | Salt marsh sediment microbial communities from the Plum Island Ecosystem LTER, Massachusetts, United States - Salt Marsh Sediment SW1601-10 ... | reverse complement strand
GGCGGGGGAGGCCTCGGTGATCGTGCGCGACGCGTCCGGCGACCACCGCTTCGCCGCCGGCCTCGCGAACGCCGGCGCCCTCTTGGCGGCGCTCGACCGGCTGGAAGAGCGGCCCGGGTGGGGGGACGCGGTTCGGCGCGACCGCGCGGCGGTGCTGGACCTCTACGAGGAGGTCTTCCACCACCACGCGTTCACCGGCCGCTCGGGCACGATGTACGCCTACGAGGGCATCGGCTGCGTGTACTGGCACATGGTCGCCAAGCTGCTCCTGGCGGTGCAGGAGGTCTTCCTGCGCGCCGCGCGCGAGGGCGCCCCGTCCGCCACGCTCGAAGCGCTCGCGCGGCACTACGAGCGCGTGCGCGCGGGGCTTGGCTTCGAGAAGAGCGCGGAGGAGTACGGTGCGTTCCCGACCGACCCGTACTCGCACACGCCCGCCCACGGCGGTGCGCAGCAGCCGGGCATGACCGGGCAGGTGAAGGAGGAGATCCTCACGCGGCTGGGCGAGCTCGGGGTCGAGGTCGCGCACGGACGCGTCGCCTTCCGTCCGCGGCTGCTCAGGGCCTCGGAGCTGGTCGCGGGCCCCGCAACGTTCGAGGCCGTGAGCCACGACGGCACGCCCCTGCCGGTCGCGGTGCCCGCCGGCGGGCTCGCCTTCACGCTCTGCCAGGTCCCTGTGGTCTACTCGCGCACCGACGGCCCGGCCTGGATCCGGGTCGTGAATGCGGACGGCAGCTCGGCCCGCCGTGCCGGAGACTCGCTCGATCCGTCGGAGAGCCGGGCGCTGCTCGATCGCGCGGGGGCGCTCGCCCGGGTCGAGGTCGGAGTCCCGGCTTCCTCGCTGCGGATGGGCTGAACGGCTGGCGACAGGGCCGCGGACCGGGCCTTGACAGCCCCGGAACAGCGCACGAGAATGTTCGCTTGCCGAACAAAGTAGGGATTCCCACCCGGGGAGACGAAGTGGCCACGGACCTGAACGCACCATCGGCGCCCCTGCTCGAAGTGCGCGGGCTGCGCAAGACCTACTCGACCGGCGGCCCGTTCACGGCCGGCCGTCGCGTGGTCGCGGCGGAGGACGTGGCGTTCCGCATCCGCCGCGGGGAAGCGGTCGCGCTGGTGGGCGAGTCGGGCAGCGGCAAGAGCACGATCGCCCGGCTGCTCCTGCGGCTCGAGCCGGCCGACGCGGGCGAGGCGCTGCTCGACGGCGTGGACGTCTTCCGGCGCGAGCCGCGCCACGCGTCGCGCGGCTACCGCCGGCGCGTCCAGATGGTGTTCCAGGACCCGTTCGGCTCCCTGAACCCCGCCCACGACGTCGCGCACCACCTCACCCGTCCGCTGCTGAGGCTCGACTCGCCGGACCGCGCGCACGGCGGCCAGGCCGCCGGCGCTCCGGCCCGCGAGCGCGTCCTGGAGCTGCTGCGCACGGTGGGGCTCGAGCCGGCGGAGGAGTTCGTCCACCGTCACCCCTACGAGCTCTCGGGCGGGCAGCGCCAGCGCGTCGCGATCGCCCGTTCGCTCGCGGCCGACCCGGACCTGCTCGTCGCGGACGAGCCCACCTCGATGCTCGACGTCTCGATCCGCACGGGACTGCTCAACCTGCTCGCGAAGCTCAAGCGCGAGCGCGGCCTGGCGATCCTGCTCATCACCCACGACCTGGCGTCGGCACGTTTTCTCGCGGAGCGCATCGTGGTGCTCTACCAGGGCCGCGTCGTCGAGGACGGCCCGGGCGGGGCCGTCGTGGAGTCGCCGGCGCACCCGTACACGCGCGCGCTGCTCGCTTCGATCGCGGGGCCCGGCGGCGCCGCCGCCGCGCCGCGCGCGGCCGCAACGGCGGCGGCGACGCGCGGCTGCCCGTTCGCGGCCCGCTGCCCCGAGGTCCACGACGCCTGCCGGGCCGAGGACCCCGCGCCGCGCGGGCACGACGGGCGCCGCGTGCGCTGCCATCTCTATCCCGCCACGCCGGGGACGGCGCGGTGAGCCGGCGCTTCCCCGAGGGCTTCCTGCTCGGCGCCGCGACCTCGGCGCAGCAGATCGAGGGCGGCGCCCGCGAGGGCGGACGCGGCGAGTCGGTCTGGGACCGCTTCGCGTCCGTGCCGGGCAACGTCGAGGACGGCTCGACGCCCGAGGTCGCCTGTGACCACTTCCATCGCTGGCGTGAGGACGTCGGCCTGCTGCGGGAGATCGGCGCGAACGCCTACCGCTTCTCGATCGGCTGGTCGCGCGTGCTGCCCGAGGGTCGCGGCGCGCCGAACACGGCGGGTCTCGACTTCTACGACGCGCTCGTGGACGGGCTGCTCGCGGCGGGGATCACGCCGTTCGCGACGCTGAACCACTGGGACCTGCCGCAGGCGCTCGACGAGCGCGGCGGCTGGGGCTCGCGCGCCACCGTCCCCGCGTTCCTCGACTTCACCGACGTCGTCACCGCGCGGCTCGGCGACCGCGTGAAGCACTGGGTGACGCACAACGAGCCCTGGTGCATCGCCACGCTCGGCTACGAGGAGGGCCGGCACGCGCCGGGGCGGCGCGACCCGGCCGAGGCGCTGCGCGTCTCGCACCACCTGCTGCTCTCGCACGGCCGCGCGCTCCCCGTCGTGCGCGCGAACGCTCCCGGGGCCCGCGTCGGCATCGTGCTCATCCTCACGCCCGCCGAGCCCGCGGGGCCGGGCGAGGCCGACCGCGACGCGGCGCGCCGCCTCGACGGCTCGTTCAACCGCTGGTACCTCGAGCCGCTCTACCGCGCGCGCTACCCCGGGGACGTGATCGCCGATCGCGTGCGCCGCGGCCACCTCGAGTCGACCGAGCTGCCGTTCGTGCAGCCGGGCGACCTGGAGACCATCGCGACGCCCACCGACTTCCTCGGCGTGAACTATTACAGCCGCGCGGTCGTGAAAGCCGGGCCCGGCGGCGAGCCGGTCGGCGTCCCGCAGGGCCCGCCGGAGGAGCGGACCGAGATGGGCTGGGAGGTCCATCCGGCCGGGCTCACGGACGTCCTCGTGCGGCTCGCGCGCGAGTACGGACCCCGGGCGATCCTCGTCACCGAGAGCGGCGCGGCGTTTCCCGACGCCGTGGACGGCGCGGGCCACGTCGCCGACCCGCGCCGCGTCGAGTACCTGCGCGGGCACTTCGAGGCCGCGCTCGATGCGATCGAGGCCGGCGTGCCGCTCGAGGGGTTCTTCGTCTGGTCGCTGCTCGACAACTTCGAATGGGGGCAGGGGTACCGGCCGCGCTTCGGCCTCTACCACGTGGACTTCGCGACGCAGCGCCGCACCGCGAAGGACAGCGCCCGCTACTTCCGGGAGTTCGCCGCCGCGCAGGCGGCGCCCGGCGTCCCGTCTTCGCTTTCCACGAGGAGGCTCACGTGAACTCGATCCGCCGGGACGCGGTGCGACTGCGTCCGACCGGGCTCGCGGCGATCGCCCTCGCCGCCTTCGTCTCGTTCCCCCCGACCGCGCACGCCGACGACGGCGCCGCGGCGGCCCCGGCCGAAGTGCGCGTCGTCACGGACGATTCGGGCTCGCGCCTGCAGGTGGACGGGAAGGACTTCCTCGTCAAGGGCATGAACTGGGACTACATCCCGATCGGCGACAACTACCAGTTCGACCTCTTCAGCCAGTCCGACGACGTGATCGAGGCGGCGCTCGGGCGCGAGATGCCGCTGCTGAAGAGCATGGGCGTGAACGCGATCCGCCAGTACACCGGCATCCCGCCGCGCTGGGTCGCCTACATCTACGAGCACTGGGGCATCTGGACGATGCTGAACCACCCGGTGGGCCGCTACGGCTTCACGCTGAACGGGGTCTGGTACCCGAACACGGACTACTCGGACCCGAAGATGCGCGCCGCGCTGCGCGCCGACGTGAAGGCGGCGATCGATCGCTATCGGGGCACCCCGGGCGTTCTGATGTGGCTGCTGGGCAACGAGAACAACTATGGCCTCACCTGGCAGTCGTTCGAGATCGAGGCTCTGCCCAAGGGCGAGCGCGACGCCGCCCGCGCGCACAAGCTCTACTCGCTGTTCGGCGAGATCATCGCCGACGTGCACGCCGAGGACCCCGCGCACCCCGTGGCGATCGCGAACGGCGACCTGCAGTACCTCGACATCATCGCCCAGGAGTGCAAGGGGCTCGACGTCTTCGGCGTGAACGTCTACCGCGGCATCTCGGTCGGCGACCTGTTCCAGCGCGTGCACGACGCCATGGGGATCCCGGTCGTCTTCAGCGAGTTCGGCTGCGACGCGTTCAACGCGAAGACGATGCGCGAGGACCAGCGCATGCAGGCCCGCTACCTGATCGGGCAGTGGGAGGAGATCTACGAGCAGAGTGCCGGCAAGGGCCGGGTCGGCAACGCGATCGGCGGGTTCGTCTTCCAGTGGAGCGACGGCTGGTGGAAGTACGGCCAGGACAGCCGGCTCGACGTGCACGACACGCACGCCTCGTGGCCCGACGGCGGCTTCGTCGAGGACTACGTCCCGGGCGAGAACAACATGAACGAGGAGTGGTGGGGCATCTGCGCGAAGGGCCCCGCCGACCGCGACGGTCTCTTCGACCTGTACCCGCGCGCCGCGTATTTTGCGTTGCGCGAGGCGTTCCAGCTCGACGCCTACGCGCCGGCGACCGACCTCACGACGATCCGCGCGCACTTCGCGGCGATCGATCCCGTGCAGGAGACGCTGATGGCGAGCGGCGAGCATGCGTCCGACATCGCCTCCCGCGTGGCGCGCGGCCGGCTGAGCGGGCTGCGCATCGAGCTCGAGACGATCGGCACCGGCGGCGAGCGCATCACGACGCCGCCGGCTTCGACGCCGCAGGCGGCGCTGCCGTCGTTCAAGGGCTTCGATCGCATGCAGTCGTTCTACGCGGACTTCGAGGGCCGCCCGACGGACAACGTGACGGCCAACGTGTCGGTCAACGTGCTGGGGCACGTGCCGTCGAACCCGATCAACGAGATCTTCTACGAGAAGCGCGCGCTGCCGAAGTCCGTGCTCGGCGCCGACTACCAGCCCGTGGACATCATCCCCGGCGACCGCGTGCAGGTCCACCACGCGACGATCTCGTGGGAGGACCGGCTGTTCCAGCTCGACGGCTTCTACCGCAGCGGGCACTACCACTGGGGCTACGAAGGCGACTTCTTCGGCCTCTACCGCGACGCCTACTACGGCGTGAACACCGACATCTACAACGCCGACGCGCCGGTGGGCTTCGAGATGACCGGCCGCCGGATGTTCGACGGCCTCAAGCTCGCCTACGGCCCGCAGCTCTGGTGGGGCGCGAACCCCGCTGTGATTGCAAAATACCGCCGCGCGTTCGGCCCCGTGACGGCGACCGGCATCTACCAGGAGGACATCGCGACTCAGGCCGCCGCCACCGCGGCCTCGTCGCAGCTCCCGGTGCCCAAGACGCGCAAGGCGACGCTCGCGCTCGAGCGCGGTTACGGGCCGTTCGGCTTCACGCTCGGCGGCATCTGGTCGGGCAGCACCAAGAAGGGCCAGGAATTCCAGTTCATCAAGGAATCCAATGGCCAGGTGTCCGTCTGGCAGGACCACATCGCCGAGGCCGACGCGTTCGGCGCGAAGTTCAAGGTCACCTACCAGCGCGGCCGCGTGAACTACTACCTCGAGGCTGCCCGCATGGGCCTGGTCGCCGACGGCGGGCCGACGGCGGCGATCACATACACCGGCTGGAGCCTCAAGGACGTCGGCACCGGCAACCAGAGCAACGTCATCACCGGCCTGCTCTACAACTGGGGTCCGTGGCAGATCGCGCCGAACTTCCTCTGGCAGAAGCCGCTCATCGGCCCGATCCCCTCGAGCGCCCCGTCACCGGCGGTCCCGCGCAACGTCGAGATCAACAACGACCCGTTCGCGGTCCGCGCGAACCGCGAGATGACCGGCGCCGAGCTGCTGATCGGCTACGACCCGACGCCCGGCACCTGGATGTGGGCGTGGGACAACGACGTCCGCGAGGACGCGTGGTTCGCCGCGAGCCTCGACTTCACCTACCGCCACATGCCCACCACGATGGACGCGGCCACCTACATCCTGGCGACCGGCCAGCCCGCGGTCTTCCCCGGAGCGACTCCGCCGCGCGACCTGTGGGAGCTGCGCGGGCGGACCGTTTCGCGCCTCGGCCCTCAGAGCCGTCTCGCGACCACGTGGTTCGTCGGCGACGGCGAGCCGAACGGCGAGAACACGCGGCTGGTCCACCGCTGGGGCGGCGCCGCGAGGCTCGCGTGGCGCGCGATCGCGTTCGCCGGCGCCGCGCAGTTCAACGACTGGGGTCCGTACGACTACCACCGCGACTTCAACCTGACGTTCCCCACCCAGTACTCCGCCGACCTCGCCTATACGCTCGGCGGCCCGCGCTGGCTGTCCACGGTGCCCGCGACGAGCATCGGCGTCCGCGGCATCTACCGCACGCTCGACCAGTACTCGCCGCGCTTCGCGCCGGACGCGAGCGGCAAGGACGGGAACGAGTGGGAGTTCAGGAGCTATCTGAACTTCACGCTGTAGGGGTGCGAATCCCAGATCCCGCCGGGCGCGCAGAATCAGGACACGACTTCCTCGCGCGCTCGGCCGCCTGCGCGGCCTCGACAGCGCGGGCGACCGCGGCTGCCGCCGCGCGGGCAAGCGCGGGGTCGGGTCGCTCCTGCGGCCGCTTCGGCGTCGCGGGGGCGAAGGCGCGCTCGTCGGCCCTCGCGCGTGCGAGCCGCGCTTCTGCAACGCGCCGCCGCGCCCGCTCGCGGTGCCCGGCTACGACTGCGGCCCCGAACGCCTGCTCGGCCGCGAGCTGGTTGTGCGCGCGGCAGCACAGCCGCAAGTTCGCCGCCGTGGACTCGCCGCCTCGGGCGACCGCCGTCACGTGATCGAACTCGAGCCGCTCGCACGACTCGCAGCGCCGGCCATCGTGCGCGACGAACGTGCAGCGCCCGCCGTCGCGCCGCCAGACCTCGCGCCGTACGTGCGCCGGCACGTAGCGCGGGTTCTCGGACGACTTGCCCTTGTCGCGGACGACCCGCGGCGACCGGACGCAGGCCGCGAACCTGCGGCGCTCGCGCTCGCGCACGAAGGCTTGCAGCGCCTGCGTGAAGAGCTTCGCCAGGTCGTTCGGCCGCACGTCGTGGTCCGCGAGCGAGAGCGCGTAGCGCAGTTGCTCGTAGGCTTCGCGCTCGAGCGTGAACTGGATCCCGTACTGCCCGGGCGACAGCGGGGTGATCGCCTCGCGCGGCGCCATCTCGCTCGCGGGCAACGGAATCGCGGCTTCCTGCGCCGGTGCAACTAGCGCCGGAGCTATTCTTCCTGACCGCTCGCTGACATTCGCGGCCGTGGCCACGGGCGCTGCCGCGGGCATTTCGAGCGCGGCGGGTGGCGCGAGCGCGGCCGGCGACGCGACCGGGACGACGCGGGCCGGCAGGTCGGGCCGCGGGAAGTGCTCGGCGATCAGGTCCTTGAGCGCGTCTTTCTTTCGGCGGAACGCGGCCGCCAGGAGCCCGGCGGCGTTGGCACGGGTGAGGTAGGGCCGCAGGAACAGGACGGCCGAGAGCGTCAGCCGGCCGTCGGCCAGGGCGGGCAGGATCGCCGGGTGGCGACGTGCGGTGCGCGCGACCTGGATGCGGCGGTAGGCTGCGTGCTCGGAGAAGTGCAGCGCGTCCACGCAGAAGCGGAACATCGAGGGATGGCCTTCGCGGGCGTAGAGCCGGCGGCGCTCGACCTCGGCGATGTGGGCGACCAGCTCGGCGGTGAACTGGCGCTCGCGCCAGGCCAGGGCGGTGAACTCGCGCAGCAGGACAACGTCCGACAGGTGCGAGCAGGACCACGACTTCATCGCGAACTCCGCGAGGGGGGCGGGTGTCGCGGGGGCAGGCGTGCGGGGCGAGTACCTTCTACCACGCGCGATTTCGGCCGCGACAGGTGCGCTCCCGGCTCCGATCGCGGACCGAGACGCGATTTCGCGAGGCGAACCCGCGTCGCGCGCACCGCTCCCGGCCTGTGCGCGCACGCGAGCGTTCCGCAGGCACGCACCGACACGCGCTCGTTCGCACCGCGCAACCCGGTCAAATCAAATCGTCGTCAAGCCCACACCACGCCAGCCACCCGCGCGCCCGTCGCGAGCCGGCGGCTTCGGCCCCCGCGAAAGTCCGTCGCGAGCCGGCCGCTCCGCGCCCGCGCGCCCGTCGCGAGCCAGCAGCCCGGGCAGCCGCGCGCCCCTACGTCCGCGGGCAGGCCGCGAAATGCCCCGGCGCCACCTCGCGCAACGCCGGCTGCGCCGCCCGGCATTCGGCCACCGCGAGCGGGCAGCGCGGGTGGAACCGGCACCCCGGGGGTGGCGAAGCCAGGCTCGGCGGCGATCCCGGGATGCTCTCCAGCTCCTTCGCGCCGCCCGAGACGCGCGGGAACGCACGCAGCAGGCCCTGCGTGTACGGGTGCCTCGGGGCGTTCGCGATCTCGGACGCCGGCCCCACCTCGGCCAGCCGCGCCGCGTAGAACACCGCGATGCGGTCCGAGAACTGCAGCATCCGGCCGAGGTCGTGCGTGATGAACAGCACCGCGAAGCCCAGCGAGCGCTGCAGCTCGCGGATCTGCTCGAGGATCTCGCGTTCCACGATCACGTCGAGCGCCGTCGTCGGCTCGTCCAGGATCACGAGCGAGGGCTCCAGCGCGAGCGCCAGCGCGATGCCCACGCGCTGCCGCATGCCGCCCGAGAGCTGGTGCGCGTAGCTGCCGAGGCGGTCCGGCTCGATGCCGACGCGCTCCAGCAGCTCGCCGGCGCGGCGACGCGCGTCGGCCAACGACACATCTTCATGTGCCTGGATCGCGTCCACGATCTGCTCGCCGACCGTGATCACCGGGTTCAGCGCGTCCATGGCACTCTGGAACACCATCGAGATGCGCTTCCAGCGCACACGCTGCAACTCGCCTTCCGACAGCTCCAGCAGGTCGCGGCCCTCGAAACGCACCGTGCCGCGCGAGATCACCGCCGGCGGCGGCAGGATGCGGAGCAGCGCCTGCGCGAGCGTGGACTTGCCGCTGCCCGACTCGCCCGCCAGCCCCAGGATCTCGCCCGGCGCGACGTCGAGGTCCACCCCGTCCACGGCCCGCACGGGACCGCGGTCGGTCACGTAGTCCACGCACAGGTCGCGGATCGAGAGCAGCGGCTCACTCATGCGCGGGCTCCCTCACGACCGGCGTCGAGCGCGCGGGCTCCTGCCCGCGCCGCTCCAGGTGCGCGCGCCAGGCGCGCTCCATCTGCAGACGGGGGTTCGTGATCTCGTCGAAGCCCGAGTTCAGCAACGTCAGCGCGAAGCCGACGATCGCCACACACAGCCCGGCGGGGGCGAACGTCCACCACGAGCCGGTGAGCAACGCCGAGTCGTTCTGCGCCCAGTAGAGCATCGTGCCCCACGTGACGCGCGAGACGTCGCCGAGGCCGAGGAACTCGAGACCCACCTGCGCGCCGATCGCGTACACGGTGCTGCCGATCACCTGCGCGACCAGCACGGACATCATGTTCGGCAGGATCTCGACCATGAGGATGCGCCACTCGGACTCGCCGGCCACGACGGCGGCCGCCACGAAGTCGCGCCGCCGCAGCGCGAGGGTCTGGCCGCGCAGGACGCGCGCGTTCCACGCCCAGCCGGTCACGACCAGCACGAGTGCGATCGTGAACGGCCCCGAGGGCAGGTAGGCCGCGATCACGATCGCCAGCGGCATGCCCGGGATCACGAGAAACACATTCGAGAGCACCGACAGGCCGCCGTCCGTGCGGCCGCCGAAGTACCCCGCGGTCACGCCCACCAGCGCGCCGAGCAGGACCGCGAGGATCCCGACCGCGAACCCGATCAACAGCGTCACGCGCGTGCCGGCGACGAGCTGGACGAGCACGTCCTGGCCCTGGCCGTTCGTGCCGAGCAGGTGCGCGGCCGAGGGCGGCTGGAGCGGCATGCCGACGAGCGCGTTCGGGTCGCCGACGAGCCACGGGCCCGCGATCGCGACGAGCGCGAAGAGCCCGAGGATGAACGCGCCGACCGCCGCCTTGCGATCGCGCCGGATCGCCAGCAGCCAGGCGCCGAGGCCGGCGCCGCCCGTGCCGTTGCCCGCGCTCACGACGCGGTGTCCCTGGTGCGGGCGTCGAGCCAGAGGTAGACGAGGTCCACCAGCCAGTTCGCGCCGAGCACCGCCAGCGTGATGACGAGGAAGATGCCCTGCATGAGCGGGTAGTCCTGGTTCCGCACC
>Ga0315540_10002566_pt1 | contig 10225 bp, 7 predicted proteins | sample SalMarSW160110MG_FD_203677 | JGI IMG/M metagenome (GOLD analysis project Ga0315540, IMG submission 203677) | Salt marsh sediment microbial communities from the Plum Island Ecosystem LTER, Massachusetts, United States - Salt Marsh Sediment SW1601-10 ... | reverse complement strand
CCAACTACGACGAGACCGAGCGCGAACCGTCGGTGTTCCCGACCCGCGTGCCGAACCTGCTGGTCAACGGCTCGGCGGGTATCGCGGTCGGCATGGCGACCAACATCCCGCCGCACAACCTGCGCGAAATCGTCAACGCCTGCCTGGCGCTGATCGACAATCCGGAGACCGGCATCGATGAGCTGATGCAACACGTGCCCGGTCCGGACTTCCCGACCGCCGGTATCATCAACGGCGTGCGCGGCATCCACGAGGCCTACCGCACCGGCCGCGGACGGATCTACATCCGCGCGCGCAGCCATATCGAGGGGGATGAAAACAAGGGCAGGCAGAAACTCGTCTTCACCGAGCTGCCGTACCAGGTCAACAAGGCGCGGCTGCTGGAAAAGATCGCGGAACTGGTCAAGGACAAGAAGATCGACGGGATCACCGGTCTGCGCGATGAATCCGACAAGGACGGCATGCGCATGGTCGTCGATCTCAAGCGCGGCGAGGTCGCCGAGGTAGTGCTGAACAACCTGTACCAGCACACCCAGCTGCAGAACGTATTCGGCATCAACATGGTCGCGCTGGTCGACGGCCGCCCGCAGCTGCTCGACCTGAAACAGTGTATCGAGGCCTTCATCCGCCACCGCCGCGACGTGGTGACGCGGCGCACGGTGTTCGACCTGCGCAAGGCACGCCAGCGTGCCCACATCCTCGAAGGTCTGGCGATCGCCCTGTCGAACATCGACGAGATGATCGCGCTGATCAAGGCCTCGCCGAACCGGGTCACGGCACGCGCCGCCCTGATGGAGCGCAGCTGGACCCCCGGCCTGGTGCTCGAGATGCTGGAACGGGCCGGCGCCGGCACCTCGCGTCCCGACACGCTGGCCGCCGGTTACGGCCTGGTCGACGGACTCTATCGCCTGTCCGAAGAGCAGACCCAGGCGATCCTCGACCTGCGCCTGCACCAGCTGACCGGTCTGGAGCAGGACAAGATCCTGACCGAGTACCGGGGACTGCTCGACCTGATCGACCAGCTGCTGGCGATCCTGTCGGATCCCGCGCGCCTGATGGCGGTGATCCGTGACGAGTTGACCGAAGTGGGCGAACAGTACGGTGATGACCGGCGTACCGAGATCCTGACCGACCACCTGGATCTCACCATGGAGGACCTGATCACCGAGGAGGACGTGGTGGTCACGCTGTCCCACGCCGGCTATGCCAAATCACAACCGCTGTCGGACTACCGCGCGCAGCGGCGTGGCGGACGCGGGCGGAGCGCGGCAGACGTGCGGGAAGAGGATTTCATCGACAAGCTGTTCATCGCCAGTACGCACGACACCATCCTGTGCTTTTCCAGCCGCGGCAAGGTGTACTGGCTCAAGGTCTACGAACTGCCGCAGGCCGGGCACGGCGCGCGCGGCAAGCCGATCGTCAACCTGCTGCCGCTGGAGGGTGACGAGCGCATCAACGCGGTGCTGCCGATTCGCGAATTCGACGTGCACCACTTTATCTTCATGGCGACCGCCAACGGTACGGTCAAGAAGACCGTGCTGGCGGATTTCTCGCGTCCGCGTGCCAGTGGCATCATCGCCATCGACCTGCGCGATAACGACTACCTGATCGACGTGGCCATCACCGATGGCTCGCAGGACATCATGCTGTTCAGCGACGCCGGCAAGGTGATTCGCTTCAACGAACAGGACGTACGGCCCATGGGGCGTATCGCGTGTGGTGTGCGTGGCATCAAGCTGCAAGCCGGCCAGCGCGTGATCTCGCTGATTATCGCCAGCGCCAGCCCGGTGCTGACCGCGACCGAACAGGGCTACGGCAAGCGCACCGCGGCTGCGGACTACCCGGTACACGGCCGCGGCGGTCAGGGCGTGATTTCCATCCAGGTGACCGAGCGCAACGGCGCGGTGGTGGGCGCCATCGCGGCCGACGACAACGACGAGGTCATGCTCATCAGCGGTGGTGGCACCCTGGTACGTACCCGCGTCAACGAAGTCTCGGTCATGGGCCGCAACACCCAGGGTGTGCGGCTCATCTCGCTGGCCGAAGGCGAGCTGCTGGTCGGAATCGAGCGCATCCTCGAGGAACGGGACGCCGAGGGCGATGCCGACGCCACCGGAACGGCTCCGGATTCCGGCCAATCGTAATTATCATTAGCAGGTGATTCATGTCTGACGTTTACAATTTCAGCGCCGGTCCGGCCATGTTGCCGCAGGCCGTACTGGAGCAGGCGCGTGACGAGTTGCTCGACTGGCACGGCACGGGCATGTCGGTGATGGAGATGAGTCACCGCAGCAAGGAATATATCGGCATCGCCACGCAGGCCGAGGCCGATCTGCGCGGGCTGCTCGGCATCCCGCAGAACTACAAGGTGCTGTTCCTGCAGGGGGGCGCGACCAGCCAGTTCGCCATGGTGCCGATGAACCTGTTGCGTGGTCGCGGGCGGGCGGACTATATCAATACCGGCGCCTGGTCGAAGAAGGCCATCGCGGAGGCGCAACGCTATTGCGCGGTGAATGTCGCCGCCAGCTCGGCGGACAGCAATTTCACCACCATCCCGGATCCCGCCGGCTGGCAGCTCGATGCCGGTGCGGCCTACGTTCATTACACCCCCAACGAGACCATCGGGGGCGTCGAGTTCCACTCGATCCCGGACACCGGTGACGCGCCGCTGGTGGCGGATATGTCCTCGACCCTGCTCTCGCGCCCGCTGGACGTGTCCCGCTACGGACTGATCTATGCCGGCGCGCAGAAAAACATCGGGCCCGCCGGCCTGACGGTCGTGATCGTGCGTGACGATCTGATCGGTGCAACGCTGCCGGGTACGCCCACGATGTTCGATTACAAGGCGCATGCCGACAACGATTCCATGCTCAATACCCCGCCGACCTTCGGCTGGTACCTGGCCGGTCTGGTATTTGCCTGGTTACGCGCGCAGGGCGGACTCGCCGCCATGGCCGACCGCAACCGGCACAAGGCGCAGCGACTGTATGCCGCCATCGATGCCTCCGCCTTCTATCACAGTCCCGTGGACCCGGCCTGCCGCTCCTGGATGAACATCCCGTTCACGCTGGCAAACCCGGATCTCGACGGCGGTTTTCTGTCCGGCGCAAAACAGGCCGGCCTGCTCAGTCTGAAGGGGCACCGCTCGGTCGGTGGCATGCGCGCCAGCATCTACAACGCCATGCCGGAGGCCGGCGTCGATGCCCTGATCGACTTCATGGCCGAATTCGAGCGCATGCATGGATAATGCTGTACACCCGGAAAAGTGCACTGACTCCTTTCCCGTCATGGTGACGTGACCATGTACAAGATACTGACCCTGAACAACATCTCTCCGGTCGGGCTGGAACACTTTCCGCGCGACTCGTACGAGGTCGCTTCAGAGATCCAGCATCCCGACGCCATCCTGCTGCGCTCGTACAACATGCACGAGATGGAAGTTCCCGCCTCGGTCAAGGCCATCGGACGGGCCGGTGCCGGCGTCAACAACATCCCGGTCGAGCGCATGAGCCAGGCAGGTATCCCGGTGTTCATCGCGCCGGGTGCCAATGCCAACGCCGTCAAGGAACTGGTGATCGCAGGCATGCTGATCGCCTCGCGCAATCTGTGCCAGGCATGGGATTTTGCACGCACGCTGGAAGGAGACGACGGGGTCATCCACAAGGCGGTCGAATCCGGCAAGAAGCAGTTTGTCGGTTTCGAGCTGCCGGGCAAGACGCTGGGTGTGGTGGGTCTGGGTGCGATCGGGGTCCAGGTCGCCAACGGCGCGCTGGCGCTGGGCATGAACGTGGTGGGATACGATCCCGCCATCACCGTGCAACGCGCCTGGGAAATGTCGTCGCAGGTACACAAGGCGACCAGCATCGAGGACCTGCTGGCAAACGTTGACTACGTCAGCTTTCACGTCCCGCTGGTGGACGAGACCCGCAACATGATCAATCGCGAGCGCCTGAAACGGGTGCGCAAGGGGCTCGTGGTGCTGAACTTCTCGCGTGACGGGGTGGTGGACAACCAGGCCGTGGTCGAGGCGCTCGATGCCGGCATGGTCTATGCCTACGTGTGTGACTTTCCCGTCAACCTGCTGAAGAGCCACCCGCGCGTGATCACCCTGCCGCATCTCGGCGCCTCGACCCGGCAGGCCGAGGAAAACTGTGCGGTGATGGTGGTCGACGAGGTGCGTGAATACCTGGAAAACGGCAACGTGCGCAACTCGGTCAATTTTCCCGAACTGTTCACGCCGCGTAACGGGGGTTTCCGGGTCTCCGTCGTGAACCGGAACGTGCCCAACATGCTGGGCCAGATTTCCACCAGTATGGCCAACGCCGGGCTGAATATTCTCGACATGCTCAACAAGTCGCGCGGTGACCTGGCCTATACCCTGGTGGACGTGGACTCGGAGCCGACCGTGCAGTGCCTGGATGCCATTGCGGCCATCCAGGGCGTGCTGAACGTTCGGGCGCTCTGATCAACCGCTGCCAATCCGCTGCCGATCCGTTACTATCTGCCGTCATGAGCGACGCCGAAAAACTGGAAGCACTGCGCACGCGGATCGATGTCCTGGATGAACAGATTCAGCAGCTGCTCAACGAGCGCGCCGCAGTTGCCCGGGAGGTCGCGGCCGTCAAGTCCGGGGACGGGGACACGCATTTCTACCGCCCGGAGCGCGAGGTCGCCATCCTGCGCAGGGTCAGTGAACGCAACAGCGGGCCGATGCCGACCGAGGAGATGGTGCGCCTGTTCCGCGAGATCATGTCCGCCTGCCTGGCGCTGGAACAGCCGCTGAGGATCGCCTATCTCGGCCCGGAGGGAACCTTCACCCAGGCCGCCGCGCTCAAGCAGTTCGGGCACTCGGTGCAGACGCTGGCGCTGGACGGTATCGACGACGTGTTCCGTGAAGTCGAGGCCGGTGCCGCGCACTACGGCGTGGTGCCGGTGGAGAATTCCTCCGAGGGCGTGGTGCGGCACACGCTCGACCTGTTCCAGAACTCGCGCCTGAACATCTGTGGCGAAGTGCAGTTGCGCATTCATCATCACCTGCTGGCGCTACCCGGCGCTGCACCGGTGCGGCGCGTGCTGGCGCACCAGCAGGCGCTGGCGCAGTGCCGGGCATGGCTGGAAAACAACCTGCCGCACGCAGAGCACGTGGCCGTGGCCAGCAATGCCGAGGCGGCGCGCCTGGCCAGCCTGCAGGAAGGCACGGCTGCGATTGCGAGCGAGGCCGCGGCCGGGATCTACGGTCTGGCCATCCGCCAGCACAATATCGAGGACGAACCGGACAACACCACACGTTTCCTGGTGATCGGCCGGCAGGCGGCGCTGCCGAGCGGCAGCGACCTGACCTCGCTGCTGGTTTCGGTACGCAACCGGCCGGGCGCCCTGTACGCCATGATCGAGCACTTCGCGCGCAACGACGTGAGCATGACCCGCATCGAGTCGCGCCCCTCGCGCCGGGGCATCTGGGATTACGTCTTCTTCATCGACGTGGAGGGGCATCGCGAGGACCCCGGGGTTGCGGCCGCCCTGGCCGAACTGGAACAGGGTGCCTGCGCGGTGAAGGTGCTGGGTTCCTATCCACGTGCGGTGATCTGAGTCGGTCCCGTTGATCACGAGCCATGAGGCGATTTCCTGAATGACCCCGGCTGACGTGGATTTTCTCGAACTTGCCGCCCCCGGCGTGTGTGGCCTGACGCCCTACCAGCCCGGCAAGCCGGTGGCCGAACTCGAGCGCGAGCTCGGGGTCCGCAATGCCGTCAAGCTGGCCTCCAATGAAAACCCCTGGGGACCGGGCCCGCAGGCACTGGACGCCGCGCAGTCCGTCATGCGGCAGATCGCGCGTTACCCGGAGGGCAGCGGCTACCAGCTGGTGGAACGGCTGGCGGCACGGCACGACGTGGCGCCGGGCTGCATCACGCTGGGTAACGGTTCCAACGACGTGCTCGACATGATCGCGCGTGTGTTCCTGACCCCGCAGCACGAGGCGGTCTTTTCCCGGTATGCGTTTGCCGTCTACCCGATCTCGGTGCAGGCGGTCGGCGCCAGCGCACGCGAGGCGCCCGCGCATGACGGCAGCCGCGGCCCGGCCTGGGGTCACGACCTGGACGCCATGGCGGCACTCGTCGGCAGGGATACGCGCGTCGTGTTTATCGCCAACCCCAATAATCCGACCGGCACCTGGCTGCACGCGGACGAACTCGAGGCCTTTCTGGAGCGGATGCCGCCGCACGTCATGGTGGTGGTCGACGAGGCATATTTCGAGTACGTGGAGGATGAGCGCTATCCCGATACCTCGCGCTGGCTCGCACGCTATCCCCGCCTGATCGTCACGCGCACCTTTTCCAAGGCCTATGGACTGGCCGGGCTGCGGGTCGGCTACGCACTCTCGCACCCGCAGGTGGCCGGCCTGCTCAACCGGGTACGCCAGCCGTTCAACGTGAACCTGGTGGCACAGGCCGCCGCCGTTGCCGCGCTGGAGGACACGCAGTTTCTCGCCGACTGCGTGCGCTACAATCGCGCCGGCATGCAGCAGCTGGTGTCCGGATTCGGGCGCATGAACCTGCCGTACATCGAGTCGGTGGGCAATTTCGTGGCCGTGGACGTCGGGCGTGCGGCCAGCGAGGTATACCAGGGACTGCTGCGGCAGGGCGTGATCGTACGCCCGGTGGCGAACTACGGAATGCCGCGGCACCTGCGCGTCACCATCGGCCGGCCGGAGGAAAACGAACGCTTTCTGTCCGCCCTGCACGCGGTGCTGACATGATCCGGCGCCTGTGTGTCATCGGCGTGGGGCTGATCGGGGGGTCGCTGGCGCGCGCCCTGCGCCAGGCGGGCCATTGTCACGAGATCGTCGGGGCAGGGCGCAGTCCCGAACACCTGCAGCAGGCCGTGCGCCTGGGCGTGATCGACCGCTTCGAGACCGACCCGGCGCGCGCCGTGCAGGGTGCCGACATGATACTGGTGGCGACGCCGCTGGGCGCGATGCGGGGGGTGTTTGCGGCGATCCGTGACCATCTGGCGGACGATGCCGTGCTGACCGATGCCGGCAGTGCCAAGGGCTGTGTCATCGAGGCCGCACAGTCGGCGTTCGGAGGACTGCCACCCGGGTTTGTGCCGGCGCACCCGATTGCCGGGACCGAGCGGAGCGGCGTGGCCGCCTCGTTTGCGGAACTGTACCGTGACCGGCGCGTGATCCTGACACCCACGGCCACCTCGTCGCCGCAGGCGATCGCACGGGTACGCACCATGTGGGAGGCGGCCGGTGCGCAGGTGACCCAGATGAGTGCCGCGCACCACGACGAGGTGCTGGCCGCCACCAGTCACCTGCCGCATGTGCTCGCCTTTGTGCTGGTGGAAAGCCTGGCCCGGATGCAGGACCAGCGCGAAATCTTCGAGTATGCCGCCGGCGGGTTTCGCGATTTTACCCGCATCGCCTCCAGTGATCCGGTGATGTGGCGCGACATCTGCCTGGCCAACGCTGCGGCCGTGCAAGCCATGATCGAGCGCTTCCTCGGCGACCTGCAGGTCCTGGACCAGGCGGTGGCCGCGCACGACGGCGAGCGGCTGCTGGAGCTTTTCAACCGTGCCAAGACGGCCCGCGATCACTTTCAGCAGCAGTCACCGGCGGACCCGAACGATGAGTGAGGTGCGCTTCAGGATCGATCCGGGCGGAGCGCTGTCCGGCGAGGTGCGGGTACCCGGCGACAAGTCCATCTCGCATCGCTCCATCATGCTGGGTTCCCTGGCCGAGGGCATGACGCGGGTGCGCGGATTCCTGGAAGGGGAGGACAGTCTCGCCACGCTGGCCGCGTTCCGGGCCATGGGGGTACACATCGAGGGTCCGGAGCACGGGCAGGTCAGCGTGCACGGGGTCGGCTTGCGGGGACTGCGCGCACCGGACGGGCCCCTGAACCTGGGCAATTCCGGCACCTCGATGCGCCTGCTGGCCGGCCTGCTGGCCGGACAGTCCTTCGATACGGTGCTGACGGGGGACACCTCGCTGTCGGGCCGGCCGATGCGGCGCGTGACCGAACCGCTCATGCAGATGGGTGCGCGCATCGACACCACGCCACGCGGCACGGCGCCCCTGCACATCCACGGGAACTGCCGGTTGCACGGGATCGAGTACGGCATGCCGGTAGCCAGTGCCCAGGTCAAGTCCAGCCTGCTGCTCGCCGGCCTGTATGCACAGGGAACCACCTGTGTTGCCGAACCCGCACCGACCCGGGATCACACCGAGCGTATGCTCGCCGGCATGGGCTATCCGCTCAGCCGCAGCGGCGCCCGTGCCTGCGTCAGCGGGGGTGGCCGCCTGCAGGCCATCGAGATCGACATTCCAGCGGATATCTCCTCGGCCGCATTCTTCCTGGTGGGGGCGAGTATTGCGCCGGGCTCGGATCTGCTGCTGCGCCACGTCGGCATGAACCCGACCCGGACCGGTGTCATCGACATCCTGCAGCGCATGGGCGCCCGCATCGAGGTCAGCCGGGAACGGGACGCGGGCGGCGAGCCGGTGGCCGACCTGCGTGTGCGGCATGCCGAACTGCATGGCATCGAGATCCCGGCGCAGCTGGTCCCGCTGGCCATCGATGAGTTCCCCGCCGTCTTCGTGGCCGCTGCCTGCGCAACCGGACGCACGCGGCTGACCGGCGCGGCAGAACTGCGTGTGAAGGAGAGTGACCGTATCCAGGTGATGGCGGATGGACTGCAACGACTCGGCGTGCAGGCCCGGCCGACCCCGGATGGCATGCTCATCGAGGGCGGTCCGCTCGGCAGCGCTCGCGTCGACAGTCACGGCGATCACCGGATCGCCATGGCGTTTGCCATGGCCGCGCTGCGGGCGGCGGGCCCGGTGGAAATCACCGACTGTGCGAACGTGAGCACCTCGTTTCCGGGGTTCGTCGAACTCGCGCGCGCCGCCGGGCTGCAGATCGGGCCTGGCGGATGACAGCGGCGCGGAGGGGCGTATCGTGCGTACCGGAACGATAAACGACCACGGAATCCACGGAAGAACATGGAAAAATCATCCAGTATCGCCGGGTTCTTCCGTGGCTGGTTACCCGGATTGCGGTCCGGGCAGGCGTGGATCAACCAGGCCAGTCCCCATCGACCTTGCACGGCCCTGACATGACCGTCTCCAGTCTGAATGCAATTCCGGTCATCACCATCGATGGCCCCGGTGGCTCCGGCAAAGGCACCGTCAGCCAGGCGGTGGCTGCCGCCCTCGGCTGGCATTACCTGGACAGCGGGTCGCTCTATCGCCTGCTGGCCTGGGCGGCGGTGCAGCGGGACATTGCGCTGGACGATGCCGCGGCCCTGGTCCGGCTGGCCGGCCAGCTCGCCTGTGAATGCTGCCTGCCCACACCGGCCGATCCGGTGGTGCGTCTGGACGGCCGGGATGTCACCCCCCAGCTGCGCACCGAGGCGGCCGGCGCGGCCGCCTCGCGGATTGCCACCCTGCCGGCGGTGCGGGCCGCGCTGCTGGACTGGCAGCACAGCTGCCGCAAGCCCCCCGGCCTGGTGGCCGACGGGCGCGATATGGGTACGGTGATCTTTCCTGATGCCGGACTGAAAATCTTCCTCACCGCCAGCTCACAAGTGCGCGCAGAAAGACGCTATAACCAGCTGAAAGAAATGGGAATAAATGCCGACCCATCGGCGCTGGTCCGCGAGGTGGAGGCGCGCGACCGGCGTGATGCCACACGTCCGACGGCGCCCCTGAAGCCCGCGCCGGATGCCATTGTGCTTGATAACAGTGCCCTGGATGTCCCGGCTACCGTCGCTGCCGTCCTCCAGGCGGCGCGCAAGAAGTTTTAAAAAACCCCTGTACGATTAAGCAGATACACGTATAATCCTTCTTGGGCCCGGAAGCGCCCCGTGTGCAGCCGGTTCTTTACACCTGACCCCGCGCGTCGCCAGATGCTGCGGGAATGATTACGGGCCGTGAAAACGGTACCAGGATGAATTTTCCCATGACTCAAAGTTTTGCTGAGATGTTTGAAGAAAGCCTCGCGCACCAGGAAATGAACCGCGGCGCGGTGGTCATCGGTACGGTAGTTGATATTCAACCGGATATGGTGATCGTACATGCCGGTCTGAAATCCGAAGGTGTGATTCCGATTGAAGAATTCAGGAACGCCGCGGGTGAACTCGAGGTCGCGGTGGGTGACCAGGTTGAAGTAACACTCGAGGCGGTTGAGGACGGTTTCGGTGAAACCCGGCTGTCCCGCGA
>Ga0315540_10002565_pt1 | contig 10226 bp, 8 predicted proteins | sample SalMarSW160110MG_FD_203677 | JGI IMG/M metagenome (GOLD analysis project Ga0315540, IMG submission 203677) | Salt marsh sediment microbial communities from the Plum Island Ecosystem LTER, Massachusetts, United States - Salt Marsh Sediment SW1601-10 ... | reverse complement strand
GGGCTACCTCCAACAACGCTTCGACGTTCATGGAGACAATGTGGAGCCCGATGAACGTTGCGGCCAGACAGGCCGCGGTTCATGATTTCATGTCATGGCTAATGCGCTTCCCGTCTACGTTCTGTCGGCTCCCGGGCCCTCTCACGAGCGCTTGCTCCGTGTGCTCGGTGACGACACCACGGTCCTGGAGCCGGAGGAGTTCCTGAAGACCTGGGACGTGCTCCCTCCCGGGGTCGTCCTCGCGGATGGCGCCAGCCTGGATCCCGCCGAGCTCCTCTCCGTCGCCGAGCCGATCACGGCCGCTGCGTACGGCTGGACGCTCGCGCTGGTCGGGAAGGGCGAGCCTCCTTCGGTCCGGGTTCTCTCGCTGGCTCCACGGGTGGCGCTCGACGAGGTGGCATCCTTCGCACGCGATCCCGAGGGTTCGCCGGGCGTGGTCCTGGAGCTCCAGCGCGTTTTGACCAACGTGTCGCGCGTCCGACACGATCTCAACAACCCTCTCACGTCGGCGTTGGCGGAGGTCCAGCTGCTTCTGCTGGACACCGAGGAGGGTGACGCGCGGGAGGCGCTCGAGGTCGTGCAGACCCAGCTTCGCCGCATACGCGATCTGATCGCGTCGACCGGTCACCTGAGGCCCGCCAAGCCCTGAGCGTGACCTAGTTTTCGGTTTGCCTCCGGGGATCGGCGTCTCCGCTCGATCCCGTCATGCCCTCCTGGCCCCGCGGGGCATGGAGGCTCAGCCTCCCGCCCCCAGGACTCGGTACCCTCGGTCCATGCGCCATCCGCCGGCGGCGCAGGCGCGTTCGCATTATGCAACCCGAAGGTGATTGCATCCTGCAAGGTGGGTGTGGTATCCTGGTGCACGTGGACACCTCTCCTTCACCCAAGCCGCTCGGGACCGGCCAGCTGTTCGGCCGGGGTGACCTGCTGCGGTGGCTCTATCTGGGCCGTCTGACCCTGGTCACGGGCATTCTGGTCGGCGCTCTTCGGAAGTGGCTCGACCTGCAGGCCGAGGACACCTTCCTGGTGACGGTGATGTTCCTCGTCGCGCTCGTCTTCACGGCGGTCTCTTTCTGGTACACCCATGTGAGGGCGCACCCGGCGAACGAGAATTTCCTGTACGGGCAGGTGATCCTCGATGTCCTGCTGGTGACCGGGATCGTCCATGTCACGGGTGGCCCGGACAGCAATTTCGCACCCGTCTACATTCTCGTGATCAGCTCCGGCGCGCTCCTTCTTCCGCTTCCCGGAGGCGTTCTCCTGGGGGCGCTGGCCAGCATGGTCTACTTCGCCGATCTGGTCTGGGGCTTCGGGGGCACGCTGCACCTCGACGTGGCGCTCCAACTGGGGCTCTTCACGGTGGTCGCCCTGATCACGGGTCTCCTCGGCGATCGCCTGCGCCACGCGGGTCTCGCGTTGGGCGCGGTGGAATCGGAGCTGCGCCAGCTGCGCCTGGACACCGGAGACATTCTGGCGAGCCTCGGGACCGGCGTGCTGACGGTCGACGGCGAGGGCCGTCTCGCCTATGCGAACCCCGCCGCGGCGACGCTGCTCGGCCTGCCGATACCCCAATGGCTGGGGCAGAGGGTCGTGGAAGAGGTGGACCGCATCGCGCCGGGCATGGGCACCGTGCTCGAACGATCCATCCAGGACCGGCAGTCGGTCGGACGGTTCCGAACGGTCGTGACGAAAGACGGACAGGAGCGTGCCATCGGCATGAGCACCACGGTCCTCGATCGCGAGGAGGGTGCTCCACCGTCCGCGACGGCGATCTTCCAGGACCTCACGGACGTCGAGCGGTGGGAGGCGCTCCACCGCCGGGCCGAGCGCCTGGAGGCCGTGGCCGAGCTGTCCGCGTCGCTCGCGCACGAGATCAAGAATCCGCTGGCGTCGATCCGGAGCGCCGTGGAGCAGCTCGCGCGATCCTCGCTGTCCGGCGAGGACCGCGGCACGCTGGAGCACCTCGTCCTCAACGAGTCTGACCGTCTGAGCAGGCTCCTCTCGGAGTTCCTGGATTACTCGGGCCTCAAGATCCTCTCCAGGGAGGAGATCGACCTGTCGAAGGTGGTCCGTGACTGCGTGTCGCTCGTTCGGCAGCATCCCGAAGCGGAAGACGTCGAGGTCGTGTGCGAGGGATTCGACCGGCCGACCGCGGTCCAGGGGGACCGCGACCTGCTTCACCGGGCCGCCTTCAACCTGATCCTGAACGCGGTGCAGTTCGCCGGACCCCACGGCCGGGTGGAGGTGTCGTTGGCGGATCTGTCGGAGAACCCGAATCCGCGTGGCACCCGCATCCCTCGGCCCGTGTCGCTGACGGTGCGTGACGACGGACCCGGGGTGGAGCCGGATACCGTCGAGAGGATCTTCGATCCGTTCTTCACCACGAGGGAAGGGGGGAGCGGACTCGGGCTGGCGGTGGTGCATCGTGCGGTCGAGGCGCACGGGGGAGCGATCTTCGTCGATCGGGCGCCGGACGGTGGGGCGGAATTCGTGATCTACCTGCCCGGCCCGAACGGCAGCGCGGAGGGAGAGGAGTCGTGACGGACAAGGGAGACAAGGCGAAGATCCTGATCGTCGACGACGAGACCGGGATCCTGGACACGCTCCAGATCCTGTTCAAGGGTGAGGGCTGGGAAGTGCTGCTCGCGAGCTCCGGGAAAGCCGCACTGGAAGCGCTGGAAGGGGATCGACCCGACATCGTGCTGACCGATATCCGGATGCCGGGGGCGGGCGGCCTCGACGTGCTCGCCCGCGCTCGCGAGGTCGATCCGGAGATGGCGGTCATTCTGATGACCGCCCAGGCCTCGCTGCAGTCCGCCGTACGCGCGGTGAACGAGGGTGCCTACTACTACCTCCAGAAGCCTTTCGCGAACGACGAGCTCCTGGCCATCTGCCGACGAGCAGCCGAGGCGCGGCAGCTCAAGGCGGAGAACAAGCGCCTGAAGAGGGAGATCCGCCGGAGGGACCGGTCGTCCCACGGCCGACCGATCGGCAAGAACCGGCAGTTCCTGGAGGTGCTCAAGCTCGCGGAGACCGTCGCGCCGACCGACTCGACCGTGCTCATCAGCGGCGAGAGCGGAACGGGGAAGGAAGTGGTCGCCCGCTACATCCACCGACTCTCCGAGCGCGCAGAGCGGTCCTTCTTCTCGATCAACTGCGGCGCCTTGCCCGAGAGCCTCCTCGAAAGTGAGCTCTTCGGGCATCTGAGGGGTTCGTTCACCGGCGCGACGAGGGACAAGCAAGGACTGCTCGTGGCCGCGAAGGGCGGGACCTTCTTCCTCGACGAGATCGCGGAGATGAGCCCGGCGACCCAGGTCAAGCTCCTGCGGGCCATCCAGGAGCGCGAGGTCATTCCGGTGGGCTCGACCGAAGCCGTGCCGGTGGACGTGCGCATCATCGCCGCGTCGAACCGGGATCTCGAGGACGAGATCCGGCGGGGGACGTTCCGCAGCGATCTGTACTATCGACTCAACGTGATCCAGCTCCGCCTCCCACCGCTGCGCGACCGGCGTGACGACATCCCCCTTCTGGCGCGGCACTTCCTGGAGCGACCGAGCGAGGGTCACGAAGACGCGACGCCGCGGACGCTCTCCGACGAGACGCTGGAGATTCTCTCGCGCTACGACTGGCCCGGCAACGTGAGGGAGTTGGAGAACGCTCTGGAGCACGCGGCCGTGATCGGCCACGGAGACACCCTGACTCCGGAGACGCTCCCCGAGCGTGTGCGCGAGCCCTTGCCGGCACGCCTCGTGGACCCCGAGCTTCCGCCCAACCCGACGATGGAGTTGATCGAGCAGGCCTACATCCAGTGGGTCCTCCAGGCCGAGGGCGGCAACAAGACCAGGGCCGCCGAGGTCCTGGGCATCGATCCGTCCACCTTGTACCGGAAGCTGAACCGGTACGGAATCGCCGAGTAGCGCTCGAAGCCCGGCCCGTCGCCCCGAACCTCGAGAAGGAAAGCCTGCGAATCATGCCCGACGCTCTGTCACGTCAGCCTGGCCCGGACGGTCCCCGGCGCGCCGGGTCCCGGGAGCTCCCCTGGGACCGCGTCGTTCTCTCGGTGGTGATCCCCTGCTACAACGAGGTGGACACCGCACGGTCCCTTCTGGAGCGGGTGCGCTCGGTCCCGCTGCATCTCGAGGTGATCGTCGTGGACGACGGCTCCACGGACGGAACGAGAGAGCTCCTGCGAGATCTGGATGGAGAAGGACTCATCGACCGACTCGTGATGCACGAGAAGAACGCCGGCAAGGGCGCGGCGCTGCGTACGGGGTTCGCCGAAGCGACGGGCGACGTCGTGGTGGTCCAGGACGCGGACCTCGAGTACGATCCCCACGAGCTTCCGCTCCTTCTCGAGCCGATCCTCGCCGGTCAGGCCGACGCCGTGTACGGGTCGCGCTTCCTCGGGGGACCCCACCGAGTGCTCTTCTTCTGGCACTCTGTGGGAAACCGGTTCCTCACGCTCCTGTCCAACATGTTCACCGACGTGAACCTGACCGACATGGAGACGTGCTACAAGATGGTCCGGCGAGAGCTCCTGCAGTCCCTTCCGCTGTCGGCGGACCGCTTCGGCATCGAGCCGGAGCTCACGGCCCGCCTGGCCCAGAGCGGCGCACGCATCTACGAGCTTCCGATCAGCTATCACGGCCGCTCCTACGCCGAGGGCAAGAAGATCGGCTGGCGAGACGGGATCTCGGCCCTGTGGTCGATCGTCCGGTACAACGTCCTGTCCCAACCCGCGCCACTCTGGAAGCCGTCGAAGCTCTCGCCACGGGGTGAGCCCGATCGACTGACCGAGGGGTCGGAAGGAAGATGACCGACCGGCACCCCTCGGGGCGCGACTCGAGCGACGACGAGGTGCCGGGCCGATGACGCGCACCCGTGCGCGAGCGATGGTGCTGTTCGTGGCGGTGGCCGCCTTCCTCAACTCGTTGGGCAACGGCTTCGCGTACGACGACAACGGGATCATCGTGCACAATCCCGTGGTGACCCACGCGGAGTGGAGCAAGGCTTTCCTGGGTCCGTACTGGCAGGAGGCGGCAAGCGGCACCGGCCTGTACCGGCCGCTCACGCTGGCGGCGTTCGCGGCGGAGTGGCACGTGTTCTCGGGTGGCCACGTCGGCTTCCACGTGGTGAACGTGGTTTTGAACGCCGTCGTCTCGCTCCTGGTGCTGGCCCTTCTCCTGCGCTTCGTTTCGCTTCCCGGGGCGTTCGCGGGGGCGCTCTTGTTCGCCGTGCATCCGGTCCACGTGGAGGCCGTGGCCAACGTGGTGGGCCAGTCGGAGCTCATGGCCGCCGGCGCGGTCCTCCTGGCCTGTCTCCTCTATCTGGACGGGGCGGAGTGGACCGGGATCGCCCACGCGCTGCGGCTGGGGGGGTTGGCGGCGCTCTACCTGCTGGGCCTCGGTGCGAAGGAGATCGCCGTGACGCTGCCCGGCCTGCTCGTGGTCCTGGAAGCGTTCCGCCCGAGCGACGAGCCGCTTCGCCGGCGTCTGGTGAGAGAGATCCCCGTCTACCTCGGCCTCTCGGCCGTCATGGGTGGCTACCTGCTCTTGCGCTGGTCCGTGTTGGGGACCGTCGTAGGCGAGGTGCCCGCACCGTCCTTGCTGCGACTCGGCGGCACGGATCGCGTCCTCACATCCTTCACGCTCTGGCCCGAATACCTGCGCTTGATGGTGTTCCCGCGCGTCCTCAGCGCGGACTACGCTCCGGCCGTCCTCCTGCCGGCGACCTCGGTGTCCTCGGACGTGCTTCTCGGGGTCGCGGTCCTCCTCGTCGCGGCGGCGACCACCTGGTGGGCGCGCAGACGGGCGCCGGCCTTGTCCCTCGGGCTCCTCTGGTTCGCGGTCGCGGTATCGCCGGTCTGTGACCTCATCGTGCCGACGGGGATCCTGCTGGCCGAGAGGACGCTGTATCTGCCGTCGGTGGGCGCGGCGTTCGCGCTCGCCGGGCTGGTCACCCTCGTCACGGCCGCGGCCACGGCCCGCCAGCGATGGGCCCTCGGTGCCGTCGGCGTGTTGGCCGGTCTGGCGCTCTTCGTTCGAACCGTGGACCGCAACCCGACCTGGATGAGCTCCTACGTCGTATTCAACACGCTCGCGACGGAGCATCCCGAGTCCTATCTCTCGTTCCGGGCGCGGGCGAACGGCCTCCGGCGCGTGGGCCGTCTCGACGAGGCGGCCGAGGAGTACGAGATGGCCACTCGACTGGCGCCCCACAATTACTCCCTCAAGGTCGAGGTGGCGGACTTCTACGGACGGATGGGTAGGTACGATCGCGCCCAGAAGCTCCTGGTCTCGGCGATCGCCGATCAGCCGACCCAGCCCATGGCGTATCGCGTCCTCGCCGAACAGCTCATCAAGCGTGGGCGTGGGCGCGACGGCTTCCTCACGGCGCTCCGCGGCCTCGCCGAGGCGGGCCCGACCCGAGGCCTCTGGGCGACGGTTTCGGAGGCGTACATCGCCAAGGGCGATCTGGAGGCGGCCGTGCGCGCACGGCGTGCGGCGTTGGCCCAGGACCCCGATTCCCGACACGACTGGGAGCGCCTCGCCGACCTGCTGGCCGCTCTCCACCGTTCCGGTCAGGCGGAGGCGGCGAGGGCCCGTGCCGAGACGCTGCCTCGTGAAACGGACACACCCGGCTCCCTTCCGAACCCCCGCAGGCTGACCATCGAGCGATGAAGATCTTCGAGTCTCCGTTCCGGAGCGTGCGCAGCGCGTCGGTCCTCGTGGGCGCGCTGGCGGCCGTCGTGTTCGCGAACTCGATCCTGAACGAGTTCGCCTACGACGACCTCCACATCATCACGGAGAACACGGACGTCCACGCGCTCGGGACGCTTCCGAAGGCGGTGTCCGAGCCCTACTGGCCCGGGGAATTCGGTCGCCAGCTGGGGCTGTGGCGCCCGGTCACGACCCTGTACCTCGACCTGCAGTACGCCGTCTCCGGCGAGAACCCGACGCTCTATCACGTGGCGAACGTGGTGGGGCACGCCGCCGTGTCCGTTCTGGTCGTCTTGCTGCTCGCCGAGCTGATGTCGCTGCCGGCCGCCTTCCTGGGCGGCCTGATCTTCGCCGTCCATCCGGTGCACGTCGAGGCCGTGGCCAACGTCATCGGCATCGCGGAGATCCTGTCGGCCGTCTTCTTCCTGTGGGCTTGTCTGGTCCACGTGCGGGGGCCGACCACCTCCAGATGGCCTCGTGCCCTCCTGATCGCGCTCCTGTACGCTCTCGCGTTCGGAGCCAAGGAGAGCGCGGTCACGTTGCCGGGTGCCCTTTTCCTCCTGGACGCCGTTCGTCGTCGTCTCGGGTTCGCGGAGCTGAAGACGTACGTGCGAGATCGGTGGCGTCTCTATGGAGCGCTCGTCGTGGTCGCGGGCGCGCTTCTCTGGGGCCGCTACGAGATCCTGGGCAGCATCGCGCACCCGTTCGGCCCTCTGGGCGCGGACCTCCTCGATCAGATCCCCAGGATCTGGACGCTGGCCGACGTGTGGTCCAACTACGTGCGCCTCTGGATCTTCCCGCTCGACCTCTCGTCGGACTACTCGCCCAACGTCATTCCGATCTCTCTGGGCTGGAACGCCCAGAATCTGGTGGGGCTCGTCCTCACGCTCGCCATCCTGACGATGGCGCTCGTCGCGTGGCGACGCCCGGCGATGGATCGTGGGCGCGACACCGGCCGGGCGGCGGCGTTCGGCGTCGTGTGGTTCATCATCACGATTTCCCCGGTCGCCAATGTCGTATTCCTGGCGGGCGTGATGTTGGCGGAGCGAACCCTGTACCTGCCGTCGGTCGGCCTGGCTGCCGCCACCGGGTGGCTCATCGTGCGCCTGGCCCGCGTGCGGCCGCGCACCGCGGTCGCGGTGAGCGTCACCGCGGTCGCGCTCCTCTCGGTGCGCACCTGGACGCGCACGCCCACGTGGAGGGACAACCTGACGGTCTTTGGGGCGATGATCGGCGACTACCCGCAATCGGGGCGCTCTCAGTGGGTGATCGGCGACCTGTACATGAACAAGAAACAGGTCCACCGCGCGCTCGTCTCGTACCGGATCGCCGTCAACATCCTGGGAACGCACTACCAGCTCATCAACTCGATCGCACGCAAGCTGATGGCTCTCGAGCGCTACCACTCCGCGAAGGGGCTTCTTCTCCTGGCGTGGCGGGAAGACCCCCACATCGACGTGGCGCCCGCCAACCTCGCCGTGATCGCGTCCGAGCAGGGAGATCCCCACGAAACGGAGCGGTGGTGCAAGACGGCGATCTCCCTGGGAAAGAACGACTCGCTCTGCTATCACCTGCTGGCCTGGGCGTACGCGCGGGAAGGCCGCTGGGACGACGCGAGCGAGGCCCGCAGGCAGGCCATCGCGCGCGGAGAGGGAGACTACTGGCAGCAGTGGGAATCCCTGGCCTTCCTGGAATGGCACCGCGGCGACACCACGGCGGCGCGGGCCGCGTTCGACTCGGCCGAGGTGAAGGCTCGGGCCACGGGCCGAAGCGCGGTGGAGCGCGTGGACTCGCTGAGGGGAGCGTTGTTGGGCGCTCCACAGACCCCGTCGCGCTGATCCGTCGCGGCTGCCATCCACCGTTGTGAAAGGCGGAATGCCTTGCAGAATCCCAGACCCGGCGCGGTCATCCCCCGTCCGCCAGGTAGTGTGGATAAGTCTGTAACACGAAGTATTACATGATTTTACGATCATTCGTCGTGCGTTTGGACCTTCGCTTGCTTCAAAGTGGCACGTCGAATCGCTCTGTTCCATTTCCACGAGGAGTGGGGACCATGCGGGACAACAAGGGTTTTACCCTCATCGAGCTCCTGATCGTGGTCGTGATCATCGGAATCCTGGCGGCGATCGCCATTCCGAAGTTCTCGGCGACGCGGGAGAAGGCGTACTTCGCCGCCATGAAGTCCGATCTCAAGAACCTGGCCAGCCAGGAAGAGATCTACTACGCCGACGCCTACAGCTACACGAGCAACACCACCCAGCTCGCGTTCACGAACTCCGAGGGCGTGAACGTCACGATCAGCGGTGTGAGCACGTCGGGTTGGGCCGCTTCGGCCACGCACTCCGCGCTGGGTAGCGCCCAGGGCTGCGCCATCTACTACGGCACGGCTACGGCTCCGTCGGCTCCGACCGCGCCGACGATGCCGGGCGAGATGCTCTGCACGAGCTGACGCACGTAGCACCCCGCTCCTCGCGGGTGTAATCCGCGCCTGGGGGGTGGGTCGACGCCACAACGGCCCGGCCCACCCCCCTCGCCTCCTCCCCCCAGACGACCCCGAACCGCTGCCGGGTTGAACCCACGAGGTGCCCGATGAACAACGACAGCAAGAAAGCCGGCTTCACGCTGATCGAGCTGCTGATCGTCGTCGTCATCATCGGTATCCTGGCGGCCATCGCCATCCCGAAGTACTCGGCCACGCGTGAGCGAGCCTTCATCTCCACCGTCAAGGCGGACCTGAAGAACCTGGCGGTTACCCAGGACATGTACTACAACGACAACTACGCGTACGCCCCCACGCTCACGGCGCTCAACTTCGTCAAGAGCGACGGCGTGACCATCACGATTCCCGAGGCGACGAACACGGGCTGGTCGGCGACCGGCGCGCACGCGGGTGTTCCCGGTCAGTCTTGCGCCATCTACCACGGCGACGCGGCCCAGGTCGCACCGGCCTCGGTCCCCAGCGTGGTGCAGTGCAGCCGTTATTGACGCGCCTCCGGCACGGCCTTTCATCCCATCGCTTGCCGTCCGCCCATCGCCCCAGCCACCTTTGAAGAATTGGCGGGGACGGGCTCCCGAGTCCTCCTGCGCGATCCCCGGGGCCGCGATCTGTGCAGGGTCGGGGGCGTACAGCTCCCGAGAGGACCCACTCGACGACTTCGGATGAGGCTCAAAGCGATCCATGGCCGCACCTTCGCCTCTGCGCCGCGACCTCCTCTTGGCGTTCGCCGTGCTCTTCGCCGGCGCCGTGCTGGTGGCGGGGTTGGGCCTGGCCGTCCTCCTTCCTGATCTGGAGTCGCCGGCGGAAGGCGCACTCTTCATCGTCGTGCTGGTCGCCGCGGACCTCGGAGTCCTCTTCGCGTTCGCGAGCACGCTCATCCGGAGGCGCCTGGTCCGTCCTCTGGAAGCGCTGGCGACCGACGCGAGACGGATCGCCGACGGGGACTACCACCACCGGATCGGAGCGTCGAACAGCCTGGAGCTCCAGCAGGTCAGCGACAGCGTCAACGC
>Ga0315540_10002564_pt1 | contig 10229 bp, 5 predicted proteins | sample SalMarSW160110MG_FD_203677 | JGI IMG/M metagenome (GOLD analysis project Ga0315540, IMG submission 203677) | Salt marsh sediment microbial communities from the Plum Island Ecosystem LTER, Massachusetts, United States - Salt Marsh Sediment SW1601-10 ... | reverse complement strand
CAGACCGAAGTTCGAGTCGTTGGCGATCCGGACGGCGTCGGCCTCGTCGGCAGCGCTGATCACCGCGGCCACCGGGCCGAACAGCTCCTGGGTGTAGGCCGGGCAGCCGGCCGGAACGTCGGCCAGCACGCTGGGCGGGTACCAGGCGCCTGGGCGCGCGGGCAGCTCGCAGCCCAACAGGACCCGGGCGCCGGCGCGGATACTCTCGCACACCTGGGCGTGCAGCTCGTCGCGCAGATCGACGCGCGCCAAGGGGCCGATCTGGGTGTCGGGATCGAGCGGGTCGCCCGGAACGCTTCGCCGCATGACGGCCACCAGGCCTTGTTCGAAGGCCGCCCGGACGGGCTCGACCACCACGAAGCGCTTGGCAGCGATGCAGCTCTGGCCCGAGTTGAGCAGGCGCGAGGTGGCGCAGATCTCGACCGCGCCGTCCAGCTCGGCGTCTTCGAGGACCAGGTAGGCGTCCGAGCCGCCCAGCTCCAGGACGCTCTTCTTCAGGGCCCGGCCGGCCGCCGCGGCCACCGCCCGGCCGGCGGCGGTCGAGCCGGTCAGGGTCACCGCCGCCACCCCGGGGTGAGCGACGATGCGCTCGACCCGGTCCGAGCCGACCAGCAACGCAGCGAACAGGCCCTCGGGCAGGCCCGCCTGGGCGAAGATCTGCTCGATGGCCAAGGCCGCGCCGGGCACGTTGGAGGCGTGCTTGAGCAGGCCGGCGTTGCCGGCCATCAGGGCCGGGGCGGCAAAGCGGAACACTTGCCACAAGGGGAAGTTCCAGGGCATCACGGCCAGCACCACCCCCAGGGGCTGGAAGCAGACGTAGCTCTTGGCCGCGTCGGAGGCGGCCGGTTGGTCGGCCAGCATGGCCTCGGCCCGCTCGGCGTAGTGCGTACAGACCCAGGCGCACTTGTCGACCTCGCCGGCCCCCTGGGCGATCGGTTTGCCCATCTCGACCGCCATCAGCTCGGCCAGCTCGCGCCGGCGCCGCTTGAGCACTTCAGCCGCCCGGATCAGGACCCGCGCGCGTTCGGCAAAGGGGGTCCGGCGCCAGTCGCGCTGCCGCGCGCAGGCGAGCGCGATGCGCCGCTGCAGCTCTTCGTCGTCGTGCTCGGCGACCTCGCGGACGAGCTTTCCGGTGGCCGGGTTGATGACCTGCATGCCGGGCGCCCGCCTTCAGTCCTTGGGCCGATCGGCCGGGCGCAGTCGGCGGATGGCTTCCTGGGAGTCGGTCTGGATGCCGCGCCACTGGCGCCGGGTGCGGCAGACTCGCTCCGGGATGCGCGTGCCGGTCTTGGTGATCTTCTTGCAGACGATCTTCTTGTCCGGATCGGTCTGCTTGGCGTTGTACTCATCTATCTGCTGCTTGAACTCAGCCTCCTTGCGCCGGCGTTCCTCGAAGCCGGCGCAGGCGAGCAGCGAGCCGGCGAACAGCAGCAGGGCCAGGGCGGTGGCCAGGCGTCTCATGGGTCCTCCCGGGCGGTCGTCCCCCTGAAGCGGTCAGTCTAGATCAGGCCGCCGCCCCCGTCACGTCCGGGCTTTTTCTTTCAGCTCAGTAGGAGAACCTGGCGCGGGTCCAGACGAAGGAACCCGAGGCGGCCGGATCACCGAACTTGGTGTAGTTCTTGCCGATCTGGAACAAGGCTCCGAAGCCCAGGTCGAGGCCGTTGCCGAAGTTGTAGTTGAACTCGGGGAAGACGATGCACGAAAACGAGTCCCAGTAGGGGCTGATGTACTTGCGCACCCGCTCGCCGGCCGCCTCGTCGTAGAAGTCCTCGTAGTAGGGGCTGACCTCGAACACGGTGAACAATCGGATGAGGGCCCGGTCGTCGTCGAACTTCAGGTCCAGGCCGAAGACCACGTAGTCGCCGATCTTGGGCCGGATGATCTCCCGAGCATAGCGCGGCCCGCAGGCGGTCGTGCCCTCGAAGATGGCGCACTGCTCGAAGGCGGCGTCGTCCGTCACCAGCACGCCGCCCTTGCGGACCACCCAGCCCTCGTGGAAGTAGTCGCCCGCCCCGAAGTCGTCGATCATGCCGTGGACCCACATCAGGTTGACCATCACGTGGGAGCCGAAGGAGTAGTCCAGCCCCAGGGTCCACTTGGCGAAGGGCACGTCCTCGACCACCAGCGGCCGGGGGCCGCCGGGCTGGCCGTCGTTGTCGTAGTCGTACTCGCCGGCCGGCTGGGTCACGAAGCCCAGCTGGACCTCGTCCTGGGTCAGCTCGGCCCTGAGCGCCTCGGGCAGATAGACGCCCAGCTCGAGCCGGTAGCCAAGGCCGCCGAGCGAGTCGCTGATCCAGTCCAGCGGGATCTCGCCGGCCATGTTGAAGCCCAGCACCTGGATCTTCGGGTAGCCGACGGTGGCTGTCGTCTCCAGCAGGCCGTCGACGCAGTTGTCCGGATCGTCCAAGGCGCACAGCGACTGCTGGAGCTGGGTGGTGTGGTTGCGGATGGCCTGGGGGATGTCGTGCCGGCCGCGGTAGTAGGAGAAAGCCAGATCCTGGCCGCCCAGGCTGGTGGCCAGGCGGAAGGCGAACTGCATGTTGCCGAAGCTCCTGGCCGGCAGCTCGGGTTGGACCGCGCTGGTCAGGGTCGGGTAGCGCACCTGGATCATGTCCTTCTCGCGCTCGGCGAAGGCCTTCTCATAGTGGAGCCGGTAGCGCAGCGAGGACGAGACGAATGGCAGCCGGTCGGTCATGGCCAGGCCCAGGACACCGGAGCGGGGCAGTAGGGCCGGCTGGAAGATCGGCACCAGCACCGCCGAGAACACGGTCGAGTTCATCCAGTCGGTGCCGCCCGGTATCTGGTAGTCCAGCCGGGCCATCAGGTTGGCCGATTGTTCGCCGAACAGCAGGATGTCTTCGAGGTCGTTGGGGTTGATGTTGTTGGTCGGGTTGAACTGGTCGGCCTTGCCCCACTGGACCAGCTGCTGACCGACGCGCAGGTCCAGGCCGTCGACGATCAGGTCGGTGGCCTCGATGTAGGCCGCGTGGGCCTCGAAGTAGTAGGGCGCCACCCTGCGGCGATCGCTCAGGGCGGTGATGCCGTCGATGTCCTCGGGGTAGCCCAGCCAGACGAAGTCCACGTCCACCGAGGCGGCGAAGCGGCCGTAGATGGCGTCCAGCTTGAGCTTGAAGATGTTCTCGTTGCGCCGCAGGCCCTTCGTGATGTCGTCGCGCGGGTAGAAGGTGCCCGCCTCGAGGTCGTAGTGGGTGCCGGCCGACTTGGGCTGCACCTGGAAGCGGACGTCGGACTGCACCCGCCCGCCCCAGCGCAGCTCGAGCTTGTCCAGCATCGGCAGATCCAGATCGGCCGATGCGTCGGGCCCCGCGGCGGGCGCGCCGAGCAGCATGCCCGGATCCTCGAAGGGCTCGTCCAAGGCCTTGGGCATCTCGAAGGGCTCGTCCAGCTCGGGCCCGGGCGCGTCGGCCTCGCCGGCGCCGTCGTCCTTGTCCGCGCCCTCCTGTTTCGCCGCGCTTGCGTCCTTCGCCTCGCCCTCGACCGGCTGGGCCCAGCCCTGGCCACAGGTCAGGCCAAGCCACAAGACCACGCTGGTGATCGTCTTCATGGCGTCATCCCCGAACGCTGGTGTTGACTAGCGGCGCCGCTGCAGGGAGCGCACGGTGAACTCGCGCTCGCTAATGCCGGTGTTGGGTTTCCACTCGCGCTGGATCATCTCGCTCTTCAAATCCCCGCGGGTATGATCGAGCATGGTCATCTTGCGCGGGTTGCACAGGCCCTGCTTGCACTGGAAGCCCTCGCGGACCTCGGAGCGGACCTTGACGCCCTTCTCGTTGTAGTAGTCGACCGCCTCGGGCTGGTGGATATCCTTGCGGATCTTGACCACCAGCTTGGGGTAGGAGAAGGCCTTGTCCGGCCGCTTGGTCATCTCCAGGGTCCAGGTCTTGTCGTCTTCGCCGATCAACTTTCCGGTGAAGGTCTCACCGAACTTGGTCAGGGACATGGAGTCCTGGGTATAGGCCGAGCCCATGAAGCCCTGCGACTTCACGTGCGAGGCCACCCGGCGGACCTTCTTGTAGGCCGGCAGGTAGACGTACATCTGATCCACGTCCAGCACCAGAAAGCGCATGCCCTTGACGTCGCCCGGGGCCAAGAACTCGATCCGCCGCTTCTTGTCGCCCTTGATGTGGACCTGGAAGCGCAGCACGCGCGGGTCCTTGCCCGGCTCGTAGGTCACCAGGTCGTAGACGAAGAACTGGTCCTTTGCCTTGGTCATGGCGTGGTCGGTCAGCTCGATCACCTGCTCGGCGGTCAGCTCGGCCGCCAGGCCGGGGGCGGCCAGGCACAGCAGGAGCACGCCCAGGGCGATCGAGCTGGCTGAACGGCTGGATGCGGCATGTCGTCGGTTCATGGATCCTCGTCCTCGTCGGTCAGGGGGTTTTCGAAAGAATCAGCTCTTGATGGGCAAGGCCTTGCTCAGGACCGCGTCGACCGCCTCGGAGCACTCCAGGTCCTCCTGGCAGGCGGGCGTATTGCGGTAGCGTGTCTTGCGGGCCAGCACGGGGATGGCCAGGAAGGTGGCCAGGGCGGCCACCAGCATGGCCGCCGCGGTCAGGCTGCCGACGTTCTGCAGGGGGCGGGCTTCGCCCAGGGTCAGCACGAAGAAGCCGAAGAAGATCATGATCGCGTTGGTCCAGATGGCCGGGCCGGTGTGATCGGCCGCGTTGGCCGCGGACGTGACCATGCCGCCGCCATTGGTCGGGTGCCAGCCCGCGATCAGGTGGACCGCGTAGTCCACCCCGACCCCCAGGACGATGGAGGCCAGCATGGAGGTGCCGATGTCCAGGTGGACGCGCAGCAGACCCATCCCGCCGTAGATGACCGCCAGGGTCAGCAGGGTCGGCACGGCGGCCATGATGCCGGTCCAGATGGATCTGAACATGACGCTCAGGATGATGATGATGACCAGCACCGCGAAGATCAGGCTCTTTATCTGGTTGCTCTCCACCGAGCGCGACAAGCCCCGGTGCAGCACCGGCAGCCCGTTCGCCTGGATGTGGATGGTGCCGGTCTCGGCCGGAGCGACGGACGCGGCCGCCACGGCGGCAGCCGCGGGCGGGGCGACCACGATCGGCCATGCGGACGCGATCGCGGCCTGGGCCGGCACCAGCGCGGATGGGTTGTCCTCATCCCAGAAGGCCGCATTGATGGCTGCGACGAAACGTTTGCCCTTGCCGCCGGTCGGGATGGTCAGGCCGATGTTTTCGAACAGGGCCGCGGCCCGCTGAGAGGCGCGGGCGCCGCGCCAGGCCTCCTCGAAGGGCGTGGACAGCGACCAGGCCAGGTCCTGGGCCAGCTCGTCGTCCGCGGGCCGATCGAGCACCCGGCCGACGAGCGCCATCAGCTCGTCTTCCGAGGGCAGGGCGGTCAGCTTCGACAAAGCGGCGGCCAGGCGTTTGACGGGATCCGGCTCGGTCCCCCGGTCCGGGCCCGCCTCCGCTGCCGACTGAGCCGACGGCGCGGGGGCTTGCTGGCCGCCCAGCTCGGTCGCCAGGTTCACGGCGCATTCTTCGGAGTGCATGAAGCGGACCATGGCCGCGAAGAGGCGCTCGGGCGCGGGTGGGGCGATCGGGCGGTCGAGGAACTTCTGCAGCTTCGCCTCCACGTCCGGTCCCAGCGCGATGCCGTAGAAGCGGGCCATGGCCAAGAGGCGCCAGCGCAGCATGTCGCGCAGCCGGGCGTCGGCCTCGGGCCAGCGCGGGTCGGACCTGGTGACCACCTGATAGCGGGTGATCAGATCCTCGCTCAGGGTCTTCTCGGCGAAGTTCAGGACCGACTCCAAATCCTCGGCTCGCGGAGAGTTGACCTGGACGTGGATCAGGCCCTGCTGGTGGTCGGAAGACAGCAGCTGGGCCAGGGCCGGATCGCCGGTCATCAGGGAGTAGAGCATCTTGACCTGGGCGGCGGTGTCCGGGATGCGCTGCTGGCCGACCATGGCGCGGTTCGAGAGCGACAGGGCGTAGCCCGCGTGCCGTACGGCGGCCACGTGCGGGTGGACGGCGATCTTGTCGGAGATCCGCCGGATCTCGCGCAGCACGTGGGGATCGTTCAGATCCGCCTCGACGAACAGCTGGATGAACTGCGCCCCGCCGAAGTGGCGCCCCAGGAACTTCTCGGCTTTGTCCGGCGGGCTGCCCGGGGAGAAGAACGAGGTCTGATCCACGGCCGTGTTGACCTGGCTGATGAAGAAAACGCTCAACCCGGCCAGGCCCAGCAGGCCGCCGCCCACCAGGCGCCGGTGGCGCTGGGCGAACACGGTCAGCCTGACCATCGCCTTGCGCAGAAGGATGGAGTCGGACTGCTTGCGCTTCAGGTTGGTCAGCCGGACCACGGCCGGGATGAAGGTCAGAGACAGCACCAGGGTGGTCAGGATGCCCACGGCGGTGAAGAAGCCGAAGGTCCTGATGGGCCGGATGTCCATGAACACGAACGACAGCAGGCTGGCCACCGTGGTCAAGCCGGCGGCCACGATCACCGGGCCCAGGCCCACCAGGGTGCGCCTGAGCGCGGTCGGGCCGTCCAGCTTCTGGGCCAGGAAGTAGTAGCGCGACAGCAGGTGGATGCCGTAGGCCGAGCCGATCGCGAACAGGATGATCGGCATGGCCGACAGCACGATGTTGAACGGCGCGCCGAACAGGGCCATCAACCCCAGGGTGACCGCGATGCCCACGCCGGTGGTCAGAAGCGCCAGGGTGGCCCCGATCCAGTCTCGGAAGGCCAGCAGGATGATCACCACGATGGCCAGCACCGCCCAGGGCGTCAACCGGCCCAGGTCCTTCTGGGTGGTCTCGTAGATGTAGGTCGAGATGAAGGGCCCGCCGCCCCAGTAGATCTCGCGCTTTGGGAACACGTCGCGCACGCGGGACTTGATCCGGCCGGCCATCCCCTTCGGGTCGGTCCCGTAGGCCAGGAAGTTGTAGATCACCACGGCCCGGGCGTCGTCCGAGATCAGGTTGCCGACCACGTGATCCCGGGACATGACCTTGGCCTTCAGGGCGGCTTTTTCCTCGGCCGTCTCGGGAAGGTGCTGGACCAGCGGGGCGGTGATCACACCGCCCCGCTCGCGGTCCGGGGTGAAGTCCACCACGTTGGTCAGGCTCAGCACGTGGTCCAGGCCGGGGTCGTCCTTCAGGTCCTGGGTGAGCCGCTGGAGCTTTCTCAAGAAATCGGCGTCGAAGGGATCGTCCGACTCGATCCCGACCAGGGCCAGGTCCAGGCCGCCGAAGCGCTTGTTGATGTCGTAGAACAGCTTGACGTCCGGGTTGTTCTGGGGGAGGAAGGCAAGCACGTCGTCGTCGTTCTTCAGGTTGCGGATCTGGAGCAGGCAGAAGGCGGTCACCAGCCCGACGACCAGCACGATCGCCCAGGCGACGTTGCGGTTGGAGACCCAGCGGGCCAACGCTTCCATGGTGCCTTTCTCCTGCCGGTGCCCTCGAGATCTCGACCGCTCGCTTCGGGCGTACCTTGCCGAATTTTCTGAAATAAGCAAGACCCGTGCCACCGGTAATGCCCGCCCCTTGTTGTAATCTCTCGAAATAAAAACAGAATCAGGGCCGCGTCGCCCAGTGGGCGGCCTGCCGACGTTCAGACCCGCACGGGCGTGCGAAATCGAACACCCAGGTGCGAAACTAAGTTTTCTTGGGGGCTTTGGTGCTGGCCGGCTCGTCCTTGAGCCCGTGGCGCTCCATGCGCCTGAGGAGCTGGAAGCGGCTGATGCCCAGGAGCTTGGCCGCCTCGGTCTTGACCTGCTTGGCCTGGGCCAGGGCGTGGCGGATCATGCGCTTCTCGAGCGACTCGAGCGTGTCCACGCCGGGCCTGAAGTCGACCGGCACCGAGCCGGCCTCGGCCCCTTCGTCCTGTGCGGCCAGCACCCGGCGGGGCAGGTGCCGAAGCGCGATGGCGCCTTCGTCGGCCATGATGACCGCCCGCTCGATGACGTTCTTCAGCTCGCGCACATTGCCCGGGTAGCTGTAGGCCATCAAGCGGGCGCTGACCTCCTCGGACAGCGGGCCGATCTCCTTGCCCAGCTTGGCGGCGAAGAAGGTCCGGAAGTGATCGGCTAGAAGCAGCACGTCCTGGCCGCGCTCGCGCAAGGTCGGGATGTGGATCGGGAAGACGCACAGGCGCTGGTAGAGGTCGTGGCGAAAACGGCCCTGGCTGACCATGGCCTCCAGATCCTGGTTGGTGGCCGCGATTACCCGGGCCTTGAGCGGCAGCTCGCGGACCGAGCCGACCCGAGCGAACACCCGGCTCTCGAGCACGCGGAGCAGCTTGCCCTGCAGCGCGTCCATGTCGCCGATCTCGTCAAGCAGGACCGTGCCCTCGCCGGCCTCCTCGAAGGCGCCCGCGCGGGCCTGATCCGCGCCGGTGAAGGCTCCCCTCTCGTGACCGAACAGCAGGCTCTCCGCCAGGTTCGACGGCAGGGCCACGCAGTCGACGGCGATGAAGGGACTGCCCGAAGGGCGAGACATCTGGTGCAAGGTGCGGGCGGCGACCTCCTTGCCCACGCCCGTCTCGCCGGTCATCAGGACCGTCGTCTCCGGGGACTTTGCGATCTTCTTGAGCTGCTCCGCGACCTGGCGCATCTTTTCCGAGCGGCCGAGCAGCCCGCCCCGCCGGTGCTCGCTCCACCCATCGGCCCCCGCCCTGGCGGCGACCCGGTCGCGGACCTCCAGGACCCGGTCGATGATCGGCTGGGTGCTGGTCTCCTTGACGATGTAGTCCTCGGCCCCCAGCCGGATGGCCTGCACCGCGTTGGGGATGGTGTGGTAGGCGGTCATCATGATGATGGCCGCCTCGGGTTGGTGGGCCAGAAGCGGCGGGATGATGGCCAGGCCCTCCTGGTCGGGCAGCCGGTGATCCAGCAGGATCGCATCGAAGTGGACCGCGTCCGAGCGCACCCGGGCCAGAGCCTCGGCGCAGGTGAAGGCCAGGTCCGATCGAACGCCCCAGCGGGCGAGCTCGTCTGCGATGGCCTGGGCGTACAGCTCCTCGTCGTCGACCACCAGTACCCTGAATGCCGCTCGGCCCGGTGGGCCGGTGTTCTGCTCGTTGGGATCCAAGCGTTTGCCTCCTGCCATCGGAACGCGCCGGTCGCTCAGTCCGGCTCGCTGGGCCCGGGCAGCACCACCCGGGCCGCGCAGCCGCCCTCGGCCCGGTCGGTGAGCTCGAGCACGCCGGCGTGGGCCTGGACGAGCTTGGCGCACACCGCCAGCCCCAGGCCGGTCCCGTTCGACTTGGTCGTAAAGAAGGGCTGCATGCACTGCTGGGCGCTCGCCCCCAGGCCCGGACCCTGGTCCTCGACCACCAGCGCCACCGCCTGGCGGATCGCCTCGGCCCGGATGGTCACGATCCCGCCGGGCGGGGAAGCCTCCAGGGCGTTGAGCATCAGGTTGAAAAGGACGTGGCGCATGGCCTCGTAGTCGGCCCGGGCCGTCAGCCCGTCGGGCACCAGGTTCCGGATGGTCTTGTCCTGTCGGCGGCGGGCGCCCTCGAGCAGCCGGCGCACGTCGGCCGCCAGGTCGGCCAGGCGGATCAGGCGCAGCTCGAGCTCGCCGCGCGGCGACAGGTGCTTGCGCAGCACCATGTCCAGCCGGTTGATCTCGGTGGTGGCCGCCTCGATCAGCGTGCGCCTGCGGGCGCGATCCGGTTGCCGGCTCAGCCCCTCCAGGGTGGCGCCGATGGCCAGCAAGGGGTTGCGGATCTCGTGGGCCAGCTGGGCGGCCATCTCGCCCATGGTCGCCAGGCGCTCCTGCTCGACGAGCTGGGTCGGCGACAGCACCTGACCCGGGTCTTCGGCGTGGCGGATGAGGATCAAATAGCCGATGGCCCGATCCCGATCGTCGGCCAGCAGCAGCGCCTCGACCCGGGTCGGCAACAGGCCGCCCCCGGGCAGCCGGGCGATGGCACCCAGCTCGGCGGCCGGAGCGCCCGGCGCGACCACCTGGCGGGCCAGCACCTCGCTGATCTCGGCCGGCTCGCAGAACAGGCTGTCCAAGCTGCTGCCGAGCAGGGCGTCCGACGACAGCTCGAGCAGCTTGCTGGCGGCCGGGCTGTTGGAGGTGATCTGGAAATCCAGGTCTGTGAACAGGGCCGGGGCGGGCCTGCCCATGGTGAGCTGGAGGAGCTGGTTCTCCAGGGAGTCTCCCCCGGCCGGGGCCGGGCTGGTGAGCCAGCACAGCGCCGCGGGCCGGCCGCCGGCGCTGAAACGC
>Ga0315540_10002563_pt1 | contig 10229 bp, 18 predicted proteins | sample SalMarSW160110MG_FD_203677 | JGI IMG/M metagenome (GOLD analysis project Ga0315540, IMG submission 203677) | Salt marsh sediment microbial communities from the Plum Island Ecosystem LTER, Massachusetts, United States - Salt Marsh Sediment SW1601-10 ... | reverse complement strand
CTTGGGCATTAGAACAGGTTGCTAAAGTCTATACCTATGGAACAATTAAATATGATGATGATAATTGGTGGAAAGGTCTTAAATGGAAAAAAGATGTTTTTGGATGTATACTAAGACATGTATGGAAATGGTTCAGAGGGGAACAGAATGATGATGAATCAGGTTTACATCATTTAGCTCATGCCGCTTGGAATTGTTTTGCCTTAATGGAATATGAAAGGAATAAGATAGGTACTGATGATAGATGTCCTTACACACAAGACTTACTACCTGAAGATGAGAGAGATAAAAAGATTGCATTGTGGAGAAGACTTGCTGATGAGGGTAAAGATAAAGAATATAATGGCCTTGATATATTTTTAAAGAAAGAGGATATGGATATTAAATAGATTTCTTTTTTCTTTTCTTTCTTGGTTTTTGAACTTTACCTAATATTTTATTGATATTTTTACCATTTAATTTTTTCTGAATTTTCAGAATATTTTTACGGCTTATATAACCATCTTCATCTATATAAGGTTCAAAAATATTTTTAAGATAATCTTTCATTCTTCCGGGTAAAGCTTTATGTGGTAAACCTACAGCTTTTGTGGTTTTGGTTTTTGTTTTTCTCTCAAGTCTCATATTACACATATATGAATCATTTGTGGGTATTGATATAATTTTTCTATCAGTTCCACTTTTAACTGATACCTTATCATTATATACATGTGAGAAACAGAGATATCTATACCCTTTTCTATCATGAGATGTAAGCTTAGAGAAAGACATAACTCCTAAATCTCCTATTTCAATAACAGGAGAACCTTTTTCAGAGAATTTAAAACTTATCATATTTTTTTCCTTTTCCATTTTTTATCATCCACCATCATATCATATTTTATATATTTAGTCAATAGAAATTTTTTATTCATTTTTCTATTATGTCATTTATTGTCACTTTTTATGACATTTTTTGCCTAATTTCATATTATAACATAAAACAGGAAAATTGTTAAATTGAATTTATCCAATATTTTCAATGAATTAAAAAAAATTATTTTTTTTTCAACTTTGGCATGTGGATTGCATTAGTATATGAGCATGAAAACAACAACAACAACAAAAAAGGAAAAAACAATGACAACAGAAGATTTTATTAAAGAAGATGAATTCAAAGTAAAAGGAGACAATGCTATGACAACTTCATTTGATGATCTTATTGGAAGCAATGCCAAAACTAAGGAAAAGGCAAAACCAAAAAAGAGTAATGCTGTTATTCTTCCTGTTCCTGAAAATGTTCAGGTTGAAATTGATTCTCTGATTTCTGCTAAAAAAGCTAAGAAAGTTGCAGAGTCAAATATCAAGAAAGCTGAACCTACCATTATTGATTTTGGTCTTAAGCTTAAAGATGATAAAGCTTTTTCAGGTAATTTTAAAAAGTCCTATAAGCTTGGAACTGATGAATCTAATGTTAATTTTGTTACTGCTAATAAATGGTCTTTCAGTGAAGATGATGTTGATGATATCAAAGATATCATTGGTGAAAAAGCTGATGATCTTATTATTGAGCATAAAGAAGTTAAACTGAAAGCTGAAGTTTTCTCTAATGATGAACTGAAGAAAAAGTTTGTTGAAATGGTAGGAAGGGATTTTCCTGAATTTTTTGAGACTGTTGTTTCTCATAGTGTTTCTGAAGATTTTGATGAAAAGGTTTATGATCTTGGTAAAGATGCTTATGAAGACCTGAAGCTTCTTATGAAACAGTCTAAACCTTCTTTAAGGTAATAATAAGGGGCTTATGCCCCTTGGCGAAAAAGGAGATATAATAATGAAACTTAAATCTTTTAAATATTTTTATCCTGAAAAACCTCAATTGATTCTGATTGAATCAGATGCTTTTAAAAAATTGAGTGATGATCCTGATTATATAGCTGAACCTAAATTCAATGAACAAAGATGTGAATTTCATCTTATTAATGGTGTAGGTCATTTTTGGGATAGGCATGGAAAAGAGCTTTCTTATAATACAAATCCTGCTTATGCTGAAGGAAAAAATGCCATTATAAAGATTTTTGTTGACAAATTTGGTGATAAAGGGTATTTCATCTTTGATACTGGATTAAGACATAATAAAGTTAATGGTATAAATAATAAATTAGTGATCTATGATATCCATGTTTATAAAGATGAAGTTTTAAATCGCTTGACTTTTAAAGAAAGAAGGGATATACTGGAAAAATACTTTGAGAAAAAACAATATGCTGATGGTGAAGCTTATGATATGGATGATACAGTCCATTTAATTAATCAACATAAAGATGATTTCTTAAGGCACTTTAAAGAATATACTGCTTCTGATGATGTTGATTTTAGTTATCCTAATCCTGAAGAATTTGAGGGATTAGTAATGAAAAGCTTGAAAGGTAAACTAAAGCTTAGTAGAACAGCAGGAGCAGATTCAATTTGGATGTTTAAAGTGAGAATTCAAACTGGTAGGCATAGGTATTAAAAAATGGATAATTTTTGTGAAAAACATTTTAAGGAATGGATTGATTATACTATTCATGTGGATGATAAAAAATCTGTAGAAATTTCTATTAGAAAACTTTTGAAAGATCATCCTGATTTAATTGAAAAAAATTATTCTTGGCCTGAAATGAGAAGAATGGCCGAAAGGTATTAAAATATGGAAGTAAAAAATTGTAAAGTTAAAATTTGTAAAAGTAATGATAATGGTTGTTGTATAGAAGAATCAATTGTATTAGATTACTTTGGAATCAATGCAATGCCAACATGCATGAGTTTTGATAAAAAAGATATAAAAGATATAGAAAAGGATATTTGGGATACAAAAAATGCCACAAAATAAAGATTTCTATACTTCAGATGTTGAATTATTGAAAATTCCAAGTGAGATGCTTGAACCTTTTGCTTCTCAAATGATAGGTAGATGGTATCATAGATGTACTCAAGCATTAGAAGTTAAAAAAAGTATTGAGAAAAAACTGAAAGATGAAGGTAGAGAACCTACTTTTCATGAACATTTGGATATGGAACAATTTTATAATGAATGTTCAAATTTATGGTGGGGGGTTAAATCTTTAACTAAACTTTCTATAGCTTGTAGAAATGCTACTCATTTTTGTATAGCACTTCAGAATGAAAAAAGTAAGATAGCTAATTGGATTAAAAAACATCTTGGATTTGATCCTATTTTAGATAAAGATAAAGGATTTGGATTTTAAAACATAAATATAATTATGAATGATTTAATAGATAACATAAAAAAAGAAGAAAATATTAAAGAAGCTTCTTATTCAGGAAATATAGGATTTCAGGAAATGGTTGAATTCTATAAAAAAGCATCTCCAATGGATATTAAGCAAATGGAGAAATTTATTAAAAATAATAGTTGGATTGGTATTAAAAAATTATTTAAAAAAATATTAGGTGTAAACCTGAAAGGATAAAATGTTATGGAAATTTTTGAAAGATCAACTTTTTTACCCCGGCCTTATATAAACAGAGAAAAATGTGTTGTTGAATGTATGGGATGTAAAAAAATGTATTCTGAAATACCATTAGGTGAGTGTGTTTTAGAAGATCATGTTTGTATTGCTTATATAAACCCAAAAGCAATTCAAAAACGTGGATGTGCTTTACAGTCTAATAAAGCAAAATTAGAGGAAGTTAAGAAAAAGGTAAATCCGTTAAAAGCAAGTAAAAGAGCAAGAAGGAAATAGATTATATATGAATAAATCAGATTTAGTTAAATATGTATCAGATAAAACTTTGATTACTGAACGTGATGCTGATATTATTGTTAATGTTTTTTTAAGGGGAATAAAAGAAACTTTAGAAAAAGGAGATAAAGTTACATTAAAGAATTTTGGTTCTTTTTTTATACAGGAAAGGAAACCAAGAACTGCTTTAAATCCAAGAAATAGAGAAATAGTTAATGTTCCTGCAAAAAAAGTAGTTAAGTTTAAATCAGCCACAAAATTATATGATATGGTAAACAAATAGGGAATATAGGGAATGTAGTGCTAACGGTAACACGGGAGTTTTGGGTACTCCAATTTGAGGTTCGAATCCTCCATTCCCTACCAAAAAGGATATAAATTATGGATTTAATTGAGTTTGATCATGAGAAATATGATCTTAAAATACTTCTGGATGCTAAATATCCATTTTTAGAAAAGATGAGAGATAAAGCACCCGGAACCTATAAGCATTCTCAAAATGTTTCAAGTCTATGTGAAGCAGTAGCTTTAGAATTAGATATAGATGCTAATCTAATGAGAGTATTGGGTATGTATCATGATGCAGGAAAAATTTCTTTTCCTGAATGTTTTTATGAGAATCAGAATGGTTCAGTAAATATGCATGATAAACTTGATCCAATGATTTCATTTCATTTATTAGCTAATCATATTTCTGATGGTGCTTTAATTCTTGTACAATTAAAAGATTTTCCATCAGCCTTGATAACTCCTATAACTCAACATCATGGAAATACTGTAATGAGATCATTAGCTAATAAAGCTGAAGGAGTATCAGAGGACTTGTTTAGATATAAAAATACATCTCCACCTACTACTTTAGAAGCGGCAATTTTAATGATATGTGATTCAGTAGAAGCTACTATTAGGAGTAAAGAAATTACTGATAGTATTGATATTGAAGATATAAGGTCAATTATCAGGGCAACTACTGAAAGGCTTGAATCTGATGATCAATTAGATGAAGTTAGAGTAGGGGATTTAAAAAGAATAAAGAAAGCACTTCAGAGAGATTTAGAGTCTAAATATCATAAGAGAGATTCTAAAGCTTATGAAGAAGGTGATGAAAAAAAATTAAAAGATTCAAAAAAATAATATATTAACAATTTCTAAAAATTGTGATATATAATGATATAAATTTTTAAAGGGGGATTATATAAATGCCTAAGTGTGTAAGATGTAAAGACTTTTTTCCACCTAATTATGTTGATTTAATTGAAGGTGCTGAACCTATGTTTGATGGTGAACTTCCAAAAGAATGTATTTTTTGTAAACTTCAGATAAATGAAGTGGAAAGAGAGACAGAGCATAATTCAGGAAAATTTATAATGTATACAAAAGAACAATGCATAACTGATTATAAAAAATTCTTGAGAAAACTAAAAGATAGTAGAAATGTTAAAGATATTATGAATAAAACTGAAGGATTAATAAAAATTTGAAAAAGAAATTAAAACCTTTAAAGAAACCCTCTAAACTTGGTTTTCTTACATATGTTGGTGATACTCAAGGATGTGGAACAATAAGGGTTATATATCCATATTTTCTATTAAATCATCAAAGGACAAAGAATTTGATGGTTCATTCAACATATTTAATGAACTATGTAACTGATTTAGAGTGGTATAAACCATTTACATTTGTTCAATTCCAAAGAAGTGCAACTGAACAGCATTTACAACTTATACAACATTTTAAAAATACTATACAGAAAAGGTATCCAATACCTTGTATATATGAAATAGATGATATGCTTTTTGGTATTCCTAAATGGAATTATGCATCCCTGTACTACAATCAAGCTGAAGATTTAATAAAAAAGATTATGGAATCATGTGATGGTATGATTACTTCAACTGCAAAGCTGAAGGAAATATATTCTCCATATTGTAAAAAGATTTCAGTTATTCCAAATCATCTACCTAAATTTGTTTGGGGAGAAACATATCCTGTTCATCAATATTGCGATGAGAATAGTAAGATTAAAATTTTATGGGGTGGAAGTCAGAATCATTTTGCAATGACAGAAGTTGTAGGTGAAGAAAATAAAGGTGGTGATTTTGGAAAAGGTCTTTTGAATTTCATTAGAAAAACAACAGATAAATATGAATTTCATTTTATGGGTGCTATTCCTGAAGAACTTCAGGATATAAAAAATAAATTGAAATTTCATCCGTGGAAATCTATCTTTGAATATCCAAAAGCTCTAAAAGATATTGAACCTGATATTTGTTTAGCACCATTGGTTGATGTTGAATTTAATCATTGTAAAAGTAATATAAAATGTCTTGAGTATACTGCTACTGGTTCTGTTGGTGTTTATTCAGATGTTACACCATATAAATTTCAGAATCTAAGAGCTAAGACAGATGAGGAATTTATATTTTATATTGAAAAGCTTGCCAGTGATATTGATTTCAGAGCAAAGACATTTAATAGAGATTATCAAAGAGTTAAATCTCAATTGTTTTGGGAAGAAAATTTAAACATTCAAAAATATATTAGCACTTATTTAAATATGTTCGGACAATGCCTGTAACTACTGATCATATAGAAAGAGTTTATAAAGCTTTTAGAAAAGCACAAGCTGATTTCAATAATCGTGGTTATAGAATGCCAAAAGATTTTGAAACCCATTTTAATGAAAAGTTTAGTGAACAAAATAAAAAGGCATTGATCAAGATTACAGGATGGTTCTTAACAAAATGGCAAAACATTGATCCATATACATATTTTTCATGTGGGTTTGAATTGAATAAGAATTTTTCTTATACTAAATTCTTTAATGAAAAAATATTGTTACTTTATACAACTAGAGATAAGAATTTAAAAAGAAATATTAAGATAACAAAGCAGGGATTAGTAAAGTCTGCTAAGTTTGTTAAAAAGTGGATGGATAAAAACAATGCCACTTTGAATGATTACATGAATACAAGAGAAGGGCATCAAAAGATAGCTGTTGATCATTATTTAAAGGGAAATATAGATGCTTCATTTTTTGTATATCTTTTAAGAAAAGGAATGATATTAACTGATAATGAAAGAAGTAGCATTCCATACATTCAGGCTAAATTTAGAAAAATTACATTTGCTTTGAATGATATTCAAGATTTTTTGAAAAAATTGGGGGAAAAATTATGAGTACTGAACATAAAGGTAATATGATTAGGGATATTCCTGATGGAGAAATGCTAAAGGATAAGATACCTGAAGGAGAAATGCTTGTGTCTGAATCTCCAAGTGGTGAACCTCTTTGGAAAAAGAAAAAGAAACTTAATGAAGATGAATCAGAAAAAAAAATATTGAATGAATAAAAAAAAGCTTGACATATAGTTTTTTATACGATATGATGCTTTTAATATAATTTAAAAATGTTTAAATAAATTTATGAAAGGAGTGATGTGATGAATAAACTGTTGGTTGTTCTTATGATTTTGAGCTTTATCTTTTTGAGTTTAGGTACTTCAAATGCATTAGAGACATATTATAATAATAAGATACCTTATAGTGCATTTTTTAATGGTCATAGTGCTAAACCCAATAAAATTAAAGTTCAGAAAGTAACAAAGTCTGGTAAAGCAATTCAAGCTGTTGTTCCGGTTAATCAGGCTGAAGAAAAGGTGGAACAGAAAGGTCTTGAAGGAAAATGAAAAATGTGTTTATTGCTGTATTCTTGTGCATTATTTTTTCAGGATGTGCAACAACAAAATCATATGATTATGCAGATTACTCAAGTTCATTGAAAAATGGTTTGAGTTTTTATAGTCAATATGAGATTATCTATAAAATCAAAACAAAAAAAGGGGAAAAAATTATTGTTTCTCCTTTTCTCGCAGACAGCAATAACTATCTTCCAGAAAAAATCCTTAAGTTACACTTTGGTTTGAAAATTATCAATCCAAATAAAGAACATTTTAAAATTTGGGTTGATAGCAAGTTTACAGAAATAGGTACTGATAAAGTTTTTCAAAAATTAAACTTTGTGCATGTAGCACAAATACTCCCTGAAGAATTTGTCAGTATTAATTTACCACTTACAAATATACATTCTAAAGTTGAGTTTTTCGTTATTATTACTTCTGATAGTGGTGATATTCTGTATAGTAGTTTAGCAAGGTATAAAATTAAGGGAGTTAATCTTGTAGTAAAAAAAAGTAATATTATTAATTATAAAAAAGGAGAAAAATTATGAAAAAATTGTTTATTGTAGCTTTAATGGTATTGAGTCTTGCCATTGGAGCAGGAAATGGATTTGCATGTGAAGGGTATGAATGTGGCCCTAGAAGTTCTGATTTGAATCTTCAGTTTCAGGCTGATCTTGGTGCATATGATTATGATTATTCCTCAACTGGATGGAGAGGAAATTATAATGATCATGCAAGTTCAACTGCTGATGGTTATGCAGGTGGTTTTCTTGATGTTCATGCTAATGCAGATGGATACACTACTATTTTTGGGTGGAAAATTGATAATCCTGCATTTGTACAGGGGTTTGGTGATGCTGAAGCTGAAGGTAAAGCATGGGCATGGTCAAAAGACTATGGTACAACTTCTAAAGCAGGAGCAGGAGCAGTAACTAATGGTCAAGCTTTTACTGAAGGTCTTGCTACTGGTCTTTATGGTTGCCGTGAGTTTGTTTCCAGTGAAGTCTATGTTGGTGGTCAGGTTAGCCAATGGAATGAAGCAGGTGAAACCGGATATCAGAGTGGTCAGTTTGTAGAAGGTGGTAATCAATCAGGTGGTATTTTCCATTCTGTTGATTATGACTATGCAAGTGGTAACGGTTTTGCATTTGATACCAATTACATTGAAGGTGGAATGATTACCAAGGGTAAGACTGAAGTTTCTATTGATCCTTATGGTAGTTACAGAAGCATTAGTGCTATGACTGAAAATATGGTTCAGGTTAATGCTCCTAAGATTCAATATTCATCTATCGGTGGTAATGGTTATGTGAATGGTATAGCTCAAAAAGGTAATACCTTTGCAGGTGGTAATGCTTCTTTTTCCTATAATGGTAATACCTATGGCAATGGAAATGCTAACTTGAATGCTAATATTTACAGTGGTAATGGTCAAGCAAGTTCTACTGTATCTGCTACCGCTTATTCAGTTAGTGATGGTAATGGTGGAAGAAAAGTTGATTAATACTTGTGATATGATATTATAGTATAACTAAAAAAAAATGGGGGGTGAAATTCCCCCCAAACTTGAAAGGAGAAAATATGAAAAAATTGTTAATTATTGCAGTAATGTGTGTAAGTTTGATTATGGTATGTGGTAATGCCTTTGCTGTAGTAGAAGCAAATGCAGAAGATGCTGCACAAGCAAATGCAGAAGTTAATGGTGTTCAAGCAGGTGCAAGTATTGACAGTCATGATACCAATACCAGTTATAATAGGACTTTTCCTATTCAGGGAAATGTTCCCCTTCCTCAAACCAATGGGTTTTTTACTAATCCTACCCCTGATAGTTCTTTTAGAAGTATTCGTGATATTCTTTCTGCATTTGCAGAAGAAGATAATTTCTGTATTAAAATGACTGAAGGGGCATTGGAAAGACTTGCCAAAGGTGGTGATGTTGAATCTCATCTCCAAGTTCTTAGAGGTAATGATCAAGTTCCAAGGATTTATGATGAAGATACAGATAGTGTTAAATGGTTGTTTATTGCCATTGAAAAACCCATTATAGTTGATGGTAAGCTTAAGGGTACTGAAAAGATTGATGGCCTTAAGGTAACTGCTATGGCTGATGGTGAAGCTGATGATTCTGATACCAATTCTTTACAGGTTATTGGAAAAATTGGTTTGAAAGCTCTTAAAGATGGTAACAACTATTTGGTAGTTACTGCCGAAGGTGCTCATCGTAAGGTTGAAGCTTCTGGATGGGGTATTGGTTTTTATACAACTGGTGGTCTTATTTCAGATAGTGGTAAACAAGCAGGTATTGTAGGTGGTGGTACTGGTTACTCAAAGAATCAGACCGGCCCCGAAGACAGACCTTGGATTCAGGGTTATGTTGGTGTAAAGGGTGTAAAAGACATGCCTACAGTTAAAGCTGAAAAAAAGCAGGTAATTTTGAATAACGTGAAGTAAACATAAATACATAAGTTAGATCAAAGGTGGTAGGGTTTAATTCTTGCCACCTTTTTTGCGTTTTTTTTCTGAAAAAATAAAAAAAGTATGTTAACAATTGTTTGAACCTATGGTAGAATGTGTTCAAACTTGTATAAAAACTGTAAAAAAGGAGAATAATTATGAGTAAATGGATTAAGAAAGATTTATTTGAAAGTTTTCAAAAAGAAAAAATTGAGGAAAAAGATACATCTACTGGTGGATTCATCAGATCAAATTTGTTATGGGAAACTCCTGATAAAGGTACTTTAGAGCAAGCTAAAATATATGAAGGTAGGTTTGTTCCTGATCCAAATGGAGAGTTTTATAAGAGGTACTACTATCATTTTTG
>Ga0315540_10002562_pt1 | contig 10230 bp, 9 predicted proteins | sample SalMarSW160110MG_FD_203677 | JGI IMG/M metagenome (GOLD analysis project Ga0315540, IMG submission 203677) | Salt marsh sediment microbial communities from the Plum Island Ecosystem LTER, Massachusetts, United States - Salt Marsh Sediment SW1601-10 ... | reverse complement strand
GGATCGATTTGCGCGACAGCCCTCCGCCGTTCGGGCCGGGCCGCATCACGCCCCGCACCTTGGTCGCAACGACGATCTCCTCGCGCTTCGCCAGGGCACGCAGTGCGCGGCCGGTGACCTCCTCGCTGGCGCCGAACGAATAAACGTTCGCCGTGTCGAAGAAGTTGATCCCCAGTTCGAGCGCGCGCTTGAAGAAGGGGCGCGACTCCTCCTCGCGGAGCACCCATTCCCATCGCGGGGGCGCGTCGGCAGGCGTGCCGGGAAGGGCGGCCTTGGGGTCGCCGTAGCTCATGCAGCCGAGGCAGATGCGCGAGACGGAGAGGCCGGTCCGGCCCAGGCGTCGGTATTCCATGGTGGTCCCCGGGTGGGAAACGCGGCCCGCGGCGGCCCGGACGGGCCGCGGCCGACCGTCGCACGGGGCCCGCGCCGGGGCAAGCCGGCGCCGCGCGGCGAGTCGCCGGCGTCGCAGCGACTTCACGCTCCGGCGGATGGAGAGGGATTCCGACTCTTTTCCCGTTCTTTACACGGTCGGCCGTGCCAGCGCCGCGGGAGGGTCGCCCGGCATGATGCGGAATTTCCAATCGTCGAAGCCGCGCAAAGTCGGGACCGGCCCGGGCGGGGCGGCGTGGAGGATGCGATAGGTTGAGAAGGAAGCGCGATACCAATCGGCGGTGCTTCTTCCCGCGGGAAGGAGGCGCCGCCGCAACGTTCCTGAACCCACAACGCGGGAGGCCAGCATGAACAGGACGCACGGACGAATCGCCCTGATCGCGACGACGCTCGTGATGCTCGTTGCCGCCCCGGCGGCGGCGCGCGACTGGAGCATGGGCTCGAATCTCGGCCTGAGCGTGCTGAACGTTCACGGCGCCGACAACGTGACCTATCTTTCCTTCCCCGGCACGGTGGTCGCGCTCCAGCCCGGGTTGCGGATCGGTCTCCGGGGTTCGAGCGCGCGGCAGGAGACGTTCTTCGACGCGGGACTGAACCTCGCCACGGCGAGCGGCTTCAGGAGCAACTCGCTCGGGGTCACCGGCAACTGGCAGTTCAACCTCTCGACCGGACCGGGGACCCAGCCCTTCGTCAACGCCGGACTCGGTTTCCTCTACGCTTCGCGCGAGGTTTCCCACGTCAGCGCCAGCGCGACCAGCGCGACCTTTGGCGCGGGCGTCGGCCTTCGCCGTATGCTCCCGGGCGGGCACGGGGACGTGCGGGGCGAATTGCGCTGGGACTACGTGACCAAGGGCGAGGACGGCGACGTCGTGTTGACGCCCGAGGGCGCGGCGTTCGGAATCAAGGTGGGTTTCGACCTCTGGGTCCTGGGCCCCGGTTCCTGACGCCGACCCGATGCGTGGCGCCTCGAGAAGCGCCAGAACCACCCCTCCGGGAAAGGAGGAGACATGGACCTCGCCGTGCAGTGGAGCCTGATCGTGCTCGGGGTCTCGAGCGCGGTGGCGGCGACCGCGCTGGTCGTGGGACTCCTGCGGTTGCTGCCCGTGCTCGAGCGGACGGAACGGGTGCTGGGCCAGACGAGGCGGACGCTCGCGAAGGTGAACCGCATCGCGGGCGACGTGGAGCTGGCGACGCAGGATGCCCGGCGTCTCGAGAGCCGCCTGGCGGGGCTCGCCGGGCATCTGGTGGACAACCTCGAGGGGCCCGTCCGCCTCGTGTCGGCGCTCGTGACCGGCACGAGTGCGGGCCTTTCGAGCCTGCTGGGGGCGCGCGCGTCCCGTCACCGTGACGGAACCCGCGACCGCCGACATCACGAGCGAACCGGAGCGGCAAGTCGCTCCGCCGAGGGAGGTGAAACCGATGGCTGACATCCGGACCAGTGACGTGATCATCGCATTCGGGCTCGGACTCGTCGCGGGGGCCGCGGCGGGCGTGCTGTTCGCCCCGGCACCGGGAGCGGAGACCCGGCGCCGCGTGCGTGACGCGGGGGAACGAGCGCTCGAGCGCACCCGAGAGGGCGCCGAGGTGGCCCGGGACAGCGTGGGCTCGAAGGTGCACGGGGCCAAGGACGCCGTCCGCGAAGGGGCCGATCGTGCCCGGCGCGCGGCCGGAGACCTCGGACACCGGGTCGAGACCGCGTTCAAGGAGGGACGCGAGGCGTTCCTGCGCGAAAGCGGAGAATCCCCGAGCGAGTCACCCTAGGCTCGCGCCCGCAGCGGAAGCGGCGGGGCCGTTCGCACGGCCCCGCCGTCCGTGGGCGGTACGCAAGTCGCTACCAGCGAGAGGCCTGCAGCCCGAGGTTCAGGAACTTCTGGAGGAGCTGCGGATAGCCGATTCCGGCGGCCTCAGCCGCGGAGGCGAACTCCTCCTCCGGCGCGATCTCGGGATTCGGGTTGGCCTCGAGAAAGAACAGCTCGCCGTCCTCGCGCAGGCGGTAGTCCAGGCGGGCGTAGCCCGTCAGGTAGAGCAGGCGGTAGAGCCGCCTTGTCGTGCGAACGAGTCGCGCCACGACGGCCTCCGAGAGCGTGGCCCGCTGCTGGTAGATCCCCCGCTCCTCCTGGTAGCGCGAATCGTGCTTGACGCGCGCGGTGGCGATCGCCGGCGCCCCGGGCGCGAGGTTCTCGAAGAGCAGCTCCCAGGCCGGCAGCACGGTCACGCGATCGTTGCCGAGGGCGGCCACGTAGAGCTCGCGACCCTCGATGAACTCCTCGACGAGGGCGTCGCTCCCCACTCGCTCGTGCACGAACGACACGCGTTCGGCCAGCTCCTCGTCGGACGAGACCACGGACGCCTGCGAGATGCCGAGCGAGGCCTCCTCGTTGGCGCTCTTCACGATCAGCGGGAACTCCAGGTCCTGCGGGCGGCGCACGCGGTGCCGGCGCGAGAACGTCGTGAAGCGGGGCGTGCGGATGCGGTGGTAGTGGGCGATCTTCTTCGCGAGCGGTTTGTCGCGCGCGATGGTGAGCCCGCGGGGATTGCAGCCCGTGTGCGGGACCTTGAGCAGCTCGAGGTAGCTCACGACGTGCTGGTCCATCTCGGTGACGCTGTGGAATTCCTCGAGCAGGTTGAAGACGATGTGCGGGTCGCTCTCCTCGACCGCCTGCCGGATCGGCAGCAGCTCGTACTGGACCCCGAGCACCCGCACCTCGTGACCGAGCTCGCGGAGGGTCTTCACCACGGCGAACTCGGTCTTCCAGCGCTGGGCGTCCTCCTCCGAGTGCCCCCTGAGCGACTCGGGGGGCACCAGGTCCGGGTGCACGAGGACGAGGATGCGGAGCTTCTTCACAGGGCGACCCAGTTCCGGCGGCTGTAAAGGAAGTGCGTGGTGTTGACCGTCAGCATCAGCGCCGCGTCCATGCGGAGCTTGCGCTCCGATCCGACGGCGCGCAGCTTGAGCTCGCGGCAGCGGCCGATCATGTCCGCGAGCACCTGGTCGAGCGTGAACTGGTACTCCCCCGTCCAGCGCGAGACGAGCCGGCGGATGTCCGCCCGGTTGCGCCTCAGGAAGACGGACGCGCGCTCCGAGCGGCGGTGGCGCGGGTCGTTCGAGAACAGCCTCAGGAGGTCGCGGTCGAAGATGTCGGGGTGCTGGATCACGTACTGCTCGCGCTTCTGCCGGTAGTACTCGCGGAGCGTCATGCGGAGCGTCGGCAGGCTCTCGACGCGGCGTCGCGTGCGCACCGGCGGCACCGTCTCCGCGATCTCCTTCATCAAGGCGTCGACGTATTCCAGCTTCCGCAGCGCGGGCCACTTCGCGTACCGCTTGCGCCACATGGAGCGGGGTTGCAGCCAGACCGCGAAGGTCTCGGCGAAGTCCTCGACCGGGTGGCTCTGCGCGTAGTAGAGCCGCAGGTGCTGGACGAACCGCCGGCTCGCGGGGTTCGGGCGGTACTGCTCGGGGTACTTGCGCTGCGGGCTGCCGAAGAAGCGGCGCCAGGCCGCGCGGAGCTGCAGGCGGTAGGCGTGCTGGAACGCGTGACCGCACTCGTGCCGGAGGATCTTGAGGCAGGTCTCGTGCGTGCCGCCTTCGACCTCGAGCATCTGCGAGCGCTCGAGACGCATGAGCTTCGGGTGCGCGAGATAGAACGGGATCGCGATTCCCGGCACGCCGTTCGGCGTGAACCAGTCGGTCGAGAGCCAGTAGTGCGGCCGGAAGCGGATGCCGCGGCGCTCGAGGTCGGCCTCGAGCTCGGCGATGCAGCCGGCCACCCAGGAGCCTTCGAGCTTGAGCGGAAGCTGCCGAAGCCGCAGGTCCAGCAGGCGTGCCTGCCGCAGGCGCGTCCACGCCAGCCGCGGTCCCGGTCGCCGGCGGCGACGCGTCGGGCGCCGCTTCTTCGCCTTCGCGCGGCCGGCCACGTCAGCCCCTCCGACCGGCATCTTCCGCCGCTGCGCCGGCGCGAAGGCGCCGATAGCGGCGGATGAGCGCGTTCGTCGAGGCGTCGTGGCCGAGCGCCGGCTCCCTCCCGGCCTCGAGCTCGGGCACGATCCGCTGCGCGAGCACCTTGCCCAGCTCGACCCCCCACTGGTCGAACGAGTTCACGTTCCAGACCGTGCCCTGCACGAACACGACGTGCTCGTAGAGCGCCACGAGCGCGCCGAGTGCCGCCGGCGAGAGCTCCTCGAGGAACAGCGTGTTCGAGGGCCGGTTGCCGGGGAACGTCCGGTGGGGCGCGAGCCAGTCCGGCGCGCCTTCCGCGCGGACCTCTTCCAGGGTCTTCCCGAACGCGAGGGCCTCGGACTGGGCGAGCACGTTGGCGACGAGCAGGTCCTGGTGGCGGCCGAGCGGGTTCAGGCTGCGCGCGAAGGCGACGAAGTCGCAGGGCACGAGCCGCGTCCCCTGGTGGAGCAGCTGGTAGAAGGAGTGCTGGCCGTTCGTGCCCGGCTCACCCCAGTAGACCGGGCCGGTGTCGTAGTCCACCCGGGCGCCGTCGAGCGCGGTGCTCTTGCCGTTGCTCTCCATGGTGAGCTGCTGCAGGTAGGCCGGGAAGCGCTTCAGGTACTGGTCGTAGGGCAGCACGGCCACCGACTGCGCGCCGAAGTAGTTCGCGTACCAGACGGAGAGCATCCCCATCAGGACCGGCAGGTTCGCCGCGAACGGTGCCGACCGGAAGTGCTCGTCCATCGCCCGGAAGCCGCCGAGCATCTCGCGGAAACGCGCGGGACCGACGGCGAGCATGGTCGAGAGTCCGATCGCCGAGTCCATCGAGTAGCGCCCGCCGACCCAGTCCCAGAAGCCGAACATGTTCGCCGGGTCGATCCCGAAGGCCGACACTTCCTTCGCGTTCGTCGAAACCGCCACGAAGTGCTTCGCGACCGCGGCCTCCGCCCCGCCGAGGCCGGCGAGCAGCCAGGCGCGCGCCGTGCGCGCGTTGGTCATCGTCTCGAGGGTCGTGAAGGTCTTCGAGGACACCACGAAGAGGGTCGAGGCCGGTTCGAGGTCGCGCACCGCCTCGGCGAAATCGGTTCCGTCCACGTTCGAGACGAAGCGGCACGTGCGGTCGCGGTCGGAAAAGCGGCGCAGCGCCTCGTAGGCCATCACGGGCCCGAGATCGGAGCCGCCGATCCCGACGTTGACCACCGCCCGGATCGGCTTCCCGGTGTGCCCGGTCCAGGCGCCGCTCCGTACGCTGTCCGCGAAGGCGCCCATGCGGTCGAGGACGGCGCGGACGTCGGGCACGACGTCGTGGCCGTCCACGAGGATCCGCTCCCCGGCCGGCGCGCGCAGCGCCACGTGCAGCACGGAACGCTTCTCGGTGACGTTGATCGGATCGCCCCGGAACATGGCGTCGATCCGCTCGCGCAGCCCCGACTCCGAGGCGAGCGCCAGCAGCAGCTCCAGCGTGCGGTCCGTGATGCGGTTCTTCGAGTAGTCGAGGAAGATGCCGGCGGCCTCGGCCGTCAGGCGCTCCCCGCGACCGGGGTCGTCGGCGAAGAGGCGGCGCAGGTGGAGCGGCTCGATCTCGGCGAAGTGACGCTCGAGCGCCGCCCAGGACGGGCGACGGCGAAGGGGGACCACGGTCATCGTCGTTCCTTCCGGTTCGGATACGAGGGGGCCCGCGGCACGGAGCCGGCGCCGCCGGGCGTGAGCGCGGCCGAGAGACGTTTCCAGCGCTCGAGCAGGCCGGCGACGCGCCGCCGGCAGGCCTCGAACGCGTCGAGCTGACCCTGCGTGGGGGCGGCATCGGCCGCCTGGACGCTTCCGTAGAGCGAGGTGAGCGAGCCTGCGAGGCCCGCGAGGCTGGCATCGCCCCGCGTGGCGATCGCCGCGATCGAGTCCGCGATCGCCGGGTCGAGCGATTTCCCCGCCGCCTTCAGCGCGGCCTGCGCCTCGTCGTGGGCGGACCACGCCTCCCGCAGTTCCGATTCGATTTCCCGCGTGAGCGCGAGCTGCGCTTCGAGTGCCCCGGGGGGCACCTCCACACGCGGGTCGAGGCGCACCTCCAGCGGCTGCGAGACGCGCCGACCTCCCGCCTCCACCGTGACCGTGTAGCGGCCGGGCAGGACGAACGGCCCGAGCGGCACGGCCGGCGTGCCGTCCCGCCGCACGGCGGCGATCGTATAGCGGAACGAGCGCACGGGGGGCCGCGGGCCGCGCAGGTCCCACACGAAGCGGTGCATGCCCGCGCCGCCCGGCAGGCGCGCCGGAGGCGAGAGCCAGGCCTGCTCGAAGTAGGCGCGCGCGTTCAGGGACTCGGGTGGGGCGTCGCTGCGGAACCGCCGGACGATCCGCCCGGCGGCGTCCTCGACGCTCAGCGTCACCGGCCCGCCAGGATCGGAGGCGAGCCACCAGTCGATCACCGCGCCCGTCGGCGGGTTCTCCCCGAGAGGCGTCTCGGGAGGTGGGGGCGTGTCGTGGCTCTCGCTGGCCCGCAGCCGCACCGCGGCGGCGGGCGCGAAGAGGTGCAGCGGATCACGCGACGCGCCGGCCGCCAGCCCGCGCAGCGACGAGACGTCGTCCCAGCACCAGATCGCGTGCCCCTGGGTCGCGGCGATGAGGTCGTCCTGGTGCTGGAGCAGGTCCCGGACCCAGGCGGTCGGCAGGCCCTTCGAGAGCGGCTGCCAGGCGCCGCCGTCGTCGAACGATACCCAGACGCCGCGGTTGGTTCCCGCGTAGAGCAGCCCCGCCTGCCGACGGTCGCAGCGCACGATCGAGGTGAACTCGTCGGCGGGCAGGCCGCGGGAGATCGTGCGCCACGTCCGGCCCCCGTCGCGCGTCGCGTAGGCGAGCGGCTCGAAACGGTCGATGCGGTGCAGGTCCACCGCGACGTAGGCCACTCGCGGATCGAGCGGCGAGAGGTCGATCGAGACGACCCGTCCCCACGCGGGCAGCCGGGGGGGCGTGACGTCGCGCCAGTGCGCGCCGCCGTCGGACGTCGCCTTCACGAATCCGTCGTCGGTGCCGACCCAGACCACGGCGGTGTCGAGCGGCGAGGGCGCGATGCAGTAGATCACGCCGAAGCCGCAGCGCCGCGTGTCCGCGAGCGACGGATCGTCGCAGGGACCCGCGCCCTCAACCCGCCCGCTCAGGTCCGGGCTCACGACGTCCCAGTGCTTGCCGTCGTCGAGCGAGCGGAAGAGCACCTGCGCCCCGAGGTACATCGCGTGCGGGGCCAGCGGCGAGTGGACGAGCGGGGTGATCCACGTGTAGCGGTAGCGCACCTTGCGCGGGTCGGCCGCGTAGCTCCCGAGCGGCCAGGCCGAGACGTCCGCGCTCTGGCGCGTCGCCTCGTCGAACTTCGACACGCCGCCGCCGAGGCCGCTTCCGAAGACGGTCCTCGGGTCGCCGGGCTTGGGCACCATGTAGTCGCGCTCGTCGCCCCCCACGGGGTGCCAGTCGCGCTCCTCGATCACGCCGTACGGGCCGCGGCTCGCGATCTCGACCGTGCCGTTGTCCTGCTGGCCGCTGTAGAGGTGGTAGGGAAACCGGTCGTCCGCGGCGAGGTGGTAGAACTGGCCGGTGGGCTGGTTGTACCAGCTCGACCAGGTCGCGCCGCCGTTCAGGCTGACTGCGGCGCCCTGGTCCGAGCCGGCGATCATGCGCCGCGGATCGGCGGCGTCCACCCACATCGCGTGGTAGTCGTCGCCGCCCGGCGAGCCGCGCCAGACGCTGAACGTGCGGCCGCCGTCGCGCGACTCGCGGATGGACTGGCTCATCACCCAGAGGCGCGCGGGATCGTCCGGCGCGACGTAGAGGCGGCCGAAGTACCCGCTCGCGAGGCCGCCGTCGCCGTTGACGAGCGTCCACGACGTCCCGCCGTCGTCGCTGCGGTAGAGCCCGCCCTTCGCGGGCGTGCCGTCCGGACCCGTGGCGGAGTAGACCTGCACGAGCGCGAAAACCGTGCGCCCGCCGCTGCCGCGCGGCACCGCGACGCCGATGCGCCCGAGCACGCCCTCGGGAAGCCCCCCCGCGAGGCGCTTCCAGTGGGCGCCGCCGTCCCCGCTCTTCCACACGCCGGAGCCCCGTCCGCCCTGGGTCATGAAGTAGTCGAGCCACGGGTGCATGCGGAACTGCCACGTCGTCGCGTAGACGACGTCGGGCGCCAGCGGGTCCCACGCGAGGTCCACCGCGCCGGTCGAATCGCCGGCCGCGAGCACGCGCGTCCAGTGCCGTCCGCCGTCGAGCGTCCGGAAGACGCCGCGCTCGGCGTTCGGGCCGAAGGCGTGGCCCATCGCGGCGACGAGCACGCGGTCCGGATCCTGCGGGTGCACGAGCAGCGCCCCGATGTGCCCCGAGTTCGCGAGTCCCGCCGGGGTCCAGGTCTCCCCCCCGTCCGCCGAGCGGTAGACGCCCTCACCCGACATCACGTCGTAGCGCGTCGTCACCTGGCCGGTGCCGGCATAGAGCACGCGCGGGTCCGACGGCGCCACGGCGAGCGCGCCGATGGATGCCGCCCGCCCGTCCTGCATCAGCCCCCGCCAGGTGCGGCCGGCGTCAGTGGTCTTCCAGACCCCGCCGCCCGCCGAGCCGAAGTAGAAGGTCACCGGGTCGCCGGGGATTCCGGCCACGGCCGTGGCCCAGCCCGCGCGGAAGGGACCCACCAGCCGCCACGAAACGTCCGGCAGCGGGAGCGGAGACGCCACGGCGGCCGGGGAAGGCGCCGGCAGGAGCGCGACCGCCAGCGCGACCGCGACGAGCGGAACTCTGGCCTTCAAGGCGTTCGAACCTCGTTGCTGTTGACGGGTGAATCCCGAGTGGCGGACGCGGGACGGGCCCGGAGCGGCCGCGGAGCCGCAGCATAGCAGGCGACAAGCCGGCCGCCGGAACCGCCCTCGGCGGGGCGGGTCGCGGTCGATTTCCCCTGCCTCGCGCCGCGCAGGCTGAAGTAGGCTGCGCGCAGTTCCGCCGTCCGGAGAGCGCCGAGAGAGCGCCGAGTCGCCCCTGTCCGTACGCTCCGCCCGAGGAGGACACGATGGCCCGTCGCAAGCCCGCGAAGAAGAGCGCGAAGAAGGCCGCCCGTCGCCGGCCCGCGGTGAAGAAGAAGGCCGCGAGGAAGAAGGCGGCGAAGAAGCGGGTGGTCCGAAAGGCCGCGAGGAAGAGGGTCGCCCGTCGTTCCGCGCCCCGCCGCGCGAACCGCACGCCGGCCGCGCCCCCGGCGTTCAACCGCATCAACGTGATCACGCACACCGAGATCGCGAGCGCGGACCCGCCCGCGACGCAGGCGTGGTGCGAGAGCGTGCTGGGCTGGAGCTTCACGGCGATGCCGATGGAGGGAGGGCCTCCCTACCTCATGTGGCGCTTCGAACACGGCACGGGCGGGGGCATCCGCGCGAACAACCCGCCGGAGGTGCCGGGGTCGATCCCCTACGTCGAGGTCGCCGACATCCACCAGACCTACTCGGCCTCGCTCGCGGCGGGTGCCGTCGAGATGCTGCCCCCGCAGGAGCTGCCGGGCGCCATGGGCTGGATCGCGATCGTGGCCGCGCCCGGCGGTGTCGCCTTCGGACTCTGGGCGGCGCAGTAGCTCCGGTCCGCCCGGCCTTCCTCCCGGGCGCGGCGATCCTTGTCGCGCCCGGTCCCGGCCGGGTTGAAGCCGTGGGCGACGAAGAGAATGGCCCCCGGTCGGCCGTTGGCGAGGGAGTGGTCGATCACGGCGTGGTCGCCGGTCGTGCTCGCCACGGTGGCATCGTGGGCCTCTTCCCGTAGGATTGTGCGGCGGAGATTGTGGGTGAGTGTGAACGCGGCGCCCTGCAGGGGCGCCGCGCCGCGCTTTCAGGCAGCGCGCTTGAGCCGGTGCCGTGCGGGGCTGGCGATCCCCGGCGTGTCCTCGAGCCGCTCGTAGT
>Ga0315540_10002559_pt1 | contig 10234 bp, 7 predicted proteins | sample SalMarSW160110MG_FD_203677 | JGI IMG/M metagenome (GOLD analysis project Ga0315540, IMG submission 203677) | Salt marsh sediment microbial communities from the Plum Island Ecosystem LTER, Massachusetts, United States - Salt Marsh Sediment SW1601-10 ... | reverse complement strand
TCCTTTTTGAGTAGTCGCAGCGTAATTTAGTGTGTCCTTCCTGGATGAACAGTTTACTGCTTCACACTTCGCGGGGAATATGCAAAAAGCATGCGCGGTGAGGGCCGTCACCCCACCGGCCGGAGGAGTTACAGGGCCCTGATACGGGCCAGTTGTTCCTGTAGCTTGGCCAGGGAGGTACGTGCCTCTGAAATTCGCTGGCGTTCCTTTTCCACCACCTCGGCCGGGGCACGCTCCACAAAGGACGGATTGGCGAGTTTCTTGTCGCTGCGCTCCAGGTCGCGCTGGATATGCTCGATCTCCTTTTCCAGGCGTGCCACCTCGGCGGCTTTATCGATCAATCCGGCCAGGGGAATGAGCAGTGTCATCTCCCCCACAAGTGCCGTGGCGGCCTCGGGCGCCGGAGCGCCTTGATCCAGTTCCGTGATGTCCTCCAGCTTGGCCAGAGTCATCAGGAAATGCCGGTTGCGTTCATACCAGACATAATCCTGATCTGATCCACCCTGGAGGACCAGTGGTACTTTCCTGCCGGGGGCGATGTTCATGCCGCTGCGTATCTTGCGGATGCCCAGGACGAAACCCATGATCCATTCCATCTCCTGAACAGCTGCGGGATCGATCTTGGTCGCATCCGGTTCGGGATAGGGCTGATGCATCAGGGTGGCGCCGTGTTTGCCCGCCAAGGGGGCCACCCTTTGCCAGATCTCCTCGGTGATGAAGGGAATGAACGGGTGTGCGAGGCGCAGTAAGGCCTCAAGTACCTGTACCAGCGTGCGCCGCGTGCCGCGCTGAGCGGCCGCCGGGCTGTCTTCAGCCAGCAGCACCGGCTTGGACAGCTCCAGGTACCAGTCGCAGTACTCATTCCAGGTGAACTCATATACCGCCTGAGCGGCCAGGTCAAAGCGGTATTGGTGCACGGCTTCCGTGACCTGCTGGTTAACCACCTGCAGCCGGGAGAGAATCCAGCGGTCCGGCAGGCTCAGTTCCACGACGTCCTCGCCGAGACCCGTGTCGTGGCCTTCGGTGTTCAGCAGTGCATAGCGGGCGGCGTTCCACAACTTATTGCAGTAATTGCGGTAACCCTCGATGCGCCCAAGATCGAAGCGGATGTCCCGTCCCGTGGATGCCAGTGAGGCGAAAGTGAAACGCAGGGCGTCGGTACCGTAAGCGGGGATGCCGTCCGGATACTGTTTGCGGGTGTTCTGCTCAACGCGCCGCGCCATGTCCGGCTGCATCAGCCCGCCGGTATTTTTCGATACCAGGGTCTCCAGGTCGATGCCGTCGATCAGGTCCAGGGGATCGAGGACATTGCCCTTGGTCTTGGACATCTTGTGTCCGTCAGCGTCGCGTACGAGGCCGTGGATATAGACTTGGTGAAAGGGTACTTCACCGGTGAATTTGAGCCCCATCATGATCATGCGGGCGACCCAGAAAAAGATAATGTCGAACCCTGTGACCAGGACGCTGGTGGGATAGAACGTGGCCAGCTCCGGTGTCTGGTGCGGCCACCCGAGGGTGGAAAACGGCCACAGTGCGGAGGAGAACCAGGTATCCAATACGTCCGCGTCCTGGGTCAGGGTCGCGTCCCTGCCCAGCTGTTGCCGGGCCTGGGCGCGGGCCAGCGATTCGTCCCGGGCGACGAACACGTTGCCTTCCTCGTCATACCACGCGGGGATTCGATGGCCCCACCAGATCTGTCGACTGATACACCAGTCCTGAATGTTGCGCATCCACTCGAAGTACACCCGCGACCAGTTGTCCGGCACGAACTGGATGCGGCCGTCCTCCACCGCCTTGATGGCCGGCGCCGCCAGGCTGTCGACTTTGACGAACCACTGGTCCGTGAGATAGGGCTCGATAACGGCGTGGGTGCGGTCGCCGCGTGGCACCATGAGCTTGTGGTTTTCCACCTTCTGCAGCAACCCGAAGGCCTCCAGGTCTTCGATGACCCGTTTGCGCGCCGCGTAACGCTCCAGCCCGCGATAGCGCTCAGGGGCCTGGTCATTGATATGGGCGTCAGGCGTGAAGATGTTCACCATGGCCAAGTTATGGCGCTGGCCGATGGCATAGTCGTTGAAGTCGTGGGCGGGCGTGATTTTCACGCAGCCGGTGCCGAATGCCGGGTCCACGTGTTCATCGGCGATAATGGGGATGGTGCGCCCGGTGAGCGGCAGCCAAGCCTGTTTTCCCACCAGTTCCCTGTAACGGGGGTCGTCCGGGTGTACCGCCACCGCCACGTCGCCGAGCAGGGTTTCGGGGCGCGTGGTGGCGACGGTCAGATAACCTTCCTGGCCCACCAGGTCGTAACGGATGTGCCACAGGTGGCCGTCTTCTTCATCGGAGATCACTTCCAGGTCGGAGACAGCTGTCTGCAACTGCGGGTCCCAATTGACCAGGCGCTTGCCACGATAGATCAGACCTTCGTCGTAAAGGCGTACGAATACTTCCGTCACGGCCTCCGACAGACCTTCATCCAGAGTGAAGCGTTCCCGGGACCAGTCCACTGATGACCCCAGGCGGCGCAGCTGCCGGGTGATGCCGCGGCCGGAGGTCTGGCGCCAATCCCATACTTTCTGGATAAACGCCTCGCGTCCCAGGTCGCGCCGTGACTGGCCATCCCGGGCCAGCTGGCGCTCAACCACCATCTGGGTGGCGATGCCTGCGTGGTCGGTACCCACTTGCCACAGGGTGTTGTCGCCGCGCATGCGGTGATAACGCACCAGGATGTCCATGATGGTGTCTTGGAAGGCGTGCCCCATGTGCAGCGTACCGGTGACGTTGGGCGGGGGGATCATGATGCAATAGGGTTTGCCGGTTCCGCCGGGGGCGAAGCAGCCGTTCTCCTCCCACCAGGTGTACCAGGTATCCTCGATGGCGCGGGGGTCATAGGTCTTGTCCAGGGGCGCGGGGCCGCTGCCCTGGGGCACGGGTTGCGGAGACACGGTGGTCTTGCTGGTAGACATGTCCTGGGGTTGCGCCATGGATTGAACGGGAGCCGGTGGTTCGCTCGATTTGGGTATTATAGCTTCTAACTGGCGGATGCGGTCGTTGAGCTGTGAAACCGCTGCCCCGAGGCCCGACTGCAGTTCTTTGCGTACCGTGGCGGCTATGAGCGATTGAATCTCTTCGGTCTTATCAGGTGGGGTCTCTGCCACTGCAGAGACGGGGGGGGCAGCGGGGGCCGGAGGTGCCGCGCTGTATTGTTCTCCGGCGGGCGCGGATGCTTCCGCGGCGGCGCGCGCAGGCGGTACGGCGAATTCCGGGAGGTCTTCACCCAGCAGGTCACCCGGCACGGCGACGTCGGAGAGGGTCGGTATACCTTCCCGCACGCCGGCAGGTGAAGGCACTTCGCCGGTATTGTGTGACTTGCCGTCGGACATGGACTGTGTGATGCCTACAGGTTATGGGTATTCGGGGTATAGCCCCGGTCCTTATAGAAGCGAAAGCGCTGCCGCGCGCCCAGTTTGACCGCCTCGCTCTGGTCCACCAATTCACCGATGCGCTGAAAGCGCTCGAAAAAATCGGGTACTGTCGAGTTCAGGTTGATCAGGAACCCATCCTGGACGGGTTGAGCACCGGACCCGTGGCCTAGCACAACGGGTACGCGCGCGGCCTGGGGATCGTTGTCCAGGACATGGGGGATGAAACCCACGTCCTTGTATGTCCACAGCAGCTCGTCCAGCATCAACGCCTGCTCCCGGGACTCGGTGTGGATATAGACCTTGAGTCCCTGACCGACGGCCTTTTCGGTAAGTCGGCAGGCAAGGGCATGCCTGCCCTTGGGGCCGGCGTCTGGGAGTATGTAAAAGTCGATGCGTGGCATGATGGGATCGGTTTGCCCTAGGCGATGCCCTCCACGCGGTCAAGGAGGTACTGCACCAGCAGCGGGACAGGGCGCCCGGTGGCGCCTTTTTTATCTCCGCTTGACCACGCGGTGCCGGCGATATCCAAATGCGCCCAATGCAGTTTTTTGGTAAACCGCCACAGAAAACATGCCGCCGTGATGGTGCCGGCGTCACGGCCGCCGATGTTGGCCATGTCGGCGAAGTTGCTCTTGAGCTGATCCTGGTACTCTTCCCATAGGGGCAGTTCCCAGGCGCGGTCGCCGCTGGTCTCGCCGCTGGCCAGCAATGCCTCGGTCAACTCACTGTCATTGCTGAGCAGGCCGCTGGCGTGTTTGCCCAGCGCCACCACGCAGGCGCCGGTGAGGGTGGCGATGTCGATGATTACGTCGGGTTTGTATCGTTCCGAGTAGGTCAGTGCGTCGCACAGGATGAGGCGACCTTCGGCATCGGTATTGAGGACCTCGATGGTCTGGCCCGACAGGCTGGTAACGATATCGCCGGGTTTGTTGGCGGCCCCGTCGGGCAGGTTCTCACAGGTGGGGACGACGCCGATGACATTGACCGGCAGGCGCAGTTGCGCCGTCACCATCATGGTGCCGAAGACGCTGGCGGCGCCGCACATGTCGTATTTCATTTCATCCATGGCCTGGGCGGGCTTGATGGAAATACCGCCGGCATCGAAGGTGATCCCCTTGCCGACCAATACCACCGGTTTGGCGTCCGGGTTCTTGTCACCCCGGTAGGACATGGTGATGAACTTAGGAGGCTGGCGGCTGCCCTTGGCTACGGACAGTAACGCGCCCATGCCCAATTTCTCCATGTCCTTGGTCTCCAGGACCTCCACACCCAGGGACCGGTAGCGCTTACCCAGGGCAAGGGCCTCGCTGGCGAGGTAGGTCGGGGTGCATATGTTGCCGGGGAGGTTCCCCAGGGTTTTGGCCAGGTCCATGCCGTTGGCGATGGCGGCGCCCTGCCGGACGGCGCGTTCGGCGTCCGTGGCATTCGCCTGTGCAGGCACGTACAGGGTGATCATTTTCAGGCTGGGCTTGCTTTTGCCCTTGCTCTTGAGTTGATCGAAGCGGTATGTGCTGTCCCGGGAGACGACGACCGCCTGGCGTATCTTCCACGTCAGGTCGCGTTGTTTTGGGGTGAGAGCCGTCAAGCAGCTTATTGCCTCCTGGATGGAGGCGTCACTGAGCACGGCGGCTGCCTTGGCGTTGATCAGGCGATAGCGTGTATCGGTGAGGTCCTTCTCATGGCCGCAGCCCACCAACAGGACCCGTTCGCCGCGCAGATGGGGCACGTTGTGCAGCATCAGCGTCTGACCGGGTTTGCCCTCGATGTCGCCGCGCTTGAGTATCCTGGTCAGGTAGCCTTTTGCGGCGCGATCCAGTCGCCGTCCCTCCACTGACAGGCGCCGGGTCTCAAACAGCCCTACAACCACACATTGTGTTTTTTGTTTTTCGGGTTCTGCACTCGTGACTGAGAAATCCATATCGCCCCCTATATACCTCATGTTGAAAAAGGGTAAAGTAACCGCTGTGATTTGCTGTCGGCCCCTGACGGGCGCCGCGGCATAAAATGCGGCGCGGTCAGATAACCCTCTGGTGGTGATTTGTTAAATGGCCCGGCAGGCGATGGACTGCCCACACCTCTGAAGTTCGCCGTAACTATACCTAATATAATGCCATTTTCCATACATTAAGCCCAGCATCAGGACAGCGCATTGATCATCGAGCGGTACTTGCTGAAGGACATCATCTACACCCTGGTGGCGGTTACGTTGGTGCTGACGGTGATTTACCTTGGCAACCGGTTCATCATTTTTTTGACTAACGCCGCCATGGGCGGCGTCCCTCTGCACATCATTTTGACACTGCTGTTGCTGAAGACCATCGGTGCCATGGTGGTGGTGCTGCCCATGGCCTTGTACCTGTCCATACTGTTTGTGTTCGGACGGCTCTATAAGGACAGCGAAATGACGGCGCTTACCGCCTGTGGTGTCAGCATGGGACGTATTATCAGGGTCGTGCTCTTGTTCTCCCTCATGATGGCCGCGGTGGTGGCGTTTATCTCCCTGTATCTGAAGCCCTGGGCCGAGGAGCAGAGCTATTCCATCCAGGACAAGCTGGACGCAAACTCGCAGGTCAGGGGAATTACCGCGGGGCGCTTCAACGAATCCGCCCGCGGTGACGGAGTCTTCTATGCGGAAGAGCTGTCCGCGGGCAAGAAGGAAATGCACAATGTCTTCGCCGAGTACCAGCGCGAGGGCCAGCCGGTGGTGCTGGCCTCCAAGAGCGCCTATCAGAAGATCGATAAGGCAACCGGTGACCGATATCTCGTCTTGGTGGACGGACGGCGTTACGAAGGGGCGCCGGGCAGCGCCAAGTTCAGGATCGTCGAGTTCAAGGAACATGCGGTATTGATCAGGCCGCAGGCGGTGGCACCCCAGCGGCGCAAGCGCTGGGCCCTGCAGACACAGAAGCTATGGTCATCCGGAGGTGCGGCAGATACGGCGGAGCTGCAGTGGCGCGCATCCATGCCGATTTCGGCCCTGGTGCTGGCCATGCTGGCGATTTCTCTGAGCCGGACCACGCCTCGCCGGGGCCGCTTCGGCAAACTCTTCAACGCAATTCTTGCCTACATCATCTACAGCAACCTTCTGGCCGTGGCTCAGACATGGCTGGAGCGCGGGGTGATACCGCCATGGTTGGGGCTGTGGTGGGTGCACCTGTTGTTTGTCACGGCGGTGCTGGCGTTGTTCGCCCGCCACTACGGCATCGGCCTGTTGGCCCGGGTCATTCCGGCGCGGGTGCCGTCCTCATGAAGTTAATAGATCGGTACATCGGCACCACAGTGGCCATGAGTACGCTTACGGTGATGGGCGTGTTGCTGGCGCTGATGATGTTCGCCGGATTCGTCAACGAACTGGAGCGGGTGGGCAACGGGGATTACGGCCTGACCGAGGCCAGCAAGTATGTACTGCTGAGCATGCCGCGCACCGCCTATGAGCTGTTTCCATCCGCCGCGCTCCTGGGTAGTTTGTTGGGGCTGGGCATTCTTGCGGGGAATAAGGAACTGGTTATAATCCGCGCCGCAGGTGTGTCGTTGGCGCGCCTGGTGTGGTCGGTGATGAAGGTGGGGCTGCTGTTGATGATCGTGGCGATACTGCTGGGGGAATATGTCGCGCCCATCAGCGAAAAGATCGCTCAGAGCATACGCACACAGGCCCTTACCAAGCAGGTGACTTTGAGTACCAGGACCGGCCTGTGGGTGCGGGATAACAACAACTTTATTAATATCCGCACGGTACTGCTCGGCGGACATGTGAGCGACGTGACCATTTATCAGTTCGATGACAAGCGCAATCTCCGCGCCACCATCCATGCGCGTTCAGCATCTTACGCCAACGATCAATGGGTGCTGCGCGGCGTGTCGAGCAACCACATCGGACTCAATGGCGTCACCACGGCCCATCAAGACAGAATGATATGGAAATCACTGCTCAATCCGGAGCTATTCGATGTGGTCTCGGTAACGCCCGAGGATCTCTCCGTCGCCGGGTTGTACCACTATATAGCCTACCTGCACGACAATGGACTGAATGCGCGTCGCTATGAGCTGGCGTTTTGGCAAAAGCTCATGTCGCCCCTGGCGACCGGGGTTATGCTTTTGATATCAATACCATTTGTGCTGGGGCCAATGCGTTTGGCCAGTATGGGTCAGCGCATATTGGTGGGCGTGCTGCTGGGGATGGGGTTTCGACTGGTGAATGAGGCCATGGGTCAGTCGGCGCTGGTCTACCACCTGAACCTCGCCGTGTTCACCACACTGCCGACCCTGCTATTCTTTGCCGTCGCGCTGTTTCTCCTTTATAAAGCTCGCTAGGCAGTGGGGTTGTATGCGGGGTGAAATGGCGCTCCCTAGGGGACTCGAACCCCTGTTTCCGCCGTGAGAGGGCAGCGTCCTAGGCCACTAGACGAAGGGAGCGTTGGCTAACCCGGTGCAATCGGGTTTGATCAGCAAGAATTAATGCACAATATAGTATTATAGCAGTTTGCCTGACGCATTTATCATTTGGAAAAGGAGGCGTGTTTACCATTGATACGAACGTAACGGCGCCCCGCATAGAGCGCATTATAGCCCGGGTGCCGATTAATAAGCACGCGCTGACCGTCATCAATCGTCTCACCGAGGCCGGATACGAGGCCTATCTGGTGGGCGGTTGCGTGCGCGACATGCTGCTGGGTCGTGAGCCCAAGGACTTCGACGTGGTGACGGATGCCTACCCCGAACAGGTCAAGGCCGTGTTTAACAACTGCCGACTGATCGGCCGGCGCTTCCGCCTCGCCCATGTTTGGTTCGGCCGGGAGATCATCGAGGTGGCCACGTTCCGCGCCCGTCACAGCGGCGCCGGGGAGTGGACGGACGTGGAAAACCGCCCCAGGGATAATGATTACGGTAACCAGGAGGAAGACGCCTGGCGCCGTGACTTTACCGTCAATGCCCTCTATTACGATGTCAATCAGGCGGCGGTGATCGATTACGTCGGCGGTCTCAAGGACCTTGACGCCGGGCTGCTGCGCCTGATCGGCGATCCCGAGACGCGCTACCGTGAGGACCCGGTGCGCATGCTGCGCATAGTGCGCTTTGCCGCCAAGCTGGGGCTGCGCATTCACCCGGACAGCGAGGCGCCGTTATTCAAGTTAGGGGAGTTGCTGGAGTACATTCCGCCGGCACGATTGTTTGAAGAGACCCTCAAGCTGTTTATGGGGGGGTGCGCCCTGGATACATTTGAAATGCTGCGCCATTATGGCCTGTTCGGCCATTTGTTCCCCTATACGGAGACATGCCTCGCTCATGAAGAACAGGGGTTTCCGCTCATGCTGTTGCACAACGCGCTGCGCAATACCGATCAGCGCATCATGGCGGATAAGCCGGTTACCCCGGGCTTTCTGATGGCGGCGTTAATGTGGGAACCCATGCGGCGCCTGGCGGAGGAGTTGAAGGGTCAGGGCATGAGTGAGTTGCAGGCGATTCAGGCGTCCGGCGCGGAGGTGTTCGTTCAGCAGACACGCCGCGTCTCCATGCCGCGCCGGTTCAGTCAGATGGCTCGCGAGATCTGGCAGTTGCAGCCGCGGTTGTTCAGGCGCACCGGCAAGCAGCCGTCCCGCCTGATCCAGCATCCGCGCTTCCGCGCCGCTTATGATTTTCTCCTCTTGCGCGGCGAGGCAGGAGAGGATGTGCAGGCCCTGGGCCAGTGGTGGACGGAGTTTCAGCAGGCGGATGAGGCCGGCAGGACCACACTGATGGGTGGGCTGCCGGGGGGTAATAACAAGCGCTCCCGTTCCGGAGCCAAACGGCGTCGCGGGCGCGCGGCGAAGCAGTCTACTCAGCAGTCGGAATCATAACCATGACCCTACCGGATATTCGCATGACATTTGATCAAGCAGTTGAGCCGCTGGTGCGCGCCTATATCGGTATCGGCAGCAACATGGCCGATCCGTGGAGCCAGGTGAGGCAGGCCATCGCCGAGTTGGATGAAATCCCTGATTGCTGTTGTGTCAAACATTCTTCACTGTACCGCAGCCGGCCGCTGGGGCCGACGGATCAGCCGGACTTCGTCAATGCCGTGGCGGCGGTGGACACGACCCTGTCGGCTCAGCGCCTGCTGGAGATCCTGCACGAGATCGAGCGACGCCATGGTCGTGTGCGCGGCGGGCAGCAGTGGGGGCCGCGTACGCTGGATCTAGATCTGCTGGTCTATGGCACTGCGTGCATCGTCAGCGAGTCCCTCACGGTGCCCCACCCGGGTATGGTACGGCGGGATTTCGTATTGCGTCCGTTATATGAAATTGAGCCTGATCTGCAGGTGCCCGGCCATGGGCCCATCGCCGGATACCTGACCCGGTGCGTGGACCACGGGCTGGAGCGGATTGGAAACCCGGTGTGACGGGGGGCATGCGCAAGTTCATCGCCGTAGAGGGTCCCATCGGTGTTGGCAAGACCAGTCTGGCAAAGCGCCTAGCAGCGTCGTTCGGCAGCGAGCTGCTGCTGGAGGGACCGGATCAGAATCCCTTCCTGGAGCGGTTTTATAAAAATCCCCGCCAGGCTGCACTGCCTACCCAGCTGTTTTTTCTCTTCCAGCGCGCCCATCAGCTCCAGGAACTGCGCCAGACCGACTTATTCCAGCCGGTGCGGGTGGCGGACTTCCTCATTGACAAAGACCGGCTGTTTGCCCAGGTCACGCTGGAACACGACGAATACCGGCTCTATCAGCAGGTCTACGACCACCTTACCCTGGAGGCGCCGCAGCCGGATCTGGTGATTTATCTGCAGGCGCCGGTGGACGTATTGGTTGAGCGCATCCGCATGCGCGGCAATGCTTA
>Ga0315540_10002558_pt1 | contig 10236 bp, 10 predicted proteins | sample SalMarSW160110MG_FD_203677 | JGI IMG/M metagenome (GOLD analysis project Ga0315540, IMG submission 203677) | Salt marsh sediment microbial communities from the Plum Island Ecosystem LTER, Massachusetts, United States - Salt Marsh Sediment SW1601-10 ... | reverse complement strand
CAAAGGCCCCCACACCGACCTCCCATAACGGCTTTATATCGTTGCCGGGTGTTTCCTCCCGGCTTTCGGCGCAAGCCTTCTCCAGGCCAAAAACGATAAACGCCAGGGCAACTATCAAGCGCTGGATTGTGAATGTTTCAGGCATGCGGTTTATGTCCCAACTATGACGATATCCTGATGCGAGTGGTTGACCAGGTCAACATGTCATCGCCGTTTAACCATGCCGACACCGCGGGTTACGGCAGGAAGCTGTCCATGTCTTTCAGCTTGCGGGGCAGATAGTCGTCGATGACATAGTTCAGCCCCCACTTGGCCAGCGCCTGCTGTTCGGCACGCACCCCCATGCTCAGCAATTGCTCGATTGCAGCAATCCAGCGGGGATGCGACGCAAAAAAAGGATCATTCTTTATCGCATCCCTCGCCCGCTTGATATCTGTCTTGCTCAAGGGGTGCGTTGCATCTTCCAGCTTGTACTCGATTATGTCCTGCGGTGTGACGCCCAGATACTGCGCGCGCGGCACACAAAAGAACTGATTGATATGCGCCGCATTACCCGAGCCAACCTTTAATGTTCGATAGATATTGGCAAACCCGTAGGGGTCGCAATCGACAAAACAGTAAACAGGTATATCGGCGCTATCGGAAAGCCGCCGGATAAAACGCCTGGTTGCGCGCGTCGGTACGCCACCCATCTCCACCAGGATGCAGCGCGCCTTTTTCCAGAAACGGTGATTGTTGAGTCGCTGAAACATACCGCCGGTCTCGATCGCCAGGATAAACTGTGCGTCGGTACGAAACCCCAGGTGCTCCACCGAGCGTGGCACGCTGTAGGCACCACTGCCGAGGTTTGCGCAGTCGATCTCCAGCACCTCTGCGGTTTCAGGGTCCGTATCGATGACCGTCAGCGCACCAGCTACCGAGCCTCCGTGCGACTCCGGGTAGAAGCGCAACTGTTCGCGCGACAGCCCGTGCAGTGATGCCAGGGCCTCGATGTCGTCCATGATGGCATCCGACTCGGCCTGCTCGTCAAAGCGGCATTCGCCCCAGTTCTTGCTGATGTAATAGGCTTCGCGTTTGGTCGCAAAATCGTTGCTCTGCACCATCTGCCGGGAAGCCGCCATCAGCCGCAACGTCTGCGCAAACGAACGGACTGTATTCACGCTCAAGGTACGCGTCTTGAGGGCCTTGCCCAGCGCGAAATAGCCCTTTTCGACAGCGTAATCCACATTGGCCAGACTACGCACCGGCAACTCGATATGCGGTAGCTCGCCCTGCTCAATACTCTTGCGAATGGCTGCGGCAATGCTGCTGATCAGCTGCAGTGTCGCCTCGTCGAGCTCCTGTTGCGAGACCGGGTCACTATCCGAATCTTTACCGGCGCCCGTCATTGCAGCTTCCGGGTCTGCTGCAACACTGCATCCAGACTTGCTACCGACCGGTCCCTTTGCTCATCGCTCAATTCGAGAATCTCCTGCAGGGCGATGCCCACGTGCGGCAGGTATTTTTCGATGTGGGAACGCTTTTCATACTCGCGCTTCAGCCGGCTTTCCTGGTGCAGGTGTTCGGCCAGTCTGCGGGCACAGGCCTGCAATCCGAGCTTCAGCTCTTTTATGATTTCCGGATAGAGCGCGATGGCTTCCTTTGCCTCAGAGGTAAACGGCACCCAGACTGAGGCCAGGTGAACCACAACCACCATGGGCGCAAGCGGCAGCGCGCCTTTTGGCTGTTTAAGACCATAAGACCGCCAGTTGGTTTGCAACACCGCCCGGGTGATGGCACACCCGCCCTGCTCGTAGAGCATCGGCACCCGGTTGGCGAAGCGCAGCAAATGGGCCGGTTCATCCGTCGTTAACGCAAGCGCCGCGGATGCCTCCCGCCTATGGTGCGCGGCCTGGTGTATACGACCGCCCTCATCCACCTCGAGATCGGCACCGCCGGGTCGGCCATAGGCAATACCCACTTCGACCTGAAAGGGATTGCCACGATACACCGCCGGCGGTCGCGTCCTGACAATATAGAAATCGGCATCGATTTCCTTACGCATGCCTTCGTAAAGCCGCTGTTCGCCAATGGGTACAACGCAATCGGTCCTGGGCGCCGACACCGGGACTTTTTTGATGGCACGATACAAGGCGTTGGCCTGCACATGCGCAATGCGTTTCGGCAGGGAACGCTCTGTCAACTTGCGCCCGGCGTGCTTCACAATCTCCCGGGCTGTCTTGCGCCCCACGCGCGAGAATTCATTCTCCAGGAAGTTCAGCAGCGTCCGGCTACTGGAGTTATTCAGCATTTGAATCAGCCTTCCCAGCTCCACACCGCGCGGATGCGGCTTGATCTCCGTCGGCCGGGGCGGCAGCTCGGTACTGCTGCGCGTGTAGGTGACTTTTTCACCGCGAGGCCCTTTGTAGTGAAAGCTGACGTACGGGCTGGCGATCGCGGTTTGCTTGAGATACATATCAACGGAATGCACGCCTTTCGGGTAGCGGCCCTCCATCTCCACTTCCACACGCGTGCCGTGGGGGCGATCCCATTGGATTTTCTTCTTGCCGTGCAGCTCCGGGCGGTTTTTCGCCGTATCTATGGAGACAAACAGCTCAGAGGCCATCGGCTCACCCTTGACACGACTGATGACATGCAACGATTTGCCGGTAGTGAGTTGGGCGTACATGCCCGCAGCCGAAATCCCCATGCCCTGTTGACCACGCGACTGACTCAGTTTATGAAACCGGGAGCCATAGAGCAGTTTTCCGAAAATACGCGCAATCTGGTTTTCCAGGATCCCGGGGCCGTTATCCTCGACCACCACTGTGAAAATATTGTCGCCTTCATCAGCGACTTCCACCTGGATGTCGGGCAGCACCCCCGCTTCCTCACAGGCGTCCAGCGCGTTATCAACGGCCTCTTTCACCGTGGTGAGTAGCGCTTTCGAGGGAGAATCGAAGCCGAGCAGGTGACGGTTCTTGAGGAAAAACTCGGAAACCGAGATGTCACGTTGTCGCCCGGCCATCTCCTGGGCGGTGCTGTATGCGGATGCCTCTTTCACCATACCACGGCTTACTCGTCATGCCTCTACAGATTTGCGGCCCGCTCGGAAAGACACTCATATCCCCCCATATCGAAGTCACGGCAAGGCTGTGGCCGCCGATTGTAAATCGCACAAAGCATACTGTTCCGGTCCAGGGCCGAACACCAGCCATCATCGAGTCGCGCCATGCTCCTCCCGCCCCACTTGTCGACCTCAATGAACCTGTCGGGCACGCCGGTATCGGTGATGAGCATCACTTCCAAACGGCAACAGCAGGCCTCACAGCTTGCGCAGGTCACCTCCGCATCAGGCAGGGTTGCAGCTTCGATTGTCATAAAGCAGTCATCACTCCGTTATCGGAACAAACATGATTGGGCGCGGGCATTTGCTGAGCAGCCCCTCTTCCGTAAATTCCGTTAAGGCGCCGTATAGCAGGCCATGTCTATGACAGCCCAAAACGATCAGATCAATATCCAGTCGCTCGGATTCGTCGAGTATGCTTCTGATTATTGCGCCTTCCACCAGGAGCGCCGTGACATCAGCATGCCGTTCCCGCAGGGATTGAGCGAGATGCTGCAGAGACTTGTGTTCATGGCGAAGCTCCCCGGCCATCTCCTTTCGTAGCACATCCTTATCAATATTGAAGGGAGGTTGGCGCGCAGGCGGGACAATGTGCAGAAGCCATACCTTGCTCGAAAACGCGGTTGCCAATTCAAGCGTTCGCGCAACTATGGGCGATGCCACCGTTATAGCTTCATGATCATCGATCGCCACGAGTATATTTTTCACTGATCGATATCCCTTTTCTTACTCGTTCGCCATTGTGCTGCGATGGGTGCAGAGTATAGTACTGGCTCACCAGGCAGCCCCAATAATAAACGGTTTATATTCAAAAACGTAGGCGCAACTCCGGCCGCAGCGGTCAACCGAACCGGCTCGCGTGCGTTGTACTGTACAGGAAACACGTCCGGAGGTCGGCAATGAAACGATTCACTCAGCTTACATTACTGGTATTGGCAGGTTGCACGTTCGGCACGGCGGCGATTTCAGAGGCAGCGCCAAACAATGATCCGCAGGCTCGGGCGATGTTCGAGAAACGCCGCCTGATCGAATCCACCAGTCACAAGCAGCGTATTCGCATTTTGCAGGAGGCGGATGCCTGCATAAACGCCGCGCCGGACTATCGCAGCTTTCGTGATTGCGAACGCCGGGAACAGCAGGCACGGCAAGACTTGCGGGACCAACTGAGGCCCGAAGTCGAGGCCTTGCGCAGCCAGTGGCAGGCATTTCGCGTTGCGCACCAGCGCGAATAACGCGCGGCAGGAGGCCACCTTCGGGAATCAATGCGGCCGGACTCGATCGCCCGGCCCAACCTGCATCAGCTGCTCGAAGAAGCCGTCCGCATCCTCGACCAACCGGGGTTTTCGTTACGGGTCGCTGGGAACTTCCCCATCCTCATCGAATTTGCCGGCAAATTCGTAGCCCTTTAGCCAGTGTTCGTGCTCCTCGGACCCTTGTGCATAGGGATTGCCGGTCGCCTGTTGGCCACTGAGAGCGGCCTGCTTTCCCTCTTCGAAGGCATTGTGGGCATGGGTTGTGTCCTGTTTGTCGCTCACATCTTTCTCCCTTGGAGTCACATGCTGAATGTTTCGAACTTCAACCGTGCACGCTACGGTTCGATTAACAGTCTAGTTTGGATCCGACCGGTGTCAACGGCGTCGCCCGCGCCCTGCCCCGCCGTGTCTTCCTGCCACACCGATTCCTAAAACAGCCAGCTGCCCAGCTGGTAGTAATCAAACCCTGAATTGCGCCCGCCGAGGCAAGGGGCGAGAAAGTCCTCGATCGCGCGGTACTCCGTCAGCCGGTTTTTCCAATGGCGTATGCGATGCCCCTCGCCCTTGATCACCAGGTAGTCGACGTCCTTGCCGACCGCGCGCAGTGCTGCAACCATGCGGTCGGACTGATCCTGCTTGACCCGCACATCATTGGCGCCCTGGATGATCAGCACCGGACGCACCACCCGGTCGGCATGGTAGAGCGGCGACTGGGCGCGCATGCGGGCGCGATCCTCGGCGTTGTCCGGGTCGCCCGCATACTTACGCCAGCGGTGCATGAAGGGCTGCCAGTAAGCGGGAAAATTCTCGTCCAGGCTCGCGAGATCGGCCGGGCCGACGATGTCGATGCCGCAGGCAAACGTATCGGGGGTCATGCTCAGCCCCACCAGGGTAGCATAGCCGCCAAAGCTGCGGCCCATGATGGCGATGTGTGTCGGGTCGGCAATGCCCTGGTCGACCGCCCAGTTGACGCCGTCGATGAGGTCATCCTGCATTTTGCCCGCGAACTCGCCGACGGCCGCCTGCATGAAGGCGCGGCCGTAGCCGCTGGAGCCCCGGTAGTTGACCTGCAGCACCGCATAACCGCGGTTGGCGAGAAACTGCGCCTCGCGGTTGTATTGCCAGATGTCACGATAAAAGGGCCCGCCGTGCACCAGCAGGACGGTGGGCAGCGGCCGCTCGGCGGTGGCCGGCAGCGTGAGGTAACCGCGAAGCGTCAGCCCGTCGCGCGCCTTGAACCGGACGGGTTTCATGGTTGCCAGCGCATCCGCGAAACCATGGGTGGCGCCCCTGCCCAGCAGCGTAGCCTTACCGCTGCGCCGGTCAAGCAGATAATAATCCACCTCCCGGTCATCGTTCACGTCCACGGTGACCAGCTGCCGGGCGTCATCCACGCTGGAGACATAGACCCCGGCGGGTCCGTCCTTCTGTAACGCCTGCAGGGCATCATGCAGCCTGGGATCCAGCGCCTCCACCCAAGGATAGTCCGGTTGGGTATAGGCCAGCGCCGGCTCCAGGGTGCGCCGGTCTAACTGGACAGCGCTCACATCCACCTCGGGATGCGCATAAACCACCGTCTCATTCCCCGTGATGACATCCAGCCGCACCAGCGCGACCTTGTCGCGACCGCGGTTCGACAGCATATAGACGGCGTCGCCATCCCGGTTGAACTTCAGCACCTGAACATCGTCGTCGCCGCGCCAGCGGCTGAGGATGGACCAGCGGGTGGCGGTGCCGTCCGGCACCGGCAGTTCCAGATAACGATAGTCGTCATCCTGCCGCACGCGGGCCCGCAGCCGGCCCTGGCGATCGGTGATCACCCGGATGACCTGTCCGGTGTTCTTGTACACCAGCTGCATCTCGCCGCTGTCGAGATTCAGCCTGTAGAGGTCAAACACCGCCTTGTCGCGGCCATTGTGGATGACAAGAATATGCGTGGGGTCATCTTCGATGATCTGCTGGATAGCCACGCGGGTGTTCGCGAGCGGCGTGATGTCCACCGGGGGCTCGCCGGGCTTGTCGATGGCCACCCGGAACAGATGAAAGTTCTCATCGCCCCCGGCATCCTTGATGAACAGCAGGCGCCGGCTGTCCTGGGCCCACACAAACGCGTAACCCTGCGCACCAAAACCCAGGCTGCGCGCATCGTCCTGACCTGTGCTGCGAACGAAGATCTCCTCGCGGGTACCCGCCACCGCCTTCCAGGCGAGCTTCCTGCCGTCCGGCGAGACGCGGTAATGGCCGTTGTAGTCGGTATTGGCGACGAAGTCCCGCACCGGCAGCAGCGGTGGCAGGTCGCTGCTCTTCAGGCTCTCGTGGGTCGGCTGCACCGCGCAAGCGGCCATGAACAGCGAAAGCAACAGGATGGTGATCTTCCCTGACATGCGGATCCCCCATATTTTTTTTCCGGCTGTGCGCCCGGTTTCTTATGCGAAGGAAAAGAATAAACGCGGTTTTTAGAGATATCTATCTTTGTTTGCAATGCGCCGGATCATAGAACGTATTTCATACGTTCTTATAATGAATACTTATGACATTCATACAAATTTCCGATAATTAAGTATCGGGGGACCAAAACCCATGCATCGCACCTGTTTTTATCTGGCGGCCTTTATCTCGCTGATGACCACGTCCGTTGCGGCGCTCGCAGAACCGGCCGCTCCACCGGTAACGGCTGGTACACAACGTCCGAACTGGGCCACCACCGCGAACGCCGGCGGTTTTTATATCGACCTTCCCGCAGTCACTCCCGATCAGCTGATTGAACGCATCAGGGCGTGCCGGACCTCGCTGACACATCGGGAAGAGGAAATTGCGCAAGACCTGGACGAGCATCGGCTGAATGCCAAAGACACGCTGATCACCGTCATCATCCCCGGCGGCCTTATCTATGCCGCGATAAGAGCCGGCGATCTGGAGCAGGCGAAAGCCGAACTGGCCGAAGTCAACGATGACAGGGATGCACTCGCCCGCGACCTGCTGGCGATGCAGGCTATAGCGGGTGACCTGACAGTGGCTCAGCTACAGCAGTAAAAGGAAAACACGATCAGTCAAGGTCAAAAGGGACGGAGGGATTATTTTTTAATCCCTCCGTCCCTTTTTGTCTCTTTCAGGTTCCGCAAAACGTAACCTGCACCACTTCTTCAGGCTCGGGCGCGCGCATGTAGCTGTCCTTGCCTTCCTGTTGCACATACGGATTTTGCAGGACGGTATGTAATTCGTGAAACACAGAAAAATCCCCCTGATCTTCTGCAGCCCTGATAGCGGCTTCTATCTGGTGGTTTCGGGGTATATATACCGGATTGATTGCCTGCATCCTTTGCCGTCGAACCTCATCACTTTGCCCCTCCAGGCCTAACCGCTGACGCCACTTCTCCAACCATGCATCGATCCGGGCGGGATTCTCGAACTGGGCTCGCAGATCGTTGTCCTGTTCCGATGGCTGATCCGCCAGATGTGACAAGTAATAAAACGTCAGGGTAAAGTCCGCATGATTATCCGCCATCACATCCAGCAATCCCTCGAGCAGGGCCTTATCTGCATCGATGTCGGCATCACTGCAGACTGTCAATCCACATTTAGCCCGCATGCCTGCCAGCCACTCGGATTGATAGCGTTCTGCATAAGACTCCAGCGCTTCCTGCGCCACCTGCACGGCCGTTTGCGGGTCTTCATCGAGCAACGGTAACAATGTTTCTGCCAGACGCGTCAGGTTCCACAAACCAATTGAAGGCTGATTACTATAGGCATAACGTCCATGGCGATCGATGGAGCTGAATACCTGGTCATGGCTGTACGCGTCCATAAACGCGCACGGCCCGTAGTCGATGGTCTCACCGGCGATCGACATATTATCCGTATTCATCACACCATGGATAAAGCCCAGCTGCATCCACCGCGCAATGAGCGCTGCCTGCCGATCAACCACCGCTTTCAGGAACGCAGCATAAGGTTTCTCACTATCACCAACCTGTGGGTAATTTTTTTCAATCACATAATCTGCGAGTTGTTTCACCGCATCGTAATCATCGCGCGCAGCGAAATATTGAAAGGTGCCCACGCGAACAAAGCTGGAAGCAACGCGTGTAATCACCCCGCCCGGCAATAAGCGATCACGCGCGACGGGCTCGCCGGTCGTCACTGCAGCCAAAGCACGCGTTGTAGGCACATTCAGTTTCGCCATGGCTTCGCTCACCAGGTATTCCCGCAACACCGGGCCGAGGGCGGAACGCCCGTCACCGCCACGCGAGAAACGGGTGGGCCCGGACCCTTTCAGGTGAATACCGTAGCGGGCGCCATCCGGCCCATTGATTTCTCCGAGCAACAGCGCACGGCCATCCCCCAGCTGCGGAACAAAATTGCCATATTGATGCCCCGCGTACGCCATCGCCACGGGCTCTGCGCCCTCGGGCAGTGTATTACCCGAGAAAACGGCAGCACCCATTGCGGAGAGCCGGTCGGTTGATATGCCCAGCTCCCTGGCCAACGCGTCATTGAATCTGATCAATTCCGGTTGTTTGACGGGAGTCGGTCTGGCCCTGGCAAAAAACTCCTCACCCAGGGTGACATATCGATTGTTAAATGGAATCTGCATCAAGGCTTTTCGGCAACAGCATCGGACTCTGACGAGTTTATCGCAGTAAGACTTTTACAATCTCTGAGAAATACTGTGGTATCAATCAGCGTCAGCGCCTGTCTATACAAACACCAGTGCTCGAGAATCAGGCGCTCTGCTACCCGGGATCTGAAGTTCGCCGAGCGTGTCAGGAACCGTCCGGGCCTGCGTCGAAAAAGCAGAAACCATTGCCATGTTTGGTCTTGGCCCGATACATCGCCTGATCGGCGGCGGCTATGATGGCTTCAGGCTCCTGAGCGTCTTGCGGAGCAACAGCGACGCCGATACTGCCGCGCACTTCGAGTTCGTGTCCGTCGAGATGCAGCGGCTCGGCAATTGTGGCAATGAGCTTTTGCGCGATGCGCACAATGCCATCGCGCGACCGGCAGGATTCGATCACAATCACAAATTCGTCACCGCCCAGCCGGGCCACGGTATCGCCACTGCGCAGCAAGGCCTGAAGACGCTCGGAAGTCGCCTGTAACAGCTGGTCGCCGATCGCGTGGCCAAGCGTGTCATTGATAGCCTTGAAGCCATCCAGATCAATGAACAGCACAGCCAGCTGCATTTTATTACGGATGTGTGAGCGTAACGCATGCTCCAGCCGGTCGACCAGCATCAGTCGGTTGGGCAGGCCTGTCAGTGGATCGTGATAGGCCAGGTAGCCCAGGTTTGCCTGTTGCCGCTTGAGAACCGTGATGTCGGAAAATATCGAAACGTAATGCGTCACACGCCCCCGGCCATTGAAGATGGGACTGATGGTGTGCAGGGCCGGATAGGTTTCACCGTTCTTGCGACGCCCCCAGATCTCCCCGGACCAGTAACCTTTTTCTTCGAGCGATCGCCAGATCTGTTTGAAAAATGCCGTGTTATGCCGGCTGGATCGGAAATCAAACAGTGACCTTCCCTTGATCTCGTCGACCGCATAACCGGTCGTTGCCACAAACGAGGGATTGACATAGACGATGCGCCGCTGGGCTTTGTCCACGACAATCACCGCCTGGTGAGTGGCCTCAAGAACGGTCTCGGCGAAACCACCCGGATATTCATCACCACCGGACTCTGTTGGAAACCCGTTGTACTTCACCATTCAACGCCCCCGATACTGCTCGATCGAGATTTCCGTGCTGAACACCTCAGCTTTGGCACGGACTATAGCCCTGTATTCCCGGACAGTCTGCGAACGCCTTCGCGCCCGCACCGCCAACGACTTAACGATTCAGGGATTTTCACCGGACCTGGGTGAACACGCTGCTCTCCCG
>Ga0315540_10002555_pt1 | contig 10242 bp, 5 predicted proteins | sample SalMarSW160110MG_FD_203677 | JGI IMG/M metagenome (GOLD analysis project Ga0315540, IMG submission 203677) | Salt marsh sediment microbial communities from the Plum Island Ecosystem LTER, Massachusetts, United States - Salt Marsh Sediment SW1601-10 ... | reverse complement strand
TGGCAACGCGGAGGAGCGCCGGCGCCAGAGCCACGCCGCCGTCACGAGCAGCGCGAGCGAGAGGAGCGCCCCGGGCACGATCCCGATCCACGGGCGCGGCAGCGCGTCCGGCGCGTGCGGGACGAACGGCAGCAGCGAGACCGCGAAGTTCGGCAGCAGCCGCCAGGCCTCGACGGGCCAGCGCGCCGCGTCGGCCGCCGCGACGTAGATGGGCGGCCCGCCCAGGCGGGCGATCGCCTCGTGGGCCGCGAGCCAGGCCGCGGCGACTGCCAGCCACGGCACCAGCCGGCGAAGCGTGTCGCGCCAGCCGGGGCGGCGCGCGTCGGCGCGCTCGAGCGCGAGCACGACGAGCGGCAGGCCGAGCGCCGACTCCTTGGCGAACAGCGCGAGCGCGAACGCGACGAGCGAGCCCGCGCGCGCGCCCACCCCGCCGCCCGCGCGCGCGCGCCGGTCCAGCAGGAGCGCCGCCAGCGCGGCGAGCCCGCACAGGACGTCCGTGCGGCCGACGATCCACGCGACCGCCTCGGCGTGCGCCGGCATCACAGCGAACCAGAGCGCCCCGGCGAACGCAGCGAGCACCGGGAGCCGCATCGCGACCAGCAGCGCGCAGAGCAGGCCCGTCGCCACCGCGTGGGCGAGCAGGTTGCCCGCGTGGAAGAGCGGCGGCGAGCCCCCGCCGAGCGTGCCGTCCACCCAGAGTGAGAACGTGGACAGCGGCCGCCAGAGTCCCGAGCCGTGCCCGGCCGGCGCCCAGAAGTCCGAGACGAGCAGCGGCCCGATCGCCCTCCCCCCGCGCAGCAACGCCGGGATCAGCTCCCCGTCGTCGCGCGCGAAGCCGTTCGCGAGGCTCGGCAGGTACGCGAGCGCCGCCACGACCGCGGCCACCAGGGGCGCCAGAAACGCGCCGCGTCGCGCCGCGGGGTGCGCGGGGCGGGACGGCACGGCCCGCCGGGGCTCACGGGTCTTTCGCATCGAGCCACCCTAGCACGGCCGTGCCCGCCCTTCGCGCGCCGCACGGGCGCGCGAAGGGGGACGCCGGCTCAGATCGGCGTGGCCTCCGGCTCGATCCCGCGCCGCGCGGGCTCGGGCTCGGCGATCTCGACGCGCTCGTGCACCTTGGCGACCAGCGTGTAGATGGCCGGCACCAGGAACAGCGTGAACGCGGTGCCGATGATCATGCCGGTGACGAGCGTGATGCCGATGCTGTTCCGTGCGCCGGCGCCGGGGCCGTGCGCGAACACGAGCGGCAGGTGGCCGAACACGGTCGCCGCCGTCGTCATGAGGATCGGCCGCAGGCGAACCCCGGCCGCGTGGATGGCCGCCTGCGCCTTGTCGAGCCCCTGCAGCTGCAGCTGGTTCGCGAACTCGACGATGAGGATGCCGTTCTTGGCCACGAGCCCGACCAGGGTGATGAGCCCGACCTGGCTGTAGATGTTGATGGACGTGAAGCCGAGGAACGTGAACAGCAGCGCGCCCGTGAGGGCGAGCGGCGCCGAGCCCGTCATGATCACGAACGGGTCGCGGAAGCTCTCGAACTGCGCCGCGAGCACGAGGCCGATGAGGATCGCCGAGAGCAGGAAGATGCCGAGGAACTTGCTGCCCTCGGTCCGCAGCTGCCGCGACTCGCCGGCGTAGTCGAGCGTCCACCCGCGCGGCATGATCTCGCGCGCCTGGGTCTCGAGGAACCCGAGCGCCTCGTCCAGCGAGACACCGGGCGGGATCGTCGCCTGGATCCGGACGGCGTTCAGCTGCTGGAACCGGTTGAGCGACCGCGGCTGCGTGCTCGTCTGGATCGTGGCGAACGTCGAGAGCGGCACGAGCGAGCCGTTCGGCCCGCTCACGTAGATCGACTCGAGTTGCTGGGGCGTGAGCCGCTCGGTGCGCTTGATCTGCGGGATCACCTTGTAGCTGCGGCCCTGCACGCTGAACCGGTTCACGTAGTTGCCGCCGAGCATCACCGACAGGTCCTGCCCGGCGCGGCTCATGTCCACCCCCAGCGAGCGCACCTTGTCGCGATCGAAGACGACCTCGGCCTGCGGCTGGTCGAACTTGAGGTCGGTGTCCACATACATGAACTTGCCGCTCGCGTACGCCTTCTTCACGAGCTGGTTCGCGATCGCCGCGAGCTGCTCGGGCTCGGCCGTCGAGGCGATGACGAGGTCCACCGGGAAGCTGCCGCCGCCCGGCAGCGAGGGCGGCACCAGCGTGATCGCCCGGATGCCGGGGATCTTCGAGGCGCCGGCCGCCGCCTGCAGCTGGATCTGCCGCACGCCGCGGTGGCGCTCGCTCCAGGGCTTGGTCGTCATGCCGCAGAAACCGCCGCCGGGGTTCGTGATCTGGAAGACGTTCTTGTGCTCGGGGATGCCCTTGAACACGTCGTAGACGCGCTTCGTGAACATCCGCGTACCGTCGAGCGTCGCGTTCGGCGGGCCCTGGATGATGCCGAACACCACGCTCTGGTCCTCGGGCGGGGCCAGCTCGCGCTGCGAGAACATGTAAAAGGGGACCGCGAGCGCAACGACGATCGCCCACAGGACGAGCAGCACGTTCCGCTGCTTCAGCGAGCGCTCGAGCGTCGCCATGTAGCCCTTCCGGAGCTGCTCGAACCGATGGTTCACCCAGCCCGCGAAGCCCCGCTCGTCGTCGCCCGCCCGGAGCAGGCGCGAGCCCATCATCGGCGAGAGCGTGAGCGCGACGAAGCCCGAGATGAGCACCGCGCCGGCGAGCGTGAACGCGAACTCGCGGAACAGCGAGCCCGTGAGGCCGCCCTGGATGCCGAGCGGCGTGTAGACCGCCGCGAGCGTGATGGTCATCGCGATGATCGGGCCCACGAGCTCGCGCGCCGCGAGCACGGCGGCCTGCAGCGGCGGCTGGCCTTCGTGCACATGGCGCTCGATGTTCTCGACCATGACGATGGCGTCGTCCACGACGAGTCCGACCGAGAGCACGATCGCCAGCAGGGTGAGCAGGTTTATCGTGAAGCCGGCGACCGCCATGAGGAACACGGCGCCGATCAGCGACACGGGGATCGCGATGACCGGGATGATCAGGCCCCGCACCGAGCCGAGGAACAGGAAGATCACCAGGATGACGATGAGCAGCGTCTCGGTGAGGGTCTTCAGCACCTCGTGGATCGAATCCTGGATGTAGGCCGTCGAGTCGTACGGGATGTTCGCCGTCATGCCCACCGGCAGCTGGCCCTTGAGCTCCTCGACCGCCTTGCGCACCTCGCGGATGACCGTGAGCGTGTTCGCGGTGGGCAGCACCCAGATGCCCATGAACGTGGCCTTCTGGCCGTTGAAGCGCACGTCGGTGTCGTAGTTCTCGGCGCCCAGCACGACGTCGGCGACCTCGCCCAGCCGGACGACCTGACCGTCGGTCTCCTTCACGACGAGCCGCTTGAAGTCGTCGGCGGTCCTGAGGTCGGTGTTCGCGACCAGGTTGACCGACGTCATCGTGCCCTTCGTGCGCCCCAGCGCCGACAGGTAGTTGTTGCGCGAGAGCGCGGTCCAGACGTCGGAAGGCGCGAGCCCGAGCGCCGCGAGGCGGTTCGCCTTGAGCCAGATCCGCATCGCGAACGTGCCGCCGCCCAGGATGTCGGCGCGCTGGACGCCGCTGATGGCGCTCAGGCGCGGCTGCACGACGCGCGTGAGGTAGTCCGTGATCTCGTTCTGGTCGAGGTCGGTGGACGCGAAGCCGAGGTACATGGCCGCGAACCTCGAGTCCGCGGTCTGGACCTCGATGACCGGCGCCTGCGCCTCGGGCGGCAGGTCGTTGCGGACCTGGGCGACCTTCGCCTGGATCTGGGTGAGCGCCGCGTTCGTGTCGTAGTTGAGCTTGAGGTGGACCGTGATCGAGCTGACGCCCTGCGAGCTCGAGGACTCCATGTAGTCGATGCCGTCGGCGCTCGCGATCACCCGCTCGAGCGGCGAGGTGATGAAGCCGCGCACGAGGTCCGCGCTCGCGCCGACGTAGACCGTCGTGACGCTGACGACCGCGATGTCGGTGCGCGGGAACTGGCGCACGGTGAGCGCGCGGATCGACTGGATGCCAGCGATCAGCACGACCAGGTTGACGACGATCGCGAGGACGGGCCTCTTGATGAAGAGGTCGGTGAACTTCATCTAGCCTTCCTCGGGGTGCGGCGTCGGGCTCGCGGGCACGGTCATCGTGCTGTCCACCAACACGGCGGCGCCGGGACGCAGCTTGAACGCCCCGGAGCTGACGACCTCCTGCCCGGGCTTGAGGCCGCTCACGACCGCGACGAGGTCGCCGCGCGCGCTGCCGAGCTTCACGAACTTCTGGTTCACGCCCAGGTAGCTCTTGCCGTCCTGCCCCTTCATGTCCTCGACGACGAAGACCGAGTTGCCGTAGGGCGCGTAGACGATCGCGCTCGCGGGCACCGCGATCACGTTCGAGCGCGTCCCGAGGTCCACCTTCACCGTCACGTACATGCCGGGCGTGAAGCGCCGGTGCCCGTTCGGGAACGTCGCCTGGACGAGCACGTTGCGCGTGGCCGCGTCGGCGACCGGGTTGACCGCCGTGATGCGGCCGCTGCCGATCGCGTGCGCGGCGCTGTCCGCGGCGGCGGTCACGCGAAGCCCGCGGCGCAGCAGGCTCACCTGCTGCTGGGGCACGGAGAAGTTGACGTAGACGGGGTCCATGGACTGCAGCGGCACGATCGCATCGCCGCTGCTCACGTACTGGCCGAGGTTCACCTGCCGGATGCCCGTGACGCCCGCGAACGGCGCGCGGATGATCTTGCGCTCGATCGTGGCCCGGACCTGGCTCACGGCCGCATCCGCCTGCCGGTAGAGGGCGGCGACCTGGTCGTAGTCCGACTGCGCGACGAGGTGCTGCTCGAGGAGCGACTTCGAGCGGTCCAGGTTCGTCTTGGCGAGATCGCGCGCCGCCTCGGCCGAGGCGAGCTGCGCCTTCTCCTGCCGCGCGTCGAGGTAGACGAGGGCCTGGCCGGCCTCGACCTCGGCGCCGGAGGTGAACGCGATGCGGTCCACGACGCCCGGCAGGTCGGCGGCCAGCGTGACGCCCTGGACGGGCGCGACGCTGCCGACCGCCTCGAGATCGTTCACCCAGGCCTCCGGGCGCGCAGTGAAGATGGTGACCGACTCCGGCGGCATCTTGAAGTTCTTGCCCGCCGTGATCGCCGCGGAGATTTGCTGGAATTTCACGAATGCGATGATGGCGACGAAGGCGAGCACCGCCACCAGCATCTGGAACATGCGCTTGTTCAAGGGAGCTCCTGTGCCTGCGCCAGGGAGTGATGCGGGGATGTCGAAGGCCCGACCGGCCGCGCCTTCGAGAGCCCCGGGTCACGCGGACCCTGCGGCGGGACGGACCGCCGGGGTCGCGCGGGGATGGAACCGGGGGGTCGAGCCGGATTCGATGCTCCCGGAGCGGCCGGGGATTCGGCACGGGCCGGGCGGCGGGGGCGCGGCTCCCGCCGGATGCCCTCCTTATCAGGGGCGCAGGCGCCGCGGCAAGCGGCAATCCTCCCGCCGCCGGGGTTCGGGGGGACGAGCGCAGCCGGGGGCTGGGGTATCCTCCGTCCGCCCATGACCCGACCCGCCGAGCACCTCCCGGGCGTCCCCCCCGCCCTCCGCTTCGTGGACGTCCGCAAGGAGTACGCGCTGGGGGACGGCGTCATCCGGGCGCTCGACGGCCTGAGCTTCGAGGTGCCGCGCGGCGAGTTCGTGGCGATCGTCGGCCGCAGCGGCTCGGGCAAGAGCACCGTGCTCCAGCTCGCCGCGGGCATCGACGTGCCGACGTCCGGCGAGGTCTGGGTGGACGGCCGCGAACTGTCGCGGCTCCCCGACGACGAGCTGACGCGCAGCCGGCGGGACCGCGTGGGCATGGTCCACCAGTTCTTCAACCTGCTCGCGACCCTGTCGGTGCGGGAGAACGTGGCGCTGCCGCTGCTGCTCGGCGGCGGCGACCGGCGCGAGGCCCTGCGGCGCGCCGACGCGCTCGTGGACCAGGTCGGGCTCGCGCACCGCCGCGAGTCACGGCCCCACATGCTCTCCGGCGGCGAGATGCAGCGGGTCGCCATCGCGCGCGCGCTCGTCCACGGACCCGCGCTCGTGCTGGCCGACGAGCCCACGGGCAACCTCGACTCGCGCTCCGCCGGGCAGATCGTGGAGCTGCTCGGCCGCCTCGGGCGCGAGCACGGCGCGACGGTCGTGCTCGTGACCCACAGCCAGGAGGCGGCGGGCGCCGCGACGCGCACGATCGAGCTGTCCGACGGGCGCATCGTCGCCGACACGACCGGGGGCGCATGAGCGCCCTGCTGCGCTGGCTGCTGCTGCGGCGCCTCGCCCGCGAGCACGGGCGCACGCTGCTCACCGTGCTGGGCGTGGCACTGGGCGTGGCGGTGTTCGTGAGCATCCGGCTTGCGAACCACTCCGCAATGGCCTCGTTCGCCGACACGGTGGACGCGGTCACCGGCCGCGCGAACCTCACCGTCGAGAGCGCCTCGGACGGTTTCGCCGAGTCGCTCTACGTGCGCCTGGCGCGCGATCCGCGGATCGAGGCGGCGGCGCCCGTGGTGCAGGTGTCGGCCCTCGCGAAGCCCGGCGGGCCGGGGCCGGCCGGCCCGCTGCCAACCGGGGATCGCGGGGCGTGGCGGGAGTCCATGCTGTTCCTCGGCATCGACCCGTTCGTCGAGGCGCCGTTCGACCGCTTCGGCGCGCTCGCCGGCGGCGACGGCCGATACCGCGGGCCGGTCGCGCTCGCCGGCGCGCTGCGTCTGCTGACCGAGCCGCGGACGGTCGCGGTGACCGGGGCGTTCGCCGCCCGCACCGGGCTGCGCGTGGACGACACGCTCAGCGTGCTCGTCTCGGGCCGTCCCGTGCCGCTCGTGGTGGCGATGGTGCTGCCGGGCCAGGCGCTGCAGCAGGCGATGGGCGGCAACGTCGCCCTGATGGACGTCGCGACCGCGCAGGAGGTGTTCGGCCGCGCCGGGCGGCTCGACCGCGTGGACCTGATCGTGCCGCCGCGACGCCGCGACGCCCTGCGGCGCGCGCTCGCGGCGGAGATGCCGGCGGGCGTGACCGTGGACCTGCCGCAGGCGCGCACGCGCCAGGTCGAGAACATGGTCGCCGCGTTCGCGCTCAACCTGACGGCGCTCAGCTTCATCGCGCTCCTCGTCTCGCTCTTCCTCGTCTTCAACGCGGTGGCGATGAGCGTGCTGCGGTGGCGCCGCGAGATCGGCGTGCTGCGCTCGCTCGGGGCGACGCGCGGGCAGGTCGCCCGGCTCTTCCTGCTCGAGGGGCTGCTGCTCGGGGTCGCGGGGAGCGCGCTCGGCCTGGGCCTCGGCACGCTGCTCGCGCGCGCGACGCTCGGGGCGGTGGGCCGCACGCTCACGGACCTCTACCTGGTGCAGCACGCGAACCGCGTCGTGCTCGACCCGGCGACCTACGCGATCGGCTTCGGCCTGGGGGTCGCGACCGCGCTCGTCTCGGCCCTCGCGCCGGCACTCGAGGCGGCGCACACACCGCCGGGGCTGACGATGCGCCAGGGCATGCTGCTCGAGGCGCGGCGCCTGCCCGTGGGCCGCTGGGCGCTCGCCGGCCTCGGCACGCTCGGGCTCGCCGGGCTCGTCGTGGCGTGGACGATGCGCGAGCACCTCGCGTGGGGAGGCTTCCTCGCCGCGTTCCTCGTCGTCGCGGCGTTCACGCTCGCCTCGCCGGCGTTCACGCTCGCGGGCGAGACGCTCGTGCGCCGCCCGGCCGAAGCGCTCGGCGGCATCGAGGGGGCGCTCGGGGCCCGCGCGCTGCGCGACTTCGTCGCCCGAACGAGCGTCGTCGTGGCCTCGCTCATGCTCGCGGTGGGCATGACCGTCGCGCTCACGATCATGGTGCGCAGCTTCCGCAGCACCGTGGACACGTGGATCACGCAGACGATCCGCGGCGACCTCTACGTCGAGCCCGCCGGGCACCGCACGTCGCTCGCCGCGACCGCGCTGCCGGACTCGCTCGTGCGGGCGGCGCGCCGCCTGCCGGGCGTGCGCGCGGTGGACACGTACCGCGCGACCCCGATCCGCCTCGGGAACCGGCAGGCGTTCGCGGTGGGGATCGACTTCGCCGTGCAGGAGCGCTTCGGGCACCTCGAGTTCCTGCACGGGGTCCCCAGCCGCGACGTGTTCGCGCGGGCGCTCGCGCGGAACGAGGTGCTCGTGACCGAGAGCTTCGCGCACAACTTCCGCGTGCGCACGGGCGACACGCTGCGGCTGCCCGCGCCGGCCGGCAACGAGGCGCTGCGGATCGCGGGGGTGTTCTACGACTACAGCGCCGAGGGCGGCGCGGTGCTGATGGACCGCCACCTGTTCGCGCGGCTGTGGCACGACGACCGCACCGAGAGCCTGGCGCTCTACTGCGAACCCGGGGCCGACGTCGCGCGCGTGCGCCGGGAATTCGTCGCCCTCGCCGGCCCGGACCTCGTGCTGCACGTGACGCCCAACCAGGACCTGCGGCGGCGGGTGCTGTCAGTCTTCGACCAGACGTTCCGGATCACGTTCGCGCTCCAGTTCATCGCCGTGCTCGTCGCCGTGCTGGGCGTGGTGACGACGCTCACCGCGCTGATCCTGCAGCGCGGGCGCGACATCGGCGTCCTGCGCGCGGTCGGCGCCCTGCGCCGGCAGGTGTGGCGGATCGTCCTGATCGAGAGCGCCATCCTCGGCCTTCTGGGCTCGCTCCTCGGCTGCGCCGCGGGCTGGGTGCTCGCGCTGATCCTCGTGCACGTCATCAACCGGCAGTCGTTCGGATGGACCCTCCGCATGACCGTCGATCCCCTCGTCTTCGCCCAGGCCGTGGCGCTCATGGTCGTGACCGCGATCGTCGCGGGGCTCGGGCCGGCGCGTTACGCCTCGGACCGCGTGGCGGCCGAGGCGCTTCGGGTCGAGACGTGAGCGCGCGCGCGCTCGTGGCGGCGGCGCTGCTCGCCGCACTCGCGACCGGCGCCGCGGAGCCGCCGGCCGAGCCGCCGCTCGACGCCGACGGCTACCGGGTCGTCGTGCCGCCCTACGCGTTCCGGTTCCCGGCCGACCACGCCTCGCACCCGCGCTACCGGATCGAGTGGTGGTACTACACCGGCCACCTCGCGACGCCCGGCCGCTCGTTCGGCTACGAGATGACGTTCTTCCGCGTCGGGCTGCCCCAGCACCGCACGCACAGCGCGTCGGCGTGGGTCGCGCACGACCTCGTGTTCCTCCACCTCGCGCTCACCGACGAGACGCGTGGCCGGTTCCGCTCGTACGAGACCGCGCGGCGCGCGGCGCTCGGGCTCGCGGGCGCCGACAGCACGCGCTACCGGGTCTGGCTGGACGGCGACTCGGCGCAGCTGGCCCCGGACGGCCGGACCCACGAACTCCGCGGCGAGGCGCCCGGCTTCTCGCTCTCGCTCTCGCTCGTGCCGCTCAAGCCTCCCGTGATCCACGGCACCGACGGCGTGAGCCGCAAGGGGCCCGGACTCGGGGAGGCCTCGCACTACTACTCGCTCACGCGCCTCGCGACGCGCGGGCGCGTGGCGGTGGACGGCGACACGCTCGGGGTGAGCGGCCTCTCGTGGATGGACCACGAGTTCACTTCGAACGGCCTGTCGCGCTCGCTGGCGGGCTGGGACTGGTTCAGCGTCCAGCTCGACGACGGCCGCGAGCTGATGCTCTACCGGCTGAGGGAGCGGCGGGGCGGCATCGCCCCCGCCTCGAGCGGGACCCTCGTCGGACGCGACGGGCGCACGCGGAAGCTCGCGGCCGCCGACGTCACCGTGCGTGCGACCGGTCGCTGGAAGAGCCCGAAGACGGGGGCCGAGTACCCGAGCGGCTGGGTGATCGAGGTCCCGTCCGAGCGGCTCCAGCTCAGGCTCGAGCCGACGCTCGCCGACCAGGAGCTGGTCGCGCGGAGCATGGGCGGCGTCGCCTACTGGGAGGGCAGCGTGCGGATCGAGGGCCGGGGCCCGGGCGGCCCGGTCCGCGGGGAAGGCTACGTCGAGCTGACGGGCTACGCCGGCGCGCCGCCGTACTGACCCGGCGGGCCCGCCGCCCGGCGTCCGGGAGCCGCAAAGAACCGGCCGGGCGGGCGCATTTCCGGTCCCGCGGGCGGATCCTCGGGCGTACCCATGACTCCAAGCCAGTGACCCGGGTTCCCGGGCGCCCGATCGGCGGCCCGGCCCGCGACCCATCGGAGGACTTCATGGCCAAGACCCGCAAGCCCGCCGGCCATTCGCCCG
>Ga0315540_10002554_pt1 | contig 10244 bp, 5 predicted proteins | sample SalMarSW160110MG_FD_203677 | JGI IMG/M metagenome (GOLD analysis project Ga0315540, IMG submission 203677) | Salt marsh sediment microbial communities from the Plum Island Ecosystem LTER, Massachusetts, United States - Salt Marsh Sediment SW1601-10 ... | reverse complement strand
CGTTGACGATATGGATGTCGATCGCTTGCGAGCCGAGTCCGGCGGCTTCAAAGATCGGCTTCGAATAGGTCCGCAACAACGATTCCGTCTCGGCGTCGCGGATCAACCCGGCGGCGTCCGCCGAGGTGGCTGTGACCAGCGACAGCGCGAGGCCAGTGACGGCGGCGCGGCGGAGGCCTCGCAGGGCCTGGGAGCTCATGAGGGTGGCCGTGGCAGGCATGTTCCTAGATGATAGAGGCTCGCCGGTATAGGGCCAAGACGGACACCTTGCCCCACCGGCGCCTTGCCACCCCTGTCCTGATGGCCGACGATGTCGCAGCCATGCCATTGCTTGCGTAAGACCGCGGGAAGGGAGCGCCGTAGGCCACGTCTTTGCCGTGAACATCGCTTGATTGGCGTTTGAATGCGGCGACAAGTTGGCAGTCGCCAAGCACCCCACTTCAACAAAGTGCGAGCTAGGGATGGGAATCGGTTTGAGTGAGCGGCAGGAGAGCGACGAGCTGCCGCGAGGCGTCGCGCGCCGCAGCAGCATCGATCCATTAGTCGTCATGGACGTGATGCGCGAGGCCAATGTCCGCGCGGCTGAAGGCGCGGATATCATTCATATGGAGGTGGGGCAGCCGGGAACGCCGGCGCCCCGTGCCGCGCGGGAGCGGGCCCGCGCCGCACTTGAGACCGATCGGCTCGGCTACACCGACGCGCTTGGGCTCCCTGCCTTGCGCGAGCGCATCGCGCGCTATTATGGGGAGCGTTATGACGTTGGCGTCGCGCCAGAGCGTGTCGTCGTCACTTCCGGCTCCTCGGCCGGATTTGTGCTCGCCTTTCTCGCCGTGCTCGACGCCGGCGATACCATGCTGCTGCCGTCGCCCGGCTACCCCTGCTACCGCCACATCCTCAAGGCGCTCGGTGCGAAGCCGGTGCTGATCGACACCAGTCCCGCGGCGCGGTGGATGCCGGATGCCCGCGACCTCGAGCGCTTTGCCGGCGAAGAGCCGGCTGGACTGCTTCTTGCCAGTCCCAACAACCCGACCGGCACCATGGCCGTGGGCCCGCGGCTCGGCGAACTCGCCGATGTCTGCCGGCGGCGTCGGCTCTGGCTGATCTCCGATGAGATCTACCATGGGCTTGAATATGACGAACCTGCGGTCACGGCGATTGCTCACTGGCAGGCGGCCATCGTCGTCAATAGCTTCTCGAAATATTTCAGCATGACCGGCTGGCGCATCGGCTGGCTGGTGGTGCCGGAGGCTCTGGTGCGGACCATCGAGCGGCTGGCACAGAATCTCTACATCTCGCCGCCGACGATCTCGCAAGTCGCGGCACTCGGCGCCTTCGACGGCATCGACGAGTTGGAGGAGATCAAGGCCGGCTATGCCGCCAATCGCGCGCTGCTGCTGAGCGAGCTGCCGGCAGCGGGCCTCGCCTCGATCCTTCCCGCGGACGGCGCCTTCTATCTCTACGCCGATGTCAGCGCCTTGACCTCGGACAGCGCCGCCTTCGCCAAGACCATGCTAAAGGAGATCGGCGTCGCCGTGACGCCCGGGATCGATTTCGATCCCGTGCGCGGGCGCCACTTCATTCGCTTTTCCTATGCCGAGCCGCAGGCGGCCGTCCGCGAGGCCGCCAGGCGCATCAAGGGTTGGCTCAAGCCTTAGCGGCTCCACCAGCCGCGGCGCGGCGGTGCGGCGTCTTCCTTGGCTTCGCTCTCCACTCTGACTTCGGTCGGGGTGGCCGGTTCTGGCACCGTGGCGAACACGGGCTCTTCACGGCTAGCCGGCTTTTCCTCGGTGTCGGCGGGCGACGGCTCGGCAGTGTGCGCCTCTTTGCGTCCGTCGCCATTTTGGCGCGGCTCCGCTTCAGCCTCGCCACGCGAGGCTTGCTCTTCGCGGGCTGGGGTGCCGTCTTCTGCGGCCTCGGCAGCCGGCTGCTCAGATCGCGGAGCGCCGCGCCCCCGGCGGCCGCCGCGCCGGCCTCGCCGCCTCGGCTTGCCGCGATCTTGCACAGCGCCCTCGTCACTCTGGGCCTCTCGCGGCTCGCCCTCGTCACTCTGGGCCTCTCGCGGCTCGGCCTCGTCGCTCGCTTCGTCGTCGGCATCCGTCTCGGCGCCCTCGGCAAAGACCTCTGAAGCCTCGCCCTCTTGCTCGGGTCCGCGCCGCTTGCGGCGGCGGCGCCGTGGGCGCCGGCGTCCTTGTTCGGACTCACTCTCGGCGGCGGCACCGTTTTCCGTGCCGGGCTGATGATGCGCCCAATCCATTTGCACCACGGGGCTCTCGCCGGCGCCCGACTCGATCTCCGTCGAACGCTCGATAATGAACTGCGACACGTGCAGATTCTCGTCGGCCGTCACCGTGATCGGGATCTGGTAGCGCTGCTCGATATCCTTCAGGTGCGAGCGCTTCTGATTGAGGATGTAGAGGGCAACCTCGACCGAGGTCGTAGCCACGAGCGGGATCACGCCATCGGTGATGAGACGGTCCTCGAGCGAGCGCAGCACGTCGAGCGCAATCGACTCCACCGAGCGAACGATGCCGGTGCCCTGGCACATGGCGCAAGAGCTGGTAGAGCCCTCGAGCATCCCGGTGCGCAAGCGCTGGCGCGACATCTCCAGCAGGCCGAAATGACTGATGCGTCCAACCTGGATACGGGCGCGATCGTTGCGCAAGGATTCCTTCAGGCGCCGCTCGACGAGGCGGCTGTTGCGCCGCTCATCCATGTCGATGAAGTCGATCACGATAAGCCCGGCGAGATCGCGGAGCCGAAGCTGGCGGGCGACCTCCTCGGCGGCTTCGAGATTGGTCTTGAGGGCCGTGTCCTCGATATTGTGCTCGCGCGTCGCCTTGCCGGAATTGACGTCGATGGCGACCAGCGCCTCGGTCTGGTTGATGACGATGTAGCCGCCGGACTTCAGCACCACCTGCGGCGAGAACATCGCCCCGAGCTGGCGCTCGACCTGGTAGCGGATGAAGATCGGCTCGGGCTCCTTGTAGGGCTTCACGTTCTTCGCATGGCTCGGCATCAGCATGCGCATGAAGTCCTTGGCTTCGCGATAGGCGTCGTCGCCGGCAACCAGAACCTCGTCGGTGTCCTTGTTGTAGAGGTCGCGGATCGAGCGCTTGATCAGACTGCCTTCCTCATAGACGAGGCTCGGCGCCGTCGATTTCAGCGTCAGGTCACGCACCGTTTCCCACAACCTGAGCAGATAATCGTAGTCGCGCTTGATCTCGGTCTTGGTGCGCTGGGCGCCGGCGGTGCGGATGATGAGCCCCATGCCTTCCGGCACCTCGAGCTCGCCCGCGATCTCGCGCAGGCGCTTGCGGTCGGTCGGATTGGTGATCTTGCGCGAGATGCCGCCGCCGCGCGCGGTGTTCGGCATCAGCACGGTGTAGCGGCCGGCGAGAGAAAGATAGGTCGTCAGCGCCGCGCCCTTGGTGCCGCGTTCCTCCTTGACCACCTGCACCAGGATGATCTGCCGGCGGCGGATCACCTCCTGGATCTTGTAGGGCCGTCCCCGGCGGCGGCGCGCGCGCTCCGGCACTTCCTCCAGAGCATCCTCGGAGCCAACCGACTCGACGCTCTCGCCAGCGGCTTCGCCATTGGTTTCGACGGTGTCCACGCGCTGGCCGACCCTCTCCTGCGGATCGGTCTCGTCGTCGTCGTCATCGTCATCATCTTCCTCGACAGAGGTGACGGAGCCCTGTTGGCGCTCGCCCGCCTCAGCATCCATTTCAGCATTGCGCTCGGCGCGCTCAGACACCTCATGGGTGAGCTCGGTGGCCTCGACGGCAATGGTGGAGCTTTCTTCGGGGGAGGGCGTCTCGCCTTCGGCCTCCGTGGTCACGATTTCCTCGGCAACGGCGGCTGCTTGCGATTCGCGGCCGCGAGCTTTCTCTTGCTCGGGGCGTCCTCGCCCGCGCCGGCCGCCGCGGCGGCGCTTGCGGCCCGCAGCAGCCTCATCCTCCGCCGCCTCGGCGGCGCTGGCGCGGCTTTCTTCCTCGGCCTCGGCCTCGAGCAGGGCCTGACGGTCGGCGACCGGGATCTGGTAGTAGTCGGGGTGAATTTCGGTAAAGGCCAGGAAGCCGTGGCGATTGCCGCCGTAGTCAACAAAGGCCGCCTGCAGCGACGGCTCCACGCGCGTCACCTTGGCGAGATAGATATTGCCCCTGAGTTGCTTCTTATTGGCTGATTCGTAATCAAATTCCTCGACGCGATTACCCTTTACCACGACGACCCGGGTTTCCTCCGGGTGCGCCGCATCGATTAGCATTTTGCTTGGCATTTTCGTTGTTCTCCGCCGCACTGGCAGGTCTCCGCGGTGCGAAAGGCAGCCCCGTCGCGAGTCCCGCGCTCAGCGCGCGTCTAAGTTGAATAGACAATGTGTTATCGCGATGAGGCAGGGCAGCCGCGACGGCGTGAGGAACGAGGCCAACCTCGGGCGCGTTCCAGACCTTCGGCGGCATGGACACAGCACTGCTCTGTCCTACACTTAGCCCTGTCCCTTGAACCTGCATCGCAAAATCCAACCCCGCGTCATGGGGCCTGTTGTGAAGCCTTACGAGCGATCGCCTCTGACCCTGATCGCCAGCTTTCCGCGCCGTGGCCGCGTTCCTTTCAAGGCCGTGCGCGCAAAACAATGATATGCCGGGCTAATCTCGCTTCTCGAAGCGGTCCAATCGCCCGGGGGAGGCCCATAGCAGGGCCTGACCCTTATTACGGGGTTGGTAGGAGATTTGGCAAGTGTTCCGGTGATTTCGCCCCCAAAGCGTCACAAGCTTCGCTTAACCAGCACTCGTTAGGATTCCGGTAGCCAAGTTGATATTGGCTGATTCGGCCGGATTCGGGGATTCCTCCATAATGGGTCGCGAGCCAGCCTTGTCGCCAACACGAACCGGCCGGTGAGGAGGAGAATGCGACCAGTTCAGGCTTTGTTGGGGGCTTCCCCAGCCTGTGCCCTGCTTCTTGCCCTCGTTTTCGCCGGCAGCATGGCAGCGCCGGGGGACGTCGCCGCGCGCACCCATGAAACCGTGGCCAAGGACGCGCGGCTTGCCGGCGACCGCACCCGCACCCGTTTCATCGCCGATTTGTCGAAGAAAGTCGGCATCAACGTGTTCTCGCTCGGCAACCCGTACCGGGTCATCGTCGATCTGCCCGAGGTGAACTTTCAGATGCCGCGCGGTCTCGGCACCGAGCAGCGGGGGCTCGTTACCGGCTACCGCTTCGGCCTGTTCGCCCCCGGCAAATCACGCATCGTTATCGACATGAGCGGTCCGTTCCTGGTGGACAAAGCCTTCGTGCTCGATGCGCGCCAGGACCAGCCGGCGCGGCTCGTGATCGATCTCGTACCCACTGATCGCGCCACCTTCCTCGCCAAGCTGAAGGCCGCCAATTCGGCCGCGCCCACAGTCGGGTCGATCACGCCGCCGCCGCCGCGAGTCAAACCGACGCGGGCAAAGCCCGTGGTTGTCCTCGACCCCGGCCATGGCGGCATTGACCCCGGCACCAGCAGCGCCAGCGGCGTCACTGAGAAAGAGGTGGTGGTCGCCTTCGCCAAGACGCTCAAGCACAAGCTCGAAGCCCAAGGGCAGTACAAGGTCTATCTCACCCGCGAGGGAGATCGCTTCCTGGCGCTCCGCGAGCGGGTCGCGTTCGCCCAATCCAAGGGCGCCAATCTCCTAGTATCGATCCACGCCGATTCGTTCCCGAAGCGGCCCGAAGACGCGAGAGGGGCGACGGTCTACACGCTGTCGGAGCGGGCCTCGGATGACGAAGCGAAGGAGCTTGCCGCCAAGGAGAATCTTTCCGACGCCATCGCCGGGGTGGACTTGCCGGATTCCGACAGCGTCGTCGCCAACATTCTCATCGACCTCGCCCAGCGCGAGACCCAGAATCGCTCGATCGTGTTCGCGAAATCCGTGGTCGGTGAGATCGACCGTGCCGATTTGCACAGGAAATCCCTGAAGTCTGCTGGTTTTCGCGTGCTGAAATCGCCTGACGTGCCGTCGGTCCTGATCGAGCTCGGGTTCTTGAGCAACCCTGACGACGAGAAGCGGCTGACTTCGGAGCGCTGGCGGGGGGCCATGGCCGATAAGCTGGCCGCCGCCATCGACGGCTACTTCGCCAAGCGCGTCGCGCGCAATCCATTCTGAGGGGCGCTGACTTCGGTCAGGCGCGTTGGAGTCCCGAGGAAATCAGGCGCGCCAGCGTTTTCTTGCCATATTGTTGGCTAGTGTTGCCTCACCCCCTGCATGCGGCTAAAAATTGGGGACGGGACGGGTCTTAATCCATGGACATTACGGCTCCTATCAAGCCGCCTGAGCAAAAGCGGCGGCGGCGGCGCGGCGGCTTCTTCCTGCGCTTTCTCGGATTCATCTTTGCCGCCAGCATGATCGTCTTCGTCGCCGCGGCCGCCGCGGCCGCCTTCGTGCTGTGGAAGGTGTCGAAGGATCTGCCGGACTACGAAGTGCTCGCCAAATACGAGCCGCCGGTGATGACCCGCATCCATGCGAGCGACGGCGACCTGATCGCCGAGTATGCCCGCGAGCGGCGCATCTATGTGCCGTTCTCCGCCATTCCCGAACGCCTCGTCGATGCCTTCATCTCCGCCGAGGACAAGAATTTCTATCAGCATGGCGGTCTCGACATTCAGGGCATCCTCCGCGCGGCCGTCACCAATCTCAGCAGGGCACAGTCCGGCAGCAGTCGCATGGTCGGCGCCTCGACCATCACCCAGCAGGTGGCCAAGAACTTCCTGCTCTCCAGCGACCAGACCATGGAACGCAAGCTCAAGGAGGCGATTCTCGCCATCCGCATCGAGCGCGCCTTCACCAAGGAGCAGATCCTCGAGCTTTATCTGAACGAGATCTATCTCGGCGCCGGCGCCTATGGCGTGGCCGCGGCGGCACAGACCTATTGGGACAAGTCGCTTCCCGAACTTTCAATCGCCGATTGCGCCTATCTCGCCACGCTGCCCAAGGCGCCAAGCAACTACAACCCGTTCAGATATCCCAAGCGCGCCATCGAGCGCCGCAACTGGGTGATCGACCGCATGATCGAGAACGGCTTCGTCACCAAGGAGCAGGGCGAAGAGGCCAAGGCACAGCCCCTCGGCGTGCAGGTGCGCAAGAGCGGCCCCAGGATTTTCGCCTCGGAGTTCTTTGCCGAAGAAGTGCGTCGCGAGATTATCGATCGCTTCGGCGAGGATAAGCTCTATGGCGGCGGTCTTTCGGTGCGCACTACGCTCGATCCGAAATTGCAGCGCATTGCGCACAAGACGCTGATTGGCGGTCTCGTCGCCTACGATCATCGCCATGGCTGGCGCGGTGTGGTCAAGAACGTCGACCCCAGTGGCGATTGGGGCAAGACGCTTGCCGCCATCGATGTCTGGTCCGACATTGTCCCCTGGCGGCTCGCCGTGGTCCTGCAGGTGGACAAGGACAAGGCGACCATCGGCCTTCGCCCGACGCGCACCTCGACCGGCAAGCTTTCCGAGCAGCGCGAGACCGGCGTCATTCCCTACAGCGAGGTGAAATGGGCGCGGCCGCGACTGAAGAACGGCATCGGCGGCACGCCGAAGTCCGTGGCCAGTGTGTTGAAGCCTGGCGACGTAATCTACGTCTCGCCGCGTGAGCCCACCGACAAGGAGCCCGATGTCGCCGGCCAGTGGTCGCTCGAGCAAGTGCCGAAAGTCGGCGGCGCGCTTGTCGCGCTCGATCCCCATACCGGCCGCGTGCTCGCGCTGATTGGCGGCTTCAGCTTTGACCAGAGCCAGTTCGACCGGGCCGTGCAGGCCCATCGCCAGCCGGGCTCGTCCTTCAAGCCGATCATCTACACCACGGCGCTCGATAACGGCTACACGCCCGCAAGCATCATCGTCGACGGGCCGATTTGCATAAGCCAAGGCAAGGGCATGCCGAATTGGTGCCCGAAAAACTACGAGTCAGGGTCTGCCGCAGGTCCCTCGACCCTGCGCTTCGGCATCGAGCACTCGCGCAACCTGATGACGGTGCGGCTCGCCAACGACATGGGCATGCCGATCATCGTCGAATATGCGCGCCGTTTCGGGGTTTACGATAATCTCGTGCCGATGCTGTCCATGGCGCTCGGCGCCGGCGAGACCACGCTGCTGCGCATGGTCACCGCCTACGGCATGCTCGCCAATGGCGGCAAGCAGATCAAATCGACCTTCATCGACCGCATCCAGGATCGCTATGGCCGCACCATCTGGCGGCACGACACCCGCGCTTGTCCCGATTGCGAGGCGCGGGAGTGGACCGGCCAGGACGAACCTGAGCTGATCGATGACCGTCCCCAGATCGTCGATCCGATGAGCGCCTATCAGATGGTGTCGATCATGGAAGGCGTGGTCCAGAGCGGCACCGGGCGGAAGCTCAAGGTGCTGAACCGCCCGATTGCCGGCAAGACCGGCACCACCAATGACGAGAAGGACGCCTGGTTCATCGGCTACACGCCGGACCTCGTGGTTGGCGTTTATATCGGCTTCGACAATCCGGCGCCGCTCGGCCATGGCGAGACTGGCGGCAACGTGTCCGCGCCCGTGGTCCGTGACTTCTTCAAGATCGCACTCGCCGATCAGCCGCCGGTTCCGTTCCGCGTGCCTCCCGGCATTCACTTGGTGCGCGTCAACAAGAAGACCGGTCGTCCAACGTCACCGGGCGATCCCGGCGCCATCATGGAAGCCTTCAAGCCGATCCAGGATCCCACCGGCGGTGGTGGGGCTGTTGCTGGCGAGGAAGACGATCAAGCCGTCGCCGCCGACGGCTATGGCCAGCCCGCACCGACGGGGGCGCCAGGCATGGTCCCCGGCCAGCTGCCGCCGGCCGCGCCGCCACCGGGGCCGTACCCGGCGCCGGGCAATGACCGGGCTTTGACATCGGGTACCGGCGGCCTCTACTAGAACGGTCCTTGAGGCACCCGCCGCCGGGATCTGCATCCTGGCGGCTCGTTCAGTCATTCCGAGCAGAGGAAGAGATGCGCGCTGAAATCGAGGCCGTTGTCGACGACATCAGAGAGTCCTTGAGCCTGCTCAGGAGGCATCTTTGACCCTGACCGCGCCAAGAGCCGGTTAGCGGAACTCGACACGCTCGCCGAAGCTCCGAATTTCTGGAATGACTCCGCGCGCGCCCAAGGGCTCATGCGCGAGCGGCAACAGCTCGAATCCGCTCTGAGCGGCTTCACCCGTCTTGCCCGCGAGCTCGACGAGAACATCGAGCTCGTCGAGCTTGGCGAGGAGGAGGGCGACGGGGGCGTCATCGCCGAAGCCGAGGCCGCGCTGATGAAGCTCAGGGCCGAGGCGCATAAGCGCGAGGTCGAAGCGCTGCTCTCCGGCGAGGCCGACGCCAATGACAGCTATGTCGAGATCCATGCCGGCGCCGGCGGCACTGAGAGTCAGGATTGGGCCCAGATGCTCGAGCGCATGTATATCCGCTGGGCGGAAGGCCGGGACTACAAGGTCGAGATCATCGGCGAGCACCCGGGAGAAGAGGCGGGCGTCAAATCCGCCACCATCCTAATCAAAGGCCCCAACGCCTATGGCTGGCTCAAGACCGAGTCCGGAGTCCATCGTCTGGTTCGCATCTCGCCGTTCGACTCCAATGCGCGGCGCCACACGAGCTTTGCTTCGGTGTCGGTTTATCCGGCCATCGATGACACCATCGCCATCGAGATCGACGAGAAGGACGTCCGCGTCGACACCTATCGCTCCTCCGGCGCGGGTGGCCAGCACGTCAACACCACCGACAGCGCCGTGCGCCTGACCCACCTGCCGACCGGCATTGCGGTGCAATGTCAAAATGAGCGGTCCCAGCACAAGAATCGCGCCACGGCTTGGGCCATGCTCAGGGCGCGGCTCTACGATGCAGAGCTGAAGCGCCGGGAGGAGGAGGCCCAGGCGCAGGCCGCCGCCAAGTCGGAGATCGGCTGGGGCCACCAGATCCGGTCTTACGTGCTCCAGCCCTATCAGCTGGTGAAGGACCTCCGCACCGGCATCGAGAGCACCAATCCCTCAGCCGTGCTCGACGGCGATATCGATCAGTTCATCGAAGCCGCGCTTGCTGGGCGCATCCACGGGGAACAGCCGGCTGCGGAGGCGCGGAAGGCTTAAGTTACTCCGCGGCGTGGGGCTGTGAGCCCGCCGCCGGAGCACTCTCCGAGGCCGGCTTATCGGCGGCCACCTTGATGGACAAAGGATCGTCGGAGCGGCGCGATTTTCCTTCGAAATAGGCACCTTG
>Ga0315540_10002552_pt1 | contig 10250 bp, 9 predicted proteins | sample SalMarSW160110MG_FD_203677 | JGI IMG/M metagenome (GOLD analysis project Ga0315540, IMG submission 203677) | Salt marsh sediment microbial communities from the Plum Island Ecosystem LTER, Massachusetts, United States - Salt Marsh Sediment SW1601-10 ... | reverse complement strand
AGGCGAGCGGTATCGGCCTCAGATATTCGAACCAGCGCTGGCGGTTTTTCTTGGCCGGCGCCGATGGCGGATGTTCGGTTGGGATCACGCGCGGATCCCCGTCCATGGTTAGGGCTGTCCCCATTTGAGCATATTCTTGTACATGGCGAGACCGACCATCGGCTCGACCGAGGCTAAGACGACGGCCGTAATCCGCAATAACTTGGGGTCGATTGGCAGCCAGGCCCGATGCCGAACCCCGCCGTCGGAGATGCCAAGCTGTTGAGCAAGCACCGTGAAGGCCACACGGCCATGTCGCGGGCTTCGGATGATTGTGGAGGAGTTCGCTTCGAGGCTGGCGATCGTTAACCGAGCCCGGTCACGGACGCCACGGGCTGAAGCCAGGGCTGACCTCGTGATATGCGTGACTGGGCAGGATGATCTTTGAGAAGCACCCATCAGCTTCCGTTGCGCTTATCAAAACGATGGAAGCCATTCTCTATGAAATTCAGTGCTTAGCAAGCTATAAAATCATATAATGTTTCTTTCTGACCAAATTTATTGCGCTTTGCGTTTTTCTTGCGCACCGCTCGATAGGGACGATCACGATCATCGGTTAGGAGAACAGCGAACATGCTTCCGACATCCCCCTCCCGGAAAAAATTCGCAATGCCGCCGGCTTCGAAGTCTGTCTCATCCGAGAATACGTATGCATCGCCCTACGACAGTCTGAACCGTCAAATCGTAGCGCTGCTGCAACAGGATGGCCGAACCCCATTTCGGACGATAGCGGAGACGCTCGATGTGTCGGAGGGTACTGTTCGGAACCGCGTGAATTGGATGAAGCAGGCCGGCTTCCTCACGATCGTGGCGATCGTCGATCCCGCGTCCATCTCCTATCGGTCCGATGCCATGATCGGAATCAAGGTGGCGCCTGGACACACGCCCGCGTCAGTGGCCGACCGTCTGGGGGAATGCCCAAATGTCGTCTACATACTTTGGGTCAGCGGGCGATTTGACCTGCTGATCGAAGTGGTTTTCGACGCCGAAGACGGCCTGATAGATTTTATGGAAACGTTCTGTTACGGCGACGCCGCCATTTCATCGGCCGAGGTGATGACGGGCATCAAAATGTTCAAAAACCAGTTTCTGCTCAAGCGGGATTTCTCCGAGGTCGCTTATTCGATCGACCAGGGGGAACCGGAATAGTAACTGCCGCGCCAGCGAAGTTCATTTGCGCCAGATCGCAAATGGTAAGCCCCCTCCTAGCGCGTGCGGTCTGCTTCGGGACCGGGCGCTGCGTGACCAGGGCCGCCCCCATTTGGACATGGGGACCGCTACGGGCAGCGACGCCGACGCCAATGGCCGGCCGAAGGCGTGCCGGAAGGAACGACGCGGAAGCGCTTTGACGACCTCTATGCGCGGTATCCAGTGAACACCGACGAGATCTCCGGCGACGTGGTCGAACTCACCGTCGATGCCGACGGTTTCATGCGCGTGAGCGACGCACCGACCGGCTTCATGGTTATCAAGCGCAAGGTGTTCGACCTGCTGATCGAGAAATATCCCGACTACAAGTACAATCCGGATTGGCCCGAGGGCAACGTCCCCGAGGGCGGGTTCCATTACCGTTTCTTCGACACCATGATCGACCCGGTCTCGAAGCGCCTGCTGTCGGAGGATTACGCTTTTTGCCGGCTGCTGCAGAACATCGGCCAGGACATCTATGTCGACGCGAACTCAAACCTCACCCATATGGGCCAGCGGCTCTATACCGGCGACTTCGCCGCCACGCTGAAGACCGCTCCGACCAAGGCCATCGGCGCCACCAAGGGAGCCCGTATCGTGGTCAAGGGCATCAATCATCTGAAGACCAATCCCTGACGCGTGGCGTCGGCGGCCTTCCACCGCAAGCTCAGAGCTTTCCCTGGGCACGCAGGCTTCCAGCGAGGTCTCCGCGAAACAGGTGCTGGCCGAGATGCGTGAGCTTTGAATTCAGATCGGCATGGACCTTACCGCCGATGTCCCGCCACCTGCGGCAGAAGGCATAGTCCTCGGAGAGATAGCGCCCGGAATCGGGATCGACCATGCAGTCGAAGAACAGCCAGTAGAATTTGGTCAACGGATTGTCGGCGGGCCCGTCCGGCACGTAGCGCAGATCGGGGTAGCGCCTCATCATCTCGTAAAGGACGTGGCGCTTGATCACCATAAACCCGGTCGGCGCCTCAGCCACTTCCAGGAACCCGTCTTTGTCGACGAGCTCCGCGAGCGGCTTGTCGCTATTGAAAATGGGGTTGAAGGGATAGTCCGTGTAGGCAGCCTCGAACTCCTCCCGCGTCATGTCTGCCGGAAGGCCGTTTGCCGGCCAGTTGAACCGCTTGATTGGATAAATTCCGGCGGCGACATCGCGATTGGCGAGCAGCAGCCGAAACGCGTCTTCAGGCCGAAAGGCAACGTCGGAGTCGATGAAGAACAGGTGCGTATATTCTTCGTTGGCGAGGAAAAATTTAACGATCTCGTTGCGCGCCCGCGTAATCAAGCTCTCGCTGTGAAGGTGTGTATTGAAATTCAATCCCCGCCGCATGCTCTCGCGAATGAGGTCAAAGCAACTCACCACGTAGTTCATTGTCACATTGGAGACGTAACAGGGCGTTGTGAACAACACATTCATGGACTTGAGCGCCGAATCTGAGAGCATGAAGGCGGGTCCTCTACTTGTTGCGAGTGGACTCATCTTGCCTCGGCGATCCACTGTCAAGCGATCGCTGGCACACCGGGTCGAAGACGGACTGAGGGGGCCGTGATGGATTGGGCCAGGCCGACGATCGAAAGAAAGGGGGTGTTGATGTCAGGGGCGAAGGGGCGCGGCTTCATCGGTTTGGTGGGACCCGAGTTGGGATTGATTGTCGGCGCCATCACCGCCGCGCTCTTTTTCACGGTCGGCAAGGCGTGGCTTACCGGCCTCGATGATCTGCCCTGGACTGGGCTGATGTTCGTCTGGCTGTTCGGGGCGATGATCTGGTGCGCCTTTGGCGTCGTCCGCCACGCCGAGGCTTTGGCGGAACTCCTTGGCGAGCCCTACGGCACGTTGATCCTGACGATCTCCGTCATCAGCATGGAGGTGGCGGTGCTGGCGACGGTGATGCTGGGCGGCGAGCCAAACCCGACGCTGCCGCGCGAGACCATGTTCGCCATTCTCATGATCGTGCTGAACGGCATGGTGGGAATGACGCTCGCCATCGGCGCCATCCGCCACGTCCAGCAGGAATATAACCTGCAAGGCGCTACCGCCTTTCTCGCTGTGATCTCGGCACTCGCCATCATCGCGCTGGTGGTTCCGACGTTCTCCCAGTCGACCGAGGCGCCGACCTTCACGCCGGCACAGGCGGTAGTGTTCGGGCTGCTGACGGCGCTTCTTTACGCGGCCTTTCTCGTGATCCAGACGACACGTCACCGACATTTCTTCGTTCAACCTCACGGTAAGCGGGCGCAAGGCGCCGCCGAGCCGGTCCCGCACCCCCATGGCGAGCTCCACTCGGCCGGCTACCACGCCATTCTGTTGATCGCCACGCTGTTGCCGGTCGTGCTCTTGTCAAAGCCGCTCGCGAAGCTTCTGGATTTCGGCGTCGAGCGGATGGGACTGCCCACGGCCCTCGGCGGCATTATCGTCGCCATTCTGATCTTGGCACCGGAGGGCGTCGCTGCGCTTCAGGCCGCCGCCCGCAACCAGCTGCAGCGCGCCGTCAATCTCAGCCTCGGCTCGGCCCTGTCCACCATCGGCCTCACGGTCCCGGTGGTACTTGCGATCAGCGTCTGGAGCGGATCCCCGCTTGAGCTTGGCCTCCGGCCACTCGATATCGTTCTCCTGGCGGCCACCCTCTTCCTTTGCCAGATGACGTTCTCGGGGCGGCCGACCAACATCTTGCTGAGCCTCGTCCACCTGGTCCTGTTCCTTGCCTATCTGATGCTGGTTTTTCACCCGTAGGAAGGCGCAAAGCGCGCAAATTGGTAGTCGAGCTCAAGTGGCAGAAAGGTCACACAGACCAACTTTTGCCACCTCAACCCCATGAACATGGTCCATTTGCCGCAAAAACATGCATACCATAAGGAACAGAATCTGAGGACGGTCGGGGGGTGACACAATGTTTGGGGGACTGACAAAAACATCCAGTCGCATCGCCATCGCAGCTGCGCTTGGGATGACCCTTGGCGGTTTCGCCATGAGCGCGAGCCCTGCCAAGGCTGCTGATCTTGGGGGTGACTGCTGCGCGGATCTCGAGGAGCGTGTTGCTGAGCTCGAGGCGACGACCGTCCGCAAGGGCAACAAGAAGGTCTCTGTGACCTTGTCCGGTTGGGTGGTCAAGCTGGGGTCTTGGTGGGACGACGGCCACGAGACGAACTTCTACGTTGGTGACAAGGACACGACCTTGTCGAGCCACTTCCAGATTTCGGGCAGCGCGCAGATCGCACCTGGCTGGTCGGCTGGTTACACGATCGCGGTTGAGACGGCGGGCACGAGCGCGTCGGTCGGCTTCTGCGAGAACCAGTTCAACGACAACTGCGCCCTGTTCGGGGACGTCAACACGCTGCTGTCCTACATGTGGTTGAAGAGCGACAAGTGGGGCACGGTCAATTGGGGCCAGTTGAGCCAGGCGACCGATAACGTCGCGCTGCTGCCTGACCTGTCGGGCACGGTCATTGAGTCGAACGCTGTGGTGTTCGACGGCGCCGGCATGTTCGTCCGCGCCAAGGGCGCCAGGAACTCCAACGATCTCGCCAGCGAGTTCACCTGGGGCGGCGTGCTGACCTGCAACACCGCCGGTGGCGGTCTCGGTGCAGACTGCAACGGCTATCCTCAGAACGCATTCCGCTATGACAGCCCGACCTTTGCCGGGTTCAGCATGTCGACGTCCTACGGCGAAGACGACATGTGGGATATCGCTCTGAAATATGCTGCTGACTGGAACAGTGTGAAGTTCTCGGCGGCGGCTGGTTGGACCCAGCTGACTGACGAAGGCTGCAGCGCCCCTGGCATCCAGAATGGCGGCGCGACCTGCAGCAACGTTGCGGTGGTTGGTGGCGGCGGCGCGCCGTTCCAGAACTATCGTCAGGATGGTCAGTTGTTCCAGATCGGCGCGTCGGCGATGCACGTTCCGTCGGGCCTGTTCGTCTACGGCTTGTATCAGAACGACCAGGAGAAGGGCACTCAGTATAAGAACTTCAACTTCAACACGGGCAAGGTTAGTGGCAACGCAGCAGCCAACGACACCGACACGTGGTTCGTGAAGGCCGGTATCAAGCGGACCTTCTCGCCGGTTGGCGCCACGGTGATCTGGGGTGAGTGGGGCCAGTACAACGACATGTATCGCGGCCTCTGCGGTGCTCCGCCGAGCGGTCTCGACAACGGTGCGACCCTCTGTGCCACCAGCCTCGTGACCGGCATCAACACCGATGGCACCGCCCAAACGACGGCTGCCCTGGTGACCGGATCGGAAGTGACGCGCTATGGCGTTGGCGTGGTCCAGGAGATCGACTCTGCCGCGATGCACCTGTTCGCCCGCTGGCAGCATCTTGACGTCGATCTGAATGCCACCAACATCCAGACTTATCAAGGCTGTGGTTACATCGGCCGTGACGGCAAATGCGGCAAGCCGTATACGATCTACGACAAGAACTTCGGCAAGGGCCTGAGCACCAGCTGGGAAGGCCTCGACATCTTCCAGATTGGTGGCGTGATCTTCTTCTAAACGAAGCTACCACCTTCCAAATCGAAGCCGCCCCTCTCGGGCGGCTTCTTTTTTGCGCCAACGGCAACCGCCGCAAGCGTGCCCGCGCAGGGGAAGCGGTGTTTAAGCAGGTGTCATGCCCGCGACGCCTGCATTCTTGCCCTCGAGGGGGAGGATGAAACTTATCCCCGCGCTCCGAGCTGCTCTTATCCTGGCGCCACCTCGTCCACCGAAGGGGCGTGCTCATGAGGCGTCGTGAGGCGGGACGAGGTGCGGCGCCGCGGGTCTGGTTCGCAACCCAGTCACACGGGCGGCGCCGGGGCTCCGCCCGTGCCCACTACGAGGCCCTGCCAGGAGCTGGCTGACGACCATCAGGCCTATCCCAAACGCGACCCGTCCGTCGATTTACCGTCCGGTCTAGGGAAGCGGGGCACTGACGGCGAAAGCGCGGCCCGGCGCCGACAAGTCGCCGCAAATAGCATGCGTTTGCGCTATCGCTTCGCTACTTGAGCGCAGGCGCATGTGGCGCGCCGAGAGGCGGCCATCGCCAAGGACGGCACAACCGCGGCGCTCAAGAGACCGAAGACAACGACTGCAACCGATCTGGCCATTTGCGTCCGCCATTAAGACAATGAATTGCGATACTGCATGCGGGGCAGCGCCCTGCAGGACGAGTTCAGACCGTTACCGTCGACATCTTGGCTTACGGTTCCGTTAAGCCACAACTGCCTAACGTGACACAACAATTCCGGCCCCTGGTGAGGAGTAGGCCAAAGCCTCGCCAATGGGATCATTGCCGAGGCTTAATCTAGCGGCGCCTTGAGCAGGGCCATGGCGGCGCCTAAGTTTGTCCCAAGCCTCATTGCCTAGCCCTGACAAGGAACTCCGCTCCTTGACCAAGACCTCCCTTCTGCCGCGCTGGCTTCAGCTCGCGGCCATACTTGCGCTGCTCGCGTTCCCCGCCACGGCGCAAGACCTCCCCAGTGGCCATCCGCCCCTCTCCGCGGGCGCAACGGCCGATGCCAATCCGGCTGAGGCCAAGTCAGCTAAGTCAGACGATACGAAGCCGGCCGACGACGCCGGTGCCAAGCCGCCTGCAAGCAAGCTGCCTGCACCAGCGATTACCCATCACACCGTCACGGTCGACAGGCAATTGCTCAGCTACACGGCCGAAGCCGGAACCATCTCGCTCCCCAGCAGCGACGGCAAGGGCGCGGCCGATGTCTTCTATGTCGCCTATACGCGCGATCCGCTCGATACCAAGCGCCCAATCACCTTCGTCTTCAATGGCGGCCCCGGCGCTGCCTCGGCCTATCTCCATCTCGGCGGCATCGGCCCGCGCGTGATCGAAACCGACAACGACGGCAAGGTCAAAGGTCCGCCGCCGGGGCTCGTCGACAATCCGAGCACATGGCTCGACATGACGGATCTTGTCTTCGTCGATCCGGTTGGCACCGGCTATAGCCGCGCGCGCGACGGCAAGGACGAGAAATATTGGGGCGTCGACAAGGATACCGACGCGCTCGCCGACTTCGTGCGTCTCTACCTCACCAAGTCCGCGCGCATGCTCTCTCCCGTCTTCCTCATGGGTGAGAGCTATGGCGGCTTCCGCGCCGCGAGCCTCGCCCGCGCCCTGCAGAAGACCGGCATCAACTCGCCGAGCGGACTTGTGCTGATCTCGCCGGTGCTCGAGTTCGGCCTCCTCTACGCCGAAGATTACGATCCGCTGTCCTGGGCCCTCGAGCTGCCGTCCCTCGCCGCGGTCAATCTCGAAAGCAAAGGCACGACCGATCGCGCCGCGCTTCGCGACGCCCTGAAGGAAGCCGAGCGCTACGCCATGTCCGACTATCTCGTCGACATCGCCTCAGGGGTCGAGGCCGGCGGCAAGGCCGCGAGCGAGACTGTCTCGCGCCTGACGGGGCTGCCGCTGGAAACGGTGGAGCGGCACCACGCCCGGATCGACTCGAACTTCTTCATCAAGGAATTCGATCGTGCCGACGGCCAGGTGCTGAGCCGCTACGACGGCAGTGTCGTCGCTCCTGATCCAAACCCTGCGAGCAGCTGGCCAAACGGCCCGGACCCGGTGCTCGACGCCACCGTGCCGCTATGGACCGCGGCCTTTGTCGATTATGCCGCGAACGAGCTCGGCTATAAGACCGACGCGAGCTATGAGCTCCTCAATCGCACCACCCGCTCCAAATGGGACTTCGGCACGAGCGCCACACACCAAGGCTATGCCGGCGTCATTGATGAGCTTCAGCAAGCCCGCTCCGCCAACCCGGAGCTGAGGGTCCTGATCGCCAGTGGCTATACCGATTTGATCACGCCCTATCTTGCGTCGACCTATCTCGTCGGACAGTTGCCGGTGCTGCCTCGCGCCGCGCCGATCCAGATCGAGAATTATGCCGGCGGCCACATGCTTTATCTCAGGCCTGACACGCGCGAGGCCCTGAAGCAGGACGCCAAAGACATGTATGAGCGGGCTGCCAAGGCCGCCTCCTGGCCGCGAAGCGAGGAGCCGGGCTAGAGGCGCGCAGGTCGAGGTGGACCAGCGGGAACGATCGGCTAGGATGCCGATCCGGCGAATTTTCGGGGGAACGATTCGGTGATGGCAGTTCGGGAGGTCGCGATCGCGTGGATGCTGCTGGCCGCCGTCGCGGCAGGCGCCATGGCCGAGGAGCCAGACACGTCTCCGCCACAAGAGGAACAGGTTCAATGGACCGAGTTCGAAGCCCCGGAGCGTGGCTTTGCCGCATCCTTCCCCACCGCGCCGAAAATGGAGAGCGAGGCGATCGCCGGCCAGAACCCGCTCATTCGGCGCAGCTTCCAGGCCTATGACGGCGAGGACACCGTCTACACAGTAGTGGTGCTCGAATATCCCGAAGGCAAGGCGCCTCACCCCGATGAGCGGTTCTACATCAAGATGATCTCGGCCTACGCCAAGGAGAGTTCTTCGAGGGTTCGCAAACGCGGCGCCAAGACGATCGCCGGCAAGGACGGCTATGAGGCAATCACCGATGAGAGCAGGGCGAAGCTCAATCATCAGGTGAGCATCGTGCCCTCAGGCGACCGCATCTTCATGCTGATCACGGCCGGTCCGCGCGGCCATGTTCCGAGCGATGACGCAGATCGGTTCCGGGATTCCTTCCGCCTGATCGGAGAAGCTTCGGAGTCGACGGGATGGATCGCCCCGCCAACACCAGACCCCTCCCCCTAGTCAGGTCTTCTTGTAGGACTTCGCCGCAACCTCTTCCAACAGGGCCGCGAAGGCCTTGAAGTCCGCCTTGCGCGGCGAGGTCTTGCGCCAGGCAAGCCCGATCTCGCGTTTTGGCTCAGGCTTGGCGAAGCGCAACAGGCGAATGTCGTCGCGGTGATGCACCTCACTCGAAATTGCCATCTCCGGCAGCAGCGTAATGCCGTAGCCATGTGCGACCATCTGCACGATGGTGGCGAGGCTCGAGGCACCGAAGCTCTCCCTGGCCTCAGGGGTAACAAGGCGGCAAAACGACAGCGCCTGATCGCGAAGACAATGGCCCTCCTCGAGCAGCAAGAGCCGGTCGTGAAGGAGCATGTCCGGCGTCGCGGTGCGCTGCCGGCGGTCCTTGGTGGCTCGCGTCGCCAGCACGAACTTGTCGTCGAAGAGATACGCGGTTTCGATCTCCGGCTCATCGATGGGAAGCGCAATCAGGATCAGATCGAGATCGCCGCCGATCAGCTCACGCACGAGCGTTTCGGTGATGGTCTCGCGAAGCTGAAGGTTGAGCTCAGGAAACCGCCGCTGCAATTCGGGTAGCGCCTCTGGCAGCAGGTACGGCGCGATCGAAGGGATCGCGCCGAGCTTCAAGGTACCTGACAGCACTCTCTCTTGATGTTTGGCGTAGTCGAGCAGATCGCGCACCGAGGCCAGAATGGTCCGCCCCCGCCTGACGATCTCCTCGCCCTGTTCTGTCAGCTCGACCCCCGACTTCCGCCGCTCGACCAGGCTGACCTGAAGCTCTTCCTCCAGCTCCTTGATCTGCATGCTGAGTGCCGGCTGGCTCACCGCGCAGGCCTCGGCGGCGCGGCCGAAATGCAGGCTTTCCGCCAGAGCCTCGAGGTAACGCAACTGCCGCAAGCTGACCATATCGATAAGGGCCCCTTATGCTTCATATAAGTAAATACGATTGGAAATTATCATGGTGAACGCCGATATTGAAGTTCAAGGCCTGGCGCGGCCGTTCCGTAAGTTCAAGTGTCCTCGGCCGTGCTGGGCCAGACGCTTGAGCCTGAAACCGCAACTTGAGGAGAGCTATAATGCGTGAGTGGCACAAGCCGACGGTTGAGGAGACGGAGTCCGGCATGGAGGTTACGAGCTACCTGCCGGCGGAGTTGGATCGCGCTTAGTCCGTCTCTACTCATCCTCGGAAAACGGACGGTGGCCCGGCTGGCGCAGGGTCGCCGTTTCGCTTTGGCGCCCTCTCGTCGAGGCCTTGCGACGTCAGCAATAAGTTGCCGAAAGTTCCCGTTCAGATTTTCTTAATGTGGTATGCAGGCAGTATTCATGGA
>Ga0315540_10002551_pt1 | contig 10252 bp, 11 predicted proteins | sample SalMarSW160110MG_FD_203677 | JGI IMG/M metagenome (GOLD analysis project Ga0315540, IMG submission 203677) | Salt marsh sediment microbial communities from the Plum Island Ecosystem LTER, Massachusetts, United States - Salt Marsh Sediment SW1601-10 ... | reverse complement strand
CCAGAGAATCAGGAGGGCCGTGGTGAACTCGAGTGCGGCGGCGCTCCCAACTCCTCGGCTTCCTATGTCTTGCTTCTTACGTCTCGCGTCTCGCGCCGCAGGCGCAGCCTGCGCGTCAGGGTCGCGCACCCTCCGCGATCCAGCGCCGGATCAGCTCGAGCTCACGATCGGGCAGCTTGCGCACGCCGAACAGCGAGCGTGGCATGCCGCTGCCGACCTCGACACGGTCGGTGAGCTTGAGCCACATGTAGGACGCCTCCGGATTACCGGGCACCACCAGCTTCATCTCCGGGACCTGGACAGAGGGCCGATCGACAAGCTGGGCGTACCCAGCGCCTCGTTCGAGCACCAGGTGCGCCTTCGGATCGTCGGCGGTGTGGCAGCTTACGCAGCGCTTGACGATCACGCTCTCCACGTCGGCGGCATAGCTGAGCGGACCTTCGCCGGAGCCCGCGGGGGCAAGGCACGCGAGCAGCAGCGGCAGCGCGACAGTCGTGATGACGGCCAGGGAACGTCGACGCATCGTGCAGGGCACCTCCAGCGGAGTGCATCCGCCCCCCGGTGAACACGTCCTTCGCCGCGAGAATTGCGCGGGCCCCCTGAGCCCCACCCGGCCTCGACGAGACGCCGTAAGATCTCCACGATACACTCTCTCATTGGAGCGGACGGATGGACGATCATCGACTCGACCAGCCTGGCGACCTCGACCACGAGGCCTTTCGGACTGAGGCCCACCGCATGGTGGACTGGATCGCCGACTATTTCGCCGGCGGCGCACGCGAGCTCCCCGTGCTGTCGCGGGTCCGACCGGGCGAGGTCGCCGGACGCCTGCCTGCGATCATGCCGGCGACGGGCGAGCCGCTGGAGCACATCTGGCGGGACTTCGAGGACATCGTCCTGCCGGGCGTGACCCACTGGAACCACCCCGGCTTCATGGCCTACTTCGGGATCACAGGCTCGGCGCCGGGGGTCCTCGGCGAGCTCCTCTCGGCCGCGCTCAACGTCAACGGCATGCTGTGGCGCACCTGCCCCTCCGCGACCGAGCTCGAGCTCGTGGTCCTCGGCTGGCTGCGCACCGCGCTCGGCCTGCCCGACAGCTTCTTCGGTTTCCTCACCGACACCGCATCGATCAGCTCACTGATCGCGCTCGCGGCGGCGCGAGAGGCCGCCGGGATCGACGTTCGCCAGAAGGGCATGGCGGGGCGCCCCGAGCTGCCGCCGCTGGTCGTGTACGCCTCCGATCAGGCCCACTCGTCGATCGCTAAGGCGTGCCTCACTCTCGGCTTCGGCCTCGACGGATACCGCGCCGTGCCCCACGATGCCGAGTACCGCATGGACGTCGACGCGCTGAAGACCAAGATCCGCGAGGACCGGGCCCGCGGTCGGCGCCCTCTCGCGGTGGTCGCAACCGTCGGCACGACCTCGACGACCTCGGTGGATCCCGTCGCGCGCCTCGCCGACGTGTGCGAGGCCGAGGGTCTGTGGCTGCACGTCGACGCCGCCTACGCCGGCTCGGCCGCCACGTGTCCCGAGCATGCCTGGTGCCTCGATGGGTGCGACCGGGCATCCAGCTTCGTGTTCAATCCCCACAAGTGGCTGTTCACACCCATCGACGCCTCGGCGCTCTACACCCGGCACCCGGAGGTCTTCCGCCGCGCCTTCTCGCTCATTCCCGAGTACCTGACGACGCCCGTGACCGGCCAGGTCATCGACCTCATGGACTACGGGGTCCAGCTCGGCCGACGATTCCGCGCCCTCAAGCTGTGGTGGGTCCTGCGGAGCTTCGGTCTCGACGGTCTGCGCGCGCGCATTCGCGGACACGTGGCCATGGCCCGGGAATTCGCCGGCTGGGTCGATCAGCAAAGCGACCTCGAACGGCTCGCGCCGGTCCCGTTCTCGGTGGTCTGCTTCCGCGCCCGCCCGGAAGGACTCCCCGAGGGCGAGGCACTCGACCGCTTCCAGCTCGAGCTCCTCGAGCGAGTCAACGCGTCAGGCGAGATCTACCTCTCCCACACCCGGCTCGACCCCGGTATCGCCCTGCGCGTCGCGATCGGCAACCTCCGCACCACCCCCGGCGACCTCGAGCGGTGCCGTCAGCTGATCTCGGAGGGCATGACGTGCCTCAACAGCCGCTGATCGAGCCGCCCGGCCGCCTTGCGCGGGCTGTCGCCTGGACTCGCGCGACTGTCGTCTCGACGGTCGGTCTCGCGACCCTGCTGGTGATCAATGCCGCCCAGACCGCCAGCCTGGCATTGCTTCCGATTTCGCGCCGCACCTTCCGGCGCTTCAACCGCTGGTGCGCCAGCACCTGGTGGGGTGCGTGCGTGGTGCTCGCGGAGCGGTTCAACCGGACGCATCTGATCGTCACGGGGACCGACGTCCCGTCCGACGAGAACGCGATCGTGATCGTCAACCACCAGCAGATGCCCGACATCACCACGCTGATGGCGTGGGCCCGCTCCAAACGGCGCCTTGGCGACCTCAAGTTCTTTGTCAAGAAAGCGTTGCAGTGGGTCCCAGGGATTGGCTGGGGAATGCAGTTTCTGAGCTGCCCGTTTGTCGCGCGCGACTGGACCGCGGACCGCGAGCGCATCGCCCGCACCTTCCACACCATCACCCACGAGCACATCCCGATGTGGCTGGTCTCGTTTGTCGAAGGCACTCGTGCGACCCCGGAGAAGATCGCTCAGAGCCAGGCCTACGCGCGCGAGCGCGGCCTTGCCGTGCTCGAGCACGTTCTGGTGCCACGCACCAAGGGCTTCATTGCCTCCGTGCAGGGACTCGGCCGCCACGTCGGCGCCGTGTACGACGTGACCATCGGCTACGCCGAGGGTGTGCCCACGCTGTGGCAGTTCATCAAGGGGAGGGTACACGACGTCCACGTCCACGTGCGGCGCTTCCCGGCCGAGGACCTGCCCCACCTCGAGGCCGAGCTGGCCGAATGGCTGCACGCGCGCTTCGCGGAGAAGGACCTCCTCCTGGAGCACTTCTACGCCTACGGCTGCTTTCCGGACGACGTCGCGGCAGCGGAAACGAGCTAGCCTGCACGCCAATTCTCGCGTCGTCTTGTCGACAGACATCGAGCCCTAGAGGCCCCGGTTCCAGCTTGACCCGACACCCTACGCTCTGCCAATATGGTGATACGGGGGTGGCCGTGGTCATCGAAGAGCTCTGCTCCATCCACGAGGTTGACCCGACCTCGGTCGCGGCGGCTCAAGCCGATGCGTTGTCGGACCGTATTATCGACCGCCTCAGCCGTCTGTTCTCGGCCCTGGCCGACCCGACCCGCCTGCGCCTCCTGCACGCACTGACCGTCACGCAGGAGCTCTGCGTCTGCGATCTGGCCGTGATCGCCGGGCTCTCGGTCTCCGCCGTCAGCCATCAGCTCAGACTGCTGCGCGACCGGGACCTCGTCCGCGCCCGCCGCGACGGTCGCATGGTCTACTACAGTCTCGCCGACGAGCACGTCACGATCCTGATCGCGGCCGGCGTCGAGCACGCCTGCGAGGGTTGACGCGATGGGCCGGTGGTGACCCGGTCCGAGCCTCAAGCCCGGACCCATCAGATCGCCCCCTGGGGCGTGGCAACATGAGCTCGAGCGGCGTCCGCCTCGGCTGTGGCGGAGCGGCCGGCCGAGTGCTTGTGAGCCTCTTCTTCGCGACCTTCCTGTTTGCAGGGCTGTTCTTCCTGTGGATGGTGCTCAGCGAGGGACTGCACGACCTCGCAACCTGGCGCTGGCGGGAGGCGACGGCGCGGATCGGGTCGAGCCGGGTCGAGGTCACCCAGGCCGGCCAGGATCCCTACCACCCCGTCATCACCTTCCGCTACCGGATCGACGGACGGGAGTACAAGAGCAACCGGATCCGGCGCCGTGGCGGCGGCTACGACAGCTGGGATGCCGCGCAACAGGTCGCGGACCGCTACCCGGTCGGCGCAGAGGTGCGCTGCTGGCTGGACCCTGAACATCCGGACCAGGCGGTGCTGGAACGCTCCACGCCGTGGCTGCTGATGGTGCTGCCGGTGCCGCTGATCTTCGTAATCGTCGGAGGCTGCGGGCTGATCGCCGTCTGGCGACGGCAACATTCGGCGAAGCAGCCACGTCCCTTCTCCGCCGCGGCGACCCGACGGCGGCTCGACGGCCGCAAGATCATTGCGGGTGTCGGACTGCTGCTGACCATCGGCGGTGGGGTCGGCTCGTGGTTCCTGCTCGTCAGGCCGGTCGCCCGACTTCTCGCGGCGCGCGGCTGGGGGGAGGTCGAGTGCACCGTCGTCTCGAGCCGCGTGCGGACCCACGAGGGCGACGACGGCGACACCTACAGCGTCGACATCCTGTACGAGTATCGGTGGCAGGACCGGACCTACCGCTCGAGCCGTTACCTCTTCCTCGGCGGCAGCTCGTCGGGCGCAGCCGGCAAGCGCGAGGTGGTCGCGCACTATCCGGCCGGGAGCCGTCGCAGCTGCTGGGTGGACCCTGACGACCCCTCCCGCGCGGTGCTCGACAGAGGCTTCCACGCCATCTACCTGGTGGGGCTGGTACCGCTCGCCGCCATGGCCGGCGGCGCTTTGATGTTGCGATTCGGGGCCGGGGGCTCGTGGAGTGGGACGTCCCGCGGGACCGAAGCAGCGAGCACAGCACCGACCGAACGCCGCGGTACACCCGCTGCGAGGGCCGTCGGACTGCTCGCCGTCACTCTGTTCTGGAACGGTATCGTGGCGGTGTTCCTGGTCCAGGTGATCGACACCTGGCGGCACGGTCACCCGGATTGGTTCCTGAGCATCTTCCTGATCCCCTTCGTCCTGGTCGGCCTGGGCCTGCTCGCCGGCACCCTCCACGCTGCGCTGGCGGTCGCCAACCCCCGAGTCGTTCTCCGCCTCGCCCCACCTGCGCCGCGCCTCGGCGACGACCTCGCCGTCGAGTGGACGGTCATCGGTCGCGCCGAACGGATCGCGCACCTGTCGGTCACGCTCGAGGGACGGGAGAGGGCAACGTTCTCCCGCGGGACCGACACCGTCACCGAGCACCAGGTGTTCGCGCGCCTGCCGGTGGCTGAAGCCTCCAGCCTGAGCGTGGCCCGCGGTGGCGCCTCGGTGCGGATCCCCGACGACACGATGCACTCCTTCTCGGCAGTCCACAACGGAATCGAGTGGCGGCTGCTCGTTCGGGGCGAGATTCCACACTGGCCGGACGTGGCGGACGACCACGTGCTCAAAGTGCGGCCACTCGCTGCCAACCGAATGGTCGATCCGCGAAAGGACCCCCGGAGATGAGCGAGCTCGCCTTGACCCCGGCCGACGGCCGCAGCTGGTGGCTGCCGTGCTCGACGCTCTGGGGCGTTGCGCGCTGGCGCCTTGACGTCGACCCCGACGCGATCGAGTTGCGCCTGATCTGGATCACCTCGGGCAAGGGCACCCGCGACGTCGAGGTGGTCCACCGGATCCGCTTGGATCAGCCCGGTCCCGCCGGTGACCGCGAGTTCACGTTCGATCTCCCCGAGGGTCCGTACAGCTTCGCCGGGACTCTGGTCTCGCTGCAGTGGGCACTGGAAATGGTGGTTGAGCCCGGCGAGGACAGCAGCCGGCTCGACCTCGTCGTGTCCCCGACTCCGGTGGAGGTCCGTCTCGCTCCCGTGGATGGCTGAGCGCCGCCCTGGCAAGGCTCGCGCCAGGGACCACCGGCCGGCCGGCCGGTGGTTGCCAGCTCATGCCAACCCGTACCGATCCGAGCGCGTCACCACCCTGAGGTGGCAGGGTGTTGCGCTCGAGGGCCTGTGGACACGATTCGCGACTCTCGGCTGGCGGTCGGCGATCGTCGGCCCCCACGGCAGCGGCAAGACCACCCTCCTCGAGGCGCTGCTCGCAGACGCACCGCACCGCGGCCTGAGAGCCCGCATGGTCCGGTTGGCGGGAGCTCCCCGCCACCCCTGCGCGCGAGCCATGGCGAGCGCACTCGCCGCGGACCCCACGATCGTGGTCGGGATCGACGGCGGCGAGAGGCTGTCACTGGCCGGTCGGACGCTGCTCGCGGCCGCCACCCGGCGGGCTCGCGGCGTGCTCGTCACACGCCACAGCGGCGGCTGGCTGCCGACCCTCGTCGCGACCGCGACCTCGCCGCAGCTGCTCGCCGCGCTCGTCGCGGAGCTCGCGCCCGAAGATGCAGGTCGGCTCGCGTCCGGCCTCCCGGACCTGTGGCGGCGACACCAGGGCAACCTGCGCGCCTGCCTCGGGGAACTCTACGACCACGCGGCAGGAAGGGACTCGGCCTACTTCGTCTCCGGCTTGGCGGCCGACATCTGAATGCCGGTCGCACCGGCCTCCCTGGCGAGGTCGAGCACGTGCACGACCACACCGTAGTCGGCGCCGCGGTCGCCCTTGAGGATGATCTGTTTGTCCGGAGCGCGGTCGACCAGCCGGCGGATTCGCTGCTCGAGGTCCTTCTCCGCCACCCGTCGCTCGTCGATCCAGATTGACCCGTCGGCGGCGACTGTCACGATCGGCGGCTTCTCGTCACGACCCTGGCCGACGGTCTCCGCGGTCTTGGCCTCGGGAAGCTTGAGCTTCAGCCTCTGGTCGCTGACGAACTGGGTCGTGACGGCATAGAAGATGAGGAGCAGAAAGACGACGTCGATCAGCGGCGCGATCTGCACCTCGGGACGGCTGCGGGGGCGAGCCGGGACCAGCCTCATGACGTCGCCTCTCCGCCCTCGGCGCCGGCAGGCAGGCGGACCAGGTGCAGGAAGTCGAGCAGCTGGGTCTCGATGTCGGCGAGGATACCGATGGCGCGGGCTTCCAGATAGGAGTGGGCGAAGAGGGTCGGGATGGCGATGATGAGACCCGCCGCAGTGGTGATCAGTGCGACCGAGATGCCCGAGGAGAGCTGGTCGGTGATCGCGGCCCCTGCCTGGGCGACGACCGCGAAGATCTTGATCATCCCGAGCACCGTTCCGAGCAGGCCGAGCAGGGGCGAGCCAGCGGTGATCGTTCCCAGTGCGGGCAGACCTCGCTGGAGACCGAGGAGCTGATGACGACCGGTGTCCTCGAGGATCTCCTTGAGCTCGTCGTAGGGCGCGTTGCGGTTCTCGACCATGGTCGAGACGAGCTCGGTAAACGGGCCCGGGTGCCGCCGGCAGTAGTCGATCGCCCGCTGGTACTGGCGCCCCGCGAGCAGCTGGGACAGGGTGGAGACGGTCTCCGTGCGCAGGAAGTTGGTACGGCGCAGCACCCACAGCCGCTCGAGCACGATCGCCAGGGCCGCCAGCGAGAGCATGCCGAGGGGGATCATGACCGGGCCACCGGAGATCAGGATGTCGATCACGGCGCACTCCTCATTCGTAGTTCCGGTTGGGGGGACGGGTGTTGTAGAAGAATGTGATGGTGACCCCCTCGCGGTCCACTCCCGCGAGGTCGCTCGGGAGGGGATCGAAGGGAGCGGCGCCGCCGATCGCGTCGCGGGCGGCGAAGTCCATCGGCGGCTTGCCCGACTCGTTGAGAATCGCGAGGCCCGTCATCGTGCCATCGCGTTCGATGTAGAAACGGATCCGCACCACACCCTGGACCCCGAGCTGGGCGATCTCCGGGATCCGCCAGTGGGCGCGGATCTTGGCCAGCATCTTCTTGGCGTATGGGCCCCAGTCGTACCACTGGGTGTCGAAGGACAGCCCGCCAGTGTCGACCTGGCCGCCGCCGCGATCGGGCAGCTGCGGCAGCCCGCCCGCATCGGGCGGCAGCGCCCAGGCCCCCGGCGGCGGCAACAGCTGCTGGTTCGGAGAAGTCCGGTCCGGCGACTGCTGCTCCCCCGCCCCGTTGGGGGCCGGCGTCGGGCGCCGCGGTTCCGGTTCGGGACGTTCCTCCGGCTGCTGGGGCTGCGGAGGCGGCACTTGTCGGCTTCGAGTGCCCGGTGCCTGCGGAGGCACGCCGCGTCGCAGCTCGAGACCGCCGTCCGACTGGACCAGCTGCGGCGTGTTGCCGCGCACGCCGACGCTCTGGGAGGGGTCGCCCTCGCCTCCGTGCGCTCGGCGGTCGAGATCGGACAGGGGGGCCGGCCGGTTCTCGCGCGGACGCTCCTCGTGCTCCTCGGGCAAATCCACAAACTCGAAGTCCAGGGGCTTCTTGTCCTCTGGGGGTGTCACCGGGACCAGCGGGGAGCTCGAGGCAGACGCCGACCACAGCTCGCTCACCCGGGGGGCGATCAGGAAGATCACCAGCAGGTGCAGCAGCACCGAGATCTCGATGGCGCGGCGGAAGATCCCGCGGTCGCTTTTCAACACGGCGCGTCCAGTGCAATTCTTCTGCCAGTACTCTCGGGGCGCCGCCGCCGGCCGACCCTTGCCGCAAATGCAACGCGTGCCAACGCGTTCGCCTTCCGCTGCCGTGGGGCGTGCCGGTCTGACCTGAGGCCCGGGCCAGCTTGGCGTCCGCCCCGTGGGTGCGCATCTCTCACCCCATTCCCTCGCCAATGGGGCCAGCGGTCGCGTGCGGTCGTGTCTTCGATTCGAGAATCGCGCAGACATTCTCGGCGACGCATCGGTCACTCCACCGCAGGCGGCCCCACAGGCGGTGACGCGTCGTCGCGACCAGCGGCGAGCCGGTGAGAGGCGCAGATGAGCACATTCCCGCGAACCGTCACGGTCCCAGAGCTGCGATGAAGGGTCCCCCGAGGAGCTCCAACCGCCATCCTTCGAGGCCGCTTGCGATCAGATCGCCCATGTTTGCGACCGCCGACTGCCGAGCCGCGACCGTCTCCACGACCGCTCTCGGGCACAGGAGCCCCGGATCGAGCCTGAGCTCGGCAGCGGCCGCGTCGCGCACCGCAAGCAGGCGCTGGATCCGGCGCCGGACCTCGGGTGGCGGGGGCTCCGGCCGCGGCCTGCGGACGAGCGCCGGCGCCGGCGCCGGATGCGCGAGCAGCTGGAGCATCGCCGTACCCCGACGCCGGACGAAGCGAGGGCCCACGCCCGGGGTGGCGGCCAGCTTCTGGAGATCTTCGGGCGGGTCCGCCGACAGCGCGATCAGCTCTCTGTTTCCGAGGATCTTGAACGGAGGGACATCACGCTGCTGCGCGATCCTCTCGCGCCAGTGGTGCAGGCTGAACAGCCGGTCTCTGGCCTCGCCGCGAAGCGCGCGGGCGCCCTTGATCCTCTCGAAGGCGAGCGGGTCCTCGGCCTGCGCGACGTGCCGGACCCTCTCCAGCCGGCGAAACTCCTCCTCGGCCCATGACCAGCGACCGAGAGCGACCAGCCGCGCCCGCAGGCGCGCCTCGAGGTCCGCCAGGTACGCGGTGTCCGCCGCGGCGTAGGCCACCATCGACCCAGGCAGCGGCCGTATCCCCCAGTCGGCCCTCTGGTGACGCTTGTCGAGCTCGATCCCGAGCTCGGCGGCGAGCAGGGCCGCGAGACCGGTCTTGGGCTCACCGAGGAGCTGCGCCATGACCTGGGTGTCCTCGAGGCCGGCAATCCGAGCTCGATAGTCGCGGTCAAGCACGCGAAGGTCATAGTCCGCGCCGTGCATGAGCACCGGTAGCGCGGGGTCGGCGAGCACCTCGAACAGTGGCGCAAGCCCTTCGGCACCGAGCGCGAGCGGGTCGAGGACGAAGTGACTCCCGTCGACCGAGACCTGCACCAGGCAGACCTTGTGGAAGTACGAGTGCAGCGAGTCAGCCTCGGTGTCGAGCGCACAGCGGCCGATGCTCCGGCACTGCTCGGCCACTCCGCGCACCGACTGCGGGCGATCGACCCAGATCGGGGACGGCGTCTCGGACACCGACGGATCGTAGCAGACAGCCGGCCTCCCCTTGCACGGGCCACGGGCGCGTCCGATACTGTCGAAGAAGAACAAGCTGCCATTCCACGCAGACACCGCCGGCCCAGAGGGTCGATGATCGGAGCTTCCGCCATGGCGATTGAACGCGTACTTCTCGAAGGCATCCTCTTCGGTACCGGCGAAGGCCGGAGGTGGACCCAGGACTCGCCCGTCCTGCCGGACGTCTGGCTGGCCTTCGGAGAGGATCCCCGCGCGGGCCTCGATCTCCTCCTCACTCCCCACCGCAGCACCCGAGCAGGGGCCGTCGCGACCGCGCTTCGCACGCGGTTGCAGCGGCATCGCCGGGACCACTCCGCGACGGACACCGCTCACGGCGCCTCGGCGGCGGTCGTCTACACCCTGTCGTCGGTCGCCGCGCGGCTCGGCTTCGAGACCCTGGTCCAGGTGGTGCTGCCGATGACGCCGTGGTGGACCAGCTACGTCGCCTCCGACGACG
>Ga0315540_10002550_pt1 | contig 10252 bp, 8 predicted proteins | sample SalMarSW160110MG_FD_203677 | JGI IMG/M metagenome (GOLD analysis project Ga0315540, IMG submission 203677) | Salt marsh sediment microbial communities from the Plum Island Ecosystem LTER, Massachusetts, United States - Salt Marsh Sediment SW1601-10 ... | reverse complement strand
GGTGTCGCGATTGATCATGCCGTATGTTTGGCGCTTGCCGCGGCCGGGTCAAGCGATTGAGCAGGCCTTCAAGCACCGAGTGCGAAAGAATGCGTGCAACGCCTGATTGCTGCAACGCAGCGCCTCGTCATGCCGACATGTTTGCGCCAGAGACAGGAGAACTTTGGGGCCCACGCAGCGATCCGCTCCAATGGGTCTGCTCCGACCGAGAGATCAAAGGCCGAGATTGCCTCGAGTAGGTGGTACATGGGTGTCTTCGGGCCGCTGGCCAGCACAATGCGGTGTCATGCCTTGCTTGACCGCACCATCAGGCGCCCGCAACCTTCATCGCCGTGCCGTCGAACTCATCAACCCGGGAGTTCGAGGTCTCCACGTGCAAAAAGCCGTTCGAACCACACTTGTAACCTTAGGTGTAACCTTAGGGATATCGTGGCGGCCGTGTAATTTCTCTAACTAATTGATTTGATTGGCGCACCGGGGAGGATTCGAACCCCCGACCCCCAGATTCGTAGTTTCAGGGAGCGAGTTTCTTGTCGTTGCTTGATGTTGCGCCCAGTTACCATACAGCATTGTTTATAAGGCATATTCGACGTATGGTGTTTCCTGTTATCGCACACAGTTTCCAGTTTCGGTGGCGACCCGGTGGCGACCCAGCCAAACTCCTCGCTCGGAAATGCCCATGACTGACATCAAAATCACCAAGCGCGTTGTCGACAGCGTTGAGCCGCGCCCTACCCGCTATGTCATTTTTGACTCCGAGGTGACCGGCTTCGGCCTTCGCGTCTATCCATCCGGTGAGAAATCATGGATCTTCGAATACCGACCGGGCGCTGGCGGACGGCGCGTGGCCAAGCGGCGCATTACCATTGGCAAAGTTGGCAACATCACGCCGGACCAGGCGCGCAAGGCGGCGGATGGTCTCAGAGCGATGGCCATGACCGGGCGCGATCCGCAAGGTGATAAGGCGCGCGAGCGCATGGCCGAGACAGTCGAAGATCCGGCCGCTCAGTTCCTTGAGCATCATGTCGGGCCGAAGCGCCGGGAACGGACCAAGGAGCACTACGAGGACGTTCTCAAGCGCATCGTGCTACCGAAGTTGGGGAAGATGAAGGCCAAGGACGTCACGCGCGGTGATCTTTCCCGCCTTCACGTGGACTGGAAGCACACACCGTTCCAGGCGAACCGCATGCTGGCGATTGTCGGCTCGATGTACTCTTATGCCGGCAAGCAAGGAGTCGTGCCTGAGGGCATGAACCCGGCTCGAGGCATCGAGAAATACAAGGAGGAAGGTCGCGAACGTTTCCTGTCGGCGGACGAACTGGAACGGCTCGGCGCGGCAATCCGGGAGGCAGAGACAATCGGGGTAGATTGGGACATCGATCCTGGGAAGAAGACCAAGCATGTGCCCAAGGGTGAGCGGCGCACTGTTATCGGCGAACATGCCGCCGCCGCACTGCGCCTACTCCTGTTCACCGGCTGCCGCCTTCGCGAAATCCTCCATCTCAAATGGCAGAACGTTGACCTGGAACGCGGGCTATTGTTTCTGCCAACCTCGAAGACCGGCAAGAAGACGGTGGTGCTGAACGCTCCGGCACTATCGGTTCTGGCCAGCCTGACGCGGGTTGGCGACCACGTCATCGCGAGCGAATCTGCCGGTCGCCTCGACGAGAAGCCGCGGTCAGACCTCAAGCGACCATGGGCCGTCGTGTCTCGTCGGGCGGAACTGACAGGTGTGCGCCTGCACGACCTGCGGCACAATTTTGCTGCCTTCGGAGCGGGTGGTGGTCTGGGACTGCCGATCATTGGCAAGCTGCTCGGCCACACGCAGGCAGCGACGACGCAGCGTTATGCCCACCTTGATGCCGATCCACTGCGCCGGGCATCCAACGCGATCGGCAGCACTATTGCGGCTGCCATGGGAGAGGGTGGCGGGGCTGACGTCATCGACCTGAAGCAGAGCAAGAGGCTCCAGTGAAGCGAGCCGTAATCAGCCCCATGTGACATTGCCGCCGCGCGTCGGTTCACGGATTACATGAACTAACCATAGCTAGGGCCGGCGCAAATGTCCGTAATACCCCTAAAAGCTGCCGCCGCAGGTATGGCCTCAAAACGGCCGCGATGGGCCATCAGCAGACACCTGCAAGTCCTGACAACCACGAGTTGATCCATTCCCCAGCGTCGAAAGAGTTCGACAGATTGAGTTGTCATTCGTCCGCATCCGACCCGCCGGTCCACCCACGCTGCCAGAATGCCCACAAGACATCTCGCATCCCTGCGATCATCTGCCAGAGTGCAGAGGCATCACCACATCCCCAGTCAACCCGAATTGTGCAGAATTGCCGCACATTGCCGCATTTTTGGGCAAAAACTTTTCAGCCACGTGAAAAGCGTGTTATCGTCGCTACCAACATGCCATGCATCAGACCCCTTTGGCATTTGCGGGGCAGTATCGCGTCGATGCAATAGAGTGGCGATGCGACGCCGAACATTGCGCCGTATCTCGTCCCCGAAAAATCCATCGTCGTAGCTGTGAGCCGCTGCATGCGAATGGCGTTGCTATCGGCATGAGCAGATAATCGGAATTGGGAATGGAAACACTTCTCTTCATCTATCACAACCTCGGCACAATTGGCGATCTGACGCTGCAACACATCTCGATCGTTGCGGTGGCGGTGGGCCTGGCGGTGCTGACCGGGGTGCCCATCGGCATCGCCATCACCCAGAGCCGGCCGATCGCCGACGCGGTGCTCTACGTCGCCTCGATTATCGTCACCATACCGTCGATCGCGCTGTTCGGCCTGATGATCCCGATCCTTTCGGTGACCGGCCATGGCATCGGCTGGCTGCCGGCGGTGATCGCCATCCTTTTGTATTCGCAGCTCCCAATCATCCGCAACACCTATACCGCCATCACCAATGTCGATCCGGCGCTGCGCGAGGCTGCCCGCGGCATGGGCATGACGCCAATGCAGCGGCTGTGGCGCGTCGAGATCCCGATCGCGGTGCCGGTCATCATGGCCGGCGTCCGCACCGCCGTGGTGATGAACATCGGGGTCGCCGCCATCGCGGCCTATATAGGCGCCGGCGGCCTGGGCGTGCTGATCTCGCGCGGCATCAGCCAGACCGATCCGCGCCAGCTCATCGCCGGGGCGATCGCGGTGTCGCTGCTCGCCATCGTCGCCGACTGGCTGCTGTTGTTACTGCAAAAGCGGCTCACTCCAGCCGGCCTGAAACGCTAACCCTTGGGGAAAGCCCAGATGATCAGACTCGAGAACCTCACCAAGATCTTCGAAACCGCCAACGGCCCGGTGGTCGCTGCGGACAATGTCTCGATGGAGGTGCCCGAAGGCGAGATCTGCATCCTCCTCGGCCCGTCGGGCTGCGGCAAGACCACGGCGCTGAAGATGATCAACCGCCTGATCCCGCCGACCTCGGGCAAGATCTACATCGACGGCAAGGATACCTCCAACCAGAACGACGTGCAGTTGCGCCGTTCGATCGGCTACGTGATCCAGCAGATCGGCCTGTTCCCCAACATGACCATCGAGGAAAACATCTGCGTCGTGCCCAAGCTCTTGGGCTGGGACGCCAAGCGCGCCAGGACGCGGGCGGCCGAGTTGCTCGACCTGGTCGGGCTCGACGCCAACCTCTACCTGAAGCGCTACCCCAAGGAGCTCTCCGGCGGCCAGCAGCAGCGCGTCGGCGTGATCAGGGCTTTGGCGGCCGATCCGCCGGTGATGCTGATGGACGAGCCGTTCGGTGCCATCGACCCGATCAACCGCGAGATCATCCAGGACGAGTTCCTGAAGATGCAGGCGAAGATGAAGAAGACCATCATGTTCGTCAGCCACGACATCGACGAGGCGGTGAAGATGGGCGACAAGGTCGCCATCTTCCGGGCCGGCAAGATCGAGCAGTATGACAGTCCCGACCATCTCCTCGCGCATCCCGTGAACGCCTTCATCGCCGATTTCGTCGGCGCCGACCGCACCCTGAAGCGCCTGCGCCTGGTGACAGCCAAGCAGGTCACCGACGCCGACGCGCCGGCTGTATCGCGCCACGGCAAGGTTACCGACGCGCTGGCGGCGATGCGGGAGCACAAGGCCCCGGTGGTGGTGGTGATCGATGCCGATCATCACCCCGTCGGCTACCTGACCGAAGAGATGGCCGAGGGTGCCAGCGGGCTGGTGCAGGAACTGGCGCAGCCACTGCCGGCGACCGTCCCGGCCGGCGCCGATCTGCGCGCCGTGGTCTCGGAAATGTTCGCCCACGACATCATGTGGCTTGTCACTGTCGACGACGACGGGCGCTTCACCGGCGTCGTGACGCAGCCTGCGGTGACCCGCGCCCTCGGCGCGACCTACCGCGGCGATGACGTGGCGGCGACCTGAGAGGACTTTTCGAGGATGCGCAACAACCCGAAACTCAGCCGCCTTCTTGGCCTGCTCGCCGCCTTCGGGCTTGGCGTGTGGATCAGCCTGTCCGGTCTGATCGATCAGATCGCATCGCACTGGGACGATATCGTCTATCTGTCGCAGCAGCACATCGTGCTGGTCGCCGTCTCCGGCGGCCTGGCGATCCTGGTCGGCATCCCGACGGGGGTCTGGCTGTCGCGGCCGTCCATGGAGCGGGTAGCCGAAACGATCATGCAGATCTTCAATGTCGGCACCACCATCCCGACACTGGCGGTGATCGCCCTTGCAATGACGGTCATGGGCATCGGCTTCGTGCCCGCGGTCTTCGGCCTTTTCGTGGCCTCGCTGCTGCCCATAGTGCGCAACACCTATGCCGGGTTGCTGGCGGTGCCGCCGCATCTCAAGGAGGCCGCCAACGGCATGGGCATGACGCCCGGCCAGATCCTGTTTCGCGTCGAGCTGCCGAATGCGCTTTACGTGATCATGTCCGGCGTGCGCACCGCGCTCACCATCAATGTGGGCACCGTGCCGCTGGCGTTTCTGATCGGCGGCGGCGGGCTCGGCGAACTGATTTTCACCGGCATCGATTTGATGGATACCGGCACCTTGCTGGCGGGCGCGATCCCCACCGCGATGCTGGCGGTGCTGGTCGATTTTCTCATGGGACAAGGGCAGTACTACCTGATCCCGCGAGGAGTGAACCCGCTTCGCTAAAGAGCGGTCAATGGACTGACGGACACGGAAGGAACTTCGTATGTTGATGAAACACGTGAAATCCAAGCTGGCCAGCGTCGGGCTGGCCACCATCGCCATCGCTGCAATGACAACCCTGGCGGCAGCTGCCGACACCATTGTCGTGGGCGGCAAGAACTTCACCGAGCAACAGGTATTGTCGTCGATCACCGCGCAGTTGCTCGAGGCCAAGGGCTATAGCGTCGACAACCGCTCCGGCATGGGCTCCGTCGCGGTGCGCCAAGCCATGGAAAACGGCCAGATCGACGTCTACTGGGAGTACACCGGCACCTCGCTCATCACCTACAACAAGGTGAAGGAGAAGCTGAACGCCCAGCAGACCTACGACAAGGTCAAGGAACTCGATGCCAAGAAGGGCATCGTCTGGCTGAACCCATCGAACGCCAACGACACCTATGCGCTGGCCATGCGCAAGGCAGAGGCCGACAAGCTGAACATCCACACGCTGTCCGAACTGGCCGCCCATGTGAATGCCAAGCACGACCTGACCTTCGCCTCGAACGCTGAATTCTATGCGCGTCCCGACGGGCTGAAGCCCATGGAGGCCGCCTACGGGTTCAAGTTCGAGCGCGATCACATCAAGCGCATGGACTCCGGACTGGTCTACCAGGCGCTGAAGAACAGTGATGTCGACGTCGGACTGGTGTTTGCCACCGACGGACGTATCCCGGCCTTCGACTTCGTCGTTCTCAAGGACGACAAGGGCTATTTCCCGGCCTATGCGATCTGCCCGGTGATCCGCGCCGATGTGCTGAAGAAGCATCCCGATATCGGCAAGCTGCTGAACGAGGTCTCGGCCAAGCTGAACGACAAGGCCATGGCCACGCTCAACGCCAACGTCGATGTCAAGAAGATCTCGGTGGAGAATGTCGCCAAGGACTTCCTGAAGCAGAACGGCTTGATCTGAAGCCAGAAAACTCGTCGGGGTGCGCCCAAGGCGCGCCCCGGCGCTTGAAAAGGCCACAGACCGTGTCGCGCAAACTCAAGATCGGCGCCGCCCAGTTCGCGAGCGTCATCGCTGAAATCGACGCCAACATCGAAACCCATCTCGACTGGATCGAGCAGGGCCGCGCCAGGGAGCTTGACCTCCTGGTGATGCCGGAAGTCTCGCTGATCGGACATTACGGCGCCGACAACCTGCTGGACGTCGCCATGAAGCGCAACGACCCGCGCCTCAAGCGCCTCGCCAAGGCCGCCGGCGACATGGCGGTGGTGGTCGGTTTCATCGAAGAGGGCCCGGCGGCCCAGTTCTACAACGCCGCCGCCATCCTCCACCGCGGCCGGCTCGCCTACCTGCACCGCAAGGTGAACCTGCCGACCTATGGCAAGCTGGTGGAAGGCAAGCACTATGCCTCCGGCCGCTTTGTCGACACCTATGCGATCGATGCGGACTGGCGGGCCGGGCTGTTGATCTGCGCCGATGTGTGGAACCCGGCACTGACCCATCTCGCCTTCCTGCACGGCGCCAGCCTGCTGGTCACACCGGTTTCCTCCGGCGTCGAGGCGGTGGGACCGGACTTCGACAACCCCGGCGGCTGGGCGCTGACCATGCGGTTTTATTCGATGATGTACGGCGCCCCCTCGATCATGGTGAACCGGACGGGCATGGAGAACGACCTCACCTTCTGGGGCGGATCGCGGATCATCGATGCCTTCGGCAAGGAGGTGGCAGTTGCCGGCAAGCAACCCGAGCTGATCACCACCGAGCTCGACTTCAACCAGGTGCGCAAGGCGCGCCACCTGCTGCCCACGGTCCGCGACAGCAACATCTCGCTGATCCATCGCGAAACGGAGCGGTTGATCGGCCAGCTTGGCGTGCCGGAATTTGTCCGTGAAGACGATTAAGGAGCCCCGATGCACGATTTCTTCCTGAGCGACGAGGACCGCGCCTTCCGGGCCGAGATCCGCGACTTCCTCGGCCGCGAACTGGCGCCGCGCTGCGAGGCCATCGAACGCGACGAGGACTGGGAAGCGGTAAAAGAGGTGGTCAGAGCACTGGGCGGGGCCGGCTACATGAAGCTGATGTTCGCCGATCTCTATGACGGCAAACTGAAGAAGCCCGGCCTCACCCACGCCACCATCCTCTCCGAGGAGGCGGCCTATCTGAACTATGCCTTCGAGACGACCATCGCCACGGCGCTGAGCTGTGCCTATCCGCTGCACGCGCATGCACGACCGGAGATCCGCGAGCGCTACCTGACACCCATCCTCGAAGGCACCGCCATCGGCTCGATCTGCATGACGGAGAAGAATGTCGGCTCCGACAGCGCCGGCATGGAGACCCGTATTCGTTTTGACGAAAAGACCCGCGAATGGGTGATCGACGGTTTCAAGCGCTACATTTCCAATGCCTCGAAGTCGGACGTCTACATCGTCTGGGGCATTTCCGACCCCGACGTGGCACCGCAGAAGGGCATGACAGCGCTGGCCGTGCCGGCCGGCACGCCGGGCATGTCGTTTCCGCGCACCTACGACTTCATGGGCAGGCGCGGCTGCGTCGTCGGCGAGGTGACGCTGGAGGGCGTGCGGGTGCCGGAGGAAAACCTGCTCGGGCAACTCAACGGCGGTTTCCGCATCATGCTTGGGGCCTTCAACTTCGAGCGAGTGATCCTCGGCGGCTCAGGGCTGGGCGTGGCGCGTTCTTCTTTCGACATCGCCAAGGCCCACGCCCAGAACCGCAACGCTTTCGGCGAGAAGCTGGGCCAGAAGCAACTCATCTGGGACATGGTTGCCAACATGAGTTGGCGCATCGATGCGTCCGAACTGCTGACCTACCGCGCCGCCAAGATGTACGACACGGGGCTCGACGGCAAGGAACTGATGCGCGAGGCAGCACAAGCCAAGCTGGTGTCGACCGAAACCGCCGTCTGGTGCGCCGACCGCACCGTGCAGGTCCTCGGCGGCGACGGCATCACCCGGCAATACGGCCGCGCCGAGCAGATCTATCGCGACGCGCGGGCGCTGCCGATCGTCGGCGGTACGTCGGAGATGAACAAGTACCTGATCGCCGCCCGCGAGATGCCGGCGATAAAGCCCAACCTGTGACCCCCTGGAGGACCAGACGATGAACATCGCCCGCATCCTGGAAGCCTCGGTCGAGCGCTATCCCAACCACACCGCCCTGATCTTCGAGGACCGCAAGTGGACCTACGCCGAATGGCTCGGCCGCGTCCGCCGTTTCGCCCAGGCCCTCTCCGATCTTGGCGTGCGGCCGGGCGACCGGGTCGCCTTTTATATCTCGACGTCGGAGAACTCGGTGACCACCCATTTCGCCTGCCAGTTGCTGGGTGCCGTTTCGGTACCGTTGAATTTTCGGCTGAGCGCCGGCGAAGCGGTCTACGTCATCCAGGATTCCGGTGCCCGGGTGCTGGTCTACGGCCGCTACCTCACCGACAATGCGCTGAAGGTGCAGGCGCAGGTCAGGTCGGTGCATGACTTCATCGGCTGCGCCTATGACAGAGCGAACATCCCCGAGGGCCACCACCATTTCGAGACCCTGGCGGAGGAAACCGAAGACCGCGGCGAGCCGCGCCCGGCGCCGCGCGGCGACGACGTATCGGCGCTGGTCTATACCTCAGGCACCACCGGGCGGCCCAAGGGCGTGATGCACACCCATTCCAACGACCTCGCCATAGCCATGAACTGCGTGATGGAATACGGCCTGTCGCACCGCGACAACGCACTCCATATCGCGCCGCTCTACCACGTGGGCGGCATGCAGGCCTATTTCATCCCCCACATGATGGTCGGCGGCACCAACGTCGTGCTCGGCCGCTACGAGGCCGAAAAGACGCTTGAAGTCATTCAGGCGGAAAACATCACCACCCTGTTCGCGGTGCCGACCCAGATTCAGGAAATGCTGTTCCACCCGCGCTTCAAGGACTACGACGTCTCGTCCCTCAGGATGATCACCACCGGCGGCGCAGCGATTTCGTCGACCACCATGGAGCGGGTGATCAACGAGTTCTGCCCCGGCATCTACAACGGCTACGGCATGACCGAGGCCTCGCTGACGCTGCTCCTGCATCCAGACGACGCCTTGGCCAAGCTCGGCTCGTGCGGCAAGCCGACGTTGATCACCGAAGCCCGGGTGATCGTCAACGACCCCGCTCGCGAGGTGCCGCCGTCGGAGACCGTGGGGCCTGACGAAATCGGCCAGCTTATCGTGCGTGGGCCGCAGGCGATGCAGGGTTACTGGAACAAGCCGTTCGAGACGCAGAAGAAGCTGAAGGCCGGCTGGATCTACACCGGCGACCTGTTTTCCAGGGACGCCGAGGGCTTTTACTATTTCCACGGCCGCGCCGACGACATGATCGTCTCGGGCGGCGAGAACATCTACCCCCGCGAGGTCGAAGACGTCCTCTACCGCTGCCCCGGCGTGCAGGAGGCGGCGGTCGTCGGCCTGCCGGACGAGAAATGGGGCCAGGTGGTCACCGCCTTCGTGGTCGCCTCCGACCCCGGCCTGACGCCGGAAAAGGTGGATGCGTTTTGCAAGACCAGTGACGACATCGCCCCCTACAAGCGGCCGAAGCGCTATTACTTCGTCGATGCCCTGCCGACCAACCCGAGCGGCAAGGTGCTGAAGCGCGAACTGATCGCTGCCCACGCGCCCGCCGCTGCTGCCTGAAACGGAGAGACCCGAGCATGAGCGACAAACTCCTCTACGAGCAGGACGGCCACGTCGTCACGCTGACCTTCAACATGCCGGAGACGATGAACGCCATGACCGACCACGACATGTGCTCGGCCATCGTCGAGGCCTGTCACAAGATGAACGCCGATCTCGATGTCCGCTGCGCCATCGTCACCGGCGCCGGCAAGGCGTTTTCCTCCGGCGGCAACCTCAAGCACATGAAGGAAAAGATCGGCACCTTCGCCGGCGATGCGCTACAGGTGCGCGACGGCTATCGGGCCGGCATCCAGCGCGTCGCGCGCGCCATGTGGGAATGCGAGGTGCCGCTGATCGCCGCCGTCAACGGCCCTTCCTATGGCGCCGGTTGCGACACCACCTGCCTGTGCGACATCCGCATCGCCTCGACCCGTGCCACCTTCGCGGAGAACTTTGTTCGCGTCGGTCTCATTTC
>Ga0315540_10002549_pt1 | contig 10253 bp, 7 predicted proteins | sample SalMarSW160110MG_FD_203677 | JGI IMG/M metagenome (GOLD analysis project Ga0315540, IMG submission 203677) | Salt marsh sediment microbial communities from the Plum Island Ecosystem LTER, Massachusetts, United States - Salt Marsh Sediment SW1601-10 ... | reverse complement strand
CCGAGAGCAGGTCGCGGACCGTGACCTCGAGCCGGTAGCGGCCGGGCGGCAGCGACGTGACCGGGACGCTCACGAACTGGCGGCGCAGCGGTCCGGCCTGCGTCACCCGCCGCGTGGCCTCGATCGAGGGCGTCGCGCGCCGGGGCGCCAGTGCCCGCTGCAGCCAGATGCGCGGGTCGCGCTCGTCCGAGCGCACGACCCAGCCGATCTCGAAGCGGGCGTCGCCGTGCGCGTCGGTCGCCAGCCGGTAGATCTCGAAGTACGCCGTGAGCGGCCCGTCACCCGGCACTCGTCCGGAAGGGTTCGCCGCCAGGCGCACCGCGGCCTCGAGCGGCGCCGGGGTCCCGCACGTCACGACGAGGTCGCTCAACGCGAGCGAGGAGTCCGGGGGCGGCACGGTGACCGGGAGGCGGAGCGCCCCGCGGCCGCCCGGTCCGTGGAGCGAGAGCCCGACCCGGTACTCGCCCGGCGGCAGGTCGCTCGCGAAGTCCGCGACGCGAAAGCGGTCCGGCTCGCAGGCCGAGGGCGAGAGCGACCGCGAGCCCCGGGTCGCGACGTGGTCGGTGCTGTCGAGCACGACGTACCCGGCGACGAGCGAGTCGGCCGGCGCGGCGGCGACCTCGAGCGTCGAGACGAGCCGCGGGCGCCCCGCCCCCTCGAAGCGCGCGACCTGTCCCTTGAACGGGATCCGGTGGGACCGCGGGGGGAGCGGCGGGAAGACGCCCCGGGCCTCCGGGGTCGCGACCATGCCGAGTCTCGCGAGCGAGTCGGGGTCCGGGTGCGGGTCGGGCTCGCGGTCCGTGTAGCGCTGCAGCAGGTAGTACTCCGAGAGCAGGCGGTCCTGCAGCGTCACGCTCATGCCCAGCGCCGGGTATTCCCAGCGCAGCACGTTCATCGGGAAGAAGAACTGCGACGTGGCCGCCACCGGGGCCGAGAGCCTCGTGCCGACGGGGTTGTACACCTGCCGCTCGGGCGGACCGAAGCGCACGTAGACCTCCCCGCGCTCGTCCCACTCCTCGTGCTTCGTGTCGTACCAGAGGAACCAGGCCTGCGCGACGCGCGCCCAGTATTCGAGGCGCGCCTCGTTCTCGGGCGTGGTGAGGTCCGGGTCGTGCTCGGACCAGAAGCGTCGCGCGTACTCGCGCTTCCCTTCCGGAGGCAGGTGGTTGTAGTACGCGGTGTCCCGCTCCGTGGCGAGCGGGGCGATGTCGTCGAACCGCTCCCGGACGTTGCGCGGCAGGCGGGGCATCGCCGCCGTGAACGCGCTGTCGGCACCCTCGACGTCGCCCAGGCGCCAGCGCGCGGCGCCGAGCGCCGAGAGCGCCTCGGGCGATCGCGGCGCCCGGCCGCACGCGCTCCGGGCCGCCGACAGCGCCGCATGGAGCTCGCCCCGCTCGAGGTCGAGCGAGGCGAGCATCACCCACGCCGCGACGTTCGCGGGGTCGAGCCGCGTGGCCTGGGCGAGCTGGTCCACGGCCCGCACGAGCGAGGTCGTGTCGAGGTACTTGAGGTAGTCGCGCCGCCACATGCGGCCGAGCCCGAACCGCGCCTCGGCGTCCTCGGGAGCCAACGCGGTGACGCGCGCGAACCGCTCGCGGGCCAGCCGCAGGAAGCCCGCCGCCATGTAGGCGCGGGCGAGCAGGAGCTGGTACTCGGGCCGCGACGGGGCGAGCTTCACCGCCTGCTCGAGGTCGGCGATGGCGCCCCGCCTCGCCTCGACGGTCCCCCGCCGGAGGCGCTCCGTCGCCCGCTCGACGAGGCTCGCCGCTTCGCGCGAGGGGCGGTCGGGGGTCCCGGGGCGGATCGTGGCGTGCGCGAGCCGGGGCCCTGCGGTGAGGGCGAGGCAGGCGGCGAACACGCAGGGGATCAGGGAAATCTTCATGTTCGGGAGACCGGCGGTGCCGGTCGGATCGTGACGCCGGCCGCGGAACGCCGAGTATGGCCTCCCGCATCCGCGCGCATCAACCTCGTTGTGCCACCGCGCGTGTCCGGGCTAGCCTTACACCCTTCCGTCCACCCGGAGGCCCCATCCGCACGCGCGCTCCCCACCCGCTCCCCGGTGCGATCCCGGGGAATCCCGGCGCCACGACCGACGGCCGGCCGCCGGTCGGCGGCTCGCCGCCGCGCGGCCACGCACACGCGGTGACGCCGGCGCAGGCCGCCGCACGCTCCGCGGACCGCCTCGTGCTCGACGCCCGCGCTCCCGGCGAGTTCGCGCGGGGCCACGTCGCCGGCGCGGGGCGCATCGCGCACGCGGAGTTCCGGGAGCGCCGGGCCGAGCTGCCGCCGCGCACCGCGCCGATTCTGGTCGTGCACGACGACCCGGCCGAGGCGCGCCGCGCGGCGACCTCGCTCGCGCTGCTCGGCTACCGGGACGTCCTCTGGCTCGACGTGCCGCTGGCGACGTTGCCGGGCAGCCGGGCCGAAACGGACCCGCCGGCGCGGCTGTGGCGGCCGTCGCCGCTGCTCGAGCGCGTGCTGCCCCGCCTGCCGCGCGGGCGGGCCCTCGACCTGGCCGCAGGCTCGGGCCGGGACGCGGTGTACCTCGCGATGCACGGTTGGAGCGCCGAGGCGTGGGATCACGATCCGGTCCCGCTCGATCGGGCGCGACGGCTCGCCGCCACCATCCCGGTGCCGCTCGTGACGCGCCTCGTGGAGCTCGAGGACGCCGAGCCCCCCGCGGCGGAACCGGGCTGGGACGTGATCGTCGTCGTGCGGTTCCTGCACCGACCGCTCCTGCCCTGGATCGGGCGGGCGCTCTCACCGGGTGGGGCGCTCGTCTACGAGACGTTCCTCGCCGGGCAGGAGCGCTACGGGCGTCCGCGCAATCCGCGCTTCCTGCTCGAGCCGGGCGAGCTGCGAAGCGCGTTCCCGGGGCTCGAGGTAGAGGCCTACGAGGAGGACGCCCCGGAGGGTGGTCCGATCCTCGCGCGCCTGCTCGCGCGCCGCCCGGGCTGATCGGCCGGGCGCGTCGCCGCCGGTCCGGCGCATCGACGCCGGACCGGCGCGTCCACCTCCACCCCTCCCCGCCTCAGCGGCGCTTGACGACGACGACGGTGCAGGGTGCGTGCGCCACGACGTACGTGGCCACGCTGCCGAGCAGGAGCTTCGCGAGCCCCGTCCGCCCGTGCGAGCCCACGACGAGCATCTCCGCGCCCTCGGACTTCACCGCCTCGACGAGCACCTCGCGCGGGTCACCCTGAAGGACGCGCGCGGTCGTGGCGAAGCCGGACTCGCGAAGCTCGGCTTCGGCCTTCATCGTCAGCTCCTCGTGGTGGCGGGTCAGCTCCTCGACCATCTCCGACGGGTATGGAACAGCCGGGGCGTAGACCTCGGCGTAGGCGGTAACCGGAGCCCTGACGGCCGAGACCACGATGATGCGCGTGCCGGCGGGCCACGCCTGGCGGCGGATCCAGTGGAGCGCTTCGAGCGCGTGCGGCGAATCGTCGAATCCGAGCACGATCTTCATGGGACCCTCCCGCTTCCCCTGCGAGCACGTTCCCGGGGCCGCAATGCGCGTGCCACATGCCCCGCCGGCGGGGCGACTCAGGAATCCGGCCGAACCCGTTCGGGCCCAAGGGGAAGCGCAGGGGGAGCGGCAGCGGCCGGCACGGAGGGCGTTCGGGCCCGCGGCCAGATTGGCAGTCTCGGCCCTGCCAGCGTGGCTGACGGATCCCGAGGCCCGCGGCGCGTCAGGCCGCGACGGTGGCCGCGGCCAGCGAGCGTTCGGAGGCGGGGTCGAAGAAGTGCAGCTTCTCGAGCGAGCAGTGCAGCGTCACGCTCTCGCCCACCCCGGGCGCCTTCTGGCCGGGCACCCGCGAGACGAGCGTGCCCGCGGCCCAGCGCCAGTGCACCAGGGTCTCGTTGCCGAGCGGCTCGCGGACCTCGACCGTGGCCGGGATCGCCAGGCCGCCGGCGCCGTTGGCAAGGCGCAGGTCCTCGGGCCGCACGCCCACGGTCACCTCGGCGCCGGCCCGCTCCGAGACCGCCGCGCGCCCCGGGGAGTCGAGGGCGATGCGGACGCCGCCCGCTTCGACGGCCGCGCCGTCGGCGGTGACGTTCGCCGGGAAGAAGTTGATCGGGGGGCTGCCGATGAACCCGGCCACGAACACGTTGGCGGGCGACGTGTAGAGCGTGAACGGGTCCGCGCACTGCTGGAGGACGCCCTTGCGCATGACCGCGATGCGGTCGCCCAGCGTCATGGCCTCCACCTGGTCGTGCGTGACGTAGATCATCGTCGCGCCGACGCGCTGGTGGAGCCGCTTGATCTCGGCGCGCATCTGGACGCGCAGCTTCGCGTCGAGGTTCGAGAGCGGCTCGTCGAACAGGAAGACCTGCGGCTTGCGCACCATCGCCCGGCCCAGCGCCACGCGCTGGCGCTCGCCGCCCGACAGCTCACGGGGCCGCCGCTGCAGGTAGCCGGAGAGGCCGAGCATCTCCGCGGTCTCCTCGACCTTGCGTCGGACCTCGCCCTCGGCGATGCCGCGACGGCGGAGGCCGAACGCCATGTTCTCGAACACGCTCATGTGCGGGTAGAGCGCGTAGTTCTGGAAGACCATGGCGACGTCGCGGTCCTTCGGCGCGACGTCGTTCACGACCCGGTCGCCGATGCGGACCTGCCCGTCCGAGATGTCCTCGAGCCCCGCGACCATGCGCAGCACGGTGGACTTCCCGCAGCCCGAGGGACCGACGAGCACGAGGAACTCGCCGTCGCGGATCACGAGATCGACGCTGTCGACGGCCTTCTGGCCTCGACCGTAGGTCTTGCCGAGCTTGGACAGTTCGACGGAAGGCATGGCGGCGGTTCCGGGCCGGGGGCGGCGAGACTGGGTGAACGCACGCACGTTAGTCCACGCCGCGAGCCCGAATCAACCGCCGGGCGACGATCGCGCCGCCTCCCCGGAAAGGGCGCCCCGGGCCGGGAGGCTCAGGCGTCCGTCGTCGCGTTCTGCCGGACCCGGCGGCCGAGCAGGTCCACCACGATGTAGAGCACGAGCAGCAGGGCGGCCGCCCCGACGAACCAGGCGAGCTTGGCCTTGAGGACGTGCATGAGCGCGTCGGGCTCCTGGAGCAGGCGCGGCTCGCTTCCCAGCACGCGGGCCCCGAACCACGCCAGCACGACCGACCAGGCGAAGGAGCCGAGCAGTGTCATCGCCGAGAACACGCGGAAGTTCATGCGCGCCGCGCCGGCGGGCAGCGAGACGAGGTGCCGGACGACGGGCAGCAGCCGGGCGAAGAACACGCCGACGGCCGAGTAGCGGAGGATCCAGCCCTCGGCCAGCAGCCACTTCTTCTCGGGTACGAAGAAGTACTTGCCGTAGCGGAGGATCGCCGGCCGCCCGACCCAGGCCGCGAAGGCGTACGAGAGCGTCGCCCCGAACCACGAGCCCAGCGTCGCGGCCAGCACCACACCCCAGAAGGACAGGTGGCCCTGCTGCGCCCAGTAGGCGGCCGGGGGCACGACGAGCTCGCTCGGCAGCGGGAAGACCGTGGACTCGATGGCCATGAGGGCGAAGACGCCCCCGTAGCCCCACTCCAGGGTGAGCCGCATCCAGGTCGCGAACAGTTGGTGGAACATGGAACTCCCGGGCTTGCCGGCCTCGGCCGGAGGTCAGGCCGCCGAAGCGGGAACGCGCTCGGCCCACCCGAAGTCGCCGTGCTCCTCGACCGGGCGGGCCAGGGCCGTTTCGGGATCGTGCTCGAGCACGATCCAGGCCTTCTCGGCCGCCGCTCGGGAGAGCAGCCGCCGCTTCTCGTCCATCGTCTCGATCGCGGCCACGTCGTAGCCCATCACGTACGGGATCCGCACGTGCGCAGCGGTCGGGATGAGGTCGGCCACGAAGTACGCGGCGCTCCCCCCGCCCTCGACCCTCAGGAGCTGCTGTCCGCGCGTGTGGCCCTCGGCCGTGATCATCTCCACGCCGGGCCAGGGCCTCACCGGACCGTCCCACAGCTCCAGGACTCCCGCTTCCTCGAGCGCATCGTAGTTCTCGGGCATGTAGGAGGCCCGCTCGCGGGGATTGGGCGCGTGGGCGTTCTCCCAGTTGCGCCGCTGCACGTACCAGCGCGCGTTCGGCAGGCCCGGGACGAGCCGGCCGTCCCTGCGGGCCGTGGCCCCGCCGGCGTGGTCGAAGTGCAGGTGCGTCAACACCACGTCGGTGACCGCCTCGGGCGCGACCCCGGCGGCCGTGAGCGAGTCCGCGAGCCGTGGTTCGTCCTCCAGCCGGTAGATGTCGCGCAGCTTCGCGTCGAACTTTCCGCCCACGCCGATGTCCACGAGCACGTGACGGCCGTGACCGGAGAGCAGGAGGCAGCGCATCGCCAGACGGATGCGGTTGCGCTCGTCGGCCGGATTCGTCCGGTTCCAGAGCGGTTTCGGCACGGAGCCGAACATCGAGCCGCCGTCGAGCCACAGGAACCCGGTCTCGATCGTGTGCAGAGTCCAGTCACCCATTCGGAGCGTCGGCATGGCGGGCAAGATGGATTCGCGCGTGCGCGAGGTCAAATGGCATGGCGCCCGGCCACGGGGGCCGGGCGCCCGGGAGGATGCCGGTCTCGCCGGGTCAGCGGCCGTTGAATCGCGACTTGAGCCCGCCGAACGTCAGCGTCCGGGTCGGGGTCGCACCGAGAGCCGTGACCTGGAAGATCATGTCGTTGTAGTCGTCGTCCGTTCCCGAACAGCAGGGCGTGATCGGGTTGCCGGCGTCGAGGTCTTCGAAGCACACGAGCCAGGTGTTCGGTCCCTTCCAGCGGGAGACGTCGAACACGATCGCCTGCACGTCGCCGTCGTAGGGAGCGTGCACGGCGCCGGTCCCGTTCGGCCCCGGCGTGTTCAGGAAGCGGTTCGTGAAGAATCGCTCGTGCGGGGCCGCGTTCCAGGGCTGCGGGTCGAGGTAGAAGCCGAACTTGGTCGTGCCCGTCGGAACCAGCACGACGACGCTGGCATCCGTGCCCTGCGACCCCGTGAACACGACGCCGTCGTCCGTTCCGTCGATCAAGGGCGGCGCGAGCGTCTCCTTGTACCAGCCGAGCTGGTTGGTGCCCGCGTTGCCGGCCACTTCCGTGATCATCAGGGCGGGGATGGAGCTGCCGACCCAGAACCACGGATCCAGGTCGCCGGCGCGGGCACCGATGAAGTCGGCGTGCACGTCGATCGCGCCCGGCACACCGAGGTAGGTGTCCACGATGCCCTGCAGCGTGTGGGAGGGCCCGTCCCAGCTGGTCCCGAAAACGACAGGGACGGGGCCCGCGGCGTTCGCGGGCATCGCGAGTGCGCCGGCGGTGCAGGCGAGCGCCACGACCCCGAGGACGTACTTCAGCCTCATCGGCGGTTCTCCTTGAGTTGCCTCTTGCGTATGCCGTACGGGAGTCACCGGGGCAGCCGTGCCGCCGGCGGCCTGCGCGGAAGGGGGGACCAAAGGCGCGCAGACGGGTCCTTCGACAGCTCACTGACGCAACGAGTCTAGCATTGGACCACCGGCCGCTAGCAAGCGCTTTTTCAGTGACTTAGGCCCGAGCACCTGCCTGCGAACGTCCTCGCGCCGGTCCGGGGCCGGCCCGGAGGCGGCCGGAGGGAGGATTTCACCATCCCGGACGCTCCTTATAGAAAGAGAACGGACCCGCGGGGCGGTCGTCGGAAAGGGCCGCGCGGCGGCGAGGCTCCGGCTCAGGCGTTCAGGGCCCGCTTGGCCACGGCGAGCGCGGCTTCGCGCACCGCCTCGGGCAGCGTCGGGTGGGCGTGGACGGTCCGCGCGACGTCCTCGGCACTCGCGCCCAGCTCGATCGCGAGCACGAGCTCGGCGACGAGGTCGCTCGCGCGGGGGCCGACGATGTGCGCGCCGAGGATGCGGTCGGTCTTCGCGTCCGCCACGATGCGGACCTGCCCGTCCTTCTCGCCCATCGCCTTCGCGCGTCCGTTCGCGAGGAACGGGAAGGCCCCGACGGCGACCTCGTGCCCGCGTTCCTTCGCCTCCTGCTCGGTGAGCCCGACGGAGGCGAACTCCGGCCAGGTGTAGACGACGTTCGGGATCGCCTCGTAGGCGACGTGGCCCGCGAGCCCGTTCATCCGCTCGACGCAGGCGATGCCCTCCTCCTCCGCCTTGTGCGCGAGCATCGGGCCGGCGATCACGTCGCCGATCGCCCAGATGCCGGGCACGTTCGTGCTCCAGTGCGCGTCCACCTCGATCCGGCCGCGCTCGTCCGTCCGCACCCCGGCCTCGGCGAGGCCGAGGCCCTCGGTGTACGGGCGCCGCCCGACGGCGACGAGCAGCACGTCGCAGGTCTCCACCGTCGCTTCGCCACCTTCCGCCGGCACGACCTCGACGAGGACCTGGCCGCCCTTGACCCGCGCGGACTTCGCCGAGACGCCGAAGCGGAACGTCATGCCCTGACGCTGGAGCGCGCGCTGAAGGAGCTTCGCGCCCTCCTCGTCCATGGTCGGCGTGATCCGCCCCAGGTACTCGAGCACGAGGACCTCGGCCCCGAGACGCCGCCAGACGGAGCCGAGCTCGAGACCGATCGCCCCCGCCCCGACCACGATCAGCCGCTTCGGGACCTCGGGAAGCGCGAGCGCGTCGGTCGAGTGGACGATCCGCCGGCCGTCGAACGGGATGCCGGGCAGCGCCGCCGCCTTGCTGCCCGTCGCGACGAGGATGCGGCGCGTTTCGAGCGCGCGCGTCCCTCCGGCTGTCGCGACCTCGACGAGGCCGGGTCGCGCGATGCGGCCCGTGCCCTCGACGCGCTCGATCCCGGCGCGGCGGAACAGGCCCTCGACGCCCCGCGTGAGATCGCGCACGACGCCGTCCTTGCGCTTCATCATCGCCGGCAGGTCGAGCTCGACGGTGGCCCGGATGCCGTGCTGGGCGAAGCCGTGCCGCGCGAGGTCGAAGTGCTCGCTCGAATCCAGCAACGCCTTGCTCGGGATGCAGCCCACGTTCAGGCAGGTCCCGCCCACCACCGGGTACTTCTCGACGCACGCGGTCTTCATGCCGAGCTGCGCCGCGCGCAGGGCGGCCGTGTAGCCCCCGGGTCCCGAGCCGATGACGATGAGGTCGAAGACGGGCTCGCTCACCGGCGGCTCACACCGAGAGCATCAGCCGCTCGGGATCCTCGAGGCGCTCCTTCACGCGCACGAGGAACGTCACGGCCTGCGCCCCGTCGATCAGGCGGTGATCGTAGGAGAGCGCGAGGTACATCATCGGCCGCACGACGACCGCGTCGTCCACGACGACCGGGCGTTTCTCGATCTTGTGCATGCCGAGGATGCCGCTCTGCGGCGGGTTGAGGATGGGCGTCGAGAGGAGCGATCCGAAGACGCCGCCGTTCGTGATCGTGAAGGTGCCGCCCGAAAGTTCCTCGGGCGTCAGCGCGCCGTCCCGGGCACGCTGTGCGAGGCGTGCGATCTCGCGCTCGATCCCCGCGAAGTCGAGCCGCTCGACGTTGCGGACGACCGGCACGACGAGACCGCGGGGCGTGCTGGCCGCGATGCCGAGGTGGACGAAGTCGTGGTAGACGATGTCGGTCCCGCGGATCTCCGCGTTGACCTCCGGCACGTCGCGCATCGCCTCGAGGCAGGCCCGCGCGAAGAAGCTCATGAAACCCAGCCGGACGCCGTGCTTGCTCTCGAACGCTTCCTTCCAGCGCGCGCGTGTGTCGAGCACGCGCGTCATGTCCACCTCGTTGAAGGTCGTCAGGATCGCCGCCGACTGCTGCGCCCGCACGAGCTTCTCGGCGATGCGCTGGCGGATCCGGCTCATCGGCACGACCCGCTCCCCTTCGCCCGGGGCCGTCTCGGGCGTCGCGACGGGGGCGGCGGAGGCGGGCGCGGCTGCAGGCGCCTCGGCCGCAGCGGCGGAGGCGGGCGCGGCGGCGGCGCGCAGCGCGTCCTCCTTGAGCACGCGACCCCCCGGACCCGTTCCCCGGATCGCGGCGGCGTCGAGCCCGTTCTCCTCGACGATGCGGCGCACGGCGGGCGAGAGCGGACGGTCGGGAGACGTCGCCGTCGCCGCGGGCACGGCGGCGGAAGCCGCCGCCGCGGCCGGCGCGGGTGCAGGGGTCGCGGCGGCGCCGGCCGATGGCGCGTGGCCCCCGGCGCCGTTGCCGGGTGAGGGCGCGGGCGCTTTCACGGTTCCAGCCTCGATCTGGCCGAGCGCGTCACCCACCTGCACGGTCTCGCCGACCTTTCGCCCGTGGTGCAGTACGCCCGCGGCGTCGGCGACGATCTCGACCGCCGCCTTGTCGGTTTCCAGCGTCGC
>Ga0315540_10002544_pt1 | contig 10259 bp, 7 predicted proteins | sample SalMarSW160110MG_FD_203677 | JGI IMG/M metagenome (GOLD analysis project Ga0315540, IMG submission 203677) | Salt marsh sediment microbial communities from the Plum Island Ecosystem LTER, Massachusetts, United States - Salt Marsh Sediment SW1601-10 ... | reverse complement strand
GAAGTCGTAAAAAAGTAAATGATACCAAAGCAATGCGTTATCCTAGATTTGCGTTTGCCGGCTTGTGATTGATGCAAAAAACCTTGAGATTTTCCTGTGCCCAAAATCGAGTCCATTATTTGGGTAGTCTTTAATCGACCAATCTTCAACTATTGTGATGGCAGTTGTAACAGAATGTGGGGCCTTCAAAAGCTCTTTTTTAGCAAGAATCTAACGCCGACACCTCACTCAGGGTTTTCCCCTGTCAAAATCCGGGGTTTTCCTGATTGATTTTCAATATCGTTCCGAATATAGTATCTCAGTTGATTATTCCGCCCTCCTCCAATTAGGAGGTCCTTCATGGGAAGACATCTCAAAATGTGCCTATCCTGCTCCTGACAGGCTTGTATTCCTGCCAGGAGTTACCCCTCATGACCGTATGGTGCGGCCGGAATTTCCAAGCTCGCCTTCGTTTACAGGCTCTCATTTTCCCCCTTCGCATTGGTTTGATCTTATCGCCCCTCTGCACGCCGCCAAACAGGCTTCGCTTGCTACTCCCTTCTCAATTTCTCTTTGACCCGTGCCGTTGGGACAGGAAACATATCACCAAAAACTTATGCCTTTCCCCTGAACTTTTTTCTCTACTGCTGAATCCTATGTTCAAGGGAATAAGTTTTGTTCTACAGGCAATTCCGGCTATTGGAATGAATCCGCAATCTAAGGAAAGGAGGAGGTAGTTATGAAAAGAATAATTGTGGCATCACTAGTTGCTTTCGTTCTTTTGGTCGTTATCGCAGCCTGGCTTCCGGTATCAGTGTTCCAGTGTCCAGACGCCTATGCCGGAGGGAAGAAAATCTCAGGGACCGGGAAAGTCATCGCCATCGTATCAGAGACCAAGATATACCCCGGGGACAATCGAAGCCACGTTCTCGCCCTCTCAAACATGCACGAGGTGGACAACAGCGCCGACCCCCTTTTCAACAACGTCCAGGTTAATGAGGTAGTTGCCTCAGACTACACGGCTGGGACAGGGACCATGAGAGGGTACCGTGTTTCAACTCACCCTGGCGGGCACAAAACATTCATGGCCATGGAGGGACTGACGAAGACGGTCATGAAGCCGGGTGGCCCCCCGAAGACGACTTTTGGGGGGAAGTGGTGGTACACAGGCGGAACAGGGAAGCTCAAAGGGATAACAGGCGGCGGGACATTTAAAGGAAAGGTGACGAAAGCAGGAGTTACGTATGAATGGGAAGGTGAGTATGAAGTAAAGTAGTTTGACTTTGTATACCCCCATGAGAATAAGTGATAAGCTTTCTTGATCTTCAACCTCTTTCATGGAGGTGCCTTATGGAAAGACCTCTCAAAATGTGCCTACCTTGCTCCCAGTAGGACGTTGTCAATCCTGATGGGAGCTCTATTTTTCATCTCAGCGAGGTTATATCCAAAAAACAGAGGGGGGTGAGAAATATGCAAGCAATATGACCGAAAAAGAGTTTCTACCAGCCCGGGAGAAATTCATGAAGAACCTGATAGCAAAGAAGGTGCCGGTAAAAAGCCTGAATGCAGCGTTTAATTGGGAGCAGGGGAAAGCGTGGTGCATTTGGGAAACAGACACCATAGAGAGACTGGAAAGCATAATGGCTGAGTTCCCGCATATACACACGGATATCATGCCAGTGCAGCAAGCACCGCATATAATGTAGAAACCGTGTACTAATTCTATCACTTAAGCAAAACAGGCAGGCGAAATTGCAAAACCATATCTATGTATCAGACACGGCCGGAGGCAGGGTCAGCATGGCCCTGCCTTTCTTGATCTTCGTTTTGCTTAAATTTGGTAGTCGCTCGCTTTTGGGTAATGAAGCACACTTTTGACTTCGATACGGATCATTTGCGCCCCTGCACATATAGGCCGGACCCCGTCAAAATTTGTGATCACTGCTATGGATCAAAGGTTTTTTGAGGTTTCAAAATCCTGAGATAACTCCAAAATTTAGGAATTTTGACCTTCAAAACCTATGATATCTAAACTCACCATTCGAAAGGCCACGGCTGCGTTTACTGTGACTTGAAGACCTCAGTTTTCAAGTATTGTGATGGTAAACAAAACAAGATCAGCTGGCTCAAAGTGCATATTACGATACGTAGTCTGAACTCCACCGCAATTTCAGACTATATTATCAAGTCAAAACTCAAGTCTTTGTCTCTGCGGTTACAACTGCAAACATAATACTTGATCAATCAGCGTTGTTGATCAACAGAGTGAGAGCGCCCTTCTGTCGGGACCAACAAGATCAACCCGCAGCGCGATTTTACCACTGGCGTCGCCGATTCCAAAAGAGACAACGCAACGGCACATTCCCCAATTTTATTGAGCCTGTCGCCTGCTCATCACTGCCGCGAGGCGGGGGCATTTGCATTCTCCTTGGCGATGAACTCCATATTGGGAAGCTGGAGATGAGGTAGAAACCCGTATTTTGGCCTTCGAGGTTGGAAATAAGGTTGGCCAAATATTTGTCTAACAAAACATAAAGGGGTTAGAAAAGGACCTAACCCCTTGGAATAGTTTTGGTAGCGGGGGCTGGATTCGAACCAACGACCTTCGGGTTATGAGCCCGACGAGCTACCGGACTGCTCCACCCCGCGTCAACAATTAATTAGCATATCAATGTCAGGAAGCAAAGTCAATCAGATTTTATTCATAGGGCAGGCGAATGACAAATGTCGAGCCTTCTCCGGGGTCGCTCTGTGCCCAGATGTCGCCCCTATGGGCCTCCACGATCTTGTATGAAATGGAAAGGCCCAGCCCGGAGCCCTTTTCCCGTGTTGTGTAGAACGGCTCGAAAATATGGAGGAGCTTGTCTTTTTCGATCCCGATGCCACTGTCGCTGATGCGAATTTCCACCCCTCCGGGAAGGCTGATAGTGGAAATGGTGATATCCCCTCCCTTCTCCATTGCCTCGATGCCGTTGGCGATGATATTCATGAATACCTGTTTCAGCTTGTCGGGATCGCAGGGGATTTCTTCCAGGCTGGATGAAAGTTCTTCTCGAAATGAGTATTTTTCCGGCTGGTAGATCTCCGCCATGATCTTCAGGACATCTCTGATGACCGAATTTATGTCCGTGGCACGCTTGACCAGTCGGTACTCCTTGGTGAAATCGCCAAGGTTGGCTACCAGTTTTTCCAGGCGACTGATCTCATCGTATATCATGTCCAGCTTTTGAACCGCCTTCTGGTCATCCAGGTTGTTTCGGATCTGGTGAGAAAATCCCCCGATAATCATAAGAGGGTTCTTTATCTCATGGGCCACGTGGGCCACGGCCTGCCCCACAGCTGCAAGCCGCTCGGACCTCAAGAGGTTTTCTTCCAATTTTTTCTGATCTGAAACATCCCTGATAATAGCCGTGAACGTGACCCCTTGATCCATTTTCAGATAACTCAGGCCCAGCTCAATGGGAAATTCTTCACCGTTTTTCCGCAGTGCCCTGAGAGAAAGGGTTTTGCCCATGACCTTGGGCACCCTCTTTTCAAGGAATTGCTTGACAAACCTGCGATGGTCGCCGTATTGCGTGGGGACCAGCGCGTTCAAGTCTTTTCCGAGGATTTCCTTCCTGGTGTACCCGAAGATACGCTCGGCCGCGTTGTTAAAAAGCACAATTTTCTGGTCTTCGTTAATACTCAGAATCGCGTCGGTTGCCGTATCAAGGATGGTCCTGAATTTTTTCTCCGATGCCTGGAGTTTTTGGATCAGTTTTCGGTACTCAGTGACGTCCCGGGAGATTTCAATAAAATATTTTATCTCACCGTCTCCCATAAGGAGGGGGTACATGATTCGGACCATTTCTTTTGCCCCGGATCTTCCATCATCGCGCTGATGGGTGACTTCCACCCGCTTCCCCGTCTGGGCCGCCCTTTTCAGGGGACAGAGCAGGTTCTGCTTGTTGCAGGGTTTTTCAGCGCCATACGTCACTTCGTAGCACTTCTTCCCGATGGCCTCCTCCTTGCCGATACCATGTCGCTCAAGAAAACTCCGGTTTACGTTCAACACCCTGTAATCAACATCAAGAACCATGATCTCCTCGTCAATCCCGTCAAAAAGCGTTTCCAGGAAGAGATTGTCAACCTTGAGCTTTTCAATAATCTCCCTTTGCTCGGCCACCCTCTTTTTCAAACGGTCTACTTCCCGGGAAACCGGTTTTTCCTGTTTCTTTTCCATGCGTTTACTCCAAAATTGATGGAACCGAAAAAAGTCACAAAATTGAAAGAAGAGCTCGCCTAGGCATGGGCACGAGGCAGATAAAAAACGTATTTTACGGAAAGGATATCAAACATCTCTTCAGTTCCCTTCCGGATCTCTTCATATAATTCCTTCATACTGCTGGCAGCCCGCAACGCGGCCTGGTATTGTTCTGCGTTAAAAAACAGTGGATCAATGGGGAGGAGCACCTGGTCGAGCGGGCCATGCCAGGTGATGCCCAGGCCCTTTTTCATCAGGAAAATCTTTTTGTACATATCCCGCAGCAGAGCTGTCCGCAGAATCGGGCTCACCTGGTTGATCATGCAGTCTATCAGGCCTGCCAGGAGGTATACCTCCCGCATCTTGTGTTCCAGGTCACGGTAAATGAACATGGCCCTGATGGTAGATGCCGTCCCATCCTCGAGGGAAAAATGGGGAGGCAGTCCACACGGGTCAAAGTTTCCGGACCCGGTCGTTCGCTTTTTCTGCCTCTCCAATTCCTGTGCATCGGATCGAAGCATCTGGATAAAAAAAGCGGTTTCCCAGTCCGCCTGCCGAAACTCCAGGGGCTCGGAACTAACCAGGTTATCCGGGTATTTCCCGGTCCTGCTGCTGATGTCTATAACCTGAGCCATAGTTTTTTCCGAAAATCCGGATTCTTGGTTCGACCGACACCCGGGACCTCTTCTTCACGGTCTTGGATGACAGGTCTCATGGAGCTGTATCAGTCGCTTCCGCGTCACGTGGGTATAGATTTGGGTGGTGGATATATCCGCATGCCCGAGCATCATCTGGACAGCCCTCAGATCAGCTCCTGCTTCAAGAAGATGGCTCGCAAAGGAATGTCTCAAGCGGTGAGGAGTAATGTTTTTCCGTATTCCTGCCTGGACGGCATATCCTTTCAGAATTTTCCAGAACCCCTGTCTGGTTAAGGGGTTCCCCCTGAAATTCAGAAAAAGAAACGCTGAATTCGTACGCCGGAAAAAGGCGGTCCGCCCCTCCTCCAGGTATACAGCCAATGCAACCCTGGCTTTCTCGCCCATGGGAACTACTCGCTCTTTACTGCCCTTCCCGAGGGTCCTCACATACCCTGCTTCAAGATTGATATTTGATAGCCGCAGTCCAACCAATTCGGAAACTCGCAACCCGGTCGCGTAAAGGAGCTCCAGCATGGCCAAGTCCCGTTGTCCTTTCGGGCTGACGGGTTTCGGCGCTGAGAGCAGCTGTTCCACCTCCTGGAGGGACAGGGTTCCAGGGAGCTTGCGGGGCTGTTTCGGCGATTCAAGGAGCCGGGCCGGGTTCACCTCCAGCTTTCCCTCCCTCACAAGGAAGCGGAAAAATGTCCGCAGGGAAGAGACATGCCTGGCTACCGACCGGGCCGACAGCTTCTTTCCCAGGCGACGGACGTACGCTGAAAGCATCTCTCTATCCAGGTTCAACGGCGTCCATTCTTTCCGGTCAAGGAAGACCACAAATCGCATCAAATCCCTGCTGTAAGAAATGACCGTATTGTCTGAAAGGCCCCGTTCCACCTTCAAATGAGCAAGAAATTGATCCAGGAGAATGGCTGTTTCATTATTCATGGAATACCTGCAAGAAATGCCCTACGGGGACATCCTCTTCCGTGGCACTACGAATCATAGAAAGCGTTGGGTCAACCGTGAACCGTTACCAATCATAGAAATGGGGATCACGCGTCATGATTTCTGCACCCTGTCCGGTGAGGAATACCATTTCTTCCAGGCGAACTCCTCCCTCACCGGGGAGATAGATACCCGGCTCAACCGTGACCACCATCCCTTTCTTGAGGATGGTTGGTTTCCTGGGGCCAAGCCTCGGTCCCTCATGGGTTGCCAGCCCCACCCCATGCCCCAAACCATGACCGAAATAGTCCCCGAAACCGGCCTGCTTGATCAAATTCCTGGAAAGAGAGTCCACAAAGGTTGTCTCCAGCCCGGGGCGGATTTCACGAATGGCGGCCGCTTGGGCCTCACGAACAGTTCGGTAGATTTGCTTGAGGGTCGGCGAAGGGGCACCAAGAAATACCGTGCGGGTCATATCCGAACAATAGCCGTTCAACTTGACGCCCAGGTCCAGGATCACGGGCTCTCCCTGCTCCAGCCTGCGGTCGGTGGGCACGGCATGGGGCAGTGCGCTATTTGGTCCAGACGCGACAATGGAAGGGAAGGCAAGATCTTCGGCACCCCCCTCCCTGGCAAGTTTTTCCACCTTCCAGGCTACTGCAAGCTCGGTCAGGCCCGGCTCCAGGTAATCAATGATCTCCCCCATAACGTGAGAAAGCAAATCCGCGGATGCCTGGAGGGCGACTCTTTCATCCGCATCCTTGACCTCCCGCATCTCCTCCACAACCCCATCCAGCGGCACCAGCTCAACAGGGGGAGAAAGGCTGTTCAGTTCTTTTTCCAGTTCCTGGTGTATGCCCCAGGTGACATAATCCTTTTCAAATCCCAGGCGCTTGGTTCCCAGGTCGGGCAAGAGGGCGGCCAGGCCCTTGATAATCCCATTCTGGACCGTCTTAACTGCAAAACCCACGGCTTCCCTGGACGCCTCTTCCGTGTATCTGGAATCCGTCAGGAGCAGGGAATCGTGTTCATTGATGAGCAGTGACCCGGAAGATTCGATCAACTGGAGGTCCGTGGCGCGAAACCCTGACAGATAGCGCCTGTTTTCCGGCTGGACAATCCAGACACAATCCAGGTCCTCTTCGCGCAAACGCTTCCGGAGACGGGTTATCCTGTCCCTGTAGAGTGGGGCTCCCATGGAATCCTTTCCTTTACCTGAGGCATGATTTTTCATCATTTTACCAGAGTGTGACCGCGATTGCAATTTTTCGCAGGCAAAATGGATTCACGAATCGGTTGACGAACAGAACAGAGAGAAGGCCGGGATAGCGGAAGGAACTGGCTCAAAATCGGAAACTGAAGACCAGGCCGACTTCGCCCTGTGACAGGATCAGGGGTTTCAGTTGCAGCGTATCTTTGAGTCCCTTCCTGAAATCGCTTCTGATTTTGCGGTTATACTTATGGGCCGAATTTACCGCACTGTAAATATTGCCTGAATACCAGCCCAGTTCAAGAAAAGTGAGCATGCCTCCCAGAACATTGTTATCGTTGTGAAAGGATTCCACCGCCGCCCAGATAAAAAGCGCGTTTACCAGAAACGCGACACCACCGTCCTTGTAGCGGCCAACGTAGGCGTGCCCAAGACCCGGCAAAACCGCGGCCAGGCCCCCGGCCAGCTTCGGTGATTTCCGGGGAAGCGTTTTTCCTCTGAGGCTCGCCGCTTGCAGTTCATTTGCGCTCCGGGAATAGCCACTCGTCCCTTTGATTTTGCCGAACAGGAGAGCAGCCTCGTCCCATTGATCCTCTCTCATCTTTGTCCAGCCCAGTCGATAGAGAGCGGCCTGCCTGAGCTTTGATTGGGGAAATTCCCGAAAGAGCCTCTGAAAGTAATACCCCGCTTCCCGAGGGCTGCCTTGCTGATAGTAGGATTCCCCCATGAGAAAAAGGGCCTTCTGTACGGAGAGTTCATCATGACGGCTCGTGATTATCTCCTGGAACACCTCCCTCGCCTTTTCGTACTTTCCAGCCTTCATGAAGCACAGGCCAATGAGAAATCGCGCGGATGATACTGCCTTGTCTTCAGGGAAAAAATGGATGAAGCGCTCGTATTCGAGGATCGCCCGGTCATATTCGCCCCTGTCCATGAGGTCACCGGCGAACTGGAATTGGCCCTGGGGTTCTATCACGATAGATGCGGCGAATACGGGGATCGCAGTGAGCGCCAAGATTACGGCCACAAAGGCCGGCATGAGAAGTCTTCTATTCATGGCCCTCCCCAGGTGGCTTGTACCACCAGAAATCGTTGTTCTTCACCGGATCATATATTTTCAGGCTGCCATGATCATAAACCAAGGGGGAAACCTTCTTTTCTTCATTCCCTTCATGGAAAAGCCGATCCACCGTCATCACCCATCCCATGATAAACCCATGCTTTCGGAATGCCTGCACACTATAAGATGAGCACGACGGGAAGCTGGGACATCGGTGCCCGTCCACCTTTGAAATATGGTCCCGGTAAAGGGAGACAAGCCATGCTCCGACGTTTAAGGATTTCCCTCCTCCGTCCTTCATCCCAGATTGTTCCCGTGGGGATGGTGAGACAGGTTCTCCTCCCGCCGCTCCTGCCGACAGCGGCAGTGAGGTAAGGATAACCAGGAGTAGAATGAAAAAAAAGCGAGTCGTCATTGCTGCATCATCCCGTGCGTTGTCTTTTCTGGGAACCTTGGCCCGGGCTAAGGTCTTGTTCCGAAAATAGATAAGGAAATGTCATAAGTCAAGCTCGGGTTTCTCACCGATCTTCGTCACTATCCGCGTCACAGTCTCGCGCTTTGCGGGATTAATGAAAAATCCGGGCCGGCCCAATGGGGCCGTGGAGCGTGGTTGACAGAATCTTTCCCGGCTGTTAGTAACTCCAGAGGAAGAAATCCCTGCGGAAAGTGAGACAAAACATGTATCAAGGGAAAATCATCGAATTCATTGAACAGGGGAAATTTATATCCACCCTGTGCCTGGAAGACCGGGGGAACAGGCTCCACCTGTTGACATCCACCAACCGGGAGCTCAACTTATCCCCCAAGAGGGCCCTCCTTGTCTCTTCTTCCACCATAGACCCCCTCCGGCCCCGCGAGGAACTCCTTGAACGGCTCAGGAAGACCGAATCGACCAGGGAAGCGTTGCGGGAAAAAATCAATATCAGGGAATTGTGGGAGCTGGTAAGCGATGAACATGAACGCTTCAATCACCACTACCTGGCCCAGCTCTGTTTCGGTGAACCCGCGTCAGACGATCATCTGTCAGCACTGGTACGGGCCCTTTTCGAGGACCAACTTTATTTCAAATTGAAGGATGGCCAATTCCTTCCGAACTCCGAGGAGAGGGTCGAGCAGATTATCAAGGAAAGAGAAGAAGCAGCGGCCCGCGAAGATATGTTGCAAGCGGGCGGTGACTGGCTGAAGGCCGTCCAGGAAGGGAAATCCACCGCTCCCCCGGCCTGCGAAAAAGAGGTTATCGAACTTCTGACCAACTTTGTGCTTTATGAACGCGAGGCGCCTGACTACAAGTTCTCAAAGGAATTACTTGCCAAGGCAGGCCTGACACATACCCGGAAGGCAAGGGCTCTCCTGGTGAAACTGGGAGCCTGGGACGAGGATGAAAATCTTGATCTGATCAAGCTGGAGGTAAAAACCACCTTTGGAAAGAAAAAACTCGATCTATCTTCCCAGGTCGCCTGTTCTCAGTTGGACTTTGAAGGAAGGGAGGATCTCCGTGACCTGCCTGTGCTCACCATAGACGGCCCCTGGACAAGGGATTTTGATGACGCGGTGAGCCTTGAGGAAGTGGGCGATCAATTAATCCTGGGAGTCCATATTTCCGATGTGGCGGCTTCCATTCCGCAAGACAGTCCCCTTGACCAGGAGGCGTGTTTGCGTGCATCATCTCTCTATCTCTCCCGCCAGCAGATTCCCATGATTCCTCCCGATCTCTCCCAGGAAACACTGAGCCTCAGGCAGGATTGTGATCGACTGGCCATTTCCCTGCTTGCCCATCTGGAGAAGGATGGAAGGCTTATTGATTTCCGGTTCACGCCCAGCATCGTGCGCGTCAAGAGACAGCTCACCTACGACGAGTCGAACCAGATGATTACAACGGATCTCCTGTTAAAGAGGCTTTACCAACTGAGCATGTCCCTGAGGAGCATGCGGATGGAACATGATGCCGTCAGCCTGTCTTTGCCTGAACTCGAGGTTCGATTCGAAAATAACGGATCCTTGAAGCTGGAGATGGTGGAACAGAGCACCCCGTCCAGGATGCTCGTAGCTGAGCTCATGATCTTCTACAACTGGCTTCTTGCCCGGTTCTGCAAGCAAAATGAGATTCCCTTGCTTTTCAGAACGCAGGGAGAGCCCAGTGAAAGGCTGACCGAGGACCAGTTCGGATATATCTACTATGTATTC
>Ga0315540_10002543_pt1 | contig 10260 bp, 10 predicted proteins | sample SalMarSW160110MG_FD_203677 | JGI IMG/M metagenome (GOLD analysis project Ga0315540, IMG submission 203677) | Salt marsh sediment microbial communities from the Plum Island Ecosystem LTER, Massachusetts, United States - Salt Marsh Sediment SW1601-10 ... | reverse complement strand
CGAGGTGATCGCGACCCTGGGTCTGTTGCTCGTGATCTTCGCGCTGGCGCGCACCAGGCGCGGCAACATCGCACCGGCCGCCGTCGGCGCCTACATCGGCGCCGCCTACTTCTTCACCAGCTCGACCAGCTTCGCCAATCCGGCGATCGACATCGGCCGCATGTTCTCCGACACCTTCGCCGGCATCGCGCCGGCCTCGGTGCCCGCCTTCGTCGTCTTCCAGCTCGTCGGCGCCGCGGTCGCGGTCGTCGCGATCCGCGCCCTCTACCCGGACATCACGCCGGAGGAGGCGTCGGAGGTCATGCTCCCGCACCAGGACGCCGGCGCCGCGGCGCCGGCGAGCTGACCGCTCAGTCGAGCTCCGCCGCCAGCTCGGTCACCCGCCGCTCGATCTCGTCGCGAGTCGCGCGGACCTCCTCGAGCGGGCGGCCCTTGGGGTCGGGCAGGTCCCAGTCGACGTAGCGCTTGCCGGGGATGTATGGGCACTTGTCGCCGCAGCCCATCGTCACCACGACGTCGGCCCACTCGGCGTCCTCGCGGCTGAGCTCGTGCGGGACCCGGCCGGCGAGGTCGATGCCGAGCTCGGCCATCGCCTCGACCACCTCGGGGTGGACGCGGTCGCCCGGCGTCGTCCCGGCCGAGCGCGCTTCGTGACGGCCGGCGGCGACGCGTTCGAACAGCGCCTGGCTCATCTGCGAGCGGCCGGCGTTGTGCAGGCAGACGAAGAGCGCGCGGGCCATCAGGCGGAAACTCTACGGTTGCGACGCCGAAAATCGTTACGATCTTGTGACGAGCGCGTCAATGAAGCCTATATTGAGGAATTTAGCTCCTATTTCTCAATATGAACGCTAGAATTCGGCTATGGCAAGCGTTTCCGAAAGCGCCAAGCTGATCGACGACATCGTCCGCCTTCGCCGGGTCGAGCGGATCCCCGCGGCCGCGGCGGACGTGCGACCGGTGCGTCGCGAGCTCGAGGCTCGGCTCGGTCCGACCCTCTCCCGGTCGCGCGCCGCGCGCATTCTCGGCGTCAGCCAGACGGCGCTCGACCGTTGGGTGGATGCCGGCCAGATTCCAGTTGTAGTCGCTCCCAGTGGGCGGCGCGAGGTGCCGCGGCAGTTCGTGGTCGAGCTGCGCGAGGCGATCGACGGGTTGCTTGCCGAAGGCAGGCACCGACATCTGCTCGGTGCGGCGCTCGCCGCCCGTCGCGAGGCGGCAGCTGGCGTGGGGCGCGAGGCATCGAGTTCGGCATCTTCCAGTCCCGCGCCGGCCACCGGCCACCGCACCGCGGAGCGACGTGGGCGGGCCTATCACGCAGTCGTCGCCGACCGCCTGGACGAGGCGGCGATCGACGAGGCGCGCGCTCGTACCGAGCAGCTCGCCGCCGACGGCCATATCGATCCCCGCTATGCCGACCGGTGGCGCGATCTGCTCGCCCGCCCGCGCGACGAGATCGCCCGCGCGATCGTCGCCGAAACGCAGGCCGCCAAGGACCTTCGTCAGAACAGCCCTTTTTCCGGCGTCCTCAACGAGCAGGAGCGGCGGCGGATCATCGAGGCGAATCCCTGAGATCCGATGCGGCGGGTCGAGCTCGAGCACGTGATTCGCGCCGCCGCCGCTGTTGCGGAGGACAAAGAGATCGTCGTGGTCGGCAGCCAGGCGATCCTCGGGCAGTTCCCCGATGCTCCCGCCTCGATGTGCGTCTCGCGCGAGGCCGACGTCTACCCGCGCAACCATCCCGAGCGCACGAACGAGATCGACGGAAGCCTGGGCGACGGCTCCTATTTCGACTCGACCTACGGCTATTTCGCGCACGCGGTTGGGCCGGAGACCGCCACGCTCCCGTCGGGCTGGGGGGAGCGGCTGGTTGCAGTGCGAAACGAGAACACCGGCGGCGCCACGGGTTGGTGCCTGGAGGTGCACGACCTCGTCCTCTCCAAATGCGCTGCAGGCCGCGAGCGGGACTGGGAGTTCGCCGAGCTGGCGATCCGCCACGGTCTGGTCGATCCCGGCGAGCTGCGACGGCGCCTGCCCGACATGCCGCTGGACGGGCCGAGCCTCGCCTCCCTGCGCCGGGTTGTTGACGGCGCGATTGCGCGCGCGAGAGCCGCCGGGTCGTAGTATCCGGTCGAGCGATGGGGCTCGCTCCTGCATAAGCGCCGCTTTTCGGCTGACGGTCCCTACCACGTCCAGCGACGCTGATAGGAGACCCACGCGATGCGACTGCCCCGAATCGACGGCCGTGAGCTGGCGGCGATCTATGCCGGCGGGGTGCTCGGGGCGCTGGCGCGGGTCGGGCTGGCCGAAGCGGCGCCGCACGGGGCGGCCGGCTGGCCCTGGGCGACCTTCGCCGCCAACATGGTCGGGGCGCTGCTGCTCGGCTACTTCGTCACCCGGCTGCAGGAGCGGCTGCCGCCGTCGAGCTACCGGCGGCCGCTGCTAGGCACCGGGCTCTGCGGCGCGCTCACCACCTTCGCCACGGTGCAGCTCGAGCTGTTCGAGATGCTCGACGCCGGTCAGCTCGGGCTCGCCGTCGGGTACGTCGCGGCGACGCTGGCCGGCGGCTTCGCCTGCGTCCACCTGGCGACGGCGACGGTGCGGCGGACGAGGCTGGTGCCGTGAGCGCGGAGCGACCAAGCGTGCATCTCTGGCTCTTCGCGCCGGGAGCGAAGCGGGAACATTTGTCATGAGCGCCGCCGCCTGGATCGGGGTCGCGCTGCTCGGCGGGGTGGGGGCGTTGGCCCGCTTCCTGCTCGACGCCGCGGTCGCCGAGGGCGCCGCCGGCCCCTTCCCGGCCGGCACGCTTGCCGTCAACCTCAGCGGCGCGGCGCTGCTCGGCCTGCTCGCCGGGCTCGCCCTGCACGGGGCGGCGCTGACGATCGTCGCCGGCGGCGGCATCGGCTCCTACACGACCTTCTCGACCTGGATGTTCGAGTCCCAGCGGCTCGGCGAGGCCGGCCGGGCGAGCGTGCTCTGGCTCAACATCGGCCTCTCGCTGCTCGCCGGGCTGCTCGCCGTGACGCTCGGCCACTGGCTCGGGGGTGTTCTATGAGCGCGGAGCGACCAAGCGTGCATCTCTGGTTCTTCGCGCCGGGAGCGGAGCGGGAGGCATTGTCGTGAGCGGCGGCGCGCCGCCGCGCGGCGAGGCGCTCAAGCTCGTCCTCTACTTCGGCGAGCACGACCGCCACGAGGGGCGCTTCCTCTCGGACGCGATCCTCGACCTTTTCGAGCGCCGCGGCCTCGCGACGAGCGTCCTCCTGCGCGGCGCCGAGGGCTTCGGCGCCGGCCGGCGCCTGCAGACCGACCGTCTGCTCTCGCTCTCCGAGGACCTGCCGCTGGTCGCGGTCGCGGTCGACACACGCGAGCGGATCGAAGCCGTCGCACCCGAGCTGAGGACGATCGCCGGCGACGGCCTGCTGACCCTGGAGCGCGCCCGCTTCGCCGCCGACGGCCACGGCCCGATCGACGAGCCGCACGAGGAGGTGAAACTGACCGTCTACGTCGGCCGGCGCCAGCGGATCGGCGGCGCGCCCGCGCACGTCGCCGCCGTCGCCGCCCTGCACCGGCACGGGGTGGCCGGCGCCACGGCGCTGCTCGGCGTCGACGGCACGGTGGGCGGCGAGCGCCGCCGGGCGAGCTTCCTCTCCGCCAACGCGGGCGTGCCGGCGATGGTGCTCGCGGTCGGCGAGCGCGAGCGGGTCGCCGCCGCCCTGGAGGAGATCGAGTCCGCCCCCGAACCACCCCCCGCGACGCTGGAGGCGATCCGCGTCTGCAAGCGCGACGGCCGCGCGCTGGCCCGGCCCCGGCCGGCGCCCGCCGGCGCCGCCGCGGAGAGCATCTGGACGAAGCTGATGGTCTACTGCGCGGAGCGCTCCGAGCACGACGGCCGCGCCCTGCACCTGGAGCTGATCCGGCGGCTGCGGGCCGAGGGCGCCGCCGGCGCCACCGCGCTGCGCGGGGTCTGGGGCTACCACGGCGACCACGCGCCGCACGGCGACCGCCTGCTGGCGCTGCGCCGCCACGTGCCGGTGGTCGCGGTCGTCGTCGACAACCCCTCGCGCAGCGAGCGCTGGTTCGAGATCGCCGACGAGCTGACCGCGGAGACCGGCCTGCTGACCGCGGAGACCGTCCACGCGGCGAGCGCTCTACGATGCGAAGACCGAGACAGGGACGAACCGAGACAGCAGCAGGAAGGACGATCCAGCGATGAGCGATGAGCAGCAGCGACCGACGACGACGACCGACTCCGGCATCCCCGCCGGCAGCGACGAGCGCTCGCTCACCGTCGGCGAGCAGGGCCCGACCGTCCTGCACGACCACTACACGGTCCAGAAGATGCAGCACTTCAACCGCGAGCGGGTGCCCGAGCGGGTCGTCCACGCCAAGGGCAGCGCCGCCCACGGCTTCTTCGAGGTGACCGAGGACATCAGCCAGTACACCAAGGCCGACCTCTTTCAGCCCGGCAAGCGGACGCCGCTCTTCGCGCGCTTCTCGACCGTGGCCGGCGAGCAGGGTTCGCCCGACACCGCCCGCGACCCGCGCGGCTTCGCGATCAAGTTCTATACCGAGGAAGGCAACTACGACCTGGTCGGCAACAACACGCCGGTCTTCTTCATCCGCGACGCCTCCAAGTTCTCCGACTTCATCCACTCGCAGAAGCGCCTGCCCGACACCGGCATGCGCTCAAACGACATGCAGTGGGACTTCTGGACGCTCTCGCCGGAGAGCGCGCACCAGGTGACGATCCTGATGTCGGGCCGCGGAACGCCGCGCACCCTGCGGCACATGAACGGCTACGGCAGCCACACCTTCTCCTGGATGAACGCCTCGGGTGAGAAGTTCTGGATCAAGTACCACTTCAAGACGGTTCAGGGGATCGAGAACTACACCGAAGCCGAGGCCGTGCGGATGGCCTCCGAGGACCCCGACGCGCACCGCCGCGACCTGCGCGCCGCGATCGACGGCGGCGAGGCGCCGGAATGGCGGCTCGAGGTGCAGGTGATGCCGTTCGAGGACGCCGCCGGGTACCGCTTCAACCCGTTCGACCTGACCAAGGTCTGGCCGCACGGCGACTACCCGCCGATCCAGGTCGGCCGCATGGTGCTCGACCGCAACCCGGAGAACTTCTTCGCGGAGGTCGAGCAGTCGGGCTTCTCGCCCTCCAACCTGGTGCCGGGGATCGGCCTCAGCCCCGACAAGATGCTGATGGGACGGATCTTCTCCTACCACGACACGCACCTGCACCGGATCGGCGCCAACTACGAGCAGCTGCCGATCAACTCGCCCAAGTCGCCGGTCAACTCCTACAACCAGGACGGGCCGATGACCTACGAGCACTCCGGCGACCAGCCGGTCTACGCGCCGAACTCGTACGGCGGGCCGCAGGCGGACCCCGAGAAGGGCGCCGACCTGACCTGGTCGGTGGCGGGCGAGGAGATCGGCCGCTACGCCAACGCCAAGCACGCCGAGGACGACGACTTCGGCCAGGCGGGGACGCTCTACCGCGAGACGATGAGCGACTCCGAACGCGACGAGCTGGTCGAGAACATCGTCGGCCACGCCGGCGCCGAGGTCACCTCGGAGGTGCAGGAGCGCGTGGTCGAGTACTGGGCCAACGTCGACGCCGAACTCGGCCAGCGGGTCGATGCCGGCCTCAAGGGCGGCAGCGAGGCGACGCCGACGCCGCCGGCCGAGGTCCCCAGCGGGGTCTAGACGAGCGACGACGAAAAGCGTCCGCCCCCGCCTCTAGCTTGAGGCAGGTAATGGACGATCAGACGCAGCTCGACGGTTTGGTGCCCGCAGCGGCCCAGGCGGCGACCCCGGCCGCCGAGCCCGCGACGCGGGTGCCCCTGCGCGAGCTCGAGGACGGCCAGCGGGTGAAGGGCGTCTACGCCGTGCGCGAGCGCGAGCTGCGGCGCAAGCGCAACGGCGAGCCGTGGCTGCGGCTCGTCCTCTGCGACGCCGGCGGCAGCGCCGAGGCGGTCTGCTGGGAGGACGCCGAGGCGCTCTACGCGCTCGCCGCGCCCGGCACCGCGGTCGAGGTCGGCGGGGTCTTCGAGCTGAGCGAGCGCTGGGGGGCGAAGCTCAAGCTCAGCTCGCTGCGCGCGGCCGAGCCCGGTTCCTACGACACGGCCGACCTGACGCCCGCGTCCGAGGTCTCCTTCGAGGAGCTGGAGCGCGAGCTGCGCCAGCTGCTGGAGACCGTGCGCGAGCCGCAGCTCGACGAGCTGCTGGAGCGCTTCTTCGGCGAGCGCTCGCCGATCTGGGAGCGCTTCCGCGACGCGCCGGCGGCGAAGGTCTACCACCAGGCCTACCGCCACGGCCTGCTCGAGCACACCGTCTCGGTCGCCCAGGCGGTCAGCGCCGCCGCCAACTTCTTCCCCGGCATCGACCGCGAGGTCGCGGTCGCCGGCGCGCTGCTGCACGACATCGGCAAGACCGTCGCCTACAACGACGACCCGCTGGCGATCGACCTCACCGACGCCGGCCGGCTCGAAGGCGAGATCCCGCTCGGCTACTACACGGTGCGCCGCGAGATCGAGCAGATGCCGGGCTTCGACCCGCGGCTCGCCCAGGCGGTGCTCCACATCATCCTCAGCCACCACGGCTCGCTCGAGCACGGCTCGCCGGTCGTGCCGGCCACCCGCGAGGCCGTCCTCGTCCACATGATCGACAACCTCGGCGGCCGGCTCGGCAGCTTCGACCGGCTGGAGCGCGAGCTGCCCGACGGCGAGTCCTGGTCGCGCTTCGACCGGGCGCTGTCGGGCTCGGCCTACTTCGGCCAGCGCGCCCAAGCCGCCTGAGGGGTCCAGCTACCACGCAAAATGCGGGTTTCCGGCGGTTCGGGCGCGGGGTCCGTTGCCCCGCCCTCACTATTCTGGGCTGGTGGCAAAGGACACCGAGAAGCTGATCCGCCAGCTCTCGCTGATCTCCTTCCTGATGGCGCAGGGCAGGCCGGTCTCGGCGCTGGAGATCAAGCGCGAGGTCGAGGGCTACAGCGACATGAACGACGACGCCTTCGCGCGCCGCTTCTACGCCGACCGGGCGGAGCTGGAAAGCCTCGGCATCGAGCTCGGGGTCGAGAAACCGGGGGAGGGGTTCTTCGAGGCCGAGCTCTACTCGCTGCCGCCGGAGAACTTCTACCTCGACGCGATCGAGTTCGCCGACGACGAGCTGGCCTCGCTGAGCACCGCGCTCTCGCTGCTCAGCCAGGGCGAATTCGCCTACGCGGAGCCGCTGCGGCTCGCCCTGCAGCAGGTCGCCTGGGGCCACCCCAACCCGGTCAGCGAGGGCGAACGGGCGCCGGTCGAGATGGCGATGACCGCCTCCGCCGGAGGACGCGACCTCTCGCAGCGCCTCTCCAAGATCGAGACCGCGATCTCGCGCCGCAAGACGATCGAATTCACCTACTACACGATGGAGCGCGACGAGACCGAGAAGCGCCGGGTCGACCCGTACCACCTCGTCTTCCGCTCCGGCCAGTTCTACCTGATCGGCCACGCGCACGAGCGCGACGCGGTCCGCGTCTTCCGCCTCTCCCGCATCCAGGGCAAGGTCGGCTACGCCTCGAAGGCCGAGCATGACTTCTCGCCCCCCGAGAACTTCGACCGCCGCGACTACGGCAGTCGCGCCGACTGGCAGCTCGGTGAGATCCGCGAGCGGGCGAAGATCTTCGTCCGCGACCGGATCGCCTGGCTGATCGAGCGCGACTTCGGCGAATACGGCGAGCTGCGCCCGGCGCGCAAGGCCGACGACGCTCCCGGCAAGGGCTCGGTCTTCGAGACCGACTACGCCTCGTCGCGTGAGCTGATCGCCTGGGTGCTGCGCTGGCGCCAGAACGCCGAGGTGCTCGAGCCCGAGGAGCTGCGCGCCGAGGCGCGCGAGCGGCTCGACCTGCTGCACGACCGCCACCGCGGCGAGTTCGAGGTCGCCGCGGTCGTCGAGCGGCCGCTGCGCGAGGCCCCGTCGCGCTCGCGCGGCAACGGCCGCGGCGAGGCGGCGATCCGGCCGGAGCGCTTCGCCCGCCTCGTCACCCTCGCCGGGCTGCTGATCGACTCGGCGAAGCGCGGCGAGCGGCTGCGCGTCTCCGAGCTGCGCGAGCGGCTCGAACTGAGCGGCGAGGAACTGCAGGAGGACATCGACCTGCTCAACGTCGTCAACTTCGGCGGCGGCACCTACGTCCTCTACGCGGAAGTGCTGGGCGACGAGATCGAGGTCGACACGCAGCCCTACGGCGACAACTTCGCCCGCCCGGCGCGGCTGCTGCCGCTGGAGGCGAAGGCGCTGGTCGCGGCGGTCGACCTGTTCGGCGACCGCCTGCCGAAGGGCGGCCTGCAGAGCGCCCGCGGGAAGATCGTCAAGGCGCTCGGCCACGACCCCTCGATGGAGGGCCTGGAGATCGCATCCGGAGGCGAAGGCGACGCCGAGGTCGCGCGGCTGGTCAACGAGGCGATCGGCTCGCGCCGGGTGCTGGAGATCCAGTACTACAAGGAGAACGAGGACCAGTTCACCAAGCGCCGGGTCGAGCCCTACCGGCTGGAGAACGGGCGCGAGGGCTGGTACGTCGAGTGCTACGACCTGACCAAGGAGGGCATCCGCCACTTCAAGCTCGACCGGGTCAAAGAGGCGCAGCCGAGCGAGCAGACCTACGAGCCGCGCCAGGAGGTCGAAGAGCTGGCGGGGGTTGAGGGCTGGATGACCGACGGCGAGGTGCCGACCGCCCAGGTCGCCCGCGTCTGGGTCTCGCCCGAGCGGGCCCGCTGGCTGCGCGAGGAGCGCACCGTGGTCGAGGAGCTGGCCGACGGCGCCGTCGTCGTCGAGCTGCCCTATGCGGGCACCTCGTGGCTGGTGCGCGAGATCCTGCGCGGCGCGGGAGACCTGGTCGTGCTCGAACCGGACGAGGCGCGGGAAGCGATAGCCGCGGAAGTCGCTGCCAGTGTCGCGTGAGAGCCCATCCGGTAGGGCTTCCACTTGACTTTTTCGGTGGTTCGACGGTTGAGCTGTCGCCCGATGCCCTCGACGAAAAAGTACAAGACGTTTCAGCCCTACCGGATGGGCTCTTGGCGAGACGCGGTTAGGTGACATCCGCGCCTGGACACGCGGAGATTTTGAGGGTTGTGGCCCCGAACCCGGGGCCGATGACGCTGGAGGGGACGAACACCTATCTGTATGGATCCGATCCCTGCGTGGTGATCGATCCGGGGCCCGACGACGCCGGGCACCTGGAGGCGGTGCGGGTCGCCGGGGAGGAGCGCGGCGGGATCGGGCTCGTCCTGCTCACTCATAGCCATGGCGACCATGCCGATGGAGCGGAAGCGCTGGCGGCCGCAGTGGTTGAGACGCGGGGCTTGCGTGCCGGCGGTGGAGCCTGGAAGCCCGAGGTCGTGCTGCCGGGCGACGGCGAGGAGCACGGCGGCCTGCGGGCGTTGGCGACGCCCGGCCACGCCGCCGACCACGTCTGCTTCCTCACTGCCGACGGCGTCTGCTTCAGCGGCGACCTGGTGCTCGGCGAGGGCTCGACCTTCGTCCCACCCGACGGCGGCTCGCTCGCCGCCTACATGGAGTCGCTGCGGCTGCTCCAGGCCGAGCCGATCGAGCTGATCTGCCCCGGCCACGGCCCCTGGGTGACCGAGCCGGCGGCGAAGCTGGCCGAGTACGTCGAGCACCGCGAGATGCGCGAGCGCCGCCTCCTCGCCGCCCTCGAGCGCGGCGAGCGCTCGAAGCGGGCGCTGCTTGCCGAGGCCTGGTCCGACGTCCCGGCCGAGTTGCGCCCCGCCGCCGCGCTCGTCATGGACGCCCACCTGCAGAAGCTCGAGGCCGAGGGGCGGCTGCCACAGGACTGGCCAGCCAGCCAGTAAGGTTGGTCGCATGGATCGCGGGCGGGCGGCACGGGTCGGGATCGCGGCGGGCGCCGCGGGCACCGGGCTGGCCGCCGCCGGGACGGCGGCGCTCTGGCACTGGCTGGCGCGGCGGCCGCTGCCCAAGCAGCAGGGGACGATCAAGCTCGACGGGCTGGAGGGGACCGTGCGGGTGCGGCGCGACCGCTGGGGCGTCCCGCACATCGAGGCCGCCTCCGCCGCCGACCTCTGGTTCGCCGAGGGGTTCTGCCACGGGCAGGACCGGCTCTGGCAGATGGACTTCTACCGGCGCGTGCTCTCCGGCCGGGTCTCCGAGTTCGCCGGCGAGGAGGGGCTGCCGGTCGACCGGCTGATGCGGACGCTGGGAATGCGGCGCGTCGCCGAGCGCGAGGCGCTTGCCCTCGAC
>Ga0315540_10002542_pt1 | contig 10266 bp, 7 predicted proteins | sample SalMarSW160110MG_FD_203677 | JGI IMG/M metagenome (GOLD analysis project Ga0315540, IMG submission 203677) | Salt marsh sediment microbial communities from the Plum Island Ecosystem LTER, Massachusetts, United States - Salt Marsh Sediment SW1601-10 ... | reverse complement strand
GCCGTACTGAAAAATCTTTTTCGCTCACACTTGGACTCTTCCTTGACACGCCTTTCTTTCCGGCAACAATGGCCCATACTGTTGCTCGCTTCGGTGTCCATTTACCTTTTCTGGGCAGGTTAAAAGATGAAAACGATATCTTTAAAACAGCGAAGTTGTTATTTTTCTATAACAAAGAAGCGTCGTAAACCCAATCAGAAAAAGAAACAGCAGCGTAGGTGCCATGCCAAAATGCAGCAACAACCAGCTAAGACCGAATAAAGGAATAAGGCTGTATCGCACCATCGTCCTTAGGGTATCGTGGCCGGCAATATAGTCAGCCATAGGTGGCGAGTACCTGTAATAGGCGTTCACAAAAGTACGGCCAATTTTATTGGGCATAAGATAACGATCCCTGAATCGACGAAGCAGCTGAACATGTTTTTCAAATTTTGATCCAAAAGCCGCGGTTGCGATAACACACCCCCCGCCCCCGCCCCCTCCAGAGACACCAGTGTTTGCACTGGCGCCGATGTAAGTGCTCCCTCCGGATGATATTCCGCCCGGATCTACAATAACGCCATTTGCCAAACCGTCACTATCTCCAAAACCACCGTCCTTTACTTCCAAAGTGATGGACTGTCCGTCATCGTTAAAGGTGGTGTGTTCCGAATAATCATACCAGCCATTGATGGTGTCATATTTATAAAAGATGTCAGAGGAAAAAAGGTCTCCCGAAAAATAGATTCTGATTGTCGCAATGTCGCCGGGAGCACTCACACGGAGACGATAGGCAAAAAGACCGAAGATAAGATCTGAGGGCCTGTTCACCATATCGGAAATGGTATCCGGATCAATCACTTCCAGAGATTCAATTTCTTCTGCGGAACTCGAAACTTTCTCGATGCCAATAGATACTGAACCATCGGATGCTTTAACGCATTTCATGATCTGGGGCTGGAAGTTGTCCGGAATACCGTCGAGATTAAAATCGACACTATCGTCCACTTCGTCAGCATCTGCAATACCGTTGGCATTGAGGTCCACGACAAAATATGCGGTTGTGAACTCAACAGTACCGGACCAATTCGAAGCTGTGTAATAAGAATCAAAGGATCGAACGCGAACATAGTATTTATGATTTGATTTTAGCACCATATGAGGAACCGGAAAAGTCGTCAAATAATTATCGCTGGTAATATCGATGACTCGCCCGGAGAAATCGCTTTGTTCGCTAATTTGCCATTGACTCTGAAAATGGGCGTCGTTATTCGGATCTGAAAACGGTTCCGTGGTGATATCCAGAGGAACTTCGACTTCTGTTTGCCCCGTTTCAGGGGTGGTGATGACCGGCGTGTTTGGCGCAAGGTTTGACGGCGGTACATTGATGATGGTAATGACTTTTGTTGCTGTTTTGGTCAAGCCTCCGATGGTGTAGGAAGCCTGAACAGTTACCGCCGTATCTTCTGAAACTTCCGATGCGGTGAGCACACCGCTGCTGTTGATGGCGGCAACATTGGAGTTTTCGCTCCAGACGGCATTACCGGTGACGGTCTGCGTAGTATTATTGCTGGATGTCGCAGTAGCGACGAAACTTGCGCTGTTGTTCTCGCTGACGAAATTGCTGCCGCTGATGGATAAGCTGCTGAGTGTCGGCGCTATCGACGGTTGATAGAATACTTCATTTGAGAATCCGCTTGCATTACCTCTGGTGTCGTATGCAGTGAGCACCAAATAGGACGTTTCAGTATCACTCAGACCGTGCAGGGCATATTCCGGGGTTGCAGAATGGGCAAATAATTCTTCGAGAGGAATCTTGATGGGCGAGTTACCTTCAACAACGCCTGTGCCGTTATAAGGTCTGCCTGAAGTACCGGTTTTATAATAAATATAGTACCCGGCAAGATCTACCTCGGTATTGGAAGTCCATGCCAGCGTCACATCTGCCGCATATACTGAAGACTTCGGATATAGGGTTAAAGCACATATAATAAATGTGAAAGTACAAAGTAGTATATTGAATAAACAGGGGTTATTTTTTCTCTTAATTCGTTCGTTCGCAATAACCACCTGCCCAAGTGCTATCCCGCCGTCATTGGGAGGTACTCGTTGCTGAGTAAAGACCTTGAAATTGTTTTTGTTGAGCAAAACATATGTATTTTCCAAAAGAAGACGGTTCTGAAAAACACCGCCACTCAAAGCGACCCTATCCAATCCGCTTGTTTTCCGTATTTTAATACACATGTTTAGGATAATTTTTGCAATGGTATTGTGGAATTTGGAAGAAATTGATTCAACCCCGACACCGCGTTCAAGATCTGAGACAATCCCCCTAAACATTGGCTCTATCAATATCAAGGTATGATCTTCAAGTTCTTGCAGATCAAACTGATATCCACTCGCTTCCTCTCCGGCGACCATCTCAAGTTCTATTGCAGCCTGTCCTTCGTAGTGAATCTCTTTTCTGATGCCCACAAGTGCTGAAACAGCATCAAAAAGCCGCCCTGAGCTGGAGGTCATCGGTGAATTGATGCCCTTATCGATCATTGTTTTGATGGTGGCCCACTTATTCCTGTCAAGTTCTTTGATAAAATTTATGTCAAGGTCAAGCATATTATTGTTATATATTTTGTAGAGAATAGATGCCGCCATTCTCCATGGCTCTATCACGGCCTTCTCACCCCCTGGAAGCGGTATGTATTTTAGGTGTCCCACCCTTTTAAACCCACCATAATCACAGATTAAAAATTCTCCTCCCCAGATTCTTCCATCTGTGCCGTAACCGGTTCCGTCAAAGGACACCCCTATCACCTCGCCGTCAATCTCGTTGTCTATCATGCAATTTACGATGTGGGCGTGGTGATGCTGAGCCCCTATTTTGGGTATATCTTGCAGTGACAGAGCATACTTAGTGGCCAAGTACTTAGGGTGAAGGTCATAGGCAATTAATGTGGGTTCTATATTAAAAATCCGTTTGAAGTGTTCTATACCTTCCTCAAAAGAGGTTAGTGTCTCCAAATTTTCCAGATCACCGATATGGTGACTCATAAAAACAAAATTGTCCCTGGAAAGACAAAAAGAATTTTTCAACTCCGCACCACAGGCTAAGATTCTCTCCTGCAAATTAAAATTAAGAAGAAGCGGAAAAGGCGCGAACCCTCTGGCCCTTCTAAGGACAGTCTCATTACCCCGCCATATTCGTGTGACAGAATCATCTATAGCGATGATTTTCCCGTCTCTTAGAAGGCTGCACACTTCTGCTATGACATCCGAGATTTCTATTTTTTCTAATTTATCATTCAGCAACGTTAGACTTGGGCCGCATGCCGGACATGCATTGGGTTGGGCGTGAAATCTTCGATCCCTCGGATCATTGTATTCTCCCTGACACTTCCCGCACATTTTGAACGGCGCCATTGTGGTATATTTCCGGTCGTAGGGGATGTCTTTTACAATGGTGAACCTGGGACCGCAGTTGGTACAGTTAATAAAAGGATATCGGTACCTGGGATCATTGGGATCAAACAACTCGACCAGACAATCACTGCAGGTTGAAATATCCGGAGATATGGGGACAAACTTTTCTTCATGATCATCACTGTCACGAATAATAAAATCATCATAGCCAACAGGTTTAAGGTCGTAACTTTGTATTTCAAAGATAACTGCCACGGGTGGAGATTCTGTTTTGATCTTGGCGATGAATTTTTCTATACGGGATTTTTCTTCTTCAACTTCTATAGAAACGCCTGATGCATCATTGCGAACGCAGCCCAGAAGACGGTATTGCCTGGCAAGATTATACATAAAAGGACGAAACCCGACGCCCTGCACAACGCCTCTAATATCGATTTTCATACTACAGTTCATGGTTCCCCAAGAAATTTTAGCTTATTTTCCGCGTTTTAAATCCAGGGATGCAGATATTTTATTGAGATTCGGAAGGGACCCAAGAATTGGAAGCTCAAGGTATTGCGCAACCTGGCGTTCGGATTTAAAGGATGGATCAGACCATTCAAGTACTCCCAAAATCATTAAAACACCTATCAGCGAAATCAAGGTGATCAGCGAAAAAGGAAAAAGACGTTCAGGTCGCCACAGGGAACGATGTTCATGAATCTCCATGGTGCCCATCAAAACCGGAAGCTCGAAATTGGACTCATTGTGTTTGCTTCGAACGAGCCCCTCTTTGCCCTTTTGGACTAAGCGCTCCGAATAATAACTTACCAAAGTTCGGCCAATTGCTCTGTCCTCACCGTAAAAAGTTATTACCGCAATGTTTTCAGACGGTATTTTAATGGACATGCTATTTTTGATCATCTCCAATAAATTTCGGAACTGACCATCAGCGCGATATACGGCCTTACCCACATAGAGCTCGGTGTACAATTTTCTGACAGCATAATTATTCAGAAAAAAATCATCCGGGTGAATAACCAGTTCTTGTATCTGCTTAAGTCCGGCAGGACCCGAAGCCAATGCCACCGGTAAATCTTTTGATATAGAAATATTCTGCCTAATGGAAAAACGATCCGTATTACTTGCAGACACAAAAATATAGAACACTGGAGGAAAAAGAATAAGCAATAGCCAGAACCTGCGTTTTGATATTCCGTAAAAATACCTTTTAATGTTAAAATACATTATATCCTCCCAATTAAAACAATGGGTTCTTCCACTGATTGACAACCACACCAACAACATGAGCTCCGGCGGTTTCGAGTAACATCCGGGCGTGCTTTATTTTTTGTCGTGGCGTCACATTCGCCAAGGCAACCAATACTACGCCGTCAGCATCCGTTGAGATGGCAATCGGGTCCATCATGTTGCGATTGACCGGAAATATAGAAGACGAATCGATAATGACAATATCATATGCTTCACGTGCTTTAGTGACGATATCTTTTCCCTGCTGATTCAAGTCTTCGTGCCGATTAACATCATTATGACTGGCTGAACCGGCTGTCAAAATGTCCAGATTCTTCAAATGTGTCGATTGCACCGAATCCAGAATTGATTTTCCTTGATCAAGGTCATTGGCGTCAAATACCTGGGGCAATCCAAACCACTCGTGCAGAGCAGGTTTATGCCAGCTGAAATCTACTGCCAGAACACGCAGGTCACGCTGACCAGCCGCTATTGCAGCAAGCCCTGTAGCTATGGTTGTTTTACCCTCATCTGGGAGGGCGCTTGTAATCACCAGGCATAGAGAGTTGTTTTTAAGAAGGGAATTTTCAATTACCAAATAGATCCGCTTCATCTCGCTAATTTCAGAGAGAAAATCTAAATGCTTTGTTGTTGAAGTGTTCATGATTGATCTCATCTTTGTTGTTTAAATCTGAATTATGCGGCACTTTTCCCAAAACCCAGTTCCGCATGCCCATTTTCAGCCGAGCTTCATTCGCTGGGAAACGGTGACAGCTCGTCTTGTCCCAACGCAAGGTGTTTTTGCCTTCTTTGATCCTGTTTTCAACATCCCCGCGCCCATTATACACTTTTACTACTTTACTTGCTGCAAGCCTTGAATTGGTCACGATGAAATAGGTGATCCGGTTAGCTTCACAATATTCGTAGATGTCCGGGTCTGCAAATGCCGAATCGCTGGTCAACTTCCCGCATCTGAAGGAATCCCGCATCCGATGTGATCTTGGCTCCGGAAAAATCAATAAAAATGGACCTGTTGAAATCCGGTCGTATCGCCTCTTTTTGTGCTTCACCATTCCCGAGCATCGTCTCAACCTCCGATATTATTAATTTATCCTTTAATTTCAAAAGTTGTCAGATTTTCAAGACATTTTTTTCTTATCTTACCGAATAATCCGGGGTTAAAACTCTTCGAAAATTGGCTGGTATAACTATGCGTCCATAAGAATCTATTGAACGAGAGTAAATCCCTTCAAACGATATTCTCATTTTATCTTTCATTTTATTTGTTAATGGTTTGTAAGGTTGTTAACAGTTACTTTAACACAGTTTTAGACATTTCAACTCCGAATACCTGTTCTAATAGTCCGCACCAATAGTCTGCAAGAACTGCGCCACATGAAGCAAAGGTTTCTTTATTGATGTAATTTCAAATTGTTAACAAGTCCGGCCGCTATGGATTTTTTAGTAAAAACCGATAATAAAGGGAGTCGTCTCTATGGAACATTTTCCATAGATTATTAGAGTCCTTCAATTACCTTCAGCACTTCGTTATGGAAAAAAAGGGTTTCGCGATAGAGGTAAAGGATTTGATTGAAGAGAATCTTGAGCGTAAAATCATTTGCGAGTGTGAATTAATAAATGATGTGGAGTCTAATAGACGCGCTTGACTACAGAGGAGCGTATTTCTCAACAAGGAAGGAACTGACAAAATAAAACGATTCGATAAGCTAATTTTAGCAAAATCATTAAGCAGTGTAATTTTAAAGGGTTGATTTGATTGTAAAATTTTTTTGAGTTTTTGGTTCTATTTGGAAACATTCTGAAAAATTTGACCTTGACGGGCACATTTTGGGCACAGGGAAAAAAACCTGTGCCTTTTTATTTTTCAGCATTCAAATGTGATGGGTTCTGATTGTCAGTCGGACTACACCCTATTCTAATGTGATTGAGTTTGTTATTCGATGCGGTAGAATAGTCACGTATTAATTCAAACCCTGCTTTATCGAATCAGGCAATAGCCTTTGCAATACTTTCTTTATTAGCCCCCATGACCAGCAGTGATTTGACAAGAAGGTCCACTGACACGGTTGGATCTCCCCTTTCCATTTTGGCAACTCTTGACTGGCTGGATTTCAGCATCTTTGCCAACTGTGCTTGTGTCAATTTGCTTTTTTTTCGGCGTTCTGCCAGAGCTTGGCTGAGTGACAGCTTAAGGTCAATGTATTGAGATTCTTCCTTACTCAGACCTAAAAATTCATCTACAGATCCGACTTTATAACCTTTAGATTCTAAGATTTCCTTTTTCTTTTTATTCATTTTTCTTTTTTACCTTTTTGACATCTGTTTCATAACGTTTGATTCTTTGTTTGCAGACATCAATAATCGATTTTGGGGTTTTGTTTGTCTTCTTTTCAAAAATCTCCAAGATTAATATCGCGTCGGCGAATATTCGGTAGATTATTCGCCACGTCAGATTCTTATCGTTTATTCTCAATTCATAACACTGTGTCCCTATGGACGGCATTGGGCGTGACTGCGGCAGTGATAACTTTATTCCTTTTTGGATTTGCCGCAACAAATATCCCGCTTCTATTCGAGCGTTTTCGGTAAAGGGGGGCGTCGTAATCTCACCATGCATCCATACAAGCGGTTTGTCTTTTGGACTCATATGGCAACAATATGTCATATCTGACATATTGTCAACACATTTATTTTAACAGTATCTTCTTTATCTTTGATAAATGAAATGACAATTGATTAAAAACGCAAAAAATATTAAAAGTTATAATAATTGATTTCTAAGGGAAATATATTAGAGGCCGTTTTGAAAAATCAAAAAGTAATCCATGCACAAATCAAGGCCGCAGAGCGGGAATTGACCGCTATTGACGCAAAAAGAGCGGCACTGCAAGACAAAATCAAACAGCTTCAAAGCCTGAAACAATCAATTGCCGATGAGCAGTTCCCGTTTAATCGGCGACTTGAAATAAACTTGACAAACGAGTCAGACGAGAAACAAAAAATTGCTATTTTTCGGTCCCTTTTTCGAGGGCGGGAAGATGTTTTTCCAAGACGTTTCGAAAGTAAGCGCACTGGCAAAAACGGTTACCAGCCGGTATGCCGTAATGAGTGGATCAGGCCTTTTTGTCAAAAACCCAAGATTAAATGTGGTGAGTGTGAAAAACGAGATTTCACACCGATTACTGATGATGTCATTCGGAAGCACCTTGTCGGCGTTGACCCAACTGATAGATATCAGAGAGAATACGTCATCGGTGTGTATCCAATGCTGCTTGATGAAACCTGCTGGTTTCTTGTGGTGGATTTTGACAAAGAGACATGGATGGAAGATTCCAGAGCTTACCTGAAAACATGCTGGGCTACCAATGTCCCAGCTGTCTTAGAACGCTCAAGATCGGGTAATGGCGGGCACATCTGGATCTGTTTTTCTGAATCGATACCTGCAAAACTCGCCCGTCAACTGGGCGCTTTCATGATGACACAGGCAATGGAAGCTCGGCCCGAAATGGGATTCGACTCCTACGATAGATTTTTTCCAAGTCAGGATACACTTCCGAAAGGGGGTTTCGGAAACCTGATCGCACTTCCACTACAGAAAAAACCGAGAGAAAAAGGAAATAGTCTTTTTGTAGATGAAAACTTCAATCCTTATCCTGACCAATGGGATTTCTTGTCTACGGTTAGACGGATGAACCTCGCACAAGTTCAGTCTATCGTTGATAAAGCTGCCTATCAAGGTGGGGTTCTTGGTGTAAGGTTTTTTAGCAGCGATGAGGACGAGATCTCACCATGGCTTTACAGTCCATCCGGTAGAAAACCTGAAAGCAAGATCACCGGACCTTTACCCAATCAAATTGAATTGGTGCTTAGTAATCAAATTTACATAAGCAAAGAAAACCTGCCACCATCCCTAAAAAACAGACTGATCCGTTTAGCGGCTTTCCAAAACCCAGAGTTTTATAAAGCACAGGCAATGCGGTTTCCGACATATGATAAACCTCGGATTGTTCATTGCTGTGAGGACTTCTACCAACACATAGGTTTGCCAAGAGGATGTATAGAAGATGTCGTTGATTTGCTTGAATCACATGGGATACAAATTAAAATAAGGGATGAACGGTTAGATGGGTTTCGTCTAAAAGTTCATTTTAGAGGAGAGTTAAGACATGAGCAAAAGAAGGCGGTTGAGGCTGTTTTAGCTTACGAAAACGGCGTGTTATCCGCTGCCACAGCTTTCGGGAAAACCGTGGTTGCAGCATATCTAATCGCTAAGAGATCTGTAAACACTTTAGTGCTTGTTCACCGAAAACAGTTGCTTGATCAGTGGATTGAACGTTTAAAAACCTTTCTCGATATCTCCGACGACGCAATTGGTCAAATCGGTGGGGGAAAACGTAAGCCAACAGGTTTGATTGACGTCGCCATGATCCAGAGCTTAAGCAGAAAGGGCGTTGTTGATGATATTGTCGCTGAATACGGGTACCTGGTTGTGGATGAATGCCATCATGTTTCGGCTCGAAGTTTTGAAATTGTTGCTCGCCAAAGTAAAGCCAAATTTGTCACTGGTCTTTCAGCGACAGTCATCCGTAAAGATGGACATCACCCAATAATTTTTATGAATTGTGGACCTGTTCGTTATAAAGTTGATGACAAGAAGCAGGCTGAAAAAAGACCATTTGCGCACAAGGTAATCGTCAGAAAAACCAACTTTCAGATTCCTCCAACTCTTGATGCGTCAGGATATACCGCAATCCACAAGATATATGAGTCTCTGATGGAAAATATAGAACGCAACCAGATGATCGTTAATGACATATTGCAAGCGGTTTCCAACGGGCGGGTCCCATTAATTCTAACCGAACGCAAGAGACATTTAGAAAAGCTGAAAAATCTTCTTGAAGATAGAATCCGTAACGTAATTATTATGAAAGGTGGTATGGGGAAGAAACAGAGACGGGCGGCCATAAATGCAATAGAAAATATTTCTGATGGTGAGGAAAAAATTATTCTTGCAACCGGTCGTTATCTTGGAGAAGGATTCGACGAGAAGCGACTTGATACGCTGTTTCTGACACTACCGATTTCTTGGCGGGGAACCCTTTCTCAGTATGCGGGCCGGCTACATAGAACTCATAGGATGAAAAATGAAGTGGTGATTTACGACTATGCGGATCTTGAAGTTCCAATGCTATCCAGGATGTATGAGAGACGAGTGAGAGGATATCAAGCAATAGGATACAAAATCATAAAATAATGAAGAAAAGAAGTGTGAAAAACGATTCTGAAACATCATCGATTGAATAAGCTGTTGCCTGAAAAAAAGTTGTTTGGAGCAGAAAATAACAAATAGAAATTAGAAAAAACCTCGGAAATATCAAATAAATATTTACAAAAATCTTTTTTTGTGAAAAATCCTTATCAAAACTTTGCGGAGCAATGGAATAATTGTCCATTGCTCTACTTTTCTTTATTTGTAATTATTTTAAATAATTAAATTGCCCCCGTAGCTCAGTGGATAGAGCATTGGATTCCTAATCCATGTGCCGCAAGTTCGATTCTTGCCGGGGGCACCACTCAATAATAAACCGCCAGCCAAATGGTTTCGACATCGGGGTCTGT
>Ga0315540_10002541_pt1 | contig 10267 bp, 9 predicted proteins | sample SalMarSW160110MG_FD_203677 | JGI IMG/M metagenome (GOLD analysis project Ga0315540, IMG submission 203677) | Salt marsh sediment microbial communities from the Plum Island Ecosystem LTER, Massachusetts, United States - Salt Marsh Sediment SW1601-10 ... | reverse complement strand
AAATAGCCTAATCGCAACCTCATGCGCAGTTATCGGTGCGAAAGGGTTTAATGAGATGGGCAATTTCCAGTCCGGGCTGCGTGGCGTGGCGGAAACCAGCCGGGTTCCCCTTTGCGTCATTCATACGGACTTGGAATGGATGATCGCGAATACGGTCTGCCCCTTTCCAGGCCTTGGCTGAAATAGGGAAATTGAACCATGGAAGCAAAGACGCTTTCCCAAATATAAGCAATACATAGCCGAATGTACCTTATACAAACGGAGCTTCGGCCATGAACATTTCAGCGTTTTAGAGCCCTTCTTACCTTTTTATGCCCGAGGATGGGGCTTTTTGTCGGGAGATCTATTGTGGGGATAACGACACCAAAAACAAAAATAATTTGTACCATCGGGCCGGCCAGTGAAGCGCCTGAGACCATTCGGGCATTGATTGCAGCCGGCATGCGTGTCGCCCGTCTGAATTTCTCTCACGGAACACACAGTGGTCACGAGAAAAAAATTCGTATCATCAGGAAAATTGCCGAAGATCTCGGCAAGCCGGTTGCTATCCTGCAGGACCTCGGAGGACCAAAAATCCGGGTGGGGCATATCCCTGATCCTGGGGTTCAGCTGGAACCGGAGCAAAAACTGATTCTTACCACTCAGATCGTGGAAGGGTCAGAACATCGCATATCTGTCTCCTACCCGTTTTTAAGCGAAGAAGTGAAGACCGGAGACCGGATACTGCTCGCAGACGGATTCTTGGAACTCCGTGTTCGCTCGGTAGATGGATCTGAAATCCATTGTGATGTCATTACGGGCGGTGTCCTGACTTCTCACAAAGGGATTAATCTGCCGACCGGAACCATTCGCATGCCTTCAATGACAGACAAAGACCGTGAGGATTTGCATTTCGGCCTGCGGCATGATGTGGATTATGTGGCGTTGTCATTTGTCAGAGATGCTGCAGACATCCGAAACATAAAGGCAATCATCCGCCGGGAAGGCAAGGATACGCCGGTCATCGCCAAAATTGAAAAGCATGAGGCCATCGAACATTATGAAGATATCCTGGATGCTGCTGACGCGATCATGGTGGCCCGAGGCGACCTGGGTGTGGAGACAGCTTTGGAAGAAGTTCCCATCATCCAAAAACGACTGATTCAAAAGGCGAACGCTTCAGGAAAGCCTGTCATTACCGCGACCCAGATGCTGCGATCCATGGTGGATGCGCCTCGACCAACCAGGGCCGAGGCCTCGGATGTGGCAAATGCCGTTCTGGACGGAACGGATGCTGTAATGCTTTCGGAAGAAACAGCGACCGGGAATTATCCTATCCAAGCCGTTCGGTATATGATTCGTATCATAGGCGAAGCGGAAAAAACCTACCCGCATGACCAATATCTTAGAATGGTGCCTGAGAAGGAGATTTCGGACTCCGTAACGTATGCGGCCTGCGTACTGGCAGATCACCTTGAGGCCAATGCAATATTGGCGCCCACACGGTCCGGCCGGACCGCCATACAGATTGCCAGGTTCAGGCCCAAACATCCTATTATTGCTTTTACGCCCAGCCTGACAACCGTGAGGCGGCTCTTACTTTTCCGTGGAATTTATCCCCATTTGATTCCGGATCCCCGGGATACGGATGACATGATAGAGAAAGTATCTAAAGGAGCTATTGAAACAGGGGATTTGTCCGAAGGGGATTTGGCGGTCATCACGGCGGGTCATCCTGTTTGGGTAGCCGGTATGACGAACATGATTCGGGTTAAGAGATGCCGCTAAGATTGATCAAAACCTTGGGAACAGATCTCCCGAATATCTTTGGGCTGGAAGTGGAAAATACCTGGACCTATCATGGGACGGGAAATAATGGTGATTATATCGCGCGGGATGGGGTAGCAACCAAGGAGCTTCATAATCCCAGAACACTCTATGAGGTCAAGAGACGGGAAAACGGAGAGTGGATTGAGACGCAATGGCTTGAAAGAAAATCGGGAAAGGTGAAGTTGTGGGGAGGAAGGGCTGACTTTGATGGCAAAACGTGCACAATGCTGTTCTCGATCGGGCTTGAGCAGGCCTGGTATCCCATGCAGGTGGGTGAGAGAAGATTCTCTACCACTACCTTATTTAAGACCTGATTCTTTTTCCCTCACAAAAGCTGTACAAACACGATCCGCTCCCCAAACCTGTTGGGGTCACGGCTGAGCTCCCGGGATCAATGGCTAAGAATCTTGCTGATAAACCGTGCCGCCCGCTCGGTTTGTGGGTTGTCGAAGAATTGATCCGGTGTGCTCTTTTCGACGATTTGACCCTCATCCATGAAAATGACCCGGTGGGCGACCTGGCGGGCAAAGCCCATCTCGTGGGTGACAACGCACATGGTCATCCCCTCTCCGGCCAATTGGACCATGACGTCCAGCACCTCACCGATCATTTCGGGATCCAGGGCGCTTGTGGGTTCATCAAAGAGCATGATCTGGGGCGACATGGCCAGACCACGGGCAATGGCAACGCGCTGCTGCTGCCCCCCTGAAAGCTGGCCCGGATGCGAATCGGCCTTGTCGTCCAGACCGACGCGGGAAAGTTGAGCCCGGCCTATTATTTCGGCCTCTTTCTTGTTTATTTTGCGCACCTGGATCGGCGCCAGCGTGACATTTTTCAGAGCCGTCATGTGAGGATAAAGATGAAACTGCTGGAATACAAATCCGATCTCGGCCCTTAATTTGGTCAGATTGATGCCGTGGTCGTGCAGCGGCATACCGTTCACAAACAGCTTGCCCTTTTGAAACTTTTCCAGTCGGTTGATGCATCGGATCAAAGTGGATTTACCTGATCCGCTAGGACCGCAGATAACGACCACCTCACCGGGCTCCACATGCATATTGATATCCTGCAAAACGTGCAGCTTGCCAAACCATTTGTTGACGTCTTCGAATTTGATCATAGTGCCCTCTTGATAACCCTAACATTCTCTTCGGGACAACATTGATGACTTCTTTGCAAGCCATCATCGTGCCCATGAATGGGCACGCAAATCAATGGGTTGTCTTGTAACCCATTGATTTGTAAAGAAAGCGAAAATCACACTTTTCGGTTTCCGTCAGTAAAAAGTCCACGGACGGACTTCCAACGAAGTCGCTTTATTCAACAGAGCTCAGGAGAGGGTCTGCACTTGGCACCATACTCCGACATGGACGGCTATTTGGGGTTTACTGCTCATGAACCCCACGCGAATCTACTGCGTAGCGTTAAACCCCAAAAAGGCGGCTATCCCATCCGGCGTGTTTAGAAAGGGTCTGAAAAAGATTGTCATGACGCTTCCTCTTCCTTGCTCATGGGTTGCCGTTTGCGGCATAGGTTACGTTTTTACGATTACATCAACATTAGTCGCGTTCACCACCAGGCCAATTACAGCCGGACTTCCCGGACCGCCATTTTTCGCTCCAGGGCGTTGGAAACCCGAATGAGCGGGTAGGAGATCACGAAATAAAGGATCCCCACCAGTGTGAAAACCATAAGGCCTTCCGGGATGCGGACCACAGTCAGCCATCCCACTCGGGTCAGCTCGGTAACACCGATCACGGATACCACCGAAGAGTCCTTGATCAGCAAAACGTATTGACCGACGAGCGGTGGCAGGATGGTCTGCATGGCCTGGGGGACGATCACGAATCGCAGTCGCTGAACAACGTTCAAGCCCGAACTGGCAGCCGCCTCCCACTGCCCTTTGGGCACAGCCATGATTCCGCCGGCCACAATCTCGCAAATAAAGGCCGTTCCCAGCATGGTCAGGGCCAGGACCGCGGCAGGGAACGCTTCCAGCTGGATACCCCATTCGGGCAGGATGAAAAACACGATAAAAATCTGAACGACGAACGGCGTACCCCGTATGACGGACACGTAAACCCCGATAGGCCAGTTCAAAAGCTTGTTGTTGCCGGAACGAAGGATGCCCAGCAAAAAGCCAAGGATCGTCCCGAAAAACAGGGACAGGCCGGAAACGGCCACGGTCATCCACAGCCCTTTGAGAAAAAAGGGAAATATCTCGATCAGCCGATGCAAATAAAAAAGGATCATAGCTTAATAGGCCTCGCGAAATATCAGCTTTTTCTGTGAATGATCCGCCAGCATCTTGAGAACGAAATAGATGCACAGGTAGAAAAAGGCCACAGTCAAGAATGCCTCGGTGGGCATGAACCGTTCCGACGTAAGTACCTGGCCGCAACGTGTTAGTTCCATCACCGAGATCAGCGACAGCAGCGCCGAATCCTTGACCAGCACTATGGATTGGCCCAGCAGGGGCGGGACGGTCACCCCCAAGGCCTGAGGCAGAACGATAAAGCGCATTCGCTGGAAATAGCTGAGTCCGGAGGAGATGCCCGCTTCGATCTGGCCGCTCTCGACGGAAGTGATACCGGCCCTGACAATCTCGGCAATATAGGCTCCACTGTTCAGCATCAACGCCAGAATGCCGGTCTGAAGTTCAGGGATCCGAAGACCCAACGTAGGTAAGCCGAAATAAAAGAAGTATATTTGGACCAGAAGCGGGGTCGACCGGATGGATTCGATGTAGACGATGGATACGCCGCGCAAGAGCTTCCATCGTGAGAGGCGGCAGGCGCAAGCTATGATTCCTACAATTAAGGCCAGAAAAATAGAAACTATGGATATCAGGAAAGTGTTGCGAAGGCCCTCAAGGAAGAAGGGCATGTACTCCCAGATGATTCTGAGATTGAAATTCTCAAGCATTCTCTAATCATCCCTGAATGATATGGTGTGAGAGCGGGGGCCTTGTCGGGCTCCCGCTCCCTAGCTTTTTTCTGATACGATCAACCGGAGCCGTCAACGCCGATCAGTGCTCTTTTTTCCAGTCGGTGGACTCCATCCAGTACGAGATATTGGCCTGGTAGGTCCCATCTGAGCGAATGGTTTTGAAGTAGAGGTTGATCCACTGCCAGAGATTGACCGAATCATGACGAACGGCAAAGGCCAGAGGATCTTTGCCCTTGCCCAGACGTTTGTCCAGCAAACGGATAGATTTGGGCGGGAAGTCCGGCAGAACGGTCAATACGGCCAAGTCATCATTGACCCCGGCGTCTACGTGTCCGGCCAGAAGGGCTTGAACGATCATCCTGCCGCCACCCTTATAAGATTTAATCTTGGCCTTGGAAAGGTATTTCTTGGCGATAGTTTCCCCAGTGGACCCGAGCAGCACACCCACGGTCACACTGGGTTTGTTGACGTCTTCCAGGGTCTGGTAGGGCGCACCTGTCTTTGTAAATACGCAAGGTTGGACGTAGTACCATGGGTCACAGAAGGTAATTTTGAGTGCGCGTTTCAGTGTGGGGGTCATGTCGGCGGCTAGAACATCCGCCTTGCCGGAGAGCAGTGCCGGAATCAGGCCGTCCCAGTCAAAGTCCAGGACTTTCAGCTTAACGTCCATTCGTTTGGCCATCTCTCGGGCAAACTCGACCATTGAACCCGTGTTTTTACCGTTTTTGTCCACAAAAGCATAGGGGGCCGCACCAGACTGGACCGCCACCCTCAATTCACCCCGCTTAACAATATCAGTCAGGGTGCCGGCAGTGGCTGTCCCCACCATTCCTGCGATCATCGCAAGAGCCAACAGCACAAATATTAACCTTTTCATGCATTCCTCCTTTCTTGATCCATGTGTTTTGAGGCAGGCACTTATCGGCACAATTACCTCTAAGCCAAAACCTCTTGCTCCTCTTCAACAATAATGCCCCTTTCGGCCAACTGATCCATAAACGGTTGGTAGGGCACATGAACTGCAGGCGAAAGGACACCCTTTTCAGTGATTTCACCCCCGGCGATCATCTGGGCAACGATACTTGCGGGAAATCCGACCCCTTTACTCATGGCCATCAAACCGGTGTCCAGATCGCGCTCGATCAAAAGATGTGACGTCAGCCTAAGTTTCTTTCCTTCAACAACCCCTTCAAAAATGTTCAACATGGCCACCAGATCTTTTTCATTCCTGCCATATTGGAGCTGAGGGCTCATCAATTTGTCCAGAAACTGATAGGGTGATATTTCACATGGAAGGCCCGAAACAGGTTTTTCGCTCAGAAAACCCAATTGCTTGAGTGGACGCCAAAAGGAACTCCATCCCGGCCATCGCAGAGAATAGCGTCCTGTCTCTTTGATGGTTTCAGTCACACCAAGCAGATCTGTATAAAGGACAGCGTTACCGTTAGGGATTGCCTCAAGTTGACCCAGCCCTGGAAAATCGACCAAATGGACGGATCCGGTGTCGTGCTGCCTGGCGCCCGGGATGTCCACCAGTCGGCCATCTATAATTGCCCGTGAATCCCGCTTGGAGGAACTCAACACCCCCTCCCAGGTCCAGGACACTTTATAATGGAGCGGATTGTCGCTCGCGGATTTTTCAGGGAAACCGCCGCAGTAGGATTTGATGGTGTGAAGCTCGTCAAAACGCCGTCCGGCCTCGCCGTAAATAATCAAATCAATTCCGGGATCCAGCCCACATTCGGGTATAATTGAAATGCCGGCTTCTTGGGCTTGAATTCCCAGATGTGAGATTGATCCGGCATAATTGGTATTGACCACACCAACCCCGGTTTGAATGGCTGCCTGGCAAACGTTAAGCGCGAATTGGCGCGGCAAAAGATCAATAGCCACATCTGCGCGGCTGAAAAGGTCGACCAGAGCGCCCGGGTCGGCGGCGTTCAGCGATACCGGTTGAACTTTGGAAATATCGGAAAAATCCTTTATTAGATCCAGTCCAACCAAATTGGCATCTGCACAAATAACCTGCTTGATCGCCTTGCATCTGCAGAGGTCATATACAGCGGTTCGGCCCTGAATTCCGCATCCACCCAAAACCAATACCCTCACTGTCGGCTCCCTCCGTTAACTGAATTAAGAAGTGTTTATTAAAGAATAAGGAGCCTGTTTCAAAACGCCCCCTTTTGCCCGATATCTGCGTCAGGCTCGAATTTTAATCCTCGAAATATTCAATATATTCCTGTGGTTAAAATTTTCGCCTTTCTTGACCTCGAACAAAATTGAACGTTTTAAAACTGGCTCTAAGAATTGAAATAAATCACATAATGCCACACTATAGCTAAATTTCAAAATCGGAGTTACTAATTTGACTTCAAGAGGCGAATTAAATTGGTTCGGTTGAATCTGACCAACATAACGTGTTATGATGCGACCACAATCTCTCATAGCCACCATTTCCCCAGCGATGGACCGTACCTTAGAAAAGGAGAGGGTATGGGAAAGGGTGAAACCGGTATTGATTATGGAGCAAATATATTTCAATGGATCTTAAATAAAATGCGATTTGTCTATAATATTGAAAGTATTGAATCCCTTTGTTGATGTCAAGATGTTTTTGTAAAAGTAAATTTGAAGAGGTTGCAAGAAAACGAACCTTTTAACTAATTGAAATAAATATAAATAGGTGCTCTGTCTGGTTGTCTTTTCCTTAACATTTCTTCGCGACTTATTTGAATAACAGGATTGGAGGATAGGGGGGAATCTTACGAAATTGGAGGACACCATGGAGAGGGTATTTCAAGCAGGTGAAATCAACGGCATGAACCTGAAGAACCGGTTCGTCCGGTCAGCTACATGGGAAGGTATGGCGACGGAAGAGGGGGCCTGTACGGACAAACTGGTTCATCTTCTGGTTTCGCTGGCCGAGGGTGGTGTCGGCCTGATCATATCCGGCCATACCTACGTGAGCAAAGAGGGACAGGCAGGCCCGTGGCAACTGGGCCTTTACGACGACGATCTGATACCCGGTTTGCGAAAGCTGACCGATGCTATACATGAGAAGGGCGGCAGGGTCGTAGCTCAACTGGCCCATGCAGGATTTTTCGCCCCACAGGTTTTCACGAGACGCATACCCCTGGCGCCCTCGTTTGTTGAGGGATTCGGGAAGTCACCAAGGAAGGAAATGACGGTTGATGATCTAGGCAGTTTGGTGCGGGCTTTTTCTGATGCCGCCGGAAGGGCCAAAGAAGCCGGGTTTGATGGGGTGCAGATCCATTCCGCCCACGGGTATCTCTTGAGCCAGTTTCTATCTCCCGCCTTTAACCACCGGAATGACGCTTATGGGGGCGCAATCGAAAATAGGGCCAGGATACACTTGGAGGTGATCATGGCTATTCGGGAGATAGTGGGTTCGGATTATCCTGTTCTGATCAAAATGAATTCCGAGGACTTTGTAGGAAATGGACTCACCCTGGAAGATGCTGTCAAGGCTGGCGTCCTTTTTCAACAGGGGGGTATCGACGCCATAGAGTTAAGCGGGGGGATGTTGATTTCTGCCCCCAAGATGGGGCCTTCGCGGGCAGGAATAAAGACGGAGGACAAAGAGGCCTATTTCCGGAAAGCGGCCGTTGCTTTCAAGAAGAAGGTCTCCCTGCCTTTGATCCTGGTGGGAGGTAACCGTTCTTTTGAGCTTGCGGAACGGCTCCTCAAGCAGGGCACGGCGGACTACATTTCCATGAGCCGGCCATTCATAAGGGAACCGAATCTGATAAATCGTTGGAAGGATGGGGATCGAAAAAATGCCGCCTGCTTATCCGACAACAAATGCTTTTCTCCGGCCATGGCCGGGGAGGGCATCTATTGTGTAATCGAAAAAAGCAGCTTGAAGGGTAAAAATTGAAGCCATGCCTCTGTTCGGCGCCCACATGTCCATAGCTGGAGGCCTTGAGAGGGCCTTTGAACGGGCCGGCCGGGTCCATGCAGAGGCACTGCAGATCTTTACCCGTAACCAGCGGCAGTGGGGGGTTCCCCCTTTGAGTGAGGAGCAGATTGGGGTATTTCTCTCGGCCTGGAAGGAGTGGGGAAATCTGCCGGTGGCGGCCCACGGTTCTTACCTCATCAACCTCGCCAACCCGGAGGGGGAGGCAGCGACCCTTTCCATCGGTGCCCTTTGCGATGAAATCACCCGGTGCTCCAGGCTGCACATCCCCCACTTGATCATTCATCCGGGTTTCCACCTAGGTTCAGGGACGGAAGCGGGGCTCAAAGCCATCACGATGAATCTGGATAGGGCCGTGGAAAAGGCGGCCTGCCGGGGTGTGAGCATCCTCCTTGAAACCACGGCGGGACAGGGGACCGGCCTGGGGAGCCACTTCGAAGAGATTGCCTTTATCCTTGAGCATTCACACCACGGGGACCGCCTCGGCGTGTGTTTTGATACCTGCCATGCCTTTGCGGCTGGTTATGATATTCGCACCCGTGAGACCTACGGGGAAACATTCCAGCTGTTTGATACCTGTATCGGTTTGGATCGCCTGGCCTTTTTTCACCTGAACGATTCCAAGAAGGGTCTGGGCTCCCGGCTGGACAGGCACGAACACATCGGCAAGGGTGAAATCGGTCGGAATGGCTTCAAACTCCTCGTGAATGATCCCCGCTTCAGGAACCATCCAATGGTCCTCGAGACCCCCAAGGGCAAAGAGCTGAAGGAGGATAAACAAAATCTCCGCCTGCTTCGCGGACTTCTGGGATAAATCAGCTTTTTGCGATTCCATCAAGTATTATCGTTTACTAATTTCGGCAATCATACGTATGACCTCATGAACGTGAGGAGAAAAGAGGGCAGGAAAAACATGAAGGCGGACGTTGTCATCTGCGGCGCCGGCATCGCCGGCGTGTCTGCAGCCTATCATCTGACGGTCAAGGAAGGCGTGGGGGATGTCCTCATCGTGGATGAGCGTTCACCTCTCACCCTCACCAGCGACAAGTCTACGGAAGCCTACCGGAACTGGTGGCCGGGTCCCGGTGACACCATGGTGCGCTTTATGAACCGCAGCATCGATCTTCTGGAGGAACTCGCCGGGGAGACCGACAACTTTTTCCACATGAACCGTCGGGGATATGTATTCCTCACGTCAAGGCCGGAACAGGCCGCATTCCTGGAACGCACAGCCAGGGAAATTTCCAATCTCGGTGCGGGACCCCTCAGATACCACAGGAGAAAACCCGATGATCCCTCCTATCCAGCCAGTACAGCGGAAGGCTTTGATCCCGGTATCAACGGCGCGGACCTGTCGCTGGGGCGGGAATTGATCCGGGAAGCCTATCCATTTGTTTCAGACAAAGGGATTGCCATGCTTCACCCGCGAAGGTGCGGCTGGCTGAGCGCGCAGCAATTGGGTATGGTCCTTTTGGACAGTGCCAAGGAGGCCGGCGCGAGATTTCTCATGGGCCGGGTGACCGGGGTGGGATCCCGGAAAGGCCGGATCCGGGAAGTGCGCATCCAAAGGGA
>Ga0315540_10002540_pt1 | contig 10268 bp, 9 predicted proteins | sample SalMarSW160110MG_FD_203677 | JGI IMG/M metagenome (GOLD analysis project Ga0315540, IMG submission 203677) | Salt marsh sediment microbial communities from the Plum Island Ecosystem LTER, Massachusetts, United States - Salt Marsh Sediment SW1601-10 ... | reverse complement strand
ACGACTGTATGACCTACACCCTATGTAGACTCATGGCACCGGGCAGAGTTCAGCGTTCCGGCATCACGCTTGGCCACATAAGTGCTTCATTAAATGCATATATAAATACCCCCGAGTTATCGGCTCACGGCACCCGGTTGTGCTCGATCGTCATCACGAGAACTGTGCAAGATGCGAACAGGCATCATCGCCACTGACCTATGTCAGCAATCCTCCCTGCAACGCGGGATTTGCGCCGTTTCAAGCAGACAGACACGACACCTGCCAGCAGTCGTGTCGCGAGGCACGCAGCCAGGCACGCCTGTAGACGTGGCGTTATACGCAGATTCCTTCAACGGCAAAATGTCGTATTATTGGGCATGCGGTGACGGGCAGACAACCGGCGTGAGGACACCGTGGCGGGCGCTCAGCCGCCCGAGGGAACATCAAAATAATTATTTATCTAATGGAAAGACCTATATGCAACAGTATCTGGACTTAATGCGCTACGTGAAGCAACACGGAATGGAGAAGCACGACCGCACCGGTGTCGGGACATTGAGCACCTTCGGTTATCAGATGCGATTTAATCTGCGCCGCGGCTTTCCTCTGGTCACGACGAAAAAGGTCCACACCAAATCCATCATCCATGAACTGCTTTGGTTTCTGCGCGGCGACACCAACATCGGCTACCTGCACGAGAACAGCGTGACCATCTGGGATGAGTGGGCGGACGCCCAGGGCAACCTGGGACCTATTTACGGTTCCCAGTGGCGTGCATGGCCGCGGGCGGACGGCACCGTCGTCGATCAGATCAGCCAGGTCATCGAGACCATCAAGACCGACCCCGATTCCAGGCGCCTGGTGGTCAGTGCGTGGAATGTGGCGGAATTGGACAAGATGGCCCTGCCGCCGTGCCACATCCTGTTCCAGTTCTACGTGGCCAATGGCACCTTGTCCTGCCAGCTCTACCAGCGTAGCGCCGATGTCTTTCTCGGTATCCCGTTCAACATCGCCTCATATGCCCTGTTGCTGACGATGATGGCCCAGGTGACCAACCTGCACCCCGGGGAGTTCATTCACAACCTGGGTGATGCCCATTTATATCTCAATCACATGGAGCAGGCCGAGCTGCAGTTGACGCGGGAGCCGCTGCCGCTGCCGGAGATGCGCCTCAACCCGGCGGTGAAATCCCTTTTCGATTTCACCTACGATGACTTCCAGCTGCTGGACTACTATTCCCACCCGGCCATCAAGGCGCCCATTGCCGTATGAGGGGATGCACCCGTGACGTCCCCCAGCGGTAATTCCCCCGTCATCGCGCTGGTGGCCGCGGCGGCGCAGAACGGTGTCATTGGAAGTGACAACCGGCTGCCGTGGCACCTGCCCGCGGACCTCAAGCACTTCAAGCAGGTCACCATGGGCAAACCGGTGGTCATGGGGCGCAAGACGTTCGAATCCATCGGTCGTGCGCTGCCCGGTCGCACCAACATCGTCATCACCCAGTCCCGGGATTACACCGCCCCGGGTTGCCTGGTGGTGAACACCCTTGACCAAGCCCTGGCCGCGGCCGGCGATGGCGGCGAGATCATGATCATCGGCGGGGCTACGCTGTACACGGCGTGCCTGTCCCGGGCCACGCGAATCTATCTGACCCGCATTCACCATGACTTTCCAGGGGATGCCCGTTTCCCTGACCTGGACTTGAAGCAGTGGCGTGAGATCGAGCGGCGCGATTGTCCCGCCGACGACAAAAACCCTTATGCCTACAGCTTTATTGTGCTCGAGCGACGGGGACAGTGAGGGTGCGTCGCGGGGGTTGCGTCCGGGATGGGGAGTCCCGCACTGAATGAATCAGCCCCCGATCGCGCCCTTACCTCGCGACCGGCGGGCTGCCGCCGCCCTTAATGGACTGTCAGTGATTCGGAGGCGCCGGCCTTGGCATCGGTGCCTGCCTGGGATGACTTGGCCTGTACCTGGGTCTTGTCCTCACCATCATCAACGGCGGGCGATGGTGCTTGCTCGGAGGCCTTGGCAATGACGATTTCCGGGGCGCGCTTCTCCTCCCCGGCGGCCTCCACATCGGCCTCGCCGTTGGCCTTCTGTACGGCCGGCTCAATCACCGCTCCGCCCTGGATCGGCGCTGTTGCCGCGGACGGGCGGCTGGATGCGGCGGCGGGCGCCTCACCGTTACCGGCGCCATGCACCTCGGCGGCCGGTGCCGCGCCGCTGGACGGACCCTTAATGGCCGTATCCGGTGCCGCGGCCTCTTTGTTTTCATTGACATTATTGCGCCGGTGCTCGATGAAGCGCACCTGCGAGGGGTCCAGTTTTGCAGAGTCCAGCTGATCGCCGCACAAATCCTGGGCGCCTTTGATCAATTGGTCATACAACGCCCGGTAGTTGGTGGTCATGGCGTTGACCACATCGGCGGTCTTGGCGAAATGCTGGCTCACTTGTTGCTTGTATTCAGAGGTCTGACCGCGCAGTTCATGTAACTCTATGTCCAGCTGTTCTGCGCGCCGTAGTGATGTATTTTTGGAGCGACCGACCATAAAACCCCAGGCCATGCCGACGGCAAACACCCCCAATATGACGAAAAATACCCATGCTTGCATTGTAATTGTCCCCCCCTCACGTGGATCGTGGGCTGTGGAAAGTGTTGAAAACCAAGATTACGGCTCAACCCCCAGGGCGTCAAGCACTGACGCCGCAGCGGGCCCCGCTCAATCATTGGGAAAAACCATCGATACTTAACATATTGTACCGAATACCCTGAATTGACTTGGTTTTATGCCGTCACAAGATGAAACATTAGAAAAGATCTTATCCCGCATGAAACTGGTGGGTGATCTACCTATTTTCAGTGCCAGCATCAACCGGATGCGGCAAATCAGCTCCAATCCGGACAGCGACGCCATGAAGCTGGCCAAGGAAATCATGAAGGACGCCAATTTGAGCGTCAAAGTCCTGCGACTGGCCAACTCGCCGTTTTATAACCGCGGCCGCGGCCGCATCGGCGTGATCTCCCGCGCCGTGGTGGTGCTGGGCTTCGAGACCCTGAAAAACATCAGCCTGACCCTGAAGCTGATCGAGAGCTTCCAGCATGAGCACCCCTCCATCGACATGAGTTCCATGCTGGTCAGGTCTTACCTGTCCGCCGGGTTTGTCCAGGAACTGGCCCTGAAGTGCGGCGTCAAAGACGTGGAAGAGAGTTATACCTGCGCCCTGATGCACCGCCTGGGGGAGGTCGCGGTGGCCTATTTTCTGCCCGACGAATATGCCCAGATCCAGCGCCTGCAGGAAACCGCCGCCACGCCCACGGCGGACATTCAGTACGGCAGCCTGGGCACCAGTTACACCACCATCGGCCAGGCCCTGGCGTCCACCTGGGAATTTCCCTCCACCGTGGTCCATACCATGGGGCAATACAATGCGGAAACCGACGGCAACCGGCGGGACAAGACCCAGCTGAACCGCGCCATGGCATCCCTGGCCAACCGTATCGTCGGCTCGGTCTACAACCTGGAACAATCCAACAACACTGAATCCCTGGGAGACCTGTTTGAAGAACTGGCCACGCTGACCGGCGTGGGTTTTGACCGGGTTCAGAACTGCCTCACGGAATCCTTTAAGATGTCGTGTACCCTGGCCGAGGAATATGGACTCAACAAGGCGAAACTTATGCCCGCGGTAAGAGAGAGCGGCGATGCCATGTGCGACACTCTGGCCAGGCAGTTTTCATATTACGCCAGTGCCGACAGCGCCCAAGAGGTCAGTGAACAGGCCTCCATGGTTGCCGCAGCCGCGGCCGGCAAGCCGGCGGCGCCGGGCCCGCAACTGGTCAAGACCCAGGTACCGCCCGCGACCGCTGCTGCTTCTGTCACGCGAACGAAAAAGGCGACTGCGGACAAGGGTGACGGCGATGACATGGCGGTGGCGGCGCTTTCTACCGCCTCGAATCTGGACCGGCAGCTGGAGGTATTGCAGGAAATCACCTCGCTCATCTCCGAAGGCGCCAGCATCACCATGATATTTACCAAGGTCGTGCAGGGACTCTACGAAGGGGTGGGGTTTGACCACGCCATGCTGTGCCTGGTGAACCGCGACCGCAGCGCATACAGTGCACGCATCGTCCTGGGGGAAAAATCCGACGCGCTCAAGGAGTATTTTCAATTTCCCATCAACGTCCACCGGGACCTGTTTTCAAAAGTCATGTTGGAAGGAAACGACATGCTGGTAAACAACGCCGCCGACATCTCATGGCGTAGCATACTGCCCGAGGGGTTTGTAGACGCTGTCGCGACGCTGAACTTCGCCATCGCGCCCGTGCGTATCGAGCAACGCCCGGTGGGGCTGTTCTATGTGGACAAGTCCTCCACGGCGGCGCCCATCAACGAGGACGAATACCGCGGTTTCATTCAATTCGTCAGTCAGGCTAAACTGGCGCTGAAGATGATGGGCCGCAAGACGGCTTAACCCGGGGACAAGCGCCATGATCAATCAAGACAAAAGCGATGTGCATCTGTATGACGATAGCGACGCGCTGTTTGAAGGCGCCGCCCAGCGCTGGGTGGCACTGGCGCACCGGGCGGTGGAAGATCACGGCGGTTTTCATGTGGCCCTGTCGGGCGGTTCGACGCCCAAGGGATTGTATGAGCGGTTGGCAACTCCGTGGTTTCGTGACCAAGTGGATTGGTCCCGGGTGCATATCTACTTCGGCGACGAACGGGGTGTGCCGCCGGATCACGTCGACAGCAACTACCGTATGGCCAAAGAGGCGTTGCTGCAGCACGTGTCCATCCCCGCCACCCAGATCCACCGCCTGATGGCGGAGAGTGATGACCTGGAGACCACCGCCGACGGCTATGCCCAACTGCTCGAGGGACAGCTGCCGGCCGGTGAGGGAGACACCGGGCGTTTCGACTTGGTCATGCTGGGCATGGGCCCCGATGGTCACGTGGCGTCCCTGTTTCCCCATACGCCGGTACTCAGCGAGCGCCGTCGGCCGGTGGCCCCGGTGCATGTGACGCAGCTGGATACCTGGCGCCTCACCATTACCCTGCCGGTGATCAACAACGCCCGTCACACCATGTTGCTGGTGGCCGGCAAGAACAAGGCGGCCATCATGGGAGAAATCATGTCGGACTATCACGGACACCCACGCTATCCGGTGGAGATGATCGAGCCCACGGACCGCTTGGAGTGGTACATGGATCGCGACGCCGCGCCATTCCTATAAACCCTTAAACCGTTTAATCAATTAGTGCGAGTCTGGCCATGCGGGTACTGGCGGGTGACATCGGCGGCACGAAGACCCTGCTGCGGTTGGTGGAGGTGGAGGGCGACCAGCCCAGGGTCATCCACGAGCAGCGCTATGACAGTCACCAATACAGTCATTTCCTGGCCCTGACGCGGGAATTCCTTGCCGGCGTCGCGGACGCGCAGCCGGCACGGGCGTGTTTCGGTGTCGCCGGACCGGTGACAGAGACCCCCCAGGGGCAGACGGTGGAGACCACCAACCTGCCATGGCGTCTCGACAGCGCCGAGCTGAGCCACGCCCTGGGCATCAGACACGTCCTTTTGATCAATGACTTCAAGGCCGTCGGCTACTGCATCGACCGCCTCGCGCCCCATGACCTGGCACAGCTGCAGCGGGGCCGCCCCCAAACTCACGGGCCGCGCATGGTGCTGGGGGCCGGCACCGGCCTGGGTGTCGCGCAGCTGCTGTGGTGCGGCGGACACTATGAGGTGTTCGCCTCCCAGGGCGGGCATGCCGACTTTGCACCGGGCGATGATGAACAGATCGCACTGCTGCGATTCCTTACCGCCCGTCACGGCCATGTGACCTGGGAACATGTGTTGTCCGGTTCCGGTCTGGTCTCCATTTATGAATTTCTCATCACCGCCGATCACGCCGACGGGTCGAACCTGCTGGCGCAACGGCGCCAAGACCAGGACCCGGCGGCGGTGATATCCGAGGCCGGCCTCGCGGACCGGGACCCTCATGCGCGCCACGCGTTGCAGATCTTCGCCGATGTGTATGCCGCCCAAGCCGGCAACCTGGCCCTCATCAACTTGGCCTACGGCGGTGTTTATATCGCCGGCGGCATTGCACCTAAAATTATCCAACTGCTGGATACGGATCGCTTTCGCCGCATCTTCGCCGACAAGGCAAAGATGACGGGGTTATTAAACGATATGCCCGTGGCGGTGATTATCAATGAGCAAGCCGGGTTGCTCGGCGCGATGCAGGCGGCGCTGCGCTTGTAACGGGCCAGGGCATCATGCAATATGCTGTCTTGACGCCTGTCCGGAGAGGCATCCCCATGGAGAATGATGAAACGAATTCCATTGAGGTAGAAGTGGATACGAAGTACATCGCCGAACAGTCAGCCCCGGCGAAGCGCCGCTTCGTGTTCGCCTACACCATCACCATTCACAACACCGGCTCCATAGGCGCCCGCCTGCTCACCCGCCACTGGCATATCAAGGATGCCGATGGCCGGGTCCAGGAGGTCCACGGCGAGGGGGTCGTGGGTGTCCAACCCCATATCCTGCCCGGCGAGGCCTTTCAGTACAGCAGCGGCGCCATGTTAGAGACCGCGGTGGGCACCATGAGCGGCCAATACGATATGGTCTCCGACGACGGCGTGGAGTTCAGCGCCGAGATCCCCGCCTTCGTGCTTTCCATTCCCCACACGCTGCATTGACAGGCGCCCACTTCTGCACAAACTGACCCCAGTATAATAAGAGAGTAATACGTTCGCCAGGACCGCCATCACCATGACGCGACACCCGCTGCGCCTGAGCTACACGGCCATTGCGCCGGTTTACGACTTGGCGGTGGACCGCGCCACCCGCACGGCGCGCCGGCGCAGTATCGAAGGGCTGGGGGATTTGTCGAGACAGCGGGTATTGCTGGTGGGCATCGGCACCGGACTGGACATCCCGCTGCTGCCGCCCGCCGACCAATACATCGGGATTGATCTGACCCACGCCATGCTGATGCGCGCCAAGGCACGCGACCGCGGCGTGCTGCTGCATCAGGGTGACGCCATGGCGCTGCCCTATGCGGACGCCTGCTTCGACAGCGTCATCCTGCACCTGATCCTGGCGGTGGTGCCGCAGCCGGCGCGGGCGCTGGGCGAGGTCCTGCGGGTACTCAAGCCCGGCGGCCACGCGGCGGTGTTCGACAAATTTTTAAGGCCGGACCAGCGGGCGCCCCTGCGCCGCCTGGTCAGCCCCCTGCTGGGCCGGCTGGCCACACGCACCGACGTGGTGTTCGAAGAGGTGCTGGCGGCCTGCCCCGGCGCCGCCGTGATCCACGACCAACCCGCCCTGGCCGGCGGCTGGTTCCGCAGCATATTCCTAAAAAAGTCTATATAATTCAGAAGGTTGTGATTTTGTGACGGGTGTGCCGTGCGCGCCTTCTTCCTGAACTCGCAACGCAATCCTGGACGATTGACCGGCTACGATCAAACGTCCAGATTAGCGACCTCCAGCGCGTTGCGCTCGATAAACTCCCGGCGCGGTTCCACCTGATCGCCCATGAGGGTGGTAAAGATGTCATCCGCCGCCACCGCGTCCTCGATCCGCACCTGGAGCAGGCGCCGCGACTCGATGTTCATGGTGGTCTCGGCCAGCTGGTCGGGGTTCATTTCGCCCAGCCCCTTGTAGCGCTGGATCTGCTGCCCGCGCTTGCCTTCCTCCAGCAGCCAGTCCACGGCCTCTTCAAAGGTGCTCACCGGCTGTCGCCGTTCACCGCGCTTGATGGCCGCCTCTTGGCCCATCAGCCCCTCCAGCTTCTTGCCTAACTCCGACATGGTCCGGTATTCCCCGGAACTGAAAAACTCGGCGTTGAACTCATAGGGCGTGGGGATACCGTGGGTGACTTCCGTGACAATACCGTGGCACGGCATGTTGGGGGCCTCCTGCCTGATGGCCGCTGTGTAGCGTGTACTGCCGCTGGCGTTGGCGTTGAGACGCTTTTCATACTCACTGAACCACGCCGTGGCGGCCTTATTGTCCTGCATGTCGGCCTCGGTGAGCGGCAGCATGTAGATCATCTTATTCAGCAACTGGGCCGGGTAGCGCCGCGACAGGCGCCTGATGGTAGCGCGCACGGCGAGAAAATCCTTCATGAGATTCTCCAGCGTCGCCTCGGTGAGCGGGGCGGCATCCGGCTGCACGTACAGCTCCGCGCCTTGCAGCGCGGATTCCAGCAGATAATTGCTCAGCGCCATCTCATCCTTGAGGTAGCGTTCTTCTTTGCCGCGCTTGATCTTGAAGAGCGGCGGCTGGGCGATGTACAGATAGCCGCGCTCGATGAGCTCGGGCATCTGACGGTAGAAGAACGTCAACAGCAGGGTGCGTATGTGGGAACCGTCCACGTCCGCATCGGTCATGATGATCACCCGGTGATAGCGCACCTTGTCCGGATTGTATTCCTCCCGGCCGATGCCGCAGCCCAGCGCGGTTATGAGGGTACCGATCTCCGCCGAGGACAGCATCTTGTCGAAACGTGCCTTTTCCACGTTGAGGATCTTGCCCTTGAGGGGCAGCACTGCCTGGAACGCCCGGTCGCGGCCCTGCTTGGCCGAGCCGCCGGCGGAATCGCCCTCGACGATGAACAACTCGGATTTACCGGGCTCTTTTTCCTGGCAATCGGCCAGCTTGCCGGGCAGACCGGCCACATCCAGCAGCCCCTTGCGCCGGGTCATCTCACGGGCCTTACGGGCGGCCTCGCGTGCCCGCGCCGCATCCACCACTTTTTCCGTAATGGTGCGCGCATCTCCCGGATTTTCAAGGAAAAATTCCTGAAGCTTCTCCGCCATGGTGGACTCCACCACGGGCTTGACTTCGGACGACACCAGCTTGTCCTTGGTCTGGGACGAGAACTTGGGATCCGGCACCTTCACCGACAGCACCGCCGTCAGTCCCTCGCGGGCATCGTCACCGCTGGTGGCGACTTTGGCCCGCTTGGCCGCGCCCTGTTTTTCGATGTACTGATTGATGGTGCGGGTCAGGGCGCCGCGAAAACCCGCCAGGTGGGTACCGCCGTCGCTCTGGGGGATGTTGTTGGTAAAACAGAAGATGTTCTCCTGATAGGAGTCATTCCACTGCAGGGCCACCTCCACGGTGATCCGGTCCCGCTCCGCACTGTAATGGAAAACCTTCTTATGAATCGGGGTCTTATTGCGGTTCAGGTGCTCCACAAAGGCACGGATGCCGCCCTCGTACTGGAACACGTCCTTTTTGTCGGTGCGCTCGTCATGCAGGGCGATGCGGATGCCGGCGTTGAGGAAGGACACCTCCCGCAGGCGCTTGGCCAGGATGTCGTAGTGGAATTCGATGTTCTTGAACACCTCGGCGCTGGGCTTGAAGCGGATCTCGGTGCCGGTCTGGTCGGTGTCCCCGATGGCCTTCAGGGGTGTCGCGGGGGCCCCGCCACGGTATTCCTGCTGATAAATCTTGCCGTCGCGGCGGATAGTCAGCCGCAGGTATTCCGACAGGGCGTTGACCACGGACACGCCCACGCCGTGCAGGCCGCCGGCCACCTTGTAGGAATCCTCATCGAACTTTCCCCCGGCGTGGAGGGTGGTCATAATCACCTCCGCGGCGGGACGCCCCTCGTCCGGGTGCATATCCACCGGGATGCCGCGGCCGTTATCGATGACCGTAATGGAGGCATCGGTATGGATGGTGACCTGGATGTCGGTGCAATACCCCCCCAGGGCCTCATCCACAGAGTTGTCGGTGACCTCGAAGACCATGTGGTGCAGACCCGTGCCGTCATCGGTATCTCCGATGTACATCCCTGGACGCCGGCGAACAGCATCTAAGCCCTTGAGAACCTTGATGTTTGCCGAGTTGTAGGTGCTTTTACTGGGGGTTGCCGCCGCTGGGCCGGTCTCGTTATCCATAGACATCTCCGAGAGACGAAATATTAACTGTACAATTATAGCACTTCTGCAACATTTCCGTGTTCCACGTGGAACATCCGCGCCGGTGGTGCATCCCCTGTCTTGAGCAGCTCCGGCTCTGTGACCGTGAGCAGTGATTGCCCGCCCAGCTCGGCCAGCATGTGCAGGGTCAGGCGGCGGTGTTCGGTGTCTAGCTCCGCGGCCAGGTCGTCGATGAGGACGATGCAGCAGTCGCCGCGGACCGCGTTGAGGACAGCGGCCTGGGCGAAGGCCAGGGCGAATACCAGCAGCTTCTGCTGCCCCCGGGAGATGCACTGCTCGGCGGGGACGCCGTCCACCAGTATCTGCAAGGTGGCGCGGTGG
>Ga0315540_10002538_pt1 | contig 10272 bp, 8 predicted proteins | sample SalMarSW160110MG_FD_203677 | JGI IMG/M metagenome (GOLD analysis project Ga0315540, IMG submission 203677) | Salt marsh sediment microbial communities from the Plum Island Ecosystem LTER, Massachusetts, United States - Salt Marsh Sediment SW1601-10 ... | reverse complement strand
GTTTCGCGGCGGGCTTGGCAGCTTCTTTCGGCGCAGCGGGCTTGGGCTCCCCGCCGTTGCCGAGGGCCTTGAGCGCCTCGCTCTCCTCGACGCTGGACGCGGCGGCTTTCGCTTCGACCCCGGCGTTTCTCAGCGCAGCCAGCAGCTCCTTGCTGCTCACACCCTGAGCTTTGGCGATCTCGTGAACCCGCTTCTTAGCCACTAGGCCTGCTCAGCCTCCTCGACGACCGCCTCCGAAGCGGGGGCCTCCTCGACCGCCTCGTCCGCCTGCTCGGGCTCGGCCTCCTCGGCCGGCTCCTCGAACTCGGCTTCGGCCTTCGCAACGACCTCCGCAACCTGGCCCTGATCGGCCCCCGGGTCGGCGAGGATCGCCACCTCAGCCTCCTCGAGCGGCGAGAGCACGGTGATCTGGTTGGTGTCGAAGCGAGCGAGTGCCTGGTGGGTCGGCAGGCCGCAGTAGTGCGAGTCGCCGATCGCCGCGTTGGGGCAGCGGCGGCCGTTGGAAAGCACCGCCATGCAGTGCCCGTCGGACTGCTCTTCGCCCGCGTACTCCTCGACCTCCTCTTCGGAGGCGAACTCGCTCTCCGACTTGATGTCGACCCGCCAGCCGGTCAGCCGCGCCGCCAGGCGGGCGTTCTGGCCGTCGCGGCCGATCGCCAGCGAGAGCTGGTCGTCCGGGACGATCACCGTCGCCTGGCGCTCCGCGTCGTCGACGATGACCTCCCGTACGCGCGCCGGCGAGAGCGCCTTGGCGACGAAGCGGGCGGGCTCCTCGTTGTAGGGGATGATGTCGATCTTCTCGCCGCGCAGCTCGGAGACGACCATGCGGACGCGCGAGCCACGCGGGCCGACGCAGGCGCCGACCGGGTCGACCCCGTCGGTGTGGGAGACCACCGCGATCTTCGAGCGGTAGCCCGGCTCGCGGGCGACGCCGACGATCTCGACCAGCTTGTCGGCGATCTCCGGCACCTCGATTTCGAACAGGCTCTTGATCAGCTCCGGGCTGCGGCGCGAGACGACGATCGCCGGCCCTTTGGTCGAGTCGGAGACGTCGGTGATCACCGCCTTGACCCGCATGCCGTGGTCGTAGCGCTCGTTGTAGACCTGCTCGGACTTGGGCAGCAGCGCCTCGACCCGCTCGCGCAGCTGGACCAGCGTGTAGCGCTTGTCGGACTGCTGGATGATCCCGGTGATCAGCTCGCCGACGCGGTCCTGGTACTCGTCGAACATCATCATGCGTTCCGCCTCGCGGATCCGCTGCAGGATCACCTGCTTGGCAGTCTGCGCGGCGATCCGGCCGAAGTCCTCCGGCGTCACGTCACGGGTCTCGATCTGGTCCTCGTAGGGGGCGATCATCTCCGGATCGAGCTCGGGCTCCTCCGGCTCTTTCAGCTCGCCGGTTTCGGGATCGATCTCGCGCTCTTCCTCCTCCTGCGCCTCGGCCGCCTCGGCGAGCAGCTTCTCCTCCAGCTCGGCCGGCAGGATCAGTTCGAAGACGCGGAAGTCGCCGGTCTCGTGGTCGAGGTCGACACGGGCGTATTTGGCCGCTCCGGGGGTCTTTTTGTAAGCGGACAGCAGGGCGTCGGCGAGCGCGTCCATCAGCTTGTCGGCGGCGATGCCCTTCTCCTGCTCGAGCCCCTTGATTGCTTCGACGATCTCTTTGCTCACGACTGCTCCTTACGGTATTTCGGGCCCGGCGAGGAGACCTCCAGCGCGTACTCGGCACGCAGCTCGTTGAGATGCTTGGTGACGCGTTCGCAGAGCACCAGATCGACGCCTCCGGGGTGGTCGATGAAGAGCCGCAGCGATTCGGTCGCCGGCTGCTCGAGCGCGACCAGGTCGAGCTCGGAGTCGAGCTCGGTCAGCTGTTGCCGGATGCTGTCTTTGAGGTCTGTCATGCCTGGTTCGGGACGAAAAAAAAGTGGGCCAGGCCCACTTCTCGTACACGGATAGGGACGAAAAAGCTTTCGTCAGTATAGCCCGTCAGGCTGGCGCGCCGGGAGGGGGTTCCCCTCCTCCGACTCGCGGCCCTGCGGGCCGCTCTGAGTATCCGCCGGTTGAGGGGACTCCTTCTCCCTGCGCAATGAATCCACGCGGTCGAGGATCTGCTCGGCTATTACGTCCTTGGGGGCTTGCGAGAGGTGGGCCTCTTCGGTGGAGCTGATCAGGGTTGCGGCGTTTTCCGGGCTGTCGAAGCCGATGTTCGAGTCGGAGATGTCGTTGAGGACGATCAGGTCGAGGCACTTCCGGGTGAGCTTCCGGCGTGCTCGCTCGATGTCGTTGCCATGTTCTGCCGCAAAGCCGACCACGGTCTGCCCCTCTTTCGCCTCGAGGCTTCCGAGGATGTCCTGGGTGGGTTCCAGGTGGAGGTCCAGCGCGCCTTCACGCGGCAGCTTGTCCGGTGCGATCTCTGCCGAACGGAAGTCGGCTGGGGCGGCCGCCATCAGCAGTACTTGGCTGCTCGGGAATTCGGCCAGGGTCGCCTCCGCCAGCTGCTCGGTCGTCTCGACGTCGACGCGCTGCACACCGGGGGGGGTGGACAGGGCGACGTTGGCGGCGATCAGGGTGACGTCGGCACCGCGCCGCCGCGCCGCCGCGGCGAGGGCGAAGCCCATGCGGCCGCTCGAGCGGTTGCCGAGGAAGCGTACGGAGTCGATCGGCTCGCGAGTGCCGCCGGCGGTGACCAGCACCCGCAGGCCGTCCCAGGGGCGCTCGCCCGCCGGCAGCGTCGCTTCGACCCGCGCCAGCAGCTCGGCCGGGTCCGGCAGGCGACCTCTGCCGTGCTCGCCGCGCGAGGCGAGCCGGCCCTCGCCGGGCTCGATCACCTCGACGCCGCGCTCGCGCAGCGTCGCCAGGTTGTCCCGCATCGCCGCGTCGCTGTACATGCGGTCGTTCATCGCCGGCGCGACGAGGCGCGGCGCGGTGCAGGCGAGGAAGGCGGTGGTCGGCATCGAGTCCGCGATCCCCGCGGACAGCTTGGCGATCGTGTTGGCCGAGGCCGGGGCAAGCAGGTAGGCGTCGCAGTTGGCGACGACCTCTAGGTGGCCGATCGGGTCGTGTGCGGGTCGCGGGTCACCGGGGAAGGCGCCGCCGAGCGGGTCGCGCTCGAACTCCGACGTCAGCACCGGCGCGCCGACGATGCCCTCGAAGGAGGCGGCGCCGACGAAGCGGAGCGCATTCCCGGTCATCGCGACGCGCACGCCATGACCGGCGAGGGTGGCAAGGCGAGCCAGCTCCAGCGCCTTGTAAGCGGCGATGCCGCCGCTGACGCCGAGCAGGATCCTGGCCATGTTCGCCTCCTGGGTCTAGAAGGGCGCGCTAGGCGCGGTACTCGTATTTGAGCTTGCCCTCGGCAAGCTCCTCCAGCGCCATCGAGAGGTAGTTGCGGTCGCCCCGAGTCTCCACCATCGGCGGCGGGTACTCGCCGAAGCCGCCCTCGCCGAGATTGTGGAAGTAGCTGTTTATCTGACGCGCTCGCTTCGCCGCGACGACGACCGCGGCGTAATGCGAGTCGGCGTGCTCGAGGAGCTTGTCAACGCGTGGCTCGATCATTCGATGGCGGAGTCTACAGGCAGGCCCAGCTCGCCGCGCACGATCCCCTCCAGCTTTGCCGCCGCCCGCTCCAGATCGTCGTTGACGAGGCAGTGGGCGAACTCGCCCTGCGCGGCGAGCTCCTGCTCGGCGACCTCGAGCCGCGCGTCTATCGCCGCCGGCGAGTCCGAGGCGCGCGCCTCGAGCCGCTCTCGCAGCACAGCCGGGTCGGGCGGGGCGATGAAGACCTGAATCGACTCGCGCATCGCCGCCCGCACCTGGCGGGCTCCCTGAACCTCGATCTCGAGCACGACCGAATGGCCGGTCTCGAGCCGCTTGCGCACCTCCGAGCGCAGGGTTCCGTAGCGGTGGCCGCTGTAGGTGGCGAACTCGAGGAAGTCTTCGCGCTCGATCCGCTGATCGAACTGCGCCGGCGTGAGGAAGTGGTAGTCGCGCCCATCGACCTCCCCCTCGCGCGGCTCCCGCGTCGTCGCCGAGACGGAGAGCTCGAGGTCGGGCACGCGCTTGAGCAGCGTCGCGATCAGCGTCCCCTTGCCGACCCCACTGGGCCCGGTGATGACGAAGACTTTGGCCATGGCGGCCGGAGATACTGACCGGCGGACCGGTCGGCTTCAGCCGCCGCTACCTGCGGAGCTGGGAGACGAGCTCAGCGCGCTGGCGCTCGGAGAGGCCACCGATCGTCTTCGAGGGCGAGATCCGGCACTGGTTGAGCACCCGGTTGGTCTTCACGCGGCCGTACTTGGGGACCGCGAGCAGCATGTCGAAGACCTTCGCGGTCATCACGTACTCGGGCGGGTCCATCAGCAGCGCGTGGATGCTCGACTTGCCCGCCTTGAGGTCCTTCTTCAGCTTGGCGCGGGCGGTGCGGATGTCGTTCGCCCGCCTGAGCGCGTCCATTCGCTGGTCCAGCGACCTCTCGGGGGCCGCTGCGGAGGTCTTGACCGGGGTGGGCATGTGGGCGGCGAGTATAGCCGCGGCTCACGGGCGTGCAAGGGAAACCGGCCCCTTTTTCCCCAAATCCACCTGGACCTAAAGTCGAGGTTGAGACTAGCGCGACCGCTCAAAAGTCTCGGAGAGCTCCGCAGCGATGCGAGCCCCGGCCCGCGGGTCGCGAAAGCTCTCGGTGCCGACGGCCACCAGGGTCGCCCCGGCGGCGAGCATCTCCGCCGCGTCGGCACCGCTGCAGACCCCTCCCATGCCGACGATCGGCAGCCCGGCGGCCGCCGCGACGGCCTTCACCTGGGCGATCGCGATCGGCCTGATCGCCGGGCCGGAGAGCCCTCCGGTGACCGTCCCGCCGCTCGCCTTGACCGTGTTGATCAGCGAGACCGCGTCGGCTCCCCCTTCCTCCGCCGCAACCGCGACGGCAGCCGGGTCGGCGACGTTCGGCGTCAGCTTCACGATCAGTGGCTTCGCCGTCAGCGGCCGCAGCGTTTCCAGCAGGGCCCCCGTCTCCGACGGCTGCTCGCCGACGATCAGACCCGAGTGGACGTTCGGGCAGGACACATTGAGCTCGAATGCCGCCACCTCCTCTCGCGGATCGAGCGCTCCGATCATCCGGGCAAAGTCCTCACGCCCGGTTGCCATCACGGAGACGACCAAGGGCACCGGGAGCTCACCCAATAGCGGTAGGTCTTCTGCGATGAACCCCGGCAACCCCTTGTTCGGCAATCCGATCGAGTTGATCATCCCCGCCGGGGTCTCCCAAATTCGCTGCGGTTCATTGCCAGCTCTTGGCTCCAACGTGATCGTCTTCGAAACGAATGCGCTGAACGGAAATCGCTTCAGCAGGCCGTCTCCGTACACGCGCCTGGCCGCGATCGCGTCGAAGGTCCCCGACGCGTTGACTACTGGATGCTCGAGCTGAATGCCACAGAACTCAATTGCAGACGCCTCGTCCTGCTGGGGTCCCGCTGATCCGTCTCTGCCGGGGGGTGGCGTCGTAGGGGGGACCACCCCCGAGGACGCTCTAGCGACCGCAGGGGGTGGTGTGTCCCCTGCGGCGACAGGACCCGCCGGCCCATGACGCACCACGGGTCCATCCACGCACAGGCGCAGGTAGGTGCCGTCGCTCTTTGGAACGGCGCAGCCGTAGCACGCCCCATAGCCACAGGCCATGGGGGACTCCATCGCCAGCTCGCATGCAACTTCACAGGAGGTGCAGAGAGCTTGTACGGCATCGAGCATCGCCGGCGGGCCGCAGGCGTAGACGGCCGCGCTCTGGGCGTCGTCACCCTCGAGCATGGTTGAGAGCAGGTCGGTCACGTGGCCGTGGTGGCCGATGTGGCCGTCGTCGCTGGCCAAAGCCACCTCGCAGCAGGCGAAGAGGTCGTCGAGGCCTCCGGAGTGCTCCTCGTCGCGGAAGCCGAGCAGGACCCGGGCGGGGACGTTGCGGGCGGCGAGCCTACGGCGCCAGAGCGCCAGCGGGGCGATTCCTATTCCGCCGCCAACCAAGATTGCGCCGGCCGCACCCGCGGAAAGCTCGCGGGGCGGCGAGAAGCCGTTGCCCAGCGGGCCATTCAGCGAGACGTTCTCACCCGGCTCGAGCTCGCAAAGGCGGTCGGTCCCCGGACCGACGCCCTCGATCAGAAAGTCCAGTCGCACCCCTCCGCGGTCGAGCTTTGGTTCGCCATGCGGCTCAAACCTCGACCGCGGTTCAGATTGGGCGTCGGCGACCGAGAGAGCGCGCGGTAGAAAGGGGCGCCCTCCGGCCTCCTCCCAGTGCGACTCGGTGGCGAGCATGTAGAACTGGCCCGGCTCGGGCTCGGGCCCCTCGCGGTCGAGCAGCGAGAAGACGCGGTAGCCGCCGGAGGCGCGGCTGTCGGTCACGGGGCATAGACGCCTTCCCCAAGGCGCGCGTTGCGGGTCTTCAGACATCCGCGGGAGCGGAGGAGGCGGCGGTGGTGCGATGCACTTCCTGCAGGCTCAGCACGGCCGGCTCGCCCTGCTGCTGTGCGGCGATCGCCCGCACGGCGGCGGAGGCGCCGGTCATCGTCGTCACGCAGGGGATCGCGTGGCGGACCGCGGCTGTTCGGATCGCCTGGCCGTCGGCGCGGGCGCCGGAGCCGGTCGGGGTGTTGATCACCAGGTCGCAGCGGCGCTCGCGGATCAGGTCGACGACGTGCGGCGAGCCCTCGCCGAGCTTGTTGATCCGCGTCACCGGGATCCCCATCGAGGAGATCGACTGCGCCGTGCCGCCGGTCGCGATCACCTCGAAACCGAGGTCGTGGAAGCGCGCCGCCATCTGCGTCGCCGCCGGCTTGTCGGTGTCGGTGACGGTGATGAAGACGGTGCCCTCGGTCGGCAGCAGCACGCCCGCCGCCGCCTGCGCCTTGGCGAAGGCGGCCGGGAAGTCGGCGGCGATTCCCATCACCTCGCCGGTGCTCTTCATCTCCGGCCCGAGCACCGAGTCGACGCCGGCGAAGCGGGCGAACGGCAGCACGGCCTCCTTGACGCTGACGTAGCCGCGCGGCGGCTCGCGCAGCTCCATCTCCGCGAGCCGCTCGCCCAGCATCAGCCGGGCGGCGACTTTGGCCAGCGGAGTGCCCGTCGCCTTGGAGACGAATGGCACGGTGCGCGAGGCACGCGGGTTGGCCTCGATCACATACAGGCGGCCGCCGGCGATCGCGTATTGGATGTTGATCAGGCCGATCACGCCCAGCTCGAGAGCGATCTGCTCCGTCGTCGCGCGGATCTGCTCGAGCATCTGCTCGCCGATCGAGAGCGGCGGCAGCACGCAGGCCGAGTCGCCCGAATGGACGCCGGCTTCCTCGACGTGCTGCATGATCCCGGCGACATGCACGTCGCTGCCGTCGGCCAGCGCGTCGACGTCGACCTCGATCGCGTTCTCGAGGAAGCGGTCGAGCAGCAGCGGGTGCTCCTGGTCGGCCTTGACGTTCGCCTCCAGGTAGGCATTGAGGTCCTCGGTCGAGTAGCAGATCTCCATCGCCCGGCCGCCGAGCACGTAGGAGGGCCGGACGAGCAGCGGGAAGCCGACCTTCTCGGCGATCACGGTCGCCTCCTCGGCCGAGAGCGCGGTGCCGTAGGGCGGGTGCTCGACCCCGAGCCGGCGCAGCATGGCGCCGAAGCGGCCGCGGTCCTCGGCCAGGTCGATCGCGTCGACCGGCGTGCCGAGCAGCGGCACCCCCGCCTGCTCGAGCGCGCGGGCCAGCTTCAACGGCGTCTGGCCGCCGAACTGGACGATCACGCCCTCGGGGCGCTCCTGCTCGCAGACGGCGAGCACGTCCTGCTCGGTCAGCGGCTCGAAGTAGAGGCGGTCGGAGGTGTCGTAGTCGGTCGAGACGGTCTCCGGGTTGCAGTTGACCATCACCGCGTCACGCTCCAGCTCGCGCGCGGTCATCGCCGCATGCACGCAGCAGTAGTCGAACTCAATCCCCTGGCCGATCCGGTTCGGCCCGGCGCCGAGGATGACGACCGAATCGCGTTCGCCCCGCCGCACCTCCGAGGCGGGAGCGCCGTCGGCACCGGGGCGCTCGTGGGCCGAGTAGTAGTAGGGCGTCGCTGCCTCGAACTCGGCGGCGCAGGTGTCGACCGACTTGTAGGTGCGAGCGAGCCCGTCGGTCCCGTCGCCGTCGCTCGCCAGCGCCCGCAGCTCGCGCAGAAACCAGCGGTCGACCAGGCAGCTCTCATGCACCGCCTCGACCTCGAGCCCGCGGCGGAACGCCTCGAGGATCAGGTCGAAGCGCTCGGCGCACGGCTTCTCCAGCGCCACCAGCAGATGCTCGTCGGACTCCGGCGGCTCGGCGGGCGAGTCGAGCTCGCGCGAGCGCATCGCCTTGGCGAAGGATTCGCGGAAGGTGCGGCCGATCGCCATCGCCTCGCCGACGCTCTGCATGTGGGTCGAGAGGCGGCCCTCGGCGCCGGGGAACTTCTCGAAGGCGAAGCGGGGGATCTTGGTGACGACGTAGTCGATCGTCGGCTCGAAGGAGGCAGGCGTCGCCCGGGTGATGTCGTTGGGGATCTCCTCCAGCGCGTAGCCGACCGCCAGTTTCGCCGCCATCTTGGCGATCGGGAAGCCGGTCGCCTTGGAGGCGAGCGCCGAGGAGCGCGAGACGCGCGGGTTCATCTCGATCACGACGACGCGGCCGCTCTGCGGGTCGACCGCGAACTGCACGTTGGAGCCGCCGGTCTCGACGCCGACCGCGCGAATCACGCGTATCGCCTGGTCGCGGAGCTCCTGGTAGAGGCGGTCGGTGAGCGTCTGCGCCGGCGCCACCGTGACCGAGTCGCCCGTGTGCACGCCCATCGGGTCGACGTTCTCGATCGAACAGATGATCACGACGTTGTCGTTGTGGTCGCGCATCACCTCGAGCTCGAACTCGCCCCAGCCGAGCACCGACTCCTCGACCAGCACCTGGTTGATCGGGCTCGCCGCGAGGCCCTCGGAGACGACCTGGCGCAGCTCGGTCTCGGTCTCCCCCACGCCGCCGCCCTGGCCGCCGAGGGTGTAGGCGGGACGGACGATCGCCGGCAGGCCGATGCTGCCCTCGGCGAGGCCGGCGTCGAGCTCTCCAAGGCTGCCCACGGTTGTCGACCAGGGGATGTCGAGCCCCGCCTCGACCATCGTGCGGCGGAACTCCTCGCGGTCCTCGGCGCGGCGGATCGCGTCGTGGTCGGCGCCGATCAGCTCGACCCCGAGCCGCTCCAGGGTGCCGTCCTCGTACAGCGCCATCGCCACGTTGAGCGCGGTCTGACCGCCGAGCGTCGGCAGCAGCGCGTCGGGCCGCTCCTTTTCGATGATCTTGGTCACCGGGCCGGGCAGCAGCGGCTCGACGTAGGTGGCCGTGGCGAACTCGGGATCGGTCATGATCGTCGCCGGGTTGGAGTTGACCAGGACGACCTCGTAGCCCTCTTCGAGCAGCACCTTGCAGGCCTGCACGCCGGAGTAGTCGAACTCGGCGGCTTGGCCGATCACGATCGGCCCCGAGCCGATCAGAAGGATCTTCTCGATGTCGGTGCGCTTAGGCATACAAATATTCGTTGCGCTCCGGTCGCAGGGAATCAGATATGGATGCTCCCTCCGCTCCACTCATAGGGCGAGCTCGAGGAAGCTGTCGAAGAGGTGGCGGGCGTCATGCGGCCCGGGGCCGGCCTCGGGGTGGTACTGGACGGTCGCCGCGGCGACGTCCTTCAGCACCAGGCCCTCGACCGTGCGGTCGTAGAGGTTGAGGTGGGAGAGCTCTGCGGCGCCGAAGTCGGTCTCCCAGCGGACCGGCTCGTCGGCCTCGATCCGCGGCTCGCCGCCGGGGCCCCACACGGCGAAGCCGTGGTTCTGCGAGGTGATCTCGATCCGCCCGCTGGCAAGCTCCTTGACCGGGTGGTTGGCGCCGCGGTGGCCAAACGGGAGCTTGAACGTCTCCAGGCCGATCGCGCGGCAGAGCAGCTGGTGGCCGAGGCAGATGCCGAAGAGCGGCTTGCGACCGACCAGCTCGCGCACCGTCTCGACCACGTAGTCGAGCGCGCTCGGGTCGCCTGGCCCGTTGGCGAGGAAGACGACGTCGGGGTCGGTCGCCAGCACCTGCTCGGCGCTCGACGTGCAGGGCAGCAGGGTGAGGCTGCAGCCGCGGCTGCGCAGCTCGCGCACGATGTTGAGCTTGATACCGGTGTCGATGCCGACCACGTGCGGGCCGTCGCCCTCGAAGCGCACCGGCTCGGGCGGCGTCACAGTGCGGGCGAGGTCGGCGCCGTCCATGCTGGGCT